>Ga0209702_10002072_pt1 | contig 36195 bp, 24 predicted proteins | sample FRY01_FD_187210 | JGI IMG/M metagenome (GOLD analysis project Ga0209702, IMG submission 187210) | Freshwater microbial communities from Lake Fryxell liftoff mats and glacier meltwater in Antarctica - FRY-01 (SPAdes) (version 2) | ecosystem: Environmental > Aquatic > Freshwater > Ice > Glacier...
TTAAATAATGACCTGGTAGCTCAGTTGGTAGAGCATCTCCCTTTTAAGGAGAGGGTCCCGGGTTCGAGCCCCGGCCCGGTCACAAAAACCCCTTTAAATCAATTGATTTAAAGGGGTTTTTATTTTAGAACAATCATATAATTTGATATTATATGCTTTTAATTGGTTCACAGATTGTCAACATGTCGCCCGTGACAAAACATGTTGACGATTTGCGAACCAAATCGAGGTTTTTTGTATATCAAAGCTCTTACGCATATCAGTCGGTGGAACGTAAAGTTGATAGGTAGAAGTACTGCTTAAAGCCAGCATAATTTTCATGTTTGATGAAACACAAAATTAAAACATAATAAAGGAAATCAGAAGATTTACTTGGACGGAGGAATACAAATGAGCTGTTATTAAAAAATAACTAGTTGCTCCTACCAGTTCAGCGCAGCCTATTAAAAAAATAGACTGTCGTTTTCGACAGTCCATTTCCACACTAACTAACTCAACCAAAATATATAAAGTAAAAAAATACCTTTTTAAAAGGTGATTTAAAGCTTTTCAAAAGTAAAGTATAAAAGTTTGGGTTAAAAATCAAACTTTTGTAGGTAATACTCAACGCAGTTTTCTTCTTTTAATGTTGTTTGATATCATCTCTACGAATCATCAATTCAAACAAAATAACCACAACAAAATAATGATCCTATGTGGTTTCTGTTTTAATACTGTATGACTCTCTAATAGTTTAATTACTCTTTCCACCTTCAAAATATTTGATAATTTCGCAATAGAAACTTTGGGTGATAATGAAAACAACAAATAAATAAAATTTAAAAAACATCATATTCATAGATCTCAAAAAGGCTCCATTCCCAGCCCTCGATGAACTAAATTCTTGATGTCAACATTCAGTATTTATCAAATAATATTTAAAAGCTAAAACTATAAAGTTTCAATTTTACAAACACATGACTTAATTTTCTATACTTAACTATTAAATAAATATTAGGTATATCTTTAAAAATATAACAGTATTCAAACCATCAGAATTTCTAAGTGGCATAAAGTACAATCTAGACATTTTTCGCCATAATAATTAAAGAAAGTCCTGCAATAAATAATAGAAACATTAATCCTATCAATTTATTTGTTCCCTTAGGCGCACCTTTAAATTCTTTCCAAATGAAGATACCCCAAATAGCGGCTACCATAGTGGCTCCTTGTCCTAAGCCGTATGAAATTGCGAATCCAGCTTCACCAGCCGCAATCATATTTAAAATAAATCCGAGACACCAAATTACTCCACCTAAAATACCGATAAGGTGAAGTTTTGGGGTTCCTAATTTAAAATAATCCTTATACGATACTTTACTGCCACTCACTGGCTTGTACATAAAAAAAGTATTAAACACAAAGTTAGAAAGAAATATTCCTATAGAAAATACAAATACCGCACTATAAGGTGTTAAAAGACCCTCTGTTGGATTGGAAAAATCAACTGACATAGAAGCTGCAACAAATCTATAAAAGAAGCCCATCAAGACCCCTGCAGCCATAGAGATAACAATACCTTTTGTTGTTGCCACTCCTTTCGAAATTCGCTTATAGATTAGTGCATCTAAAATAATTGCTAGAGTGACTAAACCCACTCCAATAAATAATAGAAAAGGATCGCCCAAAGGTGTAGCTAAATAGTTCACAATTACACCTAAAACTAATGCAATTCCTATTCCAATTGGAAATGCAATTGCCATGCCCGCAATATCTATGGCTGCAACTAACAATAGATTGGCGATATTAAAAACAACTCCTCCTAAAAACGCATAAAAGATTGCATTTAATGATGCGCTTCCCAAATTTGGTAAAAATGCTTGACCCTCGTCTCCATTGCTCCCTACTGTTAATCCAAATAGTAGAGATAATAATATAACTCCCAAAGTGTAATCCCAATAAAAAAGTGGAAAACCCCATTTTTTTGAAGCTAACTTTTGGGTATTGGCCCAAGATCCCCAGCACAACATTGTTACTATGCAAAGAAAAACAGCTAAAGTATAATTATTAATTACGAACATAAATTGTTATTATTTATTAAAACTTTCTTCCTAAAAATCATTTCAGCAATTGACTTTTTGACAATATTCAATTCAGTCCACTAATTATTCTTCGTAATAAGTATATGAAATTGATTCGGAAAAAGAACCACCACTACCTGTACCATTTTTAGTTTGAGTCACTACTCTATTTTTATCGTCAAACGTGTAGCCAAATGTTACACCAAAGCTTGAAGATGGGTCAGATGTTAATTTTCGAACATAACTACTGGCTAACTTTTTACTTTGAACACCATAAAACCCACCAGTATTTCTCCATTGTGAATCTACTGTAAATACTTGAGGTATGTCATTTTTATTGTCTGCAATAGTATAACTAAATACTCTATCTTCTCTTACCGTAACGCCGTCATCTTGGTACCTTATTCTATTAGTAATATTCCCATTTATTATCGTATTTGCAAATTTTAAATAATCTGTATTGCCGTAATGTTCAATAAGTTTTACTAAAAAACCTGCGCTATCATATTCGAATGCAGCCCACTCAGTCTTTTCCTCATTCCAATATTCTTTGGTAATACGTCCCTGACCATTTATTGCATAAATTGTTGGAGAACTTCCTCTTGTTATAACTAATTCTCCTTGTTTTGAATAATCATAGGTAATCATTTCTGGACTACCTCCGTCATACACATTAGCTATAGTCGTTACGAGCCCATCTGTGTCGTAATTAAATTCCCAACTTTCAATCTCATCTCCGTTATCAAAGCTAATTTTTTTAATTTTTGACTCTTGAACCTCGGAGATTTCATCGGTATCACCGCCGTCATCACTACACGAGCTTATCAATAATAACGTAAAGCAAAGGCCTAACAATTTTAAATACTTAATTGAATTTTTCATAATTTTAAATTTAGAGATTAATTGTATATTAATTTTTTAATAGTGAATTTTTTTTTGTGTGAAATCCAGAGCCGCTGGGAGTCCATTTAGAAACCAATGGATATCTGCATAGCCTTCATCAACTCTGTATTCATGATAAATTTCTTTTTCTTTTAGTTCGATGTGCGTTAATCCATTCAATTTATAATGTTGACTTTTATCAGTAGTTGAAATAAAAAACCAAGTAGACTTTAAAGAGTTTATGTCGTTTTTATTTATTAAAGAATTAAAAATTTGAATATCAATCGGGGCATCGTATACAGCACATGCGGTAAAATTATTGGTTGTTACGGCATACTGAAAAGCTTTTGCACCACCTTCTTTGAATCCAATTATCGCTTGAAATCGAGGACCATCTCTTATGCGGTATTTTGCTTGTGCTTTGCTAATTATTGACTCAAAAGAAATTCCAGACTTTAAATCAAAAAAAACAGAAATACTAGGAGGGAAATTACCTCGTTTCGTTTGATAGTTAATCCTATCTGCCATTGCTAATCTAATTGCATTTTCAAAATTTCCTACGAAATAAATTACTGGATAATACCGAAATGAAGTTGTATAATCTTTAGGTAACAATACATCAAAATCAATATCATTTATTAAATTTAAGTTTGAATTGATATTATTAATTGTGTCTAGTAGCATATTTATTTCATCCCCACGATATTGTATTTGATTAAATGCATCATCAATGAAATTTAAACCGTTCTTAAGGGAACTTCTCCAATATTCAAAAGTATGACCGCCATTTCTTACTCTAAATTCATGGTTAATATTTAAATCTCTTAATAAAATATGCAATTCTTCATTACTGCGGCTTAAAGTTTGCTCGTCATCTCCGTTATCTATATATATTTTCAAATCCTTAAATCGATCTAAATTCTCACTATTTAACAAATGAAAAGGGGAATTGTCTTGATAATACTGAGTAATTCGCGCTTTTCCCAGCAGCCCTACACCGCCAAAAAGTCTTCCCCATTGCTCATCCCACTCCTTTGCATCTTCAGTCATATATTGATCATCTGTACGTACAGAAATACTTAATGGTACTGCAACAGAAAACACATCAGGATGCTTTAAAGGCAAAATTAATGCTCCAAAACCACCCATAGAAAAACCAATAGTTGCTCTTTTTTTATTATTAGGTATTGTTCGATAATTCGCATCTATGTGTGGTACAAATTCTTTTATAAACATATCTTGATAAGAAAACTTACCATAAAAATCGTTTACATAATAAGTTCTATAACCCTCTGGCATCACGTAAATCATTTCTTGAATATTGTCATTACAAACAGCTTTTTCAATGTGCTGAGTTAATCTGCCATATTCTAGCCATGAATAATGATTACCTCCTAAACCGTGAAGTAAATACACAACTGGATATGATTTTTCACTCTTTGAATAGTCTTTAGGAAGTATAATAGAATACTTTACTTCCTGATTTAAAATAGTACTTTGAATCGCTTTTCCTTCTTGAGTAATAACCATATCCTGAGCGAACCCCAAATGGAATTGGAACAAAATTGATATTATTACAACAAAATTTTTCATGAATGATTATAATTTACTTGTGAGCGTTGAAAATGAATTACTCAAGCCATTTATAAATGATTGATAAGGATCTTTTCCTTGTCTAACTCTGTATTCATAGCCAATATTTTGTTCTCTGATAGTTAAATACATATTATGATATCCTAGATACTCCTCACTGTCATCTGCGAGATCTAAATAGTAAAACGTTGAAGCGTTAGGAACAACATTAGCGTTAGTTAAGTTGGCGCTAAATAAAAAACATGCGTTAAAATACGCAGATTCTTCATTTACAAATTGTGCTGCTTTAAGCCCTCCTTTAGAATTTCCAACAACAGCGCGTTTATTTTTCTGTTGAAGCGTGCGATAGTTAGTGTCTACATAGGTAACAATATCTTTAATATTCATGGTAGTCAAATTATCTGCAAATGGAATCTCGACAATTATTGACTTCGGAATATTTAAAGTATTCATAGCGTTATTAAGTAATGACAGCATACTTAATTTACTTGAAACAGGTTGTTCATTTTTATCATGTAACACGTATATTACAGGATAACTAGTTGTTGTAGCATTTGCATATTCATTGTTTTTTAAAACATTCACATTATGTCCTACAATGGTTTGTATGTCATAGTTGGTTTCGGTAATAAGTGTTCCAATAACTGCTGGGTCTGGCTCTTTACTATATAGGATATCTTGAAATGCATCACTAATAAATTTTAGAGCCTCGGGATACGATTGTTTCCAATATGTAAATGAATGCCCACCTGTTCTTACACGATATTCATGCGAAATATTTAAATCTCTAAGTACTGTATGTAGTTTATCATTTGTTATAGAAAGGGATTCTTCATCATCTCCACAATCGATAAGCAGTTTTAAATTCGTAAAATTAACTGCTGGCTGATTTCCAAAAAAATGAAATGGACTGTGTTGTTTGTAATAATCCGTTAATCTGCTTTGCCCACTTGAACCAACCCCACCAAAAATAGGACTCCACTGGATATCAAAAACATTTTGTGGTTCTGCAACATATTGAGCATCAGTTCTAAAAGACATACTTAAAGGTACACCGACAGAAAATACATTTGGATTGAGAGCTGGAAGTATTAATGCTCCATATCCTCCCATGGAATATCCCATTGCGGCTCTATATTTTTTATTACTTTTTGTCCTAAACAATTTATCTATTTCAGGAACCATATCTTTCGTAAGCATATCCATGTAGGGATATCTGCCATTATATCTATTAGCATAATAAGAATTATTAGCACTAGGCATAACAAAAATCATGGGTACAATAGCTCCTTTATATTGATCGGAATAATATTGTATTGAGCCGTTAGCATACCATGCATTTTCTTTATCTCCAAATCCATGAAATAAATAAACCACAGGATAATCATCCTTTGACACATTATAGCCTTCTGGTAATAAAACGGCATAGGTGACATCTGCACCCAGAATTGAGCTATAAAATTTTTGATTCGTCAACAATCTTGAAAACGGTAATTCTGGTTCCTTAGGAAAAGGATTTTGCTCCGAAACGGAACTTTCGTTATCAGAGCAACCAACAATAAATGTAAACATAAACATGGAAACAAACATCCTGTAAAGCTTACATCTAAAGTTTAAAAAAAGTATTATCATAATGCATTAGTTTTTTTGCTATTCATTGGATGCTAGGGGTATCGCTGTAGATGACAATGGATTTCATATAAATACTAAAATCTGGATTTTTATTGACCCATTTGATTTCTACATGATGATCTTTGTTTTCTAATAAGTACTTATGAAAAATATCATACTTACGTACAATATAATCATAGGGCATCTTGACTTGCTCCACCTTTTCACCATCAATATAAATATCTAAGAGGGCAACATAATCACTAGTTGTTACACTACATATACTATTTACATTTCCGAGAACCACTATCCCATTTCCAGTAAAATCAATTTTAATATTTTTATCCTTATAATGCTGCCTTAAATATCGTTCTTCAGAGGGGTAAAGACCAACAAAGGATTCTTCAAATCTTACGGTTTCAGGTTTTTGTATTTTTATCTTTATATTATCCCCAACAACCTCTCCACCATTTTCTTGAATCAATTGAAGACTGTGTTTATACGTTAATTCGTAAACTTCATTTAATGAAATTTCCATGTACGGGAATTTTAAGGCTTCCACCTCCTCAATTGCTGGTTTCCAAAAATCTGGAATTCCCTCATAACCAGAAATTACTCCTAAAATACCAGCTGCTGTAGCTGGATTACAATCTGAATCCTGCCCACATCTAGTTGAAATATCCATAGTTTTAAAAAAATCTTTTTCACCGTAAAGTAAACCAACCACAACATAAGCTGCATTTAATCTTGCGTCTATATTAAAAGAGTTATAAACTCCTTCTGGACACCCTTTCTCAGAGGAATGTTTTTTTTCTATTTCAAACCAGGTTTGTTTCCAGTCATTTGGATATTTTTTATGCCACTGTATAACATCTGCAATAGTTTTATAAAATAAACTTTCTTTAGGAATTGTACTTAAGGATTCGGAAACTATGTAATTGATATCATCAGATATATAAGCCAGAGTGTACATGGCAGAAACAAAAACACCACCATACCACCCATCACCATAATTCATTATATGTCCAATATCATCACAAAATTTTGATGCTGTATTGGTCATGCCAGGAGCCATCATTCCTGCAAAGTCAGCTTCTATCTGGAAGTCAATATCATCTGCGTGGGGATTATTCATCCAATGGCCAGAAGCTGGGGGCATGATTCCATTGAGTATATTATATCTCGCTGCCTGGTTTGCATGCCATAATTTGTAATCTTCATTTGCAAATTCCAGAGCAAATGCATCAATAGGGGCATTCAGTCCTACCTTCTCTAAAATATTTACAAAAGTAAGATCTAAATATACGTCGTCATAAAGACCTGGATCCGCATCAAAAGTCTCTTTTATATAATTGTCATGCCAAACTATCTTTTGATAGTCCTGAATCATAGTTCCCTTAAATCTAAATTCTGTAGGGCCACCAAAGGTTACACCAATGGTTTGACCTGCCCAACCCCCTCTGATTTTATCTCTTAACTGCTTTTTTGTAAAATTTTTAAAGGTATCGGTGTTGGTAATAGTTTTTGGAACTTGGGAATTCATTTCACCACAGCTATTAGTTAAAAAACCAATAATGCCTAAACATATAATATATTTTAAAAATCTAATTATCATGATAATCGTTATTTACTTGGTAAATTTGTTGTTGGTTTATTTTCTGAATAGACAATTAAATCATTAATTCTGTATTCGTACTCATCCTTGTGATTTAGCCATTTTAATTTTAGAGTGTGCTTACCCTCAGGTAGATTATATTTCCATGCAGGTTCTAATCTTCTTGCAGAATTCATCATAGGCAATTTTACAACCTCCTCTAATTTATCGTCTATATAAATCTCCATTAAAGCTACATACGGATCGTCCGTTTCAGCAAGCCCAAATGATTCAGAGCCATAAGTACGTTTAGAAACTCTATCAATATAATCAATATCAACCTTTGAGCGTTTTACCATGTTGCCATAAAGTAAAAAGCCATTGCCCTTAAATTCAAAAGTAATTTCATCTGTAAAAGATTCATCAATTTTATTTCGTTCAATTGGATAAGTATTTTCAAAATTTTGTTCAAAAGCTACTGCGACTGGTTCAGATATTGGAATTGTTAATTGATCTAGCTCAATTTTTCCTCCTTCATCACTTATAATTTGTAAGGCATGTTTCATGCTCAAATCATAAGCTTTACTTAGTGACATTTCCGTATTCTCAAAGTTATCGTTTTCAATTTCTTGAAGTGGTTTTAACCAAAAATCTGGAATATTATCATAGCCCATCATTACTCCGAGCACTCCTCCAACAGTTGCTGGATTGCAATCAGCATCTTGCCCGCAACGCGTGGCTATATCAATAGATTTAGAAAAATCTCCGTCTCCATATAACAGCCCAATCGTAACATAAGCGGAGTTAATTTTAGCTTCTATATTGAAGCCCAAAAAAACACCTTTAGGACAGCCCACGTCATTATTCCATTTTTTTTGTAGTTCAAACCAAGTTTGTTTCCAATCATCCGGATAATCTTTTTTCCATTTTATGACGTCGCTAATGCAGTCATAAAACTTAGTTCCCTTTGGAATGGTTTTTATCGCATTTTCAACTATCTGAATGGGATTATCAGAAATAAAAGCTGAGGAATACAGTGCAGAAGCATAAACACCTCCATACCATCCATCACCGCTATTCATAACATGACCAACCCTATCAGCTATTTCGGTAGCTTTATTGACCATGCCAGGGGACATTAAACCTATAAAGTCCGCTTCAATTTGAAAATCAATGTCATCAGCATGGGGATTGTTTTTCCAATTACCTGACGCAGGTGGCATAATCCCGTTCAAAATATTATATCGGGAAGCTTGATTGGCATGTGCCAAGTGATATGCTGTGTTTGACCAATGTTTTGCGATAGATTCAGAACTAGCATTAATACCGTACTTTTCAAATGCACTCACAAAATTCAAATCAGTATAAATATCATCAAATAGCCCTGGCTTTTTATCCCACCAATATTTTACATTGTGTTCATTCCAAGGAATATTCTGATTATCATCTATTAAAGAACCATTGTATTTAAACTCCACCGGTGCGCCATATACGACTCCTATGGTTTGTCCAGCCCATCCGCCTTTTATTTTATTTAGTAATTCTTGTTTTGAAATTACAAGCGACTCTATGGTAATTGGTTCGCTTAAAACATCTACTGATTCAGACATTTTAGACGAATTATCTTTACAAGATAAAACACTAAAAACCAAAATAGTTAGTACGCCCTTTAAAAAAATTTGTTTTATCAAATTCATTTCTATTTCATTTTTTGTGAATTATGTACACTTAATTCCGTTATTGATGTAAAACCTGACACATTCTTAGTGTATTTATTCCAATGATCCTGGATAGCAGCGTCTCCTATAATTCTAATTGCTTTTGTATTGACTGGATCAAATGTTAATATATATTCTACAAAATGTGGTTGAAAGAAAACTATATCCGTTTCTGGCAGTTTTGGCTTTACATTTTGTTTTTCTACAGATACCCATTTTCCTTCATTATTTTGATATTGAACATTTAGAGAAGTAAACCATCCTCCAAACTCTTCCATGCCGCCTGTACTAAAAACAATCATATCAATCGTTTGAGATTCTTTCCAACCGTATCCATAATAATCAACTTTGGGTATTTTTGCTTTTGCATCAAGACTATAGAATACTGAACCCGCACCATTAAATACACCATCGTTAATTATTGAAGGTGTCTTGGCGTACATCGAATTGCCAAAGGTTGTCCAACAAGAGTCTAAAACTGATTCATTTAATTTGTAAACATTTGCAATTATAGAGTCAGATTTTTTAGCAAGATTTTCATTTTTCACTAGCAAATCGAAGGTTTTTGATAAAACTTTTTTACCATTATCAAGCTGTATCTTAATAGGAAATACACCAGACGATTTTGGAGCTCCTTGAAGTCTTCCATTTTCAAAAATAACCCCAGATGGAAGCACTCCTCCTACAACAGACCAATTATAACCTTTATTGGCTTCACTATAGAATGTAAAATCTACAGGTTGGTTTATTTCTATTTTAGCAGGTGGTCCAGTATAAAATTCTAGTGGCGCATTAAACTGTGCACTTGTATTAATTCTTGCAATTCTATTATTTTTTATTATAGAAACAGAACCACCTTTTTCTTCAATAAGTTTAAGTGTAATTGCAAGCGTTCTATCTATCATATCATTGATACTGGCATCTGGTAGTTCATGCCGTGTTATGTTAATATATGTGTCATTAAAGGGTTTCTCCCAACCCTTAATGGGTAAATATAAGTCTTTAGGCAATCCTTTAAGTCCTGAAATAACACCCAAAATCCCTGCAACTGTGGCCGCCTGATTATCTGCATCAAATCCCATGGCGCAGGACAAATCCAATGTTTGCTGAAAATTTCCTTTTCCATAAAGCATGGCTAAAATACCAGCCGCTCCGTTTAGATTAGCGTTCCAAATTGTCTTAGTTAAATCGGGCTCATTGATATAATACTTCAGAGCCATTTCTTCCCAGGCATCCTGCCATTTGACATGTTTTTTATGAAATGCAATCATATCACGCACAGTTTGCGCATATCGCCCATTCTCTGGTAACGCATCTAAACCAATTTTAATCAGTTTATCAATATCCTTTTCAAAAAAGGCAGCAGCGTACATAGCACCATAATGTATGGTTGGTTCCGTTCCCCAATCATCACTTGTTACACGTGCAGCCCAATCTGATTTTTGAGCAGCGTATTCAACCATTCCTGGAGCGGTATAAGCCCATATTTCATTGATCAATTGTGGGTCAATTTGAAACCAATGAGGGTTTATTTCCTTACTACCTGTAAAAGGAGGAGTGTAACCATAATGCATTAACCCTAAAGCTGAGCGGTTCGCTAACCAGACACGATCTCTAACATGAAACATCCAAGCTTCTCGCATTTGCTCATACGTTGGTTCTACCCCATATTTTTCCATATTTAGCAAGTACATATATTCTACATCTGTATCATCATCAGAGAACGCACCATTATATTGCTGAAGTTTGTCGAGATTCTTGCTATAACCGTAAGGCCAATTTTCTAGTCCTGGAGCATCTATATATTTATTTTCATGTGGCAAGCCGTAAATATTGCCTATCATTTGCCCTATCCACGCTCCTGCGATTTTATCTCTTAATTCATCAACAGATATTGTTTTATATTTTGATGGCGGATCCACCTCAACATCATTGGCTGCATTCAGAAACATTGTAGGAACTAGAAGATATATTAAAATTTGCTTATTCATAATTAATCAGGGTTTTGTGTTAAATTAGGATTAGTATTTATTGCAGATTGTGGAATAGGAAATACCTTTTTATTCGGTCCCGATGCTGGTTTTTCCCACCATGCGTTGCCATACACGCCAAAACGTATTAAATCTTGTCTTCTTCTACCTTCCCAAGCAAACTCTCTGGCAAATTCATCTAGTAATTCGTTATCTGAAATATTGTCAAGCGTATAAGGTGTTAAGCCCGCTCTTGTTCTAATTTTTTGAAGTTCGGAATCGTTAATAAATTCGCCTGCCCTTCCTAATCTATGCAAGGCCTCTAATTTCGTGTAAAGAACATCTGCATAGCGCATTAAGACAAAATCATTCTCCATATCGGCACCATAATTAATATCTTTTTGAAATTCATATTTACCAATTCTTGCACCTTCCCATTTTTTTCTTGAGTTGTAATCTGCAATAGTTGGTGTATAAATAAAATTTTCGCCACCATCTACAATAGGATTTCCACCGCTATCAAATTGTTGTCCATGTAAAAATGAATTTCTTCTTAAATCGTTTGTCGCATATTTAGCGAAGTGATCTGGTTGTACTACAAAACCATCCCATGGATCTGCAATCATTTCAAAAGATGCTTTACTTGATGGATTAAGAGATAAATATCCCCAATAAAAACCATCTCCTGTTAAATTTGGATGAAATGGAATTACAAAAATATTTTCTGAAGAGTTTTCATTTTTCACTTTAAAATTAGCAAAATAATTATTTTCTATAGAGTAGCCACCAGAATTAATTACAGCATCACAAGCGGCAATAGCCTCAACAAATTTATCTTCGCCAGTCCATTCTTTAGCATTTAAATACATTTTTGCCAATAGTGTGTTTGCCATCCCTTGTGTTACTCTTCCATAATATTCTGGGGTCGGAGCTTCTTGGAGTGCAGCAATGTTATCTTGGATTTCTTTAACTATAAAATCAAAGATAAATTTACGTCCTGGTTGTTTCGGCAGCTCTACCTCTCCAAAATCTACTGAATATGGTACATTGCCCCAAGCATCTATAGCCCAATAGTAATAGAATGCCCTAAGAATTTTTATTTCACCAACAACACGCTCTTTACTACTAAATTCAAGAGGTGTAATTACAGATAGAATTTCATTACAATCTCCAATTGCTCCAAATACGTTATCCCAAGACCGTGTAAGAATTCTATTGTTTGCTGTAGAACTATTCATAGTATGTTTCTGGATCATTTGCCAACGGCCTTGATCAAACCAATCCCCATTGTCTTTAGCAGGTATCACCAATTCATCTGATGCGTTTTCATTAAGTGCCCATAAAAATTGCTCACCTGGGTACTTTTGTAATTTTGTGTAGGCACGAGCCGTGTATGCTACTAAGTCCTTTTCACTTTTAAAAAATTGATTCGCTTCAATTTCTGAATACACTGTTTCAGAAAGATCAGTACAAGAAAACCCTAATCCTATTAGGAGTACTGAACATGTGATTTTTAAAATATTCGTTTTCATGATTGTTTTTTTTTAGGATTATAATTTTGCGTTAACTCCAAAAGAAATAGTAGTTACTCTTGGATAATATGATAAGGCATCTATACCTGGTTCTATGCCTCCTAAATTTACTTCAGGATCAATTCCATTGTATTTTGTTATAGTAAATACGTTTTGTGCTGAACCAAAAATACTAAGTGATGAAATAAAACTTGATTTCATATCAAAAGTATGACTAAGTGTAATGTTATCCATTCTTAAAAATGATGCGTCTTCCACATATTTTGACGAATAAGTAATATTTCCTGTAAATTCAGGATTTTCATATTGGGTACGTACAATATTTCGAAGACCTATAATATTAAAAGATTCGTAATACAGTCTATAGGCATTTAAAATGTCGCCACCAATACCTGCACGCATTGCGAAACTCAAGTTCCAATTTTTATAATCAAAAGCATTACTCCAACCTAAAATTGCATCTGGATTTGCATTTCCGATTTTTTCCCAGTCACTTCTATCAACTTCTCCAAGTGGGTTTTGATTCTTAAAGATATCTACACCATCTTCACTAACTCCTAACCATAATGGCCCATAAAAGGTGCCAAGCTCCTGCCCTTCTTCGATACGTTGGGTAAATACCGTTACAGCACCACCTAAGAAACCACGTTCATAAGATGTTTGCGTAAATTCACCGTTAGATATTTTATCGAGTCTATTTTTATTTGTACTTCCTGTAAATGTAGTATTCCATTTAAAATTAAGATTATTTATAACCGAGGCATTTAATGTTAATTCGAGACCTCTATTACTAATCGTACCTACATTTGTAAATAACTCGTTAAATAAATATGGAGGTACTGGTACGTCAAAATTAAATAATACATCTTCTGTTTGTCGCTCGTAATATTCAATACTACCACTTAACCTTTGGTCAAATAATGAGAAGTCTAAACCAAAATTGTATTCTTTTTTCTTTTCCCATCTTAAATCAGGGTTTGGGTTTTGACTTGGCCCATAAGAATTAATCCATTCTTGGTTATAAAATATACTTCCCACACGGTCTAATAGTATTTGAGATTGATACGGATTAAAATCTTGATTACCAGTAACACCATAACCTACACGAAGTTTTAAACCATTAACCCAACTTACATCTTTTAAGAATTGTTCTTCATTAAGTCTCCAACCTGCACTTATAGCTGGAAAAAGACCCCATTTGTTATTCTCTCCAAATTTAGATGAACCTTCTCGCCTAAGCGAAGCCGATAATAAGTATTTGTCTTTATAGTTATATGAAGCTCTTCCAAAAAAGGCAATTAATGTGCTTTTACTTTTAAAAGAATTAACACTTGCATTTCCTTTACTCAGTCCAAGACCAGCACCTATATTATTATATAAAAAGGTATCAGAATCAAATTCTGTATTACTCATACTAGAGTTGTTGAAATTAAATTCTTGAAACGAATAGCCTCCAATAAGACCCAAATTATGATCTCCAAAATCTTTATTAAAATTTAAAACACTTTCCAATAGAACATCTTTGGTTCTTCCATTAGATATTTCGGCTTCACCTCCAGCACCTAAAGCTGTGGGATAAAAATTTGTTCTATATGAGTTAGATTCAAATTCTGAAGTTTGTTCAGAGATAAAGTTATCCCAAACTAAATCTTCTGAGATTTTTGTTGTGATTCTTAAATTTGTTTGTGCATCGTTAGTTACACCATCTTGCGTTCTTTCATTTAATAATGCTACAGGGTTGAAGTATTCCAAGCCAGGAACAAATGAATAACCTCCAGTATTTGGATTATTATTATCAAATACAGGTTGTGTAGGATTATGTATAAATGCTTGTCTAAATATGTCGTAATTAGCAGGGCTGTTTTTTCTATTCCCTCTAATAAGATTAAAATTTAATTTGACAACATCATCAAATAAATTAGTAACAATATTTGTACTAATTAATAAACGCTCATTTTCATTTCTTTTTAATAAACCTTTATTGGAATTAAATGTTGCAGACGTTCTATGTGAGAAACGTTCATCACCACCAGTTACAGATAATGTGTTTTGTGTACTTATTGGAGACGATCTTGTAACCTCATCAAACCAATCTGTTTTGCTTCCTAATAAACTTGCTGTTCTAGAAGGCGCATATCTGTTAATAGCATCTTCAAACTCGACTGCATTAAGATTTTCCACACCTTGAGGATTTACCTGCGTAGAAGCTTGGGATGAATATTCAAAAGTCGTTTTTCCCGATTTAGCTTGTTTTGTTGTAATGATAATAACCCCATTAGTACCTCTAGTACCATAAATAGCAGCAGCAGATCCATCTTTTAATACATCAAAGGACTCAATATCTTGAAAATTTATATTTCTTAAATCGGCACCAATCATACCATTTATAATAATAAGAGGCTGTTGTCCTGAAGTTAGTGTGTTTGCGCCCCTTAATAAGATCTGATAACCAGACCCTGGATCTGCTCCGTTAGGCTGAGAAATTGATAAACCTGCAACTTTACCTTGAATAAGACCTAAAGGATCTGAAAAAAAACCATCATTGAATTCATCAGATTTAATAGAGGTAACAGCTCCAGTAATATCTTTTTTTGTTGATTGTCCGTAACCAATTAAAACAATCTCATCTAAGCCTTCAACAGATTCTTCAAGAATTATATTGATAATATTACTAGAAGAAGTAACTTTTACTTCTTTTTGTTTATAACCAATGTAAGAGAAGACAATTGTAGCCGAAGAAGGTGCGCTTAACTTGTAATTTCCATCGAAATCCGTTTGTGTTCCAATTTGAGAATTTTCTACGTAAACACTAACACCAGGAATAGGTAAACCCTCTTCACTTTTAACTTGCCCTGAAATATTTACGTTTTGAGCAAGTAAATTACTTGCTGTTAAAACAAAAAATAGGAAAAATATTAAGTTTCTAATATTCTCCTGCTTAAGCATAATTTTCATTTTCATATCATTCAATTTTATAGGTGAGTTTGATTAATTACTTTATAGTGCTAGCACCAATTCTTTTTTGTAGGGAATTGATGCTTGAGCACCCATTTTTTGAACACAAAGTTCGGATGCTTTCACTGCCAACTTTACAGATTCCGTTATAGATTTACCTTCTGAAAGACCAACACATAGAGTTCCATTGAAGCAATCTCCAGCTGCCGTAGTATCCACTGCTGTAACCTTATTTGCGGGTACAATTGAATAATTATCCCCTTCTTTAACGAAGGCACCTAGAGCTCCCATAGTTATTACCACATTTGCCACACCTTTTCTGCTTATAACATCAGCTGCTTCTTTAGCTTTTTCATAATCCGTAACTTTTATTCCTGATAGTATTTCTGCCTCAGTCTCATTTGGAGTGATTAAAAAAAGACGTTTTAACAGTTGATCAGGTAAGCTTCTGGCGGGTGCTGGATTTAGAACCACAGGTATATTTCTTTCTAATGCTAACTCTGAAACATATTCAACAGTTTCTATAGGAATTTCCAATTGCATTAAAATTAAATCAGCATTACCAATCTGAATTTTAAATTTTTCAATATCCTTTGGCGTCAAGTTCCCGTTGGATCCAGAAGCAACAGTTATACAGTTTTCTCCATGGGAATTAACCATTATAAGGGCTACGCCTGAGGGATTTTTAGGATCGGATAGAATTAGATCTGTATTTATACCTTCAGAATTGTAAAGTTCTAAAGATTGTTTACCAAAAACATCATTTCCTGTTTTTGCAATGAATGTAACGAGGCCACCTTGACGAGCTGCTGCCACTGCCTGATTTGCACCCTTCCCACCTGGATTCATCAAGAAAGTGCCACCAATAACTGTTTCGCCTGGTGTTGGTAAACGATCACTTTTAATAACCATGTCCGTGTTACAGCTTCCAATAACGAATATTTTATTTTTTTCCATAAATAAGTTTATAATTCGAATAAATATATAGTTAAAATTAAGAAAACAATAACATTTTTTTTGTAAAAAAAATATTTTCAAATATGTCTTAATTTATATAAATATCTGATATTCATTTATTTAATTTATTTTTTGATACAAAAAATAATATTTTAAAATTAATTTTAAATGTTAAAATTGTCAAATTTAGGAACAATTTTTTTAGTTCTAGTGCCTTACCTTTCTTATTGAGTCTAATACTGTACCATCAACCCATTTTACGATAGCCACTAGATCATTTTCGAATACAGGTTTACTTGGTATTCCACAAATTCTTTCAGCTTCTTCTTTTAGTTGATGTATAGACTTAATAGGAAGACCAGTTCCTTTAGTTTTTTCCATTAAATCTATCCTTAAAGGATTAATAGCAATGCCTCTTTCTGTTATAATTACATCTATTAGCTCTCCAGGTCCACAAATGGTCGTAACCCGATCTTTAATTACTGGAATTCTATCTCTAAAAAGCGGAATAGTTAAAATAGTGCATTTTGAAAATAGACAATTTTGCCAACCCCCTAAACCATGCAAGAGTAATCCATCTGAATGAGTGACAACATTCCCATTAAAGTTCACATCAACCTCTGTAGCGCCTAAGACAACAACATCTACCAATTGAGCAAAATTTCCTTTACCATGAAAATTATAGCTTGTAAAAGGACTTGTATTAACATGACTTGGATTGAATCGCATTGAATTCACTCCAGCCAGGTCGAATGTTTGCCCATCTAATATATAATCCAGTAAATCGTTATTCAACATATCCACTAAAAATTTATTACTACCCCCTCGAGCAAAGCGCGCCTTAATACCTTTTCTTTTTAAAACTTCTGCAAAATAATAACTAACAGCTAATGATGTTCCGCCAGCACCAGCTTGAAAAGAAAATCCGTCTTTGATTATTCCCACTTGTTCACAAAAACGAGCGGTCAATTTGGCTAAGAACAGGCGATCTGGACTTTTTGTAATCGTGGTAGTACCTGATAATATCTTTTCAGGAATTCCTATTTTCTCTATTTGCACAACATAATCGACATAGTTACCTTGAATTTGCCAAGGAACGCAAGGAAAAGGCACCAGGTTGTCTGTAATAACAATTACTTTGTTTGCATATTGGGAATCGGCCAAAGCAAACCCTAGTAAGCCGCAAGCAGATGGCCCGTCAATACCATTGGCATTTCCAAAACTATCCGAAGTAGGAGCCGAAATCACCGCAATATCAATTTTTACCTCACCATCTTGAACCGCCTGATACCGACCACCATGAGAACGTAGCACTCCAATTCCTTTCATATTTCCATACGAAACGTAACGACCAAGCTCACCATTTAAGCTCCCTTCGATATGATGGATTGTGCCGTCCTCCATATATTTGATTAATTCAGAATGACATTCAAAAGAAGCAGAAGGAAACCATATTAAATTTTTTATCCCTAATTCAGATGCAATCTCAAATATTTTATTAGCAATTAAATCTCCATTTCTAAAATGGTGATGTGTTGAAATAGTTATTCCATCTTTTAATCCCGAACTGATTAAGGCCTCCTTTAAACCTACAATCAATTTGTTTCCATCGTCTGGAAAGTCAACACACGAAGAAATTCTGGGGGCGTGCTTAAAACCTTCTGGTTTATATTGATTAACTCCTTTATAAGGTATAATTTTATTGCCGTTTACAATTCTTGGCACTTCCCTGTTAATAGCATTTACAAGCCAATTATTTTTCTTCTCCATATTTAAATATTTCACCAGTCCCAAATTTTTAATATAAGTCCTTAAATTCGAGTGCTTGCCTAATTATACTTTTTGCTTTTTCAACAACGGGTGCGTCTACCATTTTAGTTCCAAGCGATATCACTCCCAAGCCTTTCTCTTCCGCTTCATTATAGGCGGCAACAATCTTTCTCGCCTCTTCCAACTCATTAGGAGAAGGTGCAAAATATTCTTTAATCACACCAATTTGTCTTGGATGTATGCATCCCATCCCTACGAAACCCATCGATTTTGAAGATAGCACGTTCTCTCTTAAAGCTTCTAAATCTTCTATGTCACTAAATACTGAATCTATAGGCTGAATGCCTAAAGCCTTACAATATGTTATAATTTGTGCTCGCGCATATAGGGTCTCAATACCTAATTGAGTTCGTTTTACACCAAGATCCGACGTATAATCCTCCAAACCTATGGCAATTCCGACAATTAAATTTGAAGATTTGGCAATCTCTAAAATGTTTACAAGACCTTTGGCACTCTCAATAATAGGCATTAACCATATAGGGTTGACAAACTTAGTTTCTTTCTGAATTTCATCAATTTGACTACATATGGCTTTTATTTGAGCTTCATTTTCACATTTAGGGATTAATATTAGATTTACATTGTGAGGCACTATAAATTGAAGATCCTTTAAGCCTTCCGGAAATTGATTAATTCTAACCATTCTTTCTGAACCTAGAAAGTCTAGACTCCTTAGTGCATTCCTGACTAGATACCTAGCCTCTTGCTTTTTGGAAAATGCAACGGAATCTTCTAAGTCCAAAATTATTGCACATGGCTTATGAATTCCAGAATTAATCATTAAACTAGGAGTATTGCCCGGCAAATACAATCTTGTTACTCTAGGTTTGTTTTTGGCAGATCCTGATTCATTCTCAGGAATAAAATTAAATAGAAATTCTTTATCTGTTTGAATTGCTTGTTTTATAACTGCTTCCAGTCTAGCCGCAATTACAAAGTCTAAAGCGCCACTATCCTCTATATCGAGAATAGCATTTTTAAGGTCAAAAAAAGATAATATTTCAAGACAAAGTAATTCTATATGCTCTCCATATATTGATTTTACTTTACTTGATAAATTTATGCGAACACCTCCTTTTTCTTTTAGTTCCAAAGAAATAAAACAATCAGATCTAACCTTTTCGCCTTTATTTCCAACTGAAAACGTACTATTTCTTTCCATAATAATTGATTAAATAATATTTCACCCTATAATCGCCCATTCTGGCAGCTCTAATTCAATGCCAAGCCACGGAATTATGACAAAGTAGAATATTAGGGGTAGAATTAATAAAATAATTAAATTCAGCCAAAATCCACATTTTATCATCTCTGGAACAGAAACTCGATTACTTGCAAAAACCACAGTATTTGGACCAGTAGCCGCAGGCATCATAAAAGCGCACGAACAAACCACAGTTGCAGGTATCATAAAAAGTAATGGATTCATATTTGCCGCTAAAGCTGTACTAGCCAAAATAGGCAATAGAATATTTGCACTTGCCGTATTTGAGTTAAATTCAGTGAATATTAAAACAAACGCTATTACCACAATAAGAATCGTAAAGAAAGAAAAATTACTTACGAAAGTAAGTTGACCTCCTAACCAATTTGCCAAACCAGTTGCATCAAATGCATTAGCCACGGCATAACCACCACCAACAATGATAACAACTCCCCATGGTACTTGACTAGCCTCATGCCAATTTAATAATTTTCTGCTTTTATCGGCGGGAATAATAAATAGTAAAATCGCAGCTGCCATGGCTATAGTACCGTCATGTATCCTATCGGAAATACCTAACAACTCTGTCCATCCAAAAATATGAAATTCCCCAATATACATAGCATCCTTGAAGACCCATGCAAAAACTGTAAATATAGCAACATATAAAACTCGTTTTTCCCCTAACCTTATTCCTCCTAACGCTTTTAATTCCTCTCTTACTATATTTAAATTATCACTTAAAGTACCATCAATTTTAAAATATTTTACGATAAATATCCAAAATATGGGTATTAGGACGAAAACAATTGGAATTCCTATTTTTAACCATTGAAAAAAATTAAATGACGGACCTTCAGGAAAAAGTTTTTCAAATATTCCTATAAAAATCATATTTGTCGGAGAACCTATTAAAGTTGCAAGCCCTCCTATTGATGCAGAATATGCAATGGCCAACATTAAAGCTGGCGCAAAATAATTTTTCCCAGCAATTAAATTTTCATCTTTTTCAATTATCGACAATCCGATTGGAAGCATCATCAATGCTGTGGTAACATTAGCAATCCACATAGATATAAAAGCAGTAGCTACCATCATACTTAAAATAATTCTAGAACGACTAGTTCCAAATAAAGTGAGAATTTTTAAAGCAATTCTTTTATGTAAATTTTGTATTTCTATTGCTTTAGCTAAAAAAAAGATTGCCAAAAACATTAGCACATAATTATGTCCATAATTTGAAGCCGTCTCTGATGGAGATAAAATATTAAAAAAAGGAAACAATACCAGCGGCACCAAAGCGGTTACATAAACGGGAACTGCCTCTGTAATCCACCAAATGCTCATTAACAACACTACCCCTGAGGCTCCTTTTGCCTCATTACTCATTCCTTCTGGTGTTGGACAAAGTTGAATAACGACAAAAAGCAAGAAACCTAAAACTATTCCAATATTTTTTTTCAAAGCTATAAAGTTTACATTCAAATTTATTCTAAATAATTATCAATAATCACCAAAAAATTAACTAATTTTATATTAACAATTTAAATAAACTATTATTATTTTATTGATAATCTGGTAGTTAGAATAAAAAATTTAATTATAATATAAGCTTTACTAAATGACGAAATCGGAATCTCTAATCTACCTCATAAATTCTTTAACGAAAGCAGAAAAAAAATCTATTAGTATTTCTATAATAAACTCAACTTCGAACTTTGAAAAACTATACTATATTATTATTAAAAATAAAAATATTACGGCAGACATAGTTAAAAAGGAATATGAGACTATTTGTGAAGGAACTTCCTTTGAAACATCTGTAATTTATCTAAATAAATATTTATTAAATTCTATTTTAGATTTGCGAAAATATCAAGATCCCAATTTTCTATTATTTGACAATATATCAAAAGCCAGAATTTTATTTGAAAAATCCCTTTACAAAGATTGCTTCAAGTTATTAAAAAAAACAAAGAAGATAGCTTTAGAGCAGCAAAATCATTATGCCTTTTTGATATCATCACGTCTTGAATTAGATTACCTTCTCTCATTAAATTATCCTGAAATTGATGAAAATACGTTATTAAGAAAACAGTTTAAACTAAACGAATCGTTGCTGATTATTCAAAAATCAAATCAACTTTCCTCTTTACTTGAATTGTTAAAACATAGAATGATTTATATAGGGAATACTAGAACTGAATTACAAAAAAATAAACTTAATGACCTTGTTATGAGTGAAATGAGCATTATAAACTCATTTACTAAAGAAAATGTTGAAATTGATAAATTACATCAACTTTTCCAAGCAAATTATTTAATTGATGTGGGAGATTTCAAATCTGCAGAACGCTCATTTTATGAACTTAATACATTAATGGAGAAGAATAAACATTTATGGTCTGATCCTCCAATATATTATCTTTTCACAGTAGAAGGAATATTGGATACATTGAGAGGTTTAAAGAACTATGAAGGTATGGCCTATTTTGTTGAACAATTAAAAAAACTTCATGGGTCGCATCAATATTTCAATTTGAGGATACAATGCAATATTTTTCTGTATGAATTATGTCCCTTAATCGATAAAGGTAATTTTGTTTCCAGTTACGATAAAATGAAATTAAGTGCTAAAGATTTACTTAAGAACGAAAATCTACTTAGCTTATCGCAAAATGCGGAATTGAAATTGCATATTTCTCTTATATATTTTGGATTACGCGAATTTAAAAAAGCACAAAATATCCTGAATAAAATTATTTTTGCAAGTAAAGATTATACTCAACTCCCACTTTATAGAACTATTAGGCTTGTAAATTTGATGATTCTATACGAAATTAAAGATTTTGAGTTCATAAAATATGAATCTCGAACTTTAAGTAGGGAAATACAAATTGCAAAAAAAAGTTACAATATCGAAAGGGAAGTTATAAAATTTGTAAACAAGCAAAATCTGCCGTATTTAAACTCCAAAAGATTAAAACTATGGTCTGAAAAAGAAGAAAAATTTAAACTAATATCAGAAGATATTTACGAGCAACAAACTCTAAAGTATTTTAATTTTTTAATTTGGATCGAAAGTAAAATAAAAAGAGTCAAACTATCCGATTTGTTATCTGAAAAATTGTAGATCTTTTTTTTTAAAAGCGATAAAAAAAATGCTTAGTTTAAATATTCAAATTTCATTATCTAGTAAAACCAAAAGTCAAAATTAGGCCTAAATAAAAATCAATTTGTCGAGTAATATAATATAATCGAGCTAAAATTCCTTTGAAATTCAATTTAGTAAACCGCAAAGCTTAACCTTAAGTTTAACTGCTCCAGGCAAATAAGCTAATGGGATGGTTTCTTTTATAATAACCTCGATAGTTTTTCCATCCGCTCCATTTTTAAAAAGCTTTTCTCTTGCATTAGAAATCAAAACCTCCATTTCTACTTTTTCATCTTTTTGAATTGTATTAATCACAATTTCCGACTCTTCGCTTATTTGCGCTATGGAAGCCCCGAATGCATTAGCGACTTCTCTATTGTCGGGAAACAGCACCTCTGAGGCACCATTAATGTTTTTCGGTAATAAAAATGCACCACCGCCACAAGCGATCACTGGTAGTGGTTTTGCTTCCGTTTTCAGTTTATCCACCAAATCTTCTATTTTTAATCGGATTTGATCCTTTACTTTTTCAACAACCGTATTACAATCTATTTGCGTATGGTCTTCAATTTTTTGTCGAAGTTCCTTTTGACGTATAGCATTTTTTATATTAAATTCTCCATTACTTAGCATAATGTCTGAAAGTGTAAGTGTATCTCCACCAAATGCCATACCCTTTTCCAGTAAGCGATACCCTACTGAATCTGGACCTAAAATACATTGATTATGATTAAAACGAACGATAGTGCCACCACCAATTCCAACAGATACAACATCTGGCATTCTAAAATTTGTAAGAACACCTCCAATTTGAGCAGGTTGTGTGCTTTCTCTCGGAAAATAATTGACCAACATCCCCCCATCTGAAGTTGTCCCTCCAACATCAATTACGATTCCATTTTCAACCTTTGACAACGCCCCAGCACCTCGAATACTATTGGTTGGTCCTGATGAAATAGTCAATACTGGAAAATCTTTTGCTTTATTCAGGGACATTAAAGTACCATCATTTTGTCCAATAAATAATTGCGCATTAATACCCATTTTACCAACTGTTTCTTGAAATGCCATCACCATTTTATCAGCTACATTCTTTAATGCTGCATTGATTATTGCTGCATTCTCTCGTTCCAAAAGTCCCAAACCTCCGACTAAGTGGGAACAGCTAATTTTGATCTTATCTCCCAATACCTCTTTGGCCCAATGAGCGACCTGAAGTTCTTGCTCATTATTTATTTTAGAAAATATTCCCGTAATAGCCAGTGAATCGATTTCTCCTTTCATTTTTTCTAAATAACCCTTAATTTCATTTTCAAGTAATGGATGTAGAACTCTACCATCGTACTCAAAACCGCCATGAACCATATAAAAATGACTTCCCAGAAGCTTCTTTAAATCTTCTGGAAAATCAATCATAGTCGGTATAGCCTTTGCTGCTGGCAGTGCTAGGCGCAACGCACCTACTTTGTTCAAGTCTCTTCTTTCAACCATGGCGTTAGTGCAATGGGTTGTACCCAACATAATATATTTTATTTTTGACAAATCTATGGGGTGTAACCGAAGGACTTCTTTTAAGGCGTTTTGAATACCTGAACTAACATCTGCGGTAGTGGACTGCTTGGTTTTAGAGATAATAACATTGTCATTAGTCACCAGAACAGCATCCGTATTAGTCCCGCCGACGTCAATTCCTATTTTATAGTATATCATAAATTTATTTTTATAAGTAATGCACAATTAATTCAACTCCTCTAAAGGCATAAAACTCTCTATGTACCCAAACTTTGTTGGTCCACCCAGAATAATCCCCTCTGGTGTACGCCATTGTGGATCGCAAGGAATACCTATTACAAATACGCGGGTACCATATTGCATTGTCTCTGCTGTTATAGGACGAGCATTTTCAGCGTCCAGTAAAACAATTAAGTCAGGAGTAATCGCGACAGGTTTACCATCACGTTTTGCCATTAAAAACTCATTTTGAAAATTAAGAACCATCTCACTATACTTATACTCGTTCAAACCTAAAATTTCGCAGACCCCTTTGTTCCATCGTCCATCCGAAGCGATAGTGATATTGCTTATTTTGCCTTGAAACAGTTTTGTTCCTTTGGTTGTCTGCAATAATCTTTCCAAGGGGTTTGCTTTATTTATCTTAGCATCTATTATTGACTTGCCTATCTCATACGCAAAGGTAACAATGTTTTTTACGGCAGCTTGCTTCACTTGCTTTCCAGACATTGGAAATGCCCCAATGGCCGAACTACCTCCCATCTGAATTGTGGTACTACCCAGGAGGGATTCTCCCCAAACATTATCGATTGTGTTATAGATGACTGTATTACCCTTTTCATCGGCCTGGGTGATTGGAGAGGCAGAGATACCATGAAGTGTAAAAGTTACCATTTCCAAACGTGGAAAAGCTCTACCCATCCCATCTCCGTTTACTAAAGGCACTCCTTTATAGGCTGCCACACCTATTGGTATTACTCCATTAAGACCACCAGCTTCGGCTGGTATTATAGCGTTTATCTTTTTGCCATGATAGGATTCCATCATGTCAAATGCCTTTGTGAATTCATCTCCTGAGAATAATTTTTCCAATAAAATCATTGGCGCACCAAACGCTGCAATTGAAACAATAAAAGCGTTATCATCCAAATCATCGACATCTAAAAGAACAACCTCTCCTTTTTGTTTGATAGCTTCACGGGTCATTAGCTTACCAATGTAAGGGTCCCCGCCGCCGCCAGTTCCCAATACGGTAGAACCCATAGCAATATAATCCAAATCATCTAAAGTTATTGTCTTCATAAATTAGTTTTTTGTGGGATTAACTTTTCGAATAACCAATAGAATATTGCTGATCCTAAAATCCCAAGTACGTATTTTATTTCGTGTGTCATTAACAACATAATTGTAACTCCTAATCCCCATGAGACAATCCCTTTCCAATTAAACCGAATACTTTCTTCAGTAAAAGATTTGGATAAAAAATAATCAGAAATCACTACTCCAGCAACTGGTGTTACCGTTACAGTAAGAAGAGTTGTAAATTCCATGAAGTGATCAATCAATCCGGCTGCTGCTAAAAGAACTCCTACCGAACCAGCTGTTAGCGTTACTACTGAACGTTTGGATTCTGGGAGCTGGAAGAGATTGGTAAATGCCAATCCGGAAGAATATACATTCATTACATTGGATGTCCACGTCGCCAAAATAAGAATGCTCATTGCAAAAAATGGAAAACCTAAAGAAGCAAAAATTTCAACAATGTCATATGAACCTTGAGTAACGGTCAAAATGGCCCCAATCGCTAGCAGGGATAATGCAGAGGGAATTATGCCCATTATCGAACCCCAAATGGCATGATTTTTCGAAACAGCAAAACGATTGTAATCTGGGGAGATAACACCACCTACTGAAATAAAACCAATAGATAATCCGATACCAGCAAGAAGTGAAAGTTTATTTTGCCCAGAAGCTTGAAAATCTAAAACTTCTTGGAAAGAATGAGTCTGAAAAGTAACATACAGCCCATATGCCAAAAGAATTATTATTGAAGGAACGGCTATATAATTTAGCCATTTTAAATATTTGAACCCAATAACCGCTGTGAGCACCATTATAATTCCCCAAAAAATAGAAGATACCGAAGCAGGAATATCTAGCCCTGAGATTTCCATAACTATTTTTGAAAACGAAGCGCCTGCTATATTACTCTGAACCGCAAACCAACCTAAAGTAGATAAACCGATTACAAGACCGACAACAATATTTGCCCCTAAATAACCAAAACTACTTGATGCTAATGGAACAATAGCCTTTTGTCTTTCTACAGCGGCAGTGCTTAATAAAGACATGAAAAAAACTACAAACACAAATCCTATAAAACCGGCCAATAATGCTGTTGAAAAAGATAGGGAAGATATTAAAATACTACCCAACAAGAGTGCTGGAACGCTAACAATACCACCAAACCAAATACTGGCAATACTAAACCATTTAATCTTGTTTTGACTGTGTTCCATAATTCATGTTATTTTCATAGTTATTTATTTAAGGTTTTTGCTTTTCATAAACCAGACGAGCGAATACTAGATCTACCAAAGCCATTCCTGTACATTTGAATAAGGTAATTTCATCCTTTGCCTGCCGTTTTGAAACATCATCTTAACACAAAAGTTTGAAGTCCCCCTTTATGTCATCTCTAATTAGTTTACCCTCTGAAAATGCTTTTAAAAGTTCTCAAGTAACATCCAAGTTATCGGTAAAAACTGAACTACTTGCGACGACATCGGTACTTGCCTCTTGCATATTCTCTGTGTAGGCTCCTACTAAATCATAATGCTGCCCTTTTGAGATATCTTCGATATTGACGAGTGGTTCATAACTTTAAGTAATACAGCTTACAATATCCATGTAAGAAATCAAATCTTTATAGGAATTCATAGGTTTGATTTCTACCGAATAATTCAAATTTAAAGTGTTAACTATTTTTTGGGATTTTTCAAAATTTCGTCCCCATAAGTATATCTTCTTTATTCCTTTCATAGCGGTGTATGCTGAAATATAATAAGGCGACAAACATCCATTCCCTAGAATTAATACCGAAGAAGCATTTTCTTTTGCTAAAAAGGAAGCAGCAAGTACGGATGTCGCTGCTGTGCGCATATTTGTTATTAATTTGGCATCAACACTAGCCAATGGCACTCCATTTTCTGCATTAAATAACAAATAGAGTCCATTTAAATATGGAATATCAATATTGCTATTATGGGGTGTTGCGGTTATTAGTTTAACACCCAAATATTTCTTATTGTCCCAAGCAGGCATAAACAATAGGGCATTGTCTTCGGTTCCAAAATTATTTTTGTACGCGTATGCCAATTTTGGGGGACATTTAATTGCGTTCTCGCGAAATGCAAGTTTTAGTGCGTTGATTACCTCGGGGTAACTAATGTTATTTTTAATAAAATCGTCCGTTATCAAATTCATGCCTTTGGTTCTAAATGATTCAATACATAAATAAGCTCGGTGTCCTCTAGAACATGACCAGCTTGTGGTTCACCTGCATTAATATATACAGCTACTCCCGGTGTCAGCCTACCAATTACAATATCATTTTCATCAATCATTTCTATCAGTCCTTTGGTCAAGATAGAAACTTCATTAAAGGGGTGTCTAGAAAAACCCAGTTCAGGAATTCTAGTTCCTTTTTTAAGAAATACAGTTCCAAAGGTTGTTGTAACTCCGGCATTTGAATGGGTGAACAATTCCATATTATAAGGTTCACTCTCTTTTGGATAGGCAATTTTTTTAAGCTTCATGATAGCGCAGTTAGTTGTTATTAGTTCACTATAACTCTATTTCCAAATTCATAGTCCGCAACAAATAGCCCAAATTGCTTAATATCATCTTCGGATGGCGGTTCACAACTCCATTTTCTCGATGGTTTCCAATTATAGTGTTTTTTTAATATGGCGGCTTGTTCAGCTTGCTTTAATGCAGCCATAGATGGATCAATGACTGGTACATTGAGCTCTTTTTGCATTTTTTCAAAAAAACCAAACTCCAAGGTACATCCTAACACTAATGACTCTGCACCATCTTGCTCTACTGCTAACCGTCCAGCTTCCATTAGTTTTTGTTCTGTAATTACATGGTCATTTTGAAATTCTGGCACAGTCATACCTACCGATCTAAATGATGCCAAATGCTCCCCATAACCATATTGCTTGATTGCTGTATGCATTTCATGTTCCCATTTTTTTTGACCTATTATCACCGAGAATCTATTGGAAAGTTTCAAAGCAATTTCTATCGAAGAGTGGCATGGTCCAACTACAACCATATCACCTGAAATTTCACGAGTATCCAATAAGTAAGGGTCATAAAAACATCCAATAATCATTGCGTCAAACCCTTCTTTGGATGCTTGTCTGGTAGCCTTTAATAAATCAGAGGCAATTAAAGCATTATACGACCTATACTCCAAATTATTCATTAATCCAACAGATGATTGTAAAGAGGTCACATGCACTTCTGTATCGGAAAACTTATTTTCCCTGATCATTTCTGCAAAAAAAGAATCGTAAGCATCGAAACCAACTGGGTTTAGGTACATTATTTTTATGCTTTCGTTCATAATAATTTTAATTAAAATTATAAAATTCTTGCGCCTGCTCTTTAGTGATATAACCATTTTTTACATCCATAGCCACCTGCTCTTTTGGTCGTTTATTTGGGCTTCCATAACCACCTCCTGTTGCTGTTACCACTTTTATAGCATCCCCTTTTTTCAAAAGAATATTACTACTCATACTGTGTTTTTCTTCTGTTCCGTCTGTACGCACAATTATGAAATAGTTATAAGAACCATCAAAACCACCATTCATACCCCAAGTTTTGTGTTCAGCTCCCATAAAAGCTCCTGTAACTCGGGCTTCCTCAGCTGTTATGATATAATCCATTATTTGTCCATTTCCTCCTTGAAATTCTCCATAGCCCCCCCCTTCATTATGAAATGTACATTGACCAACACGAAGTCCGTACCTTATTTCCCTAATTTCAATCGGTATATTATAGGATTCACCACTACCACAAGACAGTTGCCCTCTATTCCCATCGTGAGTGTTGGATGCTCCCCAACCACCGGCAAGAGGCTCCGCCTGAATGAACAATTCTCCTGTATCTGGGTGAATTCCAGAAACAAACGTGGCACATACCGACCTTAAATGACCAGCTGGTAGTTTATCAGGCATAATCGGTGCTAATATTTTCCAAATCAAATCCATGGAAGATATCAATGTTTCATAGTACACAGAAAAAGCTACTGGGAACTGTGCACTTACTATTGTACCTGGTTCACAAAGTACTTTCATTGGCCTAAAAGCCCCGCCATTGGCAGAGACATGGGGTGTTGTGATTGCTTTAAAAACGCTCCTACATCCGGTATCCAAACCATGAATTGATAAATTTACAGGCCCTACAACTTGCGGATGTGTTCCATTAAAATCAAATATCATTTCATTATCTCCAACTGTAATTTTACATTTAATAGGAAACGGGCCATCTCCCAAGCCATTTGTTTCAATAATACCTTCCCCTTCATAAACTCCGTTAGGAATATTCTTCAAGGCTTCTAAGCTCATTTTTTCTCCATAATCCAAAAAGGAGATTACAGCCTCATCATAGGTTTTTTTACCATATTTTTCAATAATACTAATAACCCGTTTGGCGCCTACTTCTGCTGCTGCAATGCCGGCGAATAAATCCCCCAATGTGCTATCTGGCAATCTTACATTGCCTCGTATAATTGCTATAAGGTCTTTGTTTAGTTCGCCCTGGTTCTTGATTTTTACAAATGGGAGATGTAGTCCTTCTTGAAATATTTCGGTGGAAACTGTCGATACTGAGCCTGGATAAGTGCCGCCCATTTCTGTCCAATGCGCTTTATTTACGGTATAGGCCACTAAGGTTCCTTTATAAAAAACAGGATAAACAACCGATACATCAGATAGATGTGTGCCCCCGCCTTCATACGGCGTATTTGCTATTATAATATCACCCTCTTCTAAAGGATTGCCTTTAAATTTTTGTATCGTACTTTTAACCACGCCATCCAAAGCCGCTAAAAATCCGGTAACACCATTTCCTTGCGCTAAAAGCTCGCCCTCAGTAGTTGTCACACCCACAGCATAATCCAAAGATTCATAAATAATGGGGCTCATACTTGTATACTGCATGGTAGTAAACATTTCATCACCTGCGGCTATAAGCGCATCTTGAATTATATCTAATGTAAACTTGTCCATGTTATTTATTTTTTTGAATGATTAAGTTACCTAGTTCATCAACCTTTAAAAAATAGTCGGGAGGTAATACTGTTGTAGTTGCTGACTCTACAATGACAGCGGGACCTTGAAGCGTCATGTCGGGTTCAAGACCATCACGATGGTAATAAGTACCTATTTGAATACCTAGATCATCAAAATCGATTTCACCTTTTCCAACAATTGCATCTTCAAGCTTTTTGGCTGATTTTTCCATTATTGGAAAATCGGGTTTGTTGACAGCAACCTCGGCTACCAAATGAAAATTAACCAGCTCCACTCTTGCATCTAGTCTAAAAGTATATTGTTTTTTATGGGCTATATGGAATTTTTCGATAATATCTCCTAAAGGGGTTTCATTGGTGAAGTTGGACAAATGAACTTTTACATAATGTTCTTGACCAGCATATCTTAAATCAACATAATGAGTAAATATAACCTGATTTCCGGCGTATTTATCTTCTTCATAATTATCCAAAGCAATACCACTCATTTCTTTAAAAACATCTTGAATTACGATTTTATTTTCATCTGTCAAGTTCACTACATTTGTTCTGATGTAGTCTCTTCTTAAGTCTGACATCAACATACCAAAAGCAGAAAACACCCCAGCATGTGAGGGTACTATAACTTCAGGTATTTGTAATTCTCTAGCTAAATCTACTCCATGCATTGCTCCACCTCCACCAATAACCACAAGACTAAAATCACGTGGATCATAACCTTTATTCACAGAAATTAATTTGAGGGCATTTGTCATATTAGAATTAGCAACCTTTACAATACCACGCGCCACTTCCTGTTTGGTATAACCAAGCTTTTTACAGATGCTATTTGCAGCATTATCAACACTTGTATAGTCCGGTATTTGTTCACCGCCCATAAAATAATCGGGGTGTATGCGCCCCAAAATCAAGTTGGCATCGGTAGTAGTCAAATTTTCACCTCCACGACCATAAGCAGCAGGACCTGGAATAGCACCAGCACTTTTAGGCCCTACATGCATTTTTCCACCTTGATCTACCCAAGCAATACTTCCGCCTCCGTTTCCTATTTCAACTATATCAATGACAGGAGTTTGTATTGGGTATCCAGCTTGTGTTCTGGAATGTTCGATTTTATAATTCGTAGTAATTTTTACTTGTCCGTTATCGACCAAAGCACACTTGGCAGTAGTACCGCCAATATCGAGAACAATAATATTTTTCTTTTTTAATACTTTACTTAAGGCAATAGCACCAAACACCCCACTTGCAGGACCAGATTCAACAATCGTAATCGGGTTGGATTTGACATCTTTCACAGTCGTTATTCCTCCATTAGATTGCATTATATACGGCTGATGCACAAAGCCTTTTTCCTTAATTTTCTGTTCAAGATTATTCAAGTATTTCTTGGTGGTAGGCAATACATAAGCAGATAGCACAGTCGAACTAGTACGTTCATATTCGCGCCACTCTCGCGTTACTTCATGGGATGCGATAACCTCTACATCTGGCCATAAAGTCTTTATTTCCTCTACTATGAGCTGTTCATGAATAGGATTTTTATATGCATGTAGGAAACAAACCGCTATTGAAGCTACTTTTTCCGTTTTAAATATTTCTATAATTTCTGGAAGATTAGAAGAGTTTAAAGAAGTGATTACGTTACCCCTATAATCCATGCGCTCCTCAACTTCTAGTCGAAGATGCCTTGGCACAAAAGGAGCTTGCTTTACAAATTTAAAGTTGAAAAGATCAGGCCGATTCGCCCGAGCTATTTCGAGCACATCGCGAAAGCCTTTTGTTGTAATTAAAGCGGTCTTATCGCCTTTACGTTCCGTAAGGGCATTAATTACCACGGTCGTACCATGTGCAAAAAAGTCTATTTGGGCCAAATCTAAATTTGCCTTTTCAATTGCGTTCATAATACCTTCTTCAAATTTTCCTGACGTGGTATCGGTTTTGGCTGTAATAATTTCAGTTTTGCCATTTTGCTGGGAAAAACAAACTAAATCCGTAAATGTTCCGCCTATATCAGTTGCTACTCTCATTAAATAATTTTTAAATTGATGGTATAATAAGCCGCCAGAGAATTTAACTAGCGGCTTAAAAGATTTCATTAAAGCACTTAAATACTAACTCAATTTCAATGAAAACATAGAATAGAAAGGGTTTTAAAATTTATAAGAAATATTCAGCCCAAATGCCGTTGGTTGTCCAAGCCAGGCCAAATCGGAACCACCATTTGAAAATGTTTGGTCAAAAAATTCCGTAATATATTGGGTGTCCGTAAGGTTTGTACCCCAAATACCTACGGTAAATTTATCAAAGGTAAAATTCATCCTTGCATTTAAAAGGCTATAACGGGACGATACCGCGGCGTTATCTTCATGCCAATAGATCTCTCCTGTACCCTCTAAATTTACATTTGCATTATAAGAAACCTTCTCAGTAATATCAAAATTTGATTCTAGTCCGAAACTGTAACTGTCCTGCGGTATTAAAGGTGTGGCATTACCCGAAACGTCAATTGTTGCATTTGCTCCAATACTTTGAGTAGAAGTACCTCTTTCGATTCTTGATTTGCTCACCCCATAACTAGCCAAAATATCCAACCAATTTGTAGTTCTTAATCGCATATCTGCTTCAAAACCTACTGAAATACTTTTAGGAACGTTAAAATTCCCAATGAGGATTTGACCTGCACCACCGTCTAGTACTAAAGCGTAGAGTTGTTGATTGGTGAAATCTGTATAATATCCTGAAAAATTGAGAATAAAACGATTGTCCCAATATGTATTTTTAAGTCCAATTTCATAGTTGTCTGTAATTTCAGCACTAAAACCAGTACCGTAGCGAACAGTTTGACCTTGATTAAAACCACCAGTTCTGTATCCTTTTCCATAGTTAGCATACATTAGCATATTATCCGTAGCCTTGTATGCTAAAGACAACTTTGGTTGCACCTGAGTATCAACCCGACTTGGATTTGTACCTTCACTTCTATTTTCTTGACTAATATTATCATTGTCGTACCTTAGCCCAGCAGATAATGTAAACTTATCGGTCATTTTAAAATCCATAAAACCAAAGACTGCAAATGTTTTATACGTATTTGTAAAATCACCAACAGCTAATGGAGTTTGAGTACCAGTAGGTTGAAATGGAGGAGCAAAAAATCCAAAATCGGCAGATGCCCTTGTAATCAAAGTTTTATCTAGGTCTTGATAAAAGGCCCCTAAATCCCAATTAACCTTACTATTTGGATCAGAAATAGATCCTAAACGTATTTCTTGATTGAAGGTCTTTGTATTACTATCTTGATCTTGACGTAGCACATCGGCAGGCGTATAATCTAAATCTCCAAAGGCGTTTCTTTCAGCTTGATTAAAGGTAGTTAAAGAAGTTAATTTGACTTTGTCTAAATTGAAATCAACCTTTAAATTCCCATATTTGCTATTAAGTGTTCCGACTCCTCTTTGATCAGCTTGAATAGACCAATTGTTAAAATTATCAGGATTGTTTTTAGCATTTCCGTTCGTTGGCGCTGCATAGTAAATGCCTCCTGCCTCTATATCAATAACCTGACCTGTTAAAGTAGCAGAAACCTTAGTTGAAAGATTAGCCTTTAACTGTGCTCGGAACGTTAAATCTTCTACGAAGTCAGGTGCATTGTCTAAAGTCACATTATTCAATAATCCATCTCCTTTTTTGTAAGACCCTGAAACACGGTAAAATAGTTTATCTTTTACCAAAGGACCCGTTGATGATAATTGGGCATTAATTAGATTTCCATTACCGTATCCAATTTGAAATTTATTTCTAAATGTATTGGAGGGCTCATTGGTTACTATATTGATGGCACCAGCAATTGCATTTTTTCCATAAAGTGCTCCTTGAGGGCCTTTGACTACTTCAATTAAGGCGACATCAAACAGCTCTTGATTTAATAAATTAGCATCAGGTAATGTAACACCGTCTATAACGAAAGCAATAGGCGCATCACCGTTTCTTATTTGAGAAACACCCCTGACAGTTATAAAATTATTTCCTACATTTTGCGACGTAGTAAAATTTACATTTGGAATTTGATCTGCGAAGGATTGTACATTTGAAATTCCTTTAGTTTCAATATCCTTTGCTGTAAAGGTTATTACAGATTCAGGAATTGATTGAACAGATTCTGCTCGTCTCCTGGCTTGACCGATAACATTATCAAAACCACTAACAACAACTTCATCCAATTGGGACGCATCTTCTTCTAGAGTAACATTGATATTTGTTCTACCATTTAATGGTACATCTTGTATTTTGTAACCCAAATAGGAAAATACTAAGATGGATTCGCTCGACACATACATAGTAAACAAACCATTGAAGTCCGTTGAAGTACCGTTTGCAGTACCTTTCTCAACAATGTTTACTCCCGTAATAGGACCATTCGCATCAATTACTTTACCGGTGATCTCAATTTTTTGTCCGAATGCTACAGAACAAAGTAGCATTAGACCTAGGATAATTAGTTTTTTCATAAGTGAAATATTAAAGTTTAGTTGTAAAACATTGTGAATTTATCTTTTCTATTTTTCCTTCTTATTAATTCCAATATTTTTATTTAATTTTAATAATTCCTAACTAGAAAAAAGGAAAAATCAATATTAAATGGAAAACGCAAAAGAATTAAGTAATATTCAGTTGACCAAACATACTTTTGACAAACTGATAAACAGCATATTAAAATTATTTAAACACAAATATTCCATAGATGAAATCAGCGAGAATCAGCTTTATGGATTTGGAAATTTTGATGCAAAATTACCAAGTCTGAAAAAGGATTTCGAAAAAATTTCAAATAATTTTATTAATGGAAAATATCTTTATAATAAATATCGTGAATTACAAAGCGGAAAGCCTCAAATAAAATTAAGTGGATATTACAAACATATATTTTTCAAATACTTAGGCTTCAATGATATTTTTGAATTTTTAAAATTTGAAGTCAAAGATAAAATGGAACTTCTGGAGCAACAGAAACTACTAAATCAAGAGACTTCCTCCAAGACATATTATTACGTCATGTACTATTTTGGTGAAGATAAAAAAATGATTAAAGCTCATTTTACCATCTTAAATAATTGGAAAACATTTGAATTGATTTTTGTGTACAAAGACACAGAAGATAACATTGGACTACCTAATAAAAATGGGACTAATTTTTTAGGCCGCATTGTTGATAATTTGTTTTAATTTGAGTTCCATTTCAAGTGGCGTTAAATAATCCAGGCTTGAATGAATTCTTTTTGTATTATACCA
>Ga0209702_10002073_pt1 | contig 36192 bp, 31 predicted proteins | sample FRY01_FD_187210 | JGI IMG/M metagenome (GOLD analysis project Ga0209702, IMG submission 187210) | Freshwater microbial communities from Lake Fryxell liftoff mats and glacier meltwater in Antarctica - FRY-01 (SPAdes) (version 2) | ecosystem: Environmental > Aquatic > Freshwater > Ice > Glacier...
CCTCATGACAAGGAAGCCTTAACCGCTGTACCGCTGCAGCTCAACACGGAAGGCCGTAGTCCTAGCCCTGCACGGTCTCCGCTTCGGTTGATGAAATCAATTAAAGCGGAGCTTTTTGCTGCCAGACGTTACGCTTACCTCAGCAGAGAATTGGCGGTAAAGCCTGGCTTTTGGCGGGCAACCGCATAAACATTTGTTTAAGGTGCTTTTCGGCCTGATTACTTTAAATCCAAAAACGACCTCAACCACTCGCAAAGAGGCATTTTTTGCCACAGAGTTTCGGCTTTCCCCTGCCTAAGGCTTTGGACAGTAATAACGTCAATATACGAGAAAAGTCTTTTTTTCAGCGCAACCAGCGGCAGCTTTTGGTTACGATGTAGCAGCGGCTGCAAAGTTAAAGCCTTCGGCTTTGGGCATGGATTGTTCTGTTGCTACACCAAGCAATGAAAAAAATTGGATTGTGCAAAAGTACCGGCTAAGCGCTGCTAAAAGAGCGAATTTTTGCTTTCTTGTGGAGCGGCTGTTTGGGAGGTGTCATCTAAATGGGTGCAACTTTTTGAAAATATTTCTATTTTACAGTCACCCATTTTCGCAGCTACTACCCAATAAAGCACCTACTACCCAATAAAGCAGCCATTAATAAGCAAAGCCATGGTAGCTACCTGCCTCAGTTTTCGAGAGAATAGTGCGGAGGCATTTAACTTCAATACTAAGGAGATTGCGGCAGCTTCCAACGGCGAGATACAGCGTTCTGGGGTGTCTATCGCAGGATCTTAGTCAGCCGCCACTGTCTGAAACCTAGCTAAACAGGCTGCTGCACGCTGCAGGCCCTGTACTTGGTGAATAACTGCTTATGTGCGCCGAAGCGCCCCGGAACTTGGGTTTTTAACCAGTCAATTGTAATAATAGATCCATCCAATTGCAGCTCGAATAGAAAGCAGCGGCTGCAGCGTTGTTTAGGAACGGCCGGCTGGCGGCAAGGTAGAAATGCCTTTGCAAGCGAAGCGAGTTAAAGCAAAAGACCTCGCTACCCCACTGCTAACCGCAGTCTCCAGCCGCATCGGCAAACAGGTGCTCGGGTGACAAATGCCTTCCTCAGGGCTAAAAGCCTTTAGAAGCAAAAACTACGGCTCCCTACCGCTGCGGTAAAAAAACCATATTTTTCGATTGGAAACCCTTTTTTGTTAACTCGTTTGTAATCAAGCGGATGAACGCTGAAAAAATCAAAAGAAGTTAAGGGATACTATATCGTGGTTCCTTGATTGCGTTTTTCAAAAATAGGCGACTCCGCACGACTGCAAGTATTGAGATAAAAGCCAGTTAGTCCAGTTTGATTTTGCCCTCGATAGGCTTAACACGGCCCAAAGGAGGGTTTTTTAGCGTGCGCTGCAATCTAGCGGGTGAACGTATGTAAAAATAAAAGACCAGCGCTATGGCTGGTCTTCTTATTTATTTAGGCTTTTTATTTTTTACTTCACCAACATCTTCTGGCTAAAGCGCTTACTGCCGGCTTCTACGCTGATGAAATACACGCCGGAAGATAAAGTCTGCTTGACATCAAATACATGCTGGTGCTCGCCAGCTTCTTCGATGCTGTTGAGCAATTGCATGCTCTGGCGACCAGTAATGTCAAACACCTTGATAGTTACTTTTTCACTGCGATCTAAGCTGTAACTTATGGTTACTTTGTCGGTAACGGGATTAGGGTAAATGCGGAAGTTTTTGAGCTTTCCGTTGTCTGCAATAGAAGCAGCAAGGTTTTCTTGCACTACCGACTGGGATAAACGTAAACCGCTGTTGCGGCCGTTTACAAAAGCTCCATAAAAGGTAACTGGACCACTGCCGGTTGCGGGGGCCCGCCACTGGAAAGTCCAGCTGCCCGAAGCACCACTCTGCGCTGAAGTATGGGTAACGTATTTGCCCGCACCAACGGTTTGGGTACCACTACTGCCTGAGGTTGTAAGGTTAATGAGCTCGCCTTGTACAGCTCCCGCCACAGTTTGCGGAGAAATTTGGAAGCCTTTGTTGCCGGCACCACTAAAGTTGACCTGCACCATATAGGTTTGGCCAGGATTGTAACCAGCGGCAGGAACGCCTACCATAAACAAATTGGAAGCATTTGTGGGCACAGCCCCATGACAACCTGAGGTAGCGCAGGTGAGTCCGTTGTCGGCAGGCGCACCAACGCGGCCTGCGGGCGCGCCAAAAGGATTGGTATGCGCTTGATTATACATGCCATCTATGGCCATGCCTACCACAAAAAGGAAGCTCGTGAGTAAGGTAAATTTTTTAATCATAGGACTTTGGGTCAAGCTATTGACTCGCAAATTACATTTTTTACGGATTTAATTGTCATTAAATTTTCATAAAGTCAGCGGTGCTCTTTGGGACTGCGGATGGTGAACACGCGGGAAAGGTTAAAGCCAAAGTGGATGTCGCCTTGGCCCCAGCGGCCATTTTGACCTGTGATAAACTGCTGCTCGTTTAAACCACGACTGTTGGTGAAGTGCAGTTGAAAAACGTGCCCGCCTGTTTCGATGTCGATACCCAGCGATAAACTATTGTTGTGGTCGGCGAGTTGACCTGGTAGCACGTAAAAATAATCGAAGGTGGTGGCAATGCGGCTGTTAAGCTTTACGCGTCCGCCCACGCCTAAGGCAAATACATCATTGGGGATGTCGGGGGTAGCTACGAGGTTGCGGTGTACCACGGTTGGACTCAGCTGTAGGCTGAATTTATCGCTGAATTTGCGGGCAATGAGCAGCTGGTGGTAGTAGGCTATGCGCGAACTAAAGAGATTGCTGCGATCGGAGTCTGCCCAGCGCAGGCTGCTAACGATGGCACCGCCTACCCAACTTAGCGATACAGGCATGTTCACTGCGCCGCTAGATTGGCGTAAAATTTTATATTTTACCAAGCCGTCGTACTGTTTACCAATGTTACTTCGACCTATGCCCACTTGCAGTCGGTCGGTGATGCCGTAATCGAAGCTCATGCGCATATTGGCCTGATCGAGACCGAAAAGTTCGTAGCCGCCTCCATTTACTGCCCCAAAACGGTGTAAAATCCTAAAATCAAGCACGCCAGCCGATACATTTTCAATCGAATGTGCATTAATGATGCGGGTAGACTTAAAAGCGTACTTGGCATATTCAATGCTGGGCTCTTCCATCGCGTTGAGCAGGTCTTCAAGCTCGTCTTGTGCCTTGGCCCCGCCCGAACTAAGTAGTACCGCTATCGTTAAGAGTAAAAATTGTTTCATATTTTAGTTGTTCATCGCGCCTTGATTGGCCCAAGCTATGATTTGATCGATCCTACAGGCATCCATTTTGGCGCCTTGTGGCATGAGTTGGGCATCTCCTTCATTCCGTATAATGCGATTAATAATGCGGTCAACGCTTCCAGCTACTTCACCATGACTGGTGAGCGCCAGTCCACCCGACGGAAAACCGCCACTGTGACAAGACGTGCAACGTGTTTGAATAATGGGCTGGATGGTGGCGGCATAGCTGATGGTAGTTGTATCGCAGCCATTGCCTGGCACAGCAGGGTATAAATCCTGCTCGTTGTCGTAATAGCAAGCTTGCAAGCCCGCAACTAAAAGTAAGAATCCAAAAAGTCGTTTTAGCATGGTCGGTTTTATTTCAATACACATAATAAGGTGTTTAGCACTTAAAATGTTTAAGATAAACTTACAAGCTTGGTTTGAACTGCCGTTGCTTATTTGTCTATCGTCGTAAAAATAGCCGTTGAAAGCGTAAAACCCATAGCGCATTACCTAAGTCACCTGAAATGGGTTAAATTTGCCTTACTTTAAATAACAGGCATGGCCAGTAACGAACGTATTTTAATTTTAGGATCAGAAGGACAGTTAGGTTCAGAGCTGTCGGTTATTTTACAGCAAAAGCATGGCCTGCAAAATGTGATTTGCAGCGACATTCGCAACGGTAAACCAGAAGCCGAGCGTCGTTTTACAGAGTTGGATGTGTTGGACGCGGATGCCATTGAGCAAGTGATCATTACCGAAAACATAACCACCATTTATTTGCTGGCGGCGGTTTTATCAGCTAAGGGCGAAACCAATCCTAATTTTGCTTGGAAACTGAATATGGACAGCCTACTGCACGTATTGTCTTTTGCAGTTAAGCACAAGGTAAATCGGGTATTTTGGCCGAGTTCTATTGCGGCTTTTGGTCCAACTACCCCCCGCGATCATACGCCACAGCGGCCTTACATGGACCCGACTACGGTTTACGGCATCAGCAAATTGAGTGGTGAATTGTGGTGTCAGTATTATTTTACCCGTTACGGATTAGATGTGCGCTCGTTGCGCTACCCCGGCATCATCAGCTGGAAAACACCTCCCGGCGGTGGTACCACCGATTATGCGGTGGAAATTTTCCACGAAGCCATCAAGAATAAGGAGTACACTTGCTTCTTGCATCAAAATACGGCCCTGCCGATGATGTTTGTAGATGACGCCATCCGTGCTACCCTTGAATTGATGGAGGCACCGGCTGAAAAAATTAAGGTGCGCACCAGCTACAACCTGGCTGCAGTAAGTTTCACTCCAGGTGAATTGGCTACGTCGATTCAAAAGCGCATGCCTGAATTTAGGATGGGTTACAAAACCGATTACCGCCAAGCCATTGCCGACGGCTGGCCATCGAGCATCGACGACAGTGCTGCCCGCAGCGACTGGGGCTGGAACCACCAGTTCGATACCGAAGGCATGGTAGATGAGATGCTGGAGAACCTCAAAAAGCAAATTTTAGGCTGATTTAAGGTGCCGACGCTCGGCAGTGAGCTTTAGTTTGCCTGCTCGCTGAGGAATTTGATGCGCACAAGTTTCAATTCTTCTTCTGAAAAATCATCCCCCATGGCACGAATGGCTTCGGCGAGGTCATCGGATGGAGCGGTACGGAAGTACGTGTAAACCTCGTCCTGCAGCTCCTCGTCCATTACCTCATTGAGGTGGTAATCGAGATTGACCTTGGTGCCTGAATCTACAATGGTTTTAATTTCTTCGAGGATATTTTCGTAAGTCAAGTTTTTACTACGTGCAAGCTCCTGTAGCGGTATTTTGCGGTCTATGCCGCCGATGATAAATACCTTGACGCCTGACTTGTTGACGGTGCTTTTAACTACAAAGTCGGCCGGCCGGTCGATTTCGTTTTCCGCTACATATTTGCTGATGAGCTCAATGAAGACCTTACCGAATTTCATGGCTTTGCCCGGACCGACACCGCTGATTTGCTGCAGCTCGGCCATGCTGGTAGGGTAATTGGTGGCCATTTCTTCTAAAGAAGGATCTTGGAAGATGACGTAAGGTGGCAAGTTTTTTTCCTTAGCAAGTTTTTTACGCAATTCGCGCAGGAAATCGAACAGCTGGGTATCGAGTGCTTCAGATTGCTGGCTTTCTATTTCTCCATCACGCCCCGCTTCTTCGTAATCGTAATCAAGAGGTACGTCTAAAGCATATGGATCGGCCAAGTATTTTTCGCCCAGTGGACCAACCTTGAGCAAGCCGTAGTTTTCGATGTCTTTGAGCAAGAAGTTGTTGAACAGGGCCACTTTAACGATGCTTCTCCAAAAACGGGTTCCTTTTTCTTTACCCGCTCCAAAACTTGGCATGCGGTGATGTCCGTAAGCCTCTATTGGCGGGGTAATTTCACCCATGAGGTAAGCCACTACATGCGGGAAATCGAATTTTTTAACGAGGGTTTTGATGGTATTGAGCAGCAGCACCATTTCGTTGACCACTACTTCTTTAGGCTGCGGATGCCGGCAAGCATCGCACATTTGATGGCAGTTTTTTTCGGAATACACTTCCCCAAAATAATGCAATATTTGGCGGCGGCGACAAATGCCCGACTCGGCAAAGGCGACCACTTCATTTAAGAGCAAATGCCCGATTTCTTTCTCAGAAACAGGCTTGTCTTTCATAAACTTCTGCAGCTTAAGGATGTCTTTTTCGCTATAATAGGCAATACATACGCCTTCCAAGCCATCTCTGCCGGCCCTTCCGGTTTCTTGATAATAACTTTCGATCGATTTAGGGATGTCGTAATGAATTACAAAACGCACATCGGGTTTGTCGATGCCCATACCAAAAGCGATGGTGGCCACAATCACATCCACTTCTTCCATAAGGAAGGCATCTTGATTTTTCATGCGCACATGTGAATCGAGACCTGCGTGGTAGGGCGCTGCCTTGATGCCATTGGCCACCAAGGTTTCGGCAATTTCTTCGGCTTTTTTGCGGCTCAAGGTATAAATGATCCCCGATTTGCCCATGTGGTCTTTGATGTATTTGATGATGCTTTTGCTAGCATTTGTTTTCGGCCGCACCTCATAATATAAATTCGGGCGGTTGAAGCTCGATTTGTAGGTGGTGGCTTCTGACATCTGCAAATTTTTCATGATGTCGAGCTGTACCTTCGGCGTAGCAGTAGCGGTAAGCGCAATGATGGGCACATCCCCGATGAGCTGCACCATTTGTTTGATTTTGCGGTATTCGGGACGGAAGTCGTGACCCCATTCAGAAATACAGTGGGCTTCATCTACCGCTACAAAGCTGATTTTATTGCCTTGCAAAAATTCTATGTTTTCAAGTTTGCCCAGCGATTCAGGGGCTACAAAAAGAAGTTTGGTATGGCCGTTGGTCACATTGTCCTTTACCCTTCTGATTTCTGCTTTGTTAAGAGATGAGTTGAGGAACTCCGCAATGCCATCGGTACCTGAAAAAGCACGAATGGCATCTACCTGATTTTTCATCAAGGCAATCAAAGGCGAAATAATAATAGCAGTGCCTTCGCTAGCAATAGCCGGCAATTGGTAGCAGAGCGACTTGCCCGCACCGGTAGGCATGATTACAAAGGTGTTTTTACCGCTGTAAATATTGTTTATAATCTCTTCTTGTTGACCCTTAAACGTATCAAAACCGAAAAACGATTTTAGCGTGTCTCGTAGTTTCTGTTTGGAATCCATGGTTAATAACCCCTCGTGCATCAAAATTCAATACTTTTGTAAGTCAAGATAATAAAAATTCGCCTTCCAAATGCATAGCGAAATAAAAAAAGCAGCTCAAAGATCGTTGAAAATCGAAGGAAATGCTATCCTAGCCCTCTCTGAGCAGATAAATAATGATTTTATTTTTGCTGTTGAGAAGATTTTAACCTGCTCTGGTCGTTTGGTTATTACAGGTATCGGCAAAAGTGCCATCATAGCTACCAAAATTGTGGCCACGCTAAACTCTACAGGCACCCCGGCAATGTTTATGCATGCGGCAGATGCCGTGCATGGCGATTTGGGCATGATTCAGAAAGTCGATGTTGTGCTCTGCATCTCGCAAAGCGGCAATACACCCGAAATCAAGTTGCTGCTGCCCATGCTGCGCGATGCTGGCAATTTACTCATAGGCATGACGGGCGATCCTGCTTCCTACTTGGCCACCAACAGCGATTTGGTACTGCTGTCGACCATACAGGAGGAGGCTTGTCCGTTAAAACTCGCCCCCACTACCTCCACGGCTGTGCAACTGGCCCTCGGCGATGCCTTGGCCATCTGTTTGCTCGAGCAGCGGGGCTTTACCGAAAAAGATTTTGCTCGCTACCATCCGGGAGGGGCCTTAGGAAAACGCTTGTATTTGCGGGTCGATGACCTCGTGCGAAACAACCAACAGCCGCAAGTGGCACCAACGGCCGATTTAAAACAAGTCATTGTAAGCATTACTTCAGGTCGCCTTGGCGTAACTGCCGTGGTAGAAGCGGGCAAACTGCTAGGTATCGTAACCGACGGCGACGTGCGCCGCATGCTCGACAAACACAGCGACCTTGCCGGCCTCACCGCCGCCGATGTGATGAGTCCTCAACCGCGCAGCATCAAAATGGGCGCGTATGCTGTGGATGCTTTGCAGCTTATCCGCTCCTTTAATATTACCCAATTGTTGGTGGTGGATGAGCAGGACTATTATAAAGGCGTAATACACATTCACGATTTGCTCAAAGAAGGCATCATTTAAACTATCTGTTCTTTTCTACTTATCTTGCTGATTCTAGAACATGAGTAAGCCCTACGTAATAATCATGGCCGGTGGCATTGGCAGTCGCTTGTGGCCTATCAGTACCCAGCAAAAGCCCAAGCAATTCCTCGACTTGCTTGGTGTAGGGCAATCGCTCCTACAGCTCAGCTACGAGCGCGCACTTCTGTTGACGGATGCCGAACGCATTTTGGTAGTTACAAACAAACAATGGGTAGACTTGGTAGCTGAACAATTACCAGCACTGGCGAAGTTTCAAATTGTGCCAGAACCTTTGCGTAAAAACACGTCCACGGCTACCATTTATGCGGTGAATAAGGTGGCTAATTTCGACCCCAACGCCTTTCTAGTCATCATGCCGAGCGACCACGTGGTGTTAGATAAAGTTAAATTCAAACAAACCATTGCTACAGCGCTCAAACATATTGGCAAACAGCCCGGAATTCTAACGGTAGGCATCAAAGTAAGCCGTCCTGAAGTGAATTACGGTTACATACAGTACATCAAAGGGGAGCACAAAGGCCCCATCTTTCCTATCAAAACCTTCACCGAAAAGCCTACCAAAGAAATTGCCAATACCTTTCACCGGTCGGGCGATTTTTTGTGGTATTCGGGCATCAAAATCACCCAAGTAAATGTTTTGTTGGAGTTGTACAAAACCCACTTAACCGAAACAGCTCAATTATTTGAAGAAGTGCGTCCCTATTTGAATACCGAAGAAGAGGAGCGTTGTATCGATAAAATTTATCCGCAATGCGAAACTTTGCCGTTTCGACAGGCCATTTTGCACCGTGCATCCAATGTAAAGGTGATTTTGGGCGATTTTGGCTGGACCGACATCACCATGTGGGGCGAAGTTTTTAGCGCGCACGACAAAGATTATATGGGCAATGCCGTTACTGGTACCCAAGTAGCCATGTATGACGCCTCAAATTGTTTGGTGGAGGTGGCGGGCGATAAATTGGTGATCATAAATGGACTCGAAAACTACATTGTAGCCGATTCGCCAAAGGGTTTGTTAATTTGTCCAAGAGATAAAGAAAGTGAAATCAAAAACATGCTGCTCGATCTCAAGCGCAGCGCTGGTGATAAATATTGGTAAAGATGAAAAATACGCTCATTTTGTTGTTGGTAGCCTTTGCTACGACCGCTTTTGCACAAGATTTTAAGTTACGTCGGGTGCATTTGTACCGCGATGGTGCCACCATGTTGGAGTATGCAGGTGAAGTAGCCACACGCCAAGCCCGTTTCCAAATGCCTTTGCCTGCTGGTGCCATTGCGCAAGGCGTGCATGTGCGGGTAGATGACCGCGAAAAGTTGGTGAACTACCTGGTGCACCAAGTAGCGAAAGAAACGCAACTGCCTTTGGCCAACATCTTGGCACTTTTATCCGAGAACCAAGGCTACAACATTAAAGTAGAGTGTTTCGAAGGCAGTGAAGGGGTTTCTTATTCGGGTGAAGTTTTGAGCACGGATGCTTCTGGAGAGTTGCTGTTTTTAAAGACCTCCAACAGCATCGAGGTCATTCCGATCAGCATAATCATGCACATCAGCGGCGGGACAGCTTTGAATGTGTCGAAAGCCGTTCAGCAAATGGCGCCCACCTTGTCGGTGTATTTGATCGGCGATTACAACAATTTGCCACTTACCGTTTTGGTACCTGTGGTGGGCTTTGAGAGCGATGCGCGCTACTTGCTTGATTTTGATAAGGCTAAACCGGAATTGAGTCTCGACTTAACCGTAACAGCGCCTTTGAAGTTAGATGAAGTGGATATATTGTATTACAACCATGCCTTTCAAGAGCGCGAAGTGGCCGCTTTTTCGAGCCAAGCGGCCTTTCGTTTGGCAGGAATCAACATCTCGGCCAATACCCGCAGCACCTACCAAGTGCTGGCTACCGAAGTACCGCTGCAACTCAGCGATGAGATAGCTGTAGATGCCTGGGAGCCGTTGAACCAAAATTTGTCGATGAAAAGCAGTGGAAAGCGTTATTTGGGCTTGACGAACAACAGCATGATGGATTGGTTTTCAGCCGCGGTGTACGAACGTAAGGGCTTAAGCTTGGGCCTCATCCCTTCAAAGCTGCCTGAAGTGCCCAAAAAGGCAAGTGTTAAAATGGAGTATGGCCCTTCGCCTTACGTGCTTACCGACAATGCACGCCTTGTAAAAGTAGACAAGAAGGCTGTGAGTTTGAATGGCATGAAGTACGATAGTTACCTATATGTGGGCCGCATCGAAATCCGCAATAACAGCCGCGAAGCTGGTCGGATACGTATTATCAAACACGCCGTGCCAGATTCGCGGCGGAACTATTGGTTCGCTAACAGCTTCATCGACCTCAAAGGCAAAACCAAACAAGAAATGGTTCAGCTCGAGTATGAGGTAAAGGTGGATGCGAATGACGTGGCTTTTTACTCTTACCGCTACGAATTATTGGTTCCGAGCGACAATTGAGCTTCATTCGAATCTGCTAAAACTAAAAAGGCTGTCCGTGAGGGCAGCCTTTTTAGTTTGTAAGTTAAACTGTTTCTTCTTTTTAAAACCGCAATTGTATATTGGCCAGGAAGTTAGTACCCGCCTGCGGGTAGAATGTATTGTCGGTGGTGAAGTTACCATCAAGTACATAAGGATAGGTATAACCATTGGCGCTGTACATTAAATTACCGAGGTTGTTTACCAGCAAACCAAAAACGACTTGTTTGGCCATTTTCCCAAGGGCAATGGTGTAATTTAGACGCAAATCATGTACCAAATAGGGGTCGAGTGCCCGGTTTTGGTCACCGCTGTTGTCGAGATACTGTCGTCCCACGTACTTGCTAATGAGGTCGATGCTGAGGTTTTTCACGGGCTTGAAGCCTAGAATGCTGGCGCCTACCACGTCAGGAGAGAAGGCAATAGGGGTGTTTTCATAGCTGCGGTTGATACCATTGCCTAAGTAATCGAAGTTTGCATCATACAAATCCACAAACTCGTTGTACACCAAGATGCGGTTTCTGCTGAGACTTAAATTGGCGTTCCACTGAAACCACTTGGTTACACTGATGCCATATTCGAGCTCGATACCTGTGCGGTAGCTGCGGTCGACATTGGTGCGGATGTAGCCGCCAACATCGTTGATTTGTCCGTTGAGCACGAGCTGGTTGTAGTAATCCATATAGTAAAAATTGGCAGCAAATACCGAGCGACCGCCTTGACGCTTGTATCCTGCTTCATAATCGATCATGCGCTCGGCAGTGGGCCTACTTTCGGGGCTCGATTCGGTGAGGTCGTCGCGCACCGGCTCCCTGTGGCCAACAGCAGCCGAGGCATATACCTGGCTGCGTTGGTTGAGTTGGTAGTGTAACCCCGCTTTAGGGTTGAAAAAGCCGAATTGTACGTCTTGAGCAACGTTGAAGCCTTGGTTGTTGAAGCCCTCAAAGCGGTAGGCAATGCTGCGGTATTGCAAGTCAGCATAGGCAAAAAGTCCTTTTTTGAGCTCATACTCGGCTTTAGCAAAGATGTTAAACTCGGTTTTAAGCGCATTGTTTTCATAATAACGGTGCTTAAGCGCATTATTACCGAGCAAACGCGACCAGATCACATCTCCAAAATGATCGCCCTCGTAACGGTTCCAGCCAGTTCCAAAGGTGGCATTGAGCTTGTTGTGCTTGTAATTGGCGTTTAACAGTGCGCCATAAAAATGATTGTCGAGCCAACGCTGACGGATAAAATCGGTCCTTGTAATGGTGTCATTGCCCAAAAGGAGATCTGGCAATCCGTAACGTGAATAACGTTCGTTGTTCCTGAATTGCTCGAAATAACCCCGGCCGTAGGTGTAAAAGGCAGCACTGTTAATGCTCAAGCGGCTGCTGGCTTCGTAAGTATAAAAGAGCTGATAGAAGTCTTGCTTGTAGTTGTCGGTTTCGTTTTCATAAAATTGCGTGCTGCCGTCCGGCGCGGTGTATTGTCCTGCTACGTTAAACCTGCGATTGGTAGTGAGCATGCTTTCAGGAATGCCATACCAAGCCTGGTTGGTTTTTTGATCGCCGCTGAAGATGTTGAAGCGCAGGATGCTTTTTTTGCCATAATGAGCGCCACTGAAGGCATAACTTTTGAGGTCACTGTTGGCGCGTTCCAGATAGCCATCGCTGGTAATGTTGCTTAAACGACCATCAAAAGCCCAGCCGCTTTTGAGCAGTCCAGTACCAAAGTTTACGTTCTGGCGCCAGGTATTGAAGGAGCCATAGCTCAACCCGACGTTGGTATAGGCGGTATCAATGAGCTGGTTGGTTTGAATGTTGATGCTGGCACCAAAGGCGGCAGCGCCATTGGTACTGGTACCTACGCCGCGCTGGATTTGGATGTTGTCGACTGAGCTGGCAAAATCAGGTATGTTTACCCAAAATACACCATGCGATTCAGCATCGTTTACAGGAATCCCATTCATGGTAACGTTGATACGTGTGCCATCCGAACCCCGTATGCGGATGCCTGTATAGCCTACGCCGGCGCCGGCATCCGAACTTACGACTGCCGATGGGGTGAACTGTAGCAAATAGGGGAGGTCTTGCCCCAAATTTTGTTTGGCTAACTCGGCTTTCGATATATTGGTTACCGCCATGGGCGTTACTGCGGTGGCGCGGGTGGCGCTAACCACTACCTCATCGCTGAGCATCCGCTGTAGTTCAAGCTCGATGTCTAACTCCTCGTTGGCCTGTATCTGCACCGCCCCGACCGCTGTTTTGTAACCCAAATACTGCACCCGCAGTTTGTAGCTACCGGCAGGCAGCCTTTTAAGCACATACCTGCCTTCGGCATTGGTGGCCGTGCCTAAAAATGAATTTTCGATTAGCAAGCTGGCGCCTGCCAATACTTGTTGGGTGGCGGCATCCCGCACTGTACCCGAAATTTGGAAATTTTGCGCTAATAAGGGTAGCGCGATCAAGCCCATCAGGGCGGTTAAAATGGTTTTACGCATTTGAGAAACAATAAAATGGTTTAACAAATGCTCACCAGGGGCAAGTAAGCACACAATTAGCTTAAAAAATCATCATCCCTTCGCAGGCATTATCCTGTGCAGGTTCAATGGGTATAATCTCAGCCCGAATGGTTGGGCACCCCTAAAGATTGGTCAAAGATATAGAAGAAAATAGGAAGTGCAAGGATTGATGCAAGAAGTAAAATGGGCTGTGGAGGGCGATTTCATAATCACACGGACTTTACTGGAAGGACCGAAAGTGTACAACGAGCCGTTTTTAAACGGTTTCAAACGTTTAGCAAACGTAAGTAACCGTTTAATTACAGAGTCGTGCAGCTGTATTTTGCGATTTTTGAAGCCTTAAAAAGTAGCCTAAATCCGGTCGCAGGTGCAGCAGCTTCGATTGGGCTAGAAAGCGATTACTTCGTAACAAGGCCAAGTTTGTAATTTTGGAAGACTTTTTACCGGAATTTCTGGGCGATACCTGCTTGTTAGCGGTCTATTAGAATCGGAATCGCATGCGGAATTGGAAGGTGGTAATATCAACAGACTAGATTTGCTTTGCGAAAATGAAAACAAAGAGCTAATCATTATCGTGGTGCGGGTTTACTGGCAGCACGCCTATTTTGAGCGGAGGTTGCTCAAAGCAACGAAGCTAAGCAACAAACATCCTAAAGCTGGCGATCCGTATAGAAGGATGCGAAAAGTATTGTCTATGCATATTTTGCACTTTGATTTGGGTCAAATTAGCGCTTATTTGTGCCATAGACCAATGCGTTTTGTTGGCAGCTATACACGCCGTAATTTGCTTTTAACCAGTCAACAATAGCACAGTTTAGGCGCTAAAACCCAAGTGCAGCATATCCCGAGTATTTTATTCTAAAAATCAATAACGTTAAGGAAGTGGCCAAGGTAGACTCGATAATTGGATTTATTACTTGAAAAAGAAGGACTTACGCGTTTTTTATTGCGTTAAAGGTCTTGCAGAAGTGAAAAAACTATTAGAAGTTGACAAGCTGTCTCCGGCACTCAAAGCCAAATACATGAAGTAGCCGAAAGGGCTGAATGTCACCAAATCGATGATTGAAACAGCGTTTGGGGAAGGGGAAGATAAGGATATGGAAAAGGCATTGAAATTAGCAAGAGGATGCCTGTTTTGAAAGCATTTCAAAGTGATGGCCTATGGCTTTTATTGCTAAGATTGTGGAGCTTTCGGAGCAAGAGGGTTGAGAAATTCTGAAATTTTAGGGGATGTCTACAGCGTAGGTGACTTGTCCTAAAATAGGTTTACACCAAAAAGTGTAAAATGAGTAAAGAAAGTAAACCCAGTTTAGGACAAGTCAACTTGTTAAGAATAGTTTGCAGCCTTTAGGCAGGATTAGCGTAAGTTTATCTTGCTTGTCGAGCAGCTGAGCCGCAGGCGTTATTTTTGTAGCATGTCAATGGTCACGGATAAATGGCAAGGAAAAGCCGCATAGCTGCTTCCTATTTAGTAACTTTGGCAGGTTTCTTATTACCATAAAAGCATACTTCATTCCATGTTAGGATTCGTCAGCAAAACAATTAACAGTCTATTCGGAAATAAATCCGACCGCGATATCAAGTTGCTCTCGCCCAGAGTAGCAGAAATTAATGCGCAGTATGAGCTCCTTCAAGCACTTAGTCACGATGAGCTGCGAGCTAAAACTTTGTCTTTGCGGAGTCGTATTAGAGAGGGACTCACTGCCACAGAGCAAGAAATTGCTAATCTGAAAGCTCAAGCCGAAAAAATCTCTTCTATTGAAGTCGATCAGAAGTTCGACATCTATGAGCAAATAGATAAGTTGGTGAAGCAAAAAGACGTAGTGCTTGAAGAGCTTCTAGATGCCTTACTCCCTGAAGCTTTTGCTGTGGTGAAAGAAACGGCACACCGCTTTACAGAAAATGAAGAAATTTCGGTTACGGCAACCGACTTAGATCGGGACTTGGCTGCTACCAAGGATTTCGTGCGCATCGAAGGCGACCAAGCCATCTATAAAAACCGCTGGCAAGCCGCTGGTACTGAAGTGGTGTGGAACATGGTGCATTACGATGTTCAGCTCATCGGGGGCATGGTGCTGCACAACGGTAAAATTGCCGAAATGGCTACTGGTGAAGGTAAAACACTCGTTTCCACACTTCCGGCTTACCTGAATGCCCTGAGCGGACAAGGCGTACACTTGGTAACGGTGAACGATTACCTCGCCAAACGTGACTCGGAGTGGAACGGTCCCATTTTTCAATTCCATGGCATTACAGTTGATTGCATCGACCGCCACCAGCCCAATTCGCCAGCGCGCCGCAAGGCTTACCAAGCAGATGTTACTTATGGCACTAACAACGAGTTTGGCTTCGATTACCTGCGCGACAACATGGCGCATACCCCAGGCGAGTTGGTGCAACGCAAGCACCACTTTGGCATGGTGGATGAGGTGGACTCAGTACTCATCGACGATGCCCGTACCCCATTAATCATTAGCGGACCCGTTCCGCGCGGCGATATTCATGAATTCCAAGAGCTTAAGCCACGCATCGAAAAGTTGGTAGATGCGCAGAAACGCTTTGTTAATACGGCCTTGATTGACGCCAAAAAACTAATCACTACGGGTAAAAATGAGGAGGGAGGTTTAGCACTTTACCGTGCCTACCGTGGTTTGCCGAAGAGCAAGGCCCTGATTAAATTCCTCAGCGAATCAGGCACGCGTGCGCAGTTGCTAAAAACCGAAGCCATTTACCTCGAAAATCAACAAAAGGAAATGCACAAGGCGGATGAGCCACTTTTCTTTACCATTGATGAAAAAAACAACACGATAGAGCTCACGGAGAAGGGCATCGAGCTGATCACTGCTTCAGGCGAGGACAGCAGCTTCTTTATTATGCCAGACGTAGGTGCGGAAGTAGCTGAAATTGAAAAGAGCGAGCTTGCTGCTGCCGATAAAGCAGAGCGCAAACAAAAACTCATGGCCGATTTCCAGGTGAAGTCGGAGCGCATCCACACCATGAACCAATTGCTTAAGGCCTATTGTTTGTTTGAGCGCGACGTAGAATACATCGTCGACAACAACAAGGTGAAGATTGTAGATGAGCAAACTGGTCGTGTGCTCGACGGGCGCCGTTACAGCGATGGCCTGCACCAAGCCATTGAAGCCAAGGAAAACGTAAAAGTGGAGGCGGCTACCCAGACTTTCGCCACTGTTACCTTGCAAAATTTCTTCCGGATGTATCACAAATTAGCAGGTATGACGGGTACAGCCGAAACCGAAGCTGGTGAATTATGGGAAATCTATAAACTCGACGTGGTGGTAATTCCAACCAACCGTTCGATTGTGCGTAAAGACGTGGAAGACATGGTGTACAAAACCATCCGCGAAAAATACAACGCCATCATCGACGAAACGGTGAAATTGGTGGAAGCAGGTCAGCCGGTCTTGGTGGGTACCACCTCGGTAGAAACCTCGGAATTGCTAAGCCGCATGCTTACCCTGCGCAAAATAAAACACAACGTACTCAACGCCAAACAGCACCAGCGCGAGGCGGATATTGTGGCCGAGGCAGGACAAGCAGGTACGGTGACCATCGCTACCAACATGGCGGGTCGAGGTACCGACATTAAGCTAGGTGTGGGTGTGAAAGAATCCGGTGGTCTGGCCATCATCGGAACCGAGCGCCACGAGTCGCGACGTGTTGACCGCCAGTTGCGTGGTCGTGCTGGTAGACAAGGTGACCCCGGCTCCTCGCAGTTTTTTGTGTCGCTTGAAGATAACCTCATGCGCCTTTTTGGCTCTGAGCGGATCAGCAAGGTGATGGATACCTTTGGCTACAAAGAAGGCGAAGTCATTCAGCACTCCATGATTACCCGTTCGATCGAGCGGGCTCAGAAAAAAGTGGAAGAAAACAATTTCGGCATTCGGAAGCGTTTGCTAGAGTACGATGATGTGATGAACTCACAGCGGGAAGTGATTTACCGCAAGAGGCGTCATGCGTTGTACGGCGAGCGGCTGAGCACAGACATTCGCAACATGATCAGCGACGTGTCAGCCGATTTAGTAGAACGCCACCGCATGAATGAGGATTACGAAGCCTTCACGCTCGATACGATCCGTAATTTTGCAATGGATACCAAGCTGAGCGCCCAAGATTTCGCCAAAAACAAGGTAGAGTTACTCATCGAACAGTTGGAGCAAGAGGCCTTGCAGGCTTATGATGATAAAAATGAGCGCATTGCCAAGATGGCCATGCCGGTGATCACCACTGTTTTCCAAGAAAAAGGCGAGCAGGTAGAAAACATCGTAATTCCCTTCCAAATGGGCAACAAAGGGATGCAGGTGGGTGTAAATCTGCGCAAAGCCTACGAAAGCCAGTGCCACGATATCGTTACCGAATTCGAAAAGGTGATCATGCTCATGCTCATTGACGAAGCTTGGAAAAACCATTTGCGCGACATGGATGAGCTCAAACAATCGGTTCAAAACGCCGTTTACGAGCAAAAAGACCCACTCGTTGTCTACAAAATGGAGTCGTTTAATCTGTTTGAGCGCATGCTCACCGAGTTGAACGGCGAGGCTGTTGGCATGCTTTTCCAGGGTACTATTCCAATACAAGAAGCCGACGAAGTGCGTGAACAACGTCAAGTAAACCGTGCCCCGCAACCTGCTTTACAAGCCAACAAGCCGGCCTATACGAGCAGCAGTTCGGCCGCATCACAAGGGAGCGGTCGGCCCGGCTTACCACCGCCGCCCGCCCAGCACGTGAGTCCAGTGCATGTAGGCCCCAAAGTAGGCCGCAACGACCCTTGCCCGTGCGGAAGTGGCAAAAAATTCAAATCTTGCCACGGTAAAGAAGAGTTATAAATGGACATCCTCGCCGGCAGAATCGACCACACCATGCTCGCCATGAACATGCAGCGCAACGACGTGCTGCGTTTGTGTGAAGAAGCCGTGGCCTTTGAATTTGCTGCAGTTTGTGTGCCCAGCTATTTCACCCGTGATATGGTCGATGCCTTGGCTGGAAGTAATGTCAAAGCTTGCACGGTGATTGGCTTTCCCTTTGGCTACCACCCTCACCTTGTTAAAAGGCATGAAACTGAAATCGCTTTGCGCTTAGGGGCGAAAGAAATTGACTTTGTGATCAATCAAGCCGCTTGGTTTTCAGGCGATCGTAAATATGTCTTCGATGAAATATCTGCTATTACGGCATTAACGCACTCACAACAGGCGCGCATCAAGGTGATCATTGAAACAGGCTATTTAAATGCCAAGCAATTATTAGATCTGTGTAATGTTTGTGTTGAAGCGGGGGTTGATTACGTAAAAACCTCCACTGGTTTTGGCAAAGAAGGCGCGAATGTTGCCGTGGTGCGTGAAATGCGTCGTATCTTGCCCGAAAATATTGCGATCAAAGCTTCTGGTGGCATCCAAAATCGTGCTTTTGCACTCGAATTGCTGGCTGCTGGAGCCGATCGCATCGGAACTTCTTCGGGAACAAAAATGATTTTACCATGAAAAGGCCCATTGCAATTTTACTTTTCGCCTTGTTCCTTACAGGCCACACTTGGGCCCAAAAACCCGCCGACACGAGCGCAACTAAAACAATGGTAATTGATACCATACCTCTACGTAAAGATACCATTCGGTATAAAATGGATTCCGGCCTAGAGAAGCAAATCGAAAAGAAAAAGGAGCTCAATCGTTCCAAACCACCTGCCATCGACGGTTTTCGCGTGCAGATTTATGCCGGTAACAGCCGCCAGCAAGCCATGCAAATACGCACTGAAGTAGTAGGTGCCTACACCGATTATGCTGCCTATTTGATTTACAAGCAACCAACTTTTAGGGTACGGGTAGGAGATTTTAAAAACCGTTTTGAAGCTCAAAAATTGTTAAATGAGCTCAAGGCACAGTATCCATCGAGCTTCATCGTGCCAGATGAGGTATTGGTAAACCCAGTATTGGCACCCAAACCAATTGAAAGTACCGAAGATGCTCAAAAACAAGATCCATAAGCTCGCACAAGAACTTGCTCCCAAGGTGATTGCCAACCGGCAGCACCTGCACATGCATCCTGAATTGTCGTTTGAAGAAACCAACACCGCCGCCTTTGTGCAAGCAGAGCTGGATTTTTTGGGGATCGCTTATACAAGCGATGTAGCAGGTCATGGGGTAGTGGCCATGATTGAAGGTAAAAATCCGAGCAAAAAGGTGGTCGCCTTGCGTGCCGACATGGACGCACTGCCCATCATTGAAGCCAATGAAGTGCCTTATCGCTCTCAAAACCCCGGGGTAATGCACGCCTGCGGTCACGACGCGCACACAGCTAGTCTTTTAGGCGCTGCCGCCATTCTCTCTCAAGTAAAAGATGCTTTCGAAGGCAGCATCAAATTGATATTTCAACCGGCTGAAGAACGCCTGCCAGGTGGTGCTTTGCTGATGATCAAAGCCGGGGTGCTCGAAAATCCAAAGCCAACCAGCATCCTTGGTCAGCATGTAATGCCGTTTTTGCCAGTGGGCAAGGTGGGCTTTCGCTCGGGCATGTACATGGCCTCAGCCGATGAAATCACCATGATTGTGCGTGGCAAAGGTGGTCATGCCGCTACGCCACACATGAACATCGATACAGTGATGGTCACCGCCCAAATTTTAGTGGCGCTGCAGCAGGTAGTGAGCCGTTACGCCAATCCCACCGTTCCATCCGTATTGTCGTTTGGCAAAATCACTGCCAACGGCGCTTTCAACATCATCCCCAATGAGGTGGAGGTACTCGGTACTTTTCGAACCATGAATGAACTTTGGCGCAAAGAAGCCCATGCCCGCATGAAACAAATCGCTGAAGATTTGGCCAAGTCAATGGGCGCCAGCTGCGATTTCCAAATCAATGTTGGCTATCCCTTTTTGGTGAATCACCCAGAGGTAACCGCCCGTGCTCGGGCAGCCGCAGAAGCCTATATGGGCGCTGAAAACGTGGTAGAACTCGACTTGTGGATGGCCGCAGAAGATTTTGCCTACTACAGCCAAGTAGCCGACGCCTGCTTTTACCGCCTCGGCACCCGCAATGAAGCCCGCGGCATCGTCTCAGCGGTGCACACCCCTACTTTCGATATTGACGAGGCCGCGCTCGAAACTGGTTGCGGATTGATGGCGTGGCTAGCGGTAAATGAGCTCGGGGTAACAGCTTAGGCCTTCTCGAAGTCGATAATCGCTTCTCGGTAAGTCTCGGGCAAAGGAATGGTGAGGCTCTTGCGGTAGTCGTAAGCAACCAAAACAGCCCTGGCAGAGGTTAATATTTCTTCTTGCTCCCCATTCATGCGAATTACAAGGTATTCCATCTCGAAACTTTTGTTGCCAATGCGCGAAGTGCGCAGCCAAACCGAAGCTTTATCGCGTGGGAACAAAGGCTTGTGGTAGTTTACCGTGTTGCTGGCCAAAATCATCCCGATTTTATCCCAGTCCCATTGCCCCACTTCCCTAAAATAATCAATCCGCGCTTGCTCAAAATAGCTGAGGTAAATCGCGTTGTTCACGTGCTGCAAAGCATCGATGTCGGCCCAGCGAATGTGGATCGGACTGTGAAATAAAAATAAGGTTCTGTCGAATTCTTGCAAAGTGCTCATGGTGGTTCGTTATTTTGTGCTTTCTTCCAGCTTGTTTCAGCTATGACAGCGAAAGTCCACAAAGAAAATCAATTCCCACCAGAAGCCCTTGAAAAAGGGACGAAAATAGCAGGCCTCGACCTGCCCAAAGCACAACACGTAGATGCTTTGCAGTTGCAATGGATGCGACTCAACAGCCTTTTCCAACACAGTGCAGAGGGCATGGCCATGACCGATGATTTTGGGAACATATTGCTGGCTAACCAGCTCTTTTGCCAAATTTTGCGTAAAACCCAAGCAGAAGTGCTGGAGTTTAGGGTGCAAGACCTCCTGCCGTTGAAGGGTTTGCAGGAAATTACAGCTAAGGCTCATCTACAGGCCATTGCACGACAAGGACATTATGTTATCGGTACCAAAATTCGCGATCGCAGGTACCTTGGTCTACGACATGTGGTGATGGAGGAAGGCAAAGACCAACATCACGTGCTGATTTATATGACAGAGCTTACAGAGAAGATTTTGGAACAAACCAAACAAGTCGAAAAGGAAGAAATGCTGCTGCAGGTGCTGGAGAATTCACAAGAACCTTTTCTACTGCTCGACACAGCTTTGACCATTACAGCGTTTAATCCGATGGGGGCCGAATTACTGTACCAAAGCTCAGGTCGGATGGCTGAAAAAGGGGCCTCCGTGCTCGATTATGGCAAATCCGATGGGCAGAAGGAAAAGGCATGGAAGCTTTTTCGAGAGGTTTTGTCTGGACTGATCGTGGAGCGCGAAATGAAGTTTATTCCTCCTAATACCGCCTTTCAGAGCATTTATAAAATCACCTATTTACCCTTTTTTGATACGGAAGGCAAAATTTACGGCATTTACATCAGCGGTCGCGATATCACCAGTCGCCTCATCGACGCCCAAACAATAGCAGAAAAGGAAGTTTTTCAAGAGGTTTTGCAACGAGGTGCCCACGGTGCTATGCTTGTTTTATCGCCTAACTTGAGCATTCGATACGCCACCCCGGCGGTAAAACGGCTTTTGGGGTTTAGCGCTACGGAAATGACTGGACAAGATTTGGCTGAATATGTACAGGCACAGATGTACAACGACTTACAAGAACAATGGCTGGAACTGAGTCGGCAAACCTTGACTGAAATTGAAGGTATTTTGGTGTGCCGTGATTCGGATAATGGATTAAAACAACTGCGTTATACGATTTACGACTATCTTCAAGTACCTGCCATAAAAGGGTATGTGCTGCAATTATCTGATGCGAGCGATTTGCAGGTTCGAGAAACAGAGATCAGTCTTTTGCAGCATATACTCAAGCAAAAGGTCTTATACAATGCCAGCACCGTTTTGGTTTTTAATGACCAAGGCGAGGTCTTACAAGTTTTTGCTCCTGAAATTTTTCAAACGCAATTTCCGGCCTTGGTGCAAAAAGAGGCTTCTATGGGGGGATTTTACAGCTATTGGGAAAGCAACCAGGGCTTAGCTTTAAGCGCTTAAAAGCGAATCAATGGATGTCCTTTAAGGCAGAAATGATAACTGCAGCAGGAATGACGCGTTTACTTCAGGTACATATCGAACGTTACCTAAAGGAGTCAACTGAAGCCATTTATATCTTATTTTTAGGCGATGTCGGCGTTGCATTAGAAATTGAGCGCTTGGCCATGCACAGTGCTGATGCCAGTAAAAAGCTTGATTTGGTCACGACGAAATATCAACATGTACTGCTTTTATTTAAACGATTGCATGAAATTGTAGGATTTCTACCTTGGATATATGACGTAGATCAACAGCGTTTTAGCTTTAAAACGACCGTACAAAACAGGACGCTGTTAGCGCCGAAAGGTAAAACAGGGGCGGTACTTAAGTCCGATGCCGTTCACCCAGCCGATGCGGTGCTGCTCGAGTCCTTAAAGGCAGCACCCACGACATCAAAAACGCAACAGTTTGAGCTGCGAATGCTGAATGCCGACGGCTTGTACCAGCCTTATTTACACTGGGCAAGTTATCAGCCCGAAAATCGCATTTGGGAGGGCATGTGGTTGGCGCTGCCTTCAGCTCAGTTTTCAAACGGCAACCCTTTCCTTGATTTGCAGGCGGTGTGGGAGACTTTAAGCTATGGTATCGTACAAATTACACGTTTTGGTTTGAAACTGCAATTTGCCAGTGCCTTGGCAATGGATATGTTAGCCTTGCAGACGGATGAATTAGGTCTTCCCATTGAAAGTATAGGGAGCTTGAAAGACACAGCATTTTCGAAAGCTTGTCAAAAAATGGTGTTGGAGGAGCACATGGAGCTGGAGTATTATCATGCTTCAGGGAGACTTTGGCTGGATCTGCAATTGTATGCAGATGCGGCGCAAATAACGATTTTAATGTCCAAACCAAATGCTAGCCGTCACGGCTGAAATACACGCTTGCGCTTGCTGATTCGCAACATTTCGCAGTGATTTCATTCGTATCTTTACTATCTTTCCTTCGCACGCGCGGTGGTTTGAAGGATTAAAAGCGGAAAAAATGAAAGTATTGATAATTGATGACGATCCTATTTTGATCATGGTGTGCAAGCGCCTAATGAAAATCACTGGGTTTTCAGAAATAGTTTATGCTGCGAAAGAAGGTGGAGAGGGCATGAAAATTTTACTGGAACAACTGGTATCTACACCAGAAAACCTGCCTGATCTAATTTTATTAGATATCAATATGCCAGTAATGAATGGCTGGGAGTTTTTAGATGAGCTGATTGCTTTATCACCTAAAATGCCACTTTCCCTACCAGTTTTTATGCTGAGTTCCACCATCGACCAAGCCGATTACGACAGAGCCAGTTCTTATGACCTGGTGAAAGGCTTTTATTCTAAGCCGCTCACCAAGGAGAATCTCGAAGAAATCGAAAAGATTTTAGGAATTGATGTCTAACGACTTATGCTTTGATTTTAAGTGTTTAAGCTGTAATTTTGCAAAATGAATGAATCAAAGCGACAATTGCGTGTCGCTAAGCTCCTACAAAAAGAATTAGCCGAAATTTTACAGCGTGAATTGCCCAATTTGGTGGCTGGTCACATGGTTACCATCACCAAGGTTCGCATTACGCCTGATTTATCCTTGGCTCGTTATTACGTAAGTGTTTTAGGAGCGCAAAAATTGGTTTTGGTGGATGGCTTGAACAACGCGCGCTCTGAAATGCGCTCGAAACTGGGTCAACGCATTCGTAACCAGCTTCGAATTGTACCACAATTGGAGTGTTACTTGGATGACTCCTTGGATTACATCGATAATATTGAGCGGTTGTTAACTGATTCTGACCAAGAAGGCAGCGTTTAAACCATGCAGCACGACGAATTACGCAAAACACTCACCGATCTTTTCAAAAATAGGCCGCACTTACGTTCTGTTTTTTACATCCTCATCGACATCCTTATCGTAAGCTTTTGGCATGTGCGCAGAGGCATTTTATCCTTTGCACGCAACCACTCCGGTCCTGTACATGTACTCGATGCGGGTACAGGATTAGGTCAGTATGTTTATTACCTCTCGCGTAAATTTCCCAATTGGAACATATTTGCCACCGACGTATCGGCCAATGAAATTTGCGAATGCAACCGCTTTTTTCATCGTTTGAAGTACGAAAGGGTGCTTTTTAGGACCGAGGACTTAATTAACATGAATAAACGGGACGTTTTTGACATGGTGTTGGCGGTAAACGTAGTGGAATACATTGATGACCACAAATTGGTGCTACAAAATTTTTTCAATGCGCTCAAGCCAGAAGGCATGCTACTATTGTCGGTTCAATCAGATAAATCGAAAGTAGTGCAACCCAATTTCACCAATAAGCTGCTGGGTAATAAAAATGTAGCACACCGCTACAACAATTTAGAGCTGAAGAAACTATTGAAGGAAGTGGGCTTTAAAAACATCAAAGCGCATTATGCTTACGGCACCTCGGGCAGGATTTCAACTATTTTGGGGGTAAGTGTGCCTAAATATTTGATTCGCAAAAGCAAATATTTTTTATACCTGATGCCTTTGTATTACCTGCTTTGCTATCCTTTGGTATTTGTGCTCAACAGCATTGATGCATACTTTGTACATTTGAGTGGAAGCGAGCTTGTGGTTCGCGCCTATAAAGTGTAGAAACCTTGTCAATAGTTCGTTTTATTGCTTTCCGTTACCTCTTTGCGAAAAAGCGTACCAATTTCATCAACATCGTTACTGGCATTTCTTTTGGTGGCGTATTGGTAGGTGCCGCGGCTTTGATCGTGGTTTTGAGTGTTTACAATGGATTAGAAGAGCTCACTCAGGGCATGTATAGCAAATTCAATCCTGATGTAAGGGTTCGACCACTTACCAGCAAGTTGTTCGACCGTAACACGATGGATGCGCAACTCAAGGACTTTCCTCAAATCAATGGCAGCTCGTATAGCATCGAAGAAAATGCGCTGTTTCGTTACGGCGATCGGGAAGTGGTAGGTGTAATTAAGGGCGTAGACAGCGCTTTTGTTGCATTGACGCATGTAAACGAGGCGATGGTGCGTGGCGAATATGTGCTGCGAGATGGATTTGGCCTACCTTATGCCATGTTGGGCGTCGGCATTGGCTACCAACTGCAGATTTCGTTAAACGATTACCGCAGGGGTATTGAGGTGTACATGCCGGCGCGCGGAAAAAAAATTGATTTGCTTCGTCCAGAAAACAGCTTCGTAAAACGTGTTTTACAGCCAGCAGGTATTTTCGACATCCAGCCTGAAATCAACCAGCAATATGTATTGGTGCCTTTGGTGTTTGTGAGCGATTTGTTAGGTAGCGGTCCACATGAAGTCGGTGAACTGGCCTTGCGTTTAAACGATGGAGTGAACCCTGCTAATTTTGCCAGGCGCCTGCAAGAGGCTTTGGGCGATGATTTTGAAGTGAAAGACCGTTACCGCCAGCAAGAAGCGGTTTTTAAGATTTTCCAAACAGAGAAGTGGTGGACCTACTTTTTCCTGCTACTCATTGTACTGGTGGCCGCGTTAAATCTGGTTGGTGCTTTGTCGATGCTGGTGATTGAAAAGCAACGCGACATCGCCATTTTAAGCAGTTTGGGGGCCTCGAGACCCGTGCTTTTTGGGATTTTTATGACGGTGGGATCATTGATTACCTTGGTTGGTGCCACTTTAGGCATTGGCTTAGGCGCGTCGCTGTGCTGGCTGCAGCAGCAATACGAATTCATTCGCTTTGCTGGAGAAGGTGCCTTTGTTGTAAGCGCCTATCCTGTGGCCTTACGCTATTCAGATATGCTCATCGTTTTCGCCGGGGTTTTAACCATAGGCGCCTTATGTACCCTTTATCCAGCCATTAAAGCGGCAAAAAGTGTGGCGAACGAAAATCTCAGGGCGTAATTTGGGCACAAAAAAAGGCGACTTTCGATCGCCTTTGGATGAGTGCGGTTAGTTTATTTGCTTTGCGCATTGCGACTATCGTCTTCAATTACTTTGCGCTCGCTTACCTGACCATTCGCATCATACATTGCCCATTCACCTGCTGGCGATCCGTTTTTATACGTCAACTTATAGCGCAGGTTTCCTTGGTTGTCCCAAACCAGCCATTCGCCATCTTTGTTGCCTTCGTTAAAGTGGGCAGTTGTCATTAATTGGCCTTGCTCGTTGTAACTAGACCAACTTGCATGTTTTTTGCCATTTAAATAATAGCCTGTTTCACGCAATTGACCGTTTGCATAAAAACGACTGATTTTTCCTTCGGCTGCACCATTTCGGAATTCGGTTTCCGAAATTTTATCGCCTTGCTCATCGTGGGTTACTTTTAGGCCAGTGAATGCCTTTGTGTTTGCTGACGGTATGAGCTCTGTATGTTGGGCGCCAGCTGTTAAGGTTCCTAAACCTAAGCAGATGGCTAATATTAGTAATGCTTTCATGTATTCTCCCTGACTGTTATACCAAAGTTATAGAATTATTAAGCGAATGTTAACACTTGTAGGTTAATTTTTTAATTATTTGGGGAGATTTTTTGTAAAAGACTGATAATGAGTATTTAAAATATTAGTGGCAATGCATAGAAATTTACCAAAGCCGTCTTATCTTGTTAACATGGAAGGCAAAGTGCCAAGATGGCTTCAGAAACTAGGCTGGGCAGGATTTTTCTTTTTTCTGATCAAAGGGCTTATTTGGCTGGCTGTATTTTGCGGTCTGGGAAATTACTTTTTAAGTGATCTACCGTAAAACTCGCCCCATCTGCCATCGTATCTTTAAGCGGTGTGTACTGAAAAGCTGAAACCTTTTCTAAAATTTTGTTGCCACCAAAGCTTTTTTGGCTGTAAGCTGAACGAACCGTTTCGCGGGTGATAAAAGGCATTTTTCCTTTCAAAATAGCCATGATTTTGTTCACGCGCCAGCCTACTTCTGCCATCCATCGCGGGGGCAGTATGCTTGGGGCTTTGACCTGCAATGCACTGGCCATTTGCTCAAATAATTGCTGGTAACTCACATTGTGGGCGTTGAGTACGTAACGTTTCCCTACAATGTTTAGCTCGTCTAAAATGCAAAGCGCCCGGGCCACATCGCGCACATCAACAAAACCGGTGGCGCCGGGACTGTAAAAACGCATGCCTTGGTATATCTTGCGGAAAAGCTGGTTACTCCCAGAGGCCACTTGGCCTGGACCGAGAATGACAGAAGGACAAACGACAGCCACTTCTAATCCTTCTTCCATACCCCGCCAAACCTCGTTTTCGGATCTAAATTTTGAGATGGCGTAGTTCGATTGCGCCTTATCTCCTTTCCACGAAGCGTTTTCATCAATCAGGAGGTGCGGCTCCGCTGCCCGTCCGAGGGCGGCGATACTGCTCACATGCAACAAACGTTTTACTCCTTGGTGCAGCGCTGCGTTCACAACGTTGGCCGTGCCGTTGATGTTGGTTTTAAACATCAAATCGCGTTGTCGGGGGTCGTAGGAGATGAAGGCGGCGCAGTGGTAAACCTTGTCGATACCGCGCATGGCGTCTTCCATGGCGAAATAGTCGGTAACATCGGCTTGAAGCCAGTGTACAGCCTCAATTTGAGCTTCGGTTAAGATGCCTTGACAACCGATTTTTGATGGGTTGCGGTACAACGCTCGTACTTCTTTGTTGCGCGAAAGTAGTTGTGAAACAACGTGTTCGCCTACAAATCCTGTTGCTCCCGTGACCAGTACCATTAAAAAAGTTCGATTAAAGCGCCTGCGCAGTGGCTGCTACTGCCTCCAGTAACTTCCGAAAGCACATTCGGTCTCCGAAGATAGCGCAACAAGCCCAAAAAGCCGAAAATTAAGGCTTCCTTTTGTTCGATAAGTTGCGATTCAGGCAAAATAAAGCGATTAATAGACTGATTTTTAAGCTTTTCCATCAAAAAGGTGTTGTAAGCCCCACCTCCCGTGATCAACAAATCGCCGGTAACTTGATGCTTTTGGAGTTCTTGGCTTAAGATGGCTCCTAAATGGACACACCAAGTGGCTAGTATATCTTGTGGCTGGTATTGCCCGCTAAAAAGCAAAGGTTTAAGAGCAGCTTCAAAATGCTCGCGGCCAAGAGAGCGGGGCGCTGCCAGCTTATAAAACGGAATGCTGCTTAATTGCTCTAGTAACTCATAATTGATTTGTCCAACACGCGCTAGCTCGCCACCTGCATCGTAGGCATGCCCCAATTGTTCGCTGGCGGTGTTGAGCACCATGTTGCAGCAAGCTAAATCGTAGGCAATGCGTTTTTTTTGGTATTGGAAGGAGATGTTCGCGATACCGCCTAAGTTTAAACAGGCAGCATATTCGCTAAAAAGCAGGGCATCTCCCACGGGTACAAGGGGTGCTCCTTGTCCGCCCAAACCCACATCGGCCGACCTGAAATCATACGCCACCGGCAACTTCAATCGTGCCGCCATTTGCGGTGCACCCCCAATTTGGGTGGTAAATCCCCCTTCGGGTCGGTGAAATATGGTATGCCCGTGGGTACTTACCAGCACTGGCGCCAGTTTTCCGCGCAAAAAACCAGCCGCAGCCGCACTGAAAAACTGACCTAAGGCCGCATCCAACTGCATTAGACCTAAGCCACTGAGCTGATGTGCCGTGGCGAGTTGTTGCTGTAAAAAAACCGGATAGACCACGGTTTCGCTGCTTTCGAGCGTATAAGTCCATCCGGTTTCGGTTTCGGCAAAAGTGGCCAAGCACAGGTCTAAACCGTCAAGCGAGCTGCCCGACATCATCCCTAAAACCCGCCAGCTGCCGCGCGTGCTCACTAATTGGCGTCCAATATGCGAAACAAATCGTCGAGCTTGGGCGTCAAAATTATTTCGGTACGCCTGTTTTTGGTACGTGCCTCAGTAGTTTTGGCAGGGTCGATGGGCATGAACTTACCACGACCAGCAGCCGTCATACGAGATGGGTCGATTTTGGCATTCTCAGATAAGATTTTTACAATACTGGTCGCCCGGCGTACACTCAAATCCCAGTTTACATCGTCGCCACCTTGGTCGTCGGTGTGGCCTTCCACCAATATGCTGATGTCGGTATTGGTTTCGAGCACCTTGCCGAGCTCTTGAATGGCTTGCCTGCCGCGCGGATCTACAGTAGCACTTCCAGTTTTAAAGAGCAACTGCTCTGAAAGCGACACATACACTTTACCGTTCTTCTGAACCACTGTTAAACCGCTGTTCTGGAAACCTAAAAGCGCTTTCGCAACGGTTTCTTGCAACTTAGCTACCGCTGCATCTTTGGCAGCCAAGGTGGCTTGGAGCTCGTTCACCTTCTTTTCACGCGCTTCTAAATCAGTTTGTAAGGCTTTCAACTTGGTTTCTAAAGTGTTGAGCTCAGCTTCTTTTTGCTTCACCAACAATTCATTTTGCTTTAACTCACGCGCCAATCTGGCATTTTCGTTCATGCTGTTATTAGAAATGGTTTCGTTGGTCTTGATGAGGTCGTTTACCAAGTCATTGAGCTGGATCACACGGTCTTGCGCCTGCCGAAGGGCTAAGCCAATGTTGGCGGTGTCGGTTTCTAAGGCTGCTTTTTCGCTGCGCAGGGTTTCGATGCCGGTAGATAGCATGTCTTGTTCGCCTTGCAAACCTTCGATTTGCTTTTGCTGCGACTTCGTTTCTTTGTCGAGCCGCTCGCGGTCAACGAGCACAGCGTTGTGGTCTTTCTGACTAACGCAGCTGATGAACAGTGTGACCGCAGCGAGGATGAATAACGATTTTTTCATTTTTTTAATGTTTAAGGAGGCTTTTAGTTTGATTGCGGGTTTAAAAGAAGTCGTGACTGTGTGGGTATTTTTCGAACCAACAGATTTTTACCATGTCGCTCACCCTTGTACGTAAATCTTCGATGTTTATTTTAGAGGTGGCAGAAATAAATAGCGCATTGCCGTTTGTCTTGGCCATCCAAGTCTGCGCCAGCTGCTCCACCGACGGGTGGCCTTCTATAAATTCAGGATCGTCGTGCCGTGCCGCCCGCGCTTCTTCCCAGCGATCAATTTTATTGAACACGGTGATGATGGGCTTGTCGACCGCCTTGAGCTCCTGCAGCGTTTCGAGCACTACTTCCATCTGTTCTTCGAAATTAGGGTGACTCAAATCTACCACATGCAGTAAAATGTCGGATTCGCGCACTTCGTCGAGGGTGCTTTTGAACGACTCCACCAAGTGATGTGGCAGTTTGCGGATGAAACCTACGGTGTCGCTGAGCAAAAAGGGCACTTGGTTTACCACTACTTTGCGCACGGTGGCGTCGAGGGTGGCGAAAAGTTTGTTTTCTGCAAATACTTCCGACTTGCTGATGAGGTTCATGAGGGTGGATTTACCCACATTGGTATATCCCACCAGGGCAACACGGATGCTCTTGCCTCGATTTTTGCGCTGGGTGGCGTTCTGCCGATCGATGAGCTCGAGCCGCTCTTTGAGCAAGATGATGCGGTTGCGGATGATGCGTCGGTCGGTTTCGATTTCTTTTTCACCTGGTCCCTTCATGCCGATACCTCCTTTTTGCTTGCTCAAGTGGGTCCACATGCGGGTGAGTCGCGGTAACAAATATTCATGCTGTGCCAGCTCGACTTGGGTTTTACTTTGGGCCGTTTGGGCACGGGAGGCAAATATATCGAGGATCAAGGTGCTGCGATCAAGTACCTTAACGGTGGCCTCGAGCGGATCAGGATTAAATACCTTTTCTATGTTCCGCATCTGCGAAGCGCTGAGCTCATCGTCGATCAACACCAAATCAATTTCGTGCTCGCGCACATAAATTTCAATTTCTTCGAGTTTGCCCGTGCCCACATAGGTGCGCGGATCGGCTCGCTGCAAACGCTGCACGAAGCGCGCCTTGGTGGTGGCACCTGCCGTTTCGGCTAAAAATGCCAGTTCATCGAGGTATTCTTGTGCTTTGTCTGCAGGTTGTTCCTGCGTGATGATGCCCACCAGCACGGCGGTTTCTTGTTTAAGTAGCTTTTTTTGGATCATTCAACTGCAAAAATCGTGTAAAAAAGTCGTTTAGAAAATTTTTCCTATCAACTCGTCCAATCGCCCAGCTTTTTCAAGCACTATGCCTTTGGGCGGATGTTGGATTTGTTGGTGTTCGGAGAGGAACATTTTGGTAAAACCTAGCTTTGCGGCTTCTGCTAGCCGGTTTTCGATGCGGGTCACTGGCCGCAGTTCGCCACCCAAGCCAATTTCGGCTGCAAAACAAACTTCTCCCGCCAAGGGCATGTCTTGTAAGGAAGAAGCCATGGCAGCACAAACGGCTAAATCGATGGCTGGATCTTCTACGCGTAAACCGCCAGCAATGTTTAAAAACACATCGAGCTGGTTCATGCGGTAGCCACAGCGTTTTTCCATCACTGCAATGAGCATGCTCAAACGCCGCTGATCGAAACCCGTGGTGCTGCGTTGTGGGGTGCCAAAGGCCGATCCACCCACCAAAGCTTGTACTTCTACAAAAAGAGAACGGTTGCCCTCGAGGGTGGAGCCGATGGCCACACCACTCTGACGGTGCCACTGCCGGGTGAGGAGGAGCTCGCTGGGATTCGAGACTTCCCGCAACCCTTCTCCCATCATTTCGTATATGCCCAGTTCGGAAGTGGAGCCAAAGCGATTTTTGAGGGTGCGCACGATGCGGTAGCTGTGGTTGCGGTCGCCTTCAAACTGTAAAACAGTGTCCACGAGGTGCTCAAGCACTTTAGGACCTGCCAGTTGCCCGTCCTTGGTGATGTGTCCGATTAAAAACACGGGCACCCGGTTTTCTTTGGCAAAACGCATGAACTCACCTGCAGCTTGGCGGATTTGGGAAACACTGCCCGGACCAGATTCGATGAGGGGTGAAAAAACCGTTTGGATGGAGTCGACAATTAACAATTCGGGCCGAATGGCTTCTACTTGTTTGAAGATAGCGGTGGTTTCGGTCTCAGTAAGCACGTAACAATGGTCTTGTTTCAAGCCCAAGCGTGTAGCTCGCAGTTTGATTTGAGCCTCGCTTTCTTCACCCGATACATATAAGATGCGGTGACCTTCCATTTGCAAAGCCAGCTGTAACAGCAAGGTAGATTTACCAATGCCAGGTTCGCCGCCCAACAGCACCAAAGCCCCTGGCACAATGCCGCCGCCTAACACCCGATTGAGCTCCGCATCGGCGCAAATCCAGCGCTCGGTAAGGTCGGTAGCCACTTCCGAAAGCAATTGCGCTTCAGCTTGCCGCTTGCTGCCCGTACCCGAAAACTGCCGTACATCGGTACCGCTACCGCTTTTTTCGCGGATTTCTTCGACAAAGGTGTTCCAGCTGTTGCAACTGCTGCATTTGCCAGTCCATTTGGGCGATTGGGCGCCGCAGGCCTGACATATATATACGGTTTTGAGTTTGCTCATAAAGGGGTAAATATAACGGAAGTGCTGTTCTCGTTTTTAACAAATATTTCCAATTATGGGAGTGTTTTTTGTGTGCAAACAAGAAAAGTCCGCTGTTAAGCGATTTCCCGTGCTGCGGTACTGTTATTGTAAAGTAATCTGCGTGTCCAATTTTTTCTCATTCAGAAATGCATCAGTTGCCTCGAGCCTGCTCGTTTTGGTAGGTTTTTCTGCTTGTAAGAAGGATAATCAACCAGATAAAACCACTGCTTTTGTAGATTTACGCGTAGCTCAAAGTTTCGATTGGAGTTCCATTCGCAATGTGATCTTGAATGTAACAGTGAACGAAGGAAACAATGGTCAAGTAATGGATTTGTTGGATGCCAATGGCATACGTATCGACCGGGTAACAATCGTTAATAGCAGAGCACGTTTTAGTGTGCGCTTGAGTGCTGTTGATCAAGACGTCATCCTTAAAAGTCCAGTCACCGGTCAGCAAGTACAGCTCCCAGCGATAAACGCCACCGAATATTTCACCTTAAACCCCAACGCCGCACAGCTTTGGGACGCAGCCGTTGATTCAGATGGCGACAGCATTCCGGATCAGTGGGACCAATATCCCAATGATCCTTTGTTGGCTTTCACAACCCGACTGCCGCATGTTGGTGAGCACTATTTGTTGTTCGACGACCAGTGGCCCACAAAAGGTGATCACGATTTTAATGACGTAGCCATTTCAGCGGTGTATAATTTGCAGCGCGATGCCTCAGGAAGGTTGAAGAAAGGCGAAGTATCCATTCAATTGTTGGCCTTTTCCTCTGCCAAACGCCTTGGCTTAGGCATGGAGCTACTTACCGCTGTATCAGGAAGCACATACGCCTATCCTTTTGGCAATGCGGTTGCCTTCACTGGCGTGCAGAACGATTCTTCAGTTCAAAATGCAGCCATTATTTTCGACGACATCCAACTGGCGCAAAGCATACCCTATACCAACGATGGTGTAGGTAGGAGCGCCATGCCCGAAACCTTCAGCTTCACCTTCAACTGGATGGCGAACATTGGTGGCGATATGATTTGGCCAAACTTCTTCCTCTTTGAAACAGCCAATCGTGCAAATGAGGTGCATTTATTCGGCTATCCACCTGCGATTGCAGCCAATTTCGATAAATTTGCTACCACCGACGACGCTAGCATCCGCAACTGGCGCTGGAACGGCAGTTTTGCCATGCCAAATGCCTTTTATAGAAGCTATCGCAATTTACCTTGGGGCATGGAATTTTTTCACCAAGGCTTCAAAACGGTTTTGGATGGTTCTGACATTACCGAAGCTTATCCGCTTTTGGTTAATTGGGCAGAGACGTCAGGCCAAAACAACCTTTCATGGCGGTTTTTTCCAAATAATCAGCGCGTATTTCAGAATCCTTAGCAATCACACGATGAAAGCCTTATTTTCGTTGGTGAATGATGCGTCTTAGATTTTTTTACATTTTTCTTTTCCTAGTCTTTGGAAGTTTTAAGGCCGCAGCGCAACCCGGACAACTTGGTCGGATGCAGTTGGGCATTCAATTCTACCAGCAGTCGGAATACGAGCGCGCCGCCGAGCTGTTAGCAGGGGTGTTAGAAGCCGACCCTTCGAATGGTACCGCCTATGGGTACCTATATAACAGCTATATCCAGCTTAACCAATTTGAAAAGGCCGAAACATTAGCACAAGCCATGAGCAAGCGCGATGCAGCACAGGCCACGTATGTGGTAGATGTGGCTTTTGCTTTGCGGAAGCAGGGCAAAGAAAGTAAGGCCGTTGGGCAATACGAGGCCCTGTTAAAAAAACTGACGGCCAACCGTGGCCAAATTAGTGTGCTTGCCAACGCTTTTCGCTCCAAAGGCGAATACGACTATGCCATCCTCAGCTACCAAAAAGGAAGACAGCTTTTGGGCGAACCCATGGCTTTCGCTGTGGAGTTGGCGGAGCTGTATTATGCGACTGGACAAAAAGCCAAGTTGGTAGATGCCTACTTAGAATATCTCGCAGCTGCTCCCCAGCAACTAGACTACGTTCAAAATATGTTGCAGGCCCGGCTAGATGAAGCCGATTACGATGTGTTGAGGGCTGCTTTATTGTCTTCCATTCAAAAACGCCCCGACGACATCATGCTCTCGGAGCTGATGATTTGGTTTTTTGTGCAACAACACGATTTTCAGCAGGCTTTTTTGCAAGCGCGGGCCATCGATCGGCGCATGCAGGAGAACGGAAACCGCATTTTATCACTGTCGCGCGCAGCAGTTGAGAATAAAGACTACCTGGCGGCCATCGAAATGCTGCAGTATTTGATCGAAAAAGGACCAACTTACCTGGTTTACTTCGATGCGCGATACGAAATACTCGAAGCGGAGCGCACACGACTCAATACGCGTCTGGCAGTGGAGGGCGATTGGCAAGCTTTAGCAGCTAAATATGTATCCTACATGAAGGCTTTTCCGCAGCAGCGCAACATCCTCCAAATAAAAAAACGTTTAGCCATGGTATATGGCTATGAGCTCAAACGCCTGGCCGATGCCGTTGATTTGCTCGAAAACGCCGTTGCAGAGGGGGGCGATCGCCGACTAATTGCCGAAGCCAAACTCGATTTAGGCGATTTGTACCTGCTCACCGATGAGCTGTGGGAGGCCGCACTGACTTATGGGCAGGTGGAAAAGGACTTTCCTAATGACCCGCTTGGACAAGAGGCCAAGTTCCGCAACGCCCGCTTGTCGTTTTACAAAGGCGAGTTTGAATGGTCGCAGGCCCAGCTCGATGTGCTCAAAGCCAGTACCAGCCAGCGCATCTCCAACGATGCCTTGGCATTGTCGCTGTTAATCACCGATAACCTCGACCTCGACACTACCATTTTGCCCATGAAAGCCTTCGCCGCCGCTGAGCTGCTGATGTTTCGCAAGGAGTATGCGCAAGCACATGCTAGTTTTGAGAGCTTGGTGCGCAACTACCCAGGCCACGGCCTGAGCGACGAGGCCTGGTTGCGGCAAGCAGAGATGTTTACCAAGGAAGGTGCGTTTGAACAAGCGGGTGCTAAGTATGAGGCCATCCTGAAAACCTTTAGTGAGGATATTTTAGGCGACGATGCGCTTTTTTTATTGGCTGTTTTGTACGCCGATTTTATCAAAGACAGTGCAAAGGCCATGGTCCTGTTTCAAGATTTGCTGATCAAATATCCCGACAGTACATTTACCTTTGAGGCGCGTCGGCGGTATCGTTCGTTGCGTGGCGACAAGATCAACTAGAACATGCTATTATATAACGTAACTGTAAGTGTGGACGAAAGCATCCACGAAGAGTGGCTTCAATGGATGAAAGACACGCACATTCCCGAGGTATTAGCCACTGGGATGTTTAAGTCGCACCGCATTTGCAAACTTTTGCTGCCCAAGCCAGAAGAAGGTGTGACCTTTGCCATCCAATATTACTGCGAAAGTCAGGAGGCACTCAACCGCTATTTTGAAGAGTTTGCACCAGCCTTACAGCAAAGTCACGCTGCCAAATACGGTAAGCAGGCCTACGCTTTTAGAACGGTATTGGAAGTGATGTAAAGGTCTCAGCCGCCAAAAAGCCTATGCAGGGTGTTCGTTGGCAAGCTCATTTTTGGTTAACAGGCAGCAAGATGAATCCGCGGCGTTGGTAGAGGTGAACAGCTGCTCGGTCATTAGGGTCAACAGCAACAGCAGGTGCTCGTTACTTTTG
>Ga0209702_10002075_pt1 | contig 36171 bp, 26 predicted proteins | sample FRY01_FD_187210 | JGI IMG/M metagenome (GOLD analysis project Ga0209702, IMG submission 187210) | Freshwater microbial communities from Lake Fryxell liftoff mats and glacier meltwater in Antarctica - FRY-01 (SPAdes) (version 2) | ecosystem: Environmental > Aquatic > Freshwater > Ice > Glacier...
AACCATTTCACCCTGACAGGCTTTGGAAATACATAAATGAAGAATATCCAAGCAGTGTAATAAGAGCGAAAGGGTTATTTTGGTTAGCTTCCCGACCAAATGACGCAATTAATTTTAGCCAAGCTGGAGGCTCATCAAAACTTGAAAAGGCTGGTGTTTGGTGGGCAAGTATGACTTTTAGTGAAAGAATAACTTATCAATCATTTGCTGACAACCGAGAATATATTGAAAGTAAATGGAACAAGCAATGGGGCGACAGGATGAACGAATTGGTATTTATTGGGCAGGACATTGAAAAAGAAAAAATGATTGCCAACCTTGAAAAATGTTTACTAAAAGAAAGCGAACAAAAACAATTTGAAAGTAAAAAAGGATTTGATGACCCTTTTCCAAAAGATATTTAACTTGACAATGTGCCACCGCTTTTGGTGGCACATTTGTGTTTTTTGCAACCGCATGAAGCCAAGCTAAAAAAATCCAAAAGATCCACCAAGCTGCCGCACCTAGACAGCCGTAAATATTGACAGACAGGCCTCGCAGAAAAGAACAACGAAGGCATAACAGCACCTACCCAAAAGGCGGGGTTTCGTGTTCCGCAGACACATTTGTGCAAGCCGAAAGTTCAGTTCTCCGAATGAAGTTTAGTGGTAAAAATCCCGCCCTTCGGGTAGCTGCAAAACGTTATGTGCTATTATAATTTACGACACAGTGCAAACAGAAAGACCATTATCTGACAAAGAAATAAAAACTCTAAAACAAGACTTAAAACGACTTGACAAACGAAAGTCATTTCAAATCAAGTTTCTTGTTGGTTGGACACTGCTTGCAATACTTGTTGGGACTTATGTTTACTTCAGACTTGACACAACTATTGAACTTTACTTATTAATAGGGACAGTAATTATTTACATATTGATAGGTGTTTGGGGTTTTATGGAGACGTATTTAAAACAGAAGAGAGAGCGAAAAAATATTGATTTCGTGTTTGCGACCAATAAAGTAAAATCAATAAAAGTAATTGCGACTGATTATATTGAATTATCAGAAGTTGAAGACGAAGGAGTAAATTACTTATTTCAAATTAGCGACAACAAAATACTTTCTTTTGGCGGGCAGAACTTTTATCCAATCAAGAACTTTCCTTCCGACAATTTTGAAATAGTAATTTGTAAAGGTCAAAAAGGTGAAATTGTTTTGTTAGAAACATATAATTACGGAAAGAAAATACAACCGAATAGAAAAATAACAGGACAACAAAAATTGGACTTAATTGGAAGTGCAAACTATCCTAACTCAGACAACTTTGTTATTATTGCCGGACAACTTGAAAATATTGAAACAATCATAAATGGGAAAAAGAATAACAGCACATAATCGAGTAGCCTGCCCTGCCACCAATCGGTAGCAGGGTGAGGCTCTTCCGCCTGAGGCGGATACGTACGGGTCACGTACACAGCGGTTCGTTGAGATGTGGTGCTACTTTCTTGTAATGGTCGAGCATAGATGCGTAACCACGGACGGCAAGGGAGACTTTCAAGGTCTTCGCAAAGAAAAAGCCGCCACCCGCCTAAGGCAGATGGCGGCTTCTTCAAACCCTTTTTATCAGAAGCCTAACGAATCACTTCCAATCTTTTTACCACCTGACCTTGATCCGTCATGAGGCGCATTTGGTAAATGCCATTGGCAACCGAGCCTAAATCGAAGTTCAAATCCTGCTTACCCATTGGGAGGTTTCCGTAGCTCTTGTTGGCCACCACTTCTCCAAGTAGGTTCAATACTTCTACAAGGAGGTTGGTTCCTGTCTCTAGGTTTAGACTTACACGAAAATTACCGCTGGTCGGATTTGGATAGATGCTGATGTTGGCAATCTCGGTTTCGTTGATTCCGCTTTGCGCTCCGCCTTTAATTTCCCAAACCTGAACATCATCCAAAGCTCCTTCAACCAGACTTCCACCATCAAGGTTCTGTCCAGCTCGGGTGCTATCTGAAGCAATGAACTTGATGCGTACGTTTTCAGTCAAATCAACGTAATCCGTTACGCGAATGGCCATTCTTCTGAACTGGGGGTCTGAAACTTTCGTGTTCTCCACAAAAACCCAATCCACTTCATCGTCTGTAATGAGCACTTGCCACCAATCTGCTCCCGGATTTGCTCCTGAAGGTGGGCTGTTGGTGTAATATCTCCAATACGAAATGGCAGGATTGTCAAATTCCGATAGGTCAAATATGGGCGTAACCAGTGTGGTGTGACCGCCATCCACGTCACTATCACCGAGCCCAGCCGAACTGTTGTTTGCATTTCCTGTAATGGCACAGGCGATGTTTCCGGAACCGGGAGTATGATCAGCATCAGTCTGCACCATCACGCCATCATCAGAAAATGACCCGATAGGCACGTCAATAGTCCACGATCCGGTTGTGTTATTATCAGAAGGAAGTCCTTCTTCCCAACCTCCATCTTGGAAATTGTCGAAATCTTCAATCCTGTTCTGATCATATCCAACAAGAATGTAGTTCGGAAGATTCGGTTCCACCAAATGGGCAGCTACCGGCTGAACATTTGCCAGCGTTCCGTTTACGTTTTCAAGTGCTACATAATAAGCAAGGATGGTTCCGTTTGGTTGAGCTGGAATGGTAGCCGAAAAAACATTACCACCGATGTTCGGAAGGTTCAAAGTAGTCCAACTAGCCTCGTTGCTTAAACGATAGGCCACAAGTGCATCATTCAACGCCCATGGATAGTCGTTCAGAACGGTCATGTCAATCTCAATTCCTTGATCATTATGAGCCTCAATTGGAGTATGGTCTAAGGTTGCGTTTGAAAGCAATGTGATTCCATGCGCATCAAATGCGTTTACGATGTCGAGGTCGTTCGGGGTTCCGTTGGTAATGTCATCATCGCCACCATTTGCAGGAGAATCATCCACCAAAAGTGCTTCAACCAGAATATCCACATAAACTTCACCCTCGTTTCCGTTGGCTCCTGTGATGGTTGCATCGAACGTGGCAGAAAAGAGATCCATCATCTGTTGAAGGTTTCCGAAATTCTGGCCAAGATCCCACCATGCTCCAGCAATAATCTCACCGTCTGCATGCACTTGACCTACAAGATCTTGCGGATACACCTTTGGGTCTATATCATATCTTCTAATAAAATCTGTTGGAAGGCTTTGACTGTTACCTTCTCCAAGAATGGGGTTGTTGGTAATTCCCATTGCCCAGATATCGGCATAGCCCTCTCCCATGGCGCCATTCTGAAAAAATCCGCCTTGCGACTGGTAGTACTTATCATTAATACCATGACCATATTCGTGGTAAACCACATCAGCCACCAGCGCGTAGGAAGTGCAACCGGCTCCAGCCAAATAGAAATTAATGGAACTGCCATCGTAGAATGCATTACACGTTCCGTTCACATCCACATTTGTCTCCAAAGCATTATCCATATTGGTAAAACTTGGCAACTTGGTCTTCATGTAATCATGTACAATATTTACATGATAATACGCAGACGACTCTCTTGAATTTGCGTTCGTTCCCCAATCAATATTATTCACACCGTTGGTTAATGTTGTTGTAAATGATGGCGTTGTTCCGTTGGTAAACACTTCGACCCAAAGACCACGCAATCTAAAGGTTGTGCTTACCTCATTCAATCCTGCTAAGTTTCCGTTTCCATCGGTGTAAAAAGTGTTTCCTCCTTGTGTAACCTGTAAATTAGGAAGCAGGGTGTTCATTTCTGGGTCATATGGTTGCGTTAAACTCAAATCGTCTGTTACATTTATTTCCGATGCAGGTGGCTCACTTTCAGAATGACAAACCAAATTTGTTCGCTCCAAAATGGAACCGTCTACGGCATCTACATACGTAAGGTAGTTGGCAGGTATGTTATTTTCGTCTAGCGTGAAAACCGTTACCTGATAAACCAACCTAAACGTGGTTCTTTTTCTATCGTACTCTGGAATTGGAAGAATCATCACTTCCGAGTTAGCATCCACATTAACCACATTTTCGGTTATTCCAACCATGGCAGCAGAAGCGGCTTGCGCAGCATTCAAACTTGGTTCCTCAAACGAAATATGCTTGTACACATCAGTCGAAAAACTAACAACTTTTCCGTCTGATGTTAATCTAACCGAAAGACGTGCATTCAACACCTTTTTACCTTGGTGCATTTGGCCAAAGAAAACATGTTGGGCATGTTTATTTGAGTTGTTGCTGATTAACTCCAATTCATCGGTAGGAATTCCAAATCCCTGAAGCTGATGCTGAACGAAATACGTTGCACGCTCAACTGCATTTGAACCGGGAACCGTGATTGGCTTTCCGAAAGCTTTATGCGGTTTTCCATTTGCCTCATTAAAATACACGTACCATGTGCCATGTTGAAGAAGGAAGTTCTGCCAGTTGGGCTGATTCCTTAATATGTATTGATACTGGACATTAAGCGTTCGCTTATTGTCTTTAATCAGTCTGACCTCATTTGGATCTTTCTGACCATGTACATCGTTAGATGCTGTTGCCCCGAACGCAACTAATGCAAAGGCAAGTAACAGTGAGTATTTCATGTATTTGGGTTATTTTGACACAATAATAGAAATATTCAGCATCGGTTTGTGTCGTTAAAAATGCACTAGTTATGACCGAAGCAGAAAGAAACGATATGAAACAGAGGATTATTGATTCTACTTGAGATTTAAAATGCGACATTAATAATCTGAAGGAATTGACAAAACCCATTTCGCCAGAAAATGCTACCGGGCTTATCAGTCGTGTGGCTCACGTCAATAATAAGAGCATTAACGATGCCGCGCTGGTTCAGGCACATTCCAGAATGGAACAGTTATTAGGTGCCAACGAAAAATGTGATGAGATGGGATTCATCATTTGACGGAAATGCAATGGCCCAATTCCCATAGGCGATTACTTTCATAATGGCTGAAAGCCTATCTTTATGTCAGACGTACTTAGCTTAGACCTAAAGCTTACGTATAATACCGTGTAGAAAGTGGTAGAAGAAAAAAAGTTTGATTCGTATCTATGTAAATGGATTATTAGTAATTTAGTGCCGTTAAAAACAATAGAACTATGGCCGAAAAATTATACTCTCCGTTAATTCTTCTTCTGACAGGATTCTCCGTCAGTTTTGCTCAGGTTAACAATCAAACAAATGTTTACGTAAGGCCAGGAACCAATGTTCATGTGCTTGGAGCTTTCAATAATTCAACTGCCGGAAGCACGTTCACTATGGATCAACAGTCATTGCTATATGTTGGAGGCGACATGAACAACAACGGCACTTTCACCATTGAAAATGACGGATCTCTTCTTCGTGGTGACGTAACTGCTGATGCCGGTAGCGGAACGTTCTTTGTAAAGCAATCAGGTGGTTCTACTGGTTCTGCTTACAATTACTGGGGCACACCGGTTGATGCGTCTGGTTCGGTTCCAGGAAATCCTTCTTACTCATTCAATGAAGCAAATAGCACCCAAGACCCGAACGATGACAACAACCCAAATCCGGATCCAGGATGGGCTGCATTTAATGGCAACATGACTCCAGGAGACGGTTACGCAGGCTGGAGCGCTGGCGTAGTGACATTTACAGACAATGAGGTTAACAACGGTAACGTGAATGCACCGATGAATGTATCCACATTTAATCCTTCTCCTACTCCTGGCGTAACTGGAACTCCGTTCAATATGGTCGGAAATCCATATCCAAGTGGGCTCAATTGTTCACAACTTGTGACGGACAATGTAGGAGTTCATGGTTCACTGTATTTCTGGGTTGATGATGCTACTCAGGGAAGTGGATATTCGGCTGCTGACTACGCAATTTGGAATTTCTTCGGAACTTTACCAAATACCACCAGTGCAAATGGAAGTCCTGCTCCAAACGGTATAATTAAGACCGGGCAAGGCTTTTTGGTACGTAACGGTAACGCTGGGCCAACTCAATTACAGTTTAGAAATGGTCAAAGGGTAGCAAATACAGGGTCAAATGCTTTCTTCAGAGCAAATGCAGACGAATCAAAACTATGGCTGAGTCTTAATGGAAATGGCGTTGAATTCTTTAGTCAAATATTAGTAGGAGCGACCGAAGATGCAACAATCGGGGAAGACCTTCTTTATGATGCAATTAGACTTCCTGCAAATACTGGCGTTTCACTTTCCGCTATGTTAGGACAGAGTAATTATGGTATTCTGGCATTTCCTCCACCTGCATTGGAAGAAGTGGTTCCACTTAATGTTTTTGCAGGAGTAACAGGAGCTTACACATTCAAAGCAGATGAAATGATTGGTTTTCAAGGATTGAATGTATATCTAAATGATACCGACCCAGTTCATGGCTCATCTACCTTATTGACAGAAGGAACAGTTGTAAGTATCAATCTGACTTCTGGAACTTACGAGAACAGATTCTACCTCAACTTTACGCCTAACCTTACAGTAGGAATTAATGAGAATGATGACCTTAACCTAAGAGTTTGGGCTTTTGAAGACCAATTAAACGTGCAAGTAAGTCGCGAGTTGGAAGGAAACTCTTCACTAGAGTTGATTGATATGAGTGGAAGACTGGTTCTTGCGCAGGCCAAGTTAATGTTCAGCAACAACAAGGCAACAGTTCCAATGGATGGAATCAGTACTGGAAATTATCTTGTGCGTGTTGTAAATCAGAATGAAGTACTTTCGCAAAAGGTGTTCAAGCGCTAAGATACATGCAGAGGCTTTTGAAAATTTCATTCTTATCACTCGTCTTTACACTCATTGTGCAGGCTGGGTTCTGTCAGGTTTTGCCCCCTTTACCCAATCCTTCTGATGGAGCACCGATTGATGGGATGTCAAGCCTTCTTCTTGTACTTGGATTTGGATACGGTGCCTTAAAAATGAAAGTCAAAAAGATTAAGTGATTTAGTCAACGTTTTGCCAGACGAATTTCCTAAATGTCTTAGTCGAACATTATTCTACTCGATTGAGAATCGAAAAGCACATATTCTAAATCTTTTAACTTCTAGTTTATACTTCGCTGTAAGTTTCATTACGGTACATTACATTGGCCACGCGTGGACCACATCAAACGCACATATTGAAGGATACACCCCCTTCTTTTCATACAACGGAGTAGATAGCTTACTTGGCACGACTAATTGGAGTGCATGGAAAATCGGTTTCATTTACCTGATGCCTTCCCTAACGGGTATTATTGCACTTGTTGTAGGATTAGTTTCATTACAACTTGCGAGAACTAAGCAAGTTCATTTCAGAACATTCATGTTTTGGTTATCGATAAACGGTTTGTTGATGTACTCGTCCTATATCGCTACAGGGTATCTTTCTGGGCTAAACTTCAATTCAAAATTTTTTACCGGTTTTGTCGGGCTTTATGCATGGTTGTATTGGGAAGACCTTACCATTTATGGTGTTCTATTCTTCCAAGCATTAATCTGTCTTCCAATTATCTTTTACTTGGGTAAGGTTGTTTTAAGTCTCAACTATTCCAGCTCTTTGCTTAAACAGAAAAATGGCAGGATAATAGTCTGGACAAATGTTGTTCTAATACCATTCACAATTGGAGTAGTGATTGTAATTGCGGCAACATTTCCGATGGATTTTGGGTATCAACTTGTACGAATTGCGTGCTTTATTCCCATAGCAATTGCTATGGCAGTTGGAATGCAAGTTATCAGTACCAAAAATATCGCAATTGTAAAAGGAGGAATGGAAGGGTTGCCCATAATTGTTTGGGTAATAGGAACTGGGGTTCTCATCCTAATTTCAAGAACATTACTAAGCATTTCATCAGGACCTCTTTGGTAATAAAAAGAACCTACTATGTGCAGATAATTTATAGTGACCTGAACACAACCAAGGGAATTGTCGTTAACTACAAACTTTCAGCTTTTTTCAAACGAACGGTGAAAGACACTTCTTGAAACACGACATTCTTACATTCGCAACGAATAAATCATTCTGAATGAAAAAACTAATTATTGCGGTATTGGCCGCATGCTTCGCTTCAACTTCACTGCTTGCTCAAGTAAATCATGGTGGAGAGCCGCTTAATTGGGGTACTGAAAATTTTAATTCGATTGAATTTATTCGAACACCCACATTGGATATGGAAGTCATTCAGGCCGAAGATGCCGAAAATGACCAATACAAAGAATTTTCATACCGATTCGGTATCGAACATTCTGTCAACCTCAATATTGACAACCACGGAAGCTGGAGTGTTGAGAATGGAAAGAACGTATGGAGACTGGGCGTGAATGCTCCGGAAGCAAAGGGTATCAGTTTTGTGTTCAATGAGTACGATTTACCAAAAGGTGCTAGTCTGTTCATTTATGACCTCGAACGAACGCATTTCATTGGCTCCTTTAATCAGATCAACAAACAGAAGAATGGCATGTTGGCCACCAGCTTGGTGTATGGAGAAAAAGTGGTTATTGAACTCCAAGTTTCTGCTTCAGCAGACCTTTCTGAGGTCAAACTTTCAATTAACCAAATCGTTCATGCTTACCGAGGGCTTAACTCGAAATTTGAAGAACTAAAAGCCCTAGCCCGTGGACCTTTTGGAAATAGCGGTGGCTGCAACATCAACATCAATTGCCCAGAAGGTGATGATTGGCAGATACAGAAGAAATCAGTAGCCATCATAACAAGTGGTGGAGGTGCAGTGTGTACTGGCGCTTTGATTAACAATACTGCAAATAATGGATACCCATATTTCCTTACCGCAAATCATTGTCTTGGCGGAGTTGGCAACTGGGTTTTTTACTTCAATCACGAATCATCGACTTGCGGTGGAAATACGGGGCCAACAAATCAAAGTGTTTCAGGTGCAAGCGTTGTAGCAAGCAATGCGGGTTCAGATTTTGGCCTACTTGAAATAAACAACGGTAACGCAATTCCCTCAAGTTTTAATGCTGAATGGGCGGGGTGGGACAACACGGACGACCTATCTTCTGCCACCTCAGTTACAGGGATCCACCATCCATCGGGAGATGTGAAGAAGATATGTCATGATGAGGATGGCCCAATTAAAAACGTACAAGGCGGTGCTCAGGTCTGGTATATTGGCGAATGGGAAGACGGAGTAACCGAAGGAGGTTCTTCTGGCAGCCCGCTGTTCAATCAGGACCAAAGGATTATTGGCCAATTATATGGAGGTGGAGCTGCATGCCAAGGAAGCACGAATAACGGCCAACCAGATTGGTACGGACGCTTAGGAGTTTCTTGGAATGGTAACAGCTCAACCACACGACTACGTGATTGGCTTGACCCTCAAAACACAGGCGTTACCACCCTTGACGGCTACCCTACTGGTGCAGTTTCGTACAATTTGGATGCATCAAACAACGGACTGACCGGTGTGCCAGAAGCACTTTGCGAAATTCAGTCAATTTCTCCAATATTTGTGCTTAAGAATAGCGGAATCACCAATCTTACTTCGTGCACAATTACCTACAGCTATAATGGTGGTAACAATCAGACAATCAATTGGACTGGAAATTTGGCTCAAGGTGCTGCGGAAAATGTTCAGTTATCAAGTTTTAACACTGTGGTTGGAACAAATACTATTGCTGTAAGTATCTCATCACCAAACGGACAAACAGATGAGAACTTGAACAACAATTCCACCTCACAATCATTTGATCTGAATGTTGGTGAAGGTCAAATCGAACTTACCATTCGTACAGACACATACGGATATGAAACGTACTGGGAACTTCGTGGACCAAACAACCAAATGGTTGCTTCTGGAGGAAACACAGATGTTGGTCCAAATGGAGGTGGCGCTCAGACTGCTCAAGCAGGAGATCCGGGTGCATATGCGGCCAACACAACTATTACCGAAACCATTCAACTGATTGGAGATGGATGCTATACTTTCTTAATCGTGGATGATTACGGTGATGGAATGTGCTGCAATTTCGGTAGCGGGTTTTACCGATTGAGAGATGTGAACAATAACCTAATCGCTTCAGGAAATCAATATGATGAAGAAGTACTGGAAGAATTTGGTATGGTTGGAGGGCTGTCAGTTTCTGAAGCCAACCTTGGTCAAGTTCGTGTTTATCCTAACCCAACAGAAGGAATTCTGAACGTTGAAATAGAAAAAGCTGACGATTTGAACAGCATTTCTGTAATTGATGTAGTTGGAAGAACTGTTGCTCAAATCTCAACTTTCGGAAACACGAAAACAGTTATCAACCTCAATAATTTGGTTGATGGCGTTTATCATATAAACTTGAATTCGGACAAAGGAATTACTACCAAAAAAGTGGTTCTGTTAAGAGACTAAAACCGAAAAGCCAATGACACAATTCCTCTTTCTATCCCTTCTGAGCTTGGCCGTTGTTTCGTGCAGGAACAATGGTCAAAGTACCAAGCAGGCGCAATCTGAGGAGGTTGTAAAAGCCGCTCCGAAAGTGAAGGCGGAGGTAAAAGTGAATCTGAAAGAGATCATCATCGACAACAACCGAGAGCCAGTAAAACCAGACTTCTCTGTGCTAGAAATGACCAATGAGAATGATGTATTGACTGTGATTGTCCGTTATTCGGGCGGATGTGAGGAACACGATTTCAACGCTTATTTCTCTGGTGGTTGGGCCAAGAGTCTTCCGCCTCAAGCTGCTATTACGCTGGAACACCTCAACCCGAACAACGATGCGTGCCGTAGTTTGGTTAAGGACACGCTTCGGTTCAAAATGAAACCGTTGCAATACAGTGGTGGAAATGAAGTGGTGGTTAAATGGAGTACAAATCCTGAGATTCAAACGAATTATAGTTACGGTAAGTGACCGAGACCTTACAGGTTTTCAAAGTCTACCGTTAGAATTTTCGTTTTCTTCAAGTAGCGATTTCCAGTCGCCTGTTTCTGCGAAGTCCTTTATGGTCTGATTTCTATTCATCAGCAGGTTGGTCATGTAGCTTTCCAAAAACAGTTTGTCTACAATCTTCCCAAAGACTCCAAAAGGACTTTCATAATCAAAGATGTCCAAGAGTATTGTTTCATCATCTGATTTTCCTTTCAGGAATTTATGTTCATGTCGGAAGCGCCTGAATGCTCCTTTAACCATTTCGTCAACGAAGATGTCTGGCGAGCTGAATTCTGTGATTTTTGATGTCAACGTTTGATAAACACCGAAGTGTTTTGCACGCCACGTCACACTTTCATTTGGTCCAATTAAACCGCTCGTCTTTCCAGCGATAGCTTCTTCGTTGGTGTGTTGTGTCGAGATTTTGTGAAGGTCAATGCTTCGAGACAAATCGAATACAATTTTCCGGTCAGCTTTCACCAATGTTGAGAGTTCGATACGCGGTATTTAATATTGACAGTGTCAGACGTTTCTGACTAACTCGGAAAGTTCCGAACGCAGTTTTTCCGAAACCTGAACTAGAGGAAGACGCACATTTTCTTCGCAAACGCCCAATTCACGGAGTGCACATTTAACACCTGCTGGGTTTCCTTCTACGAACAGAAGATTCACAATATCAAACAAGCGGTATTGAAGCTTTCTTGCCGTTTCAAAATCACCAGTAAGACTTGCACGAATCAGGTCAGAATATTCTCTTGGAAGCGTATTTGCCACTACGGAAATAACGCCATCTCCCCCACTCGCTATCAACGGAAGACTGAAATTGTCATCACCAGAAATGACCAAAAATCCTTCTGGACGGTCTTTGATAATCTTCATACACTGATCCAAACTTCCTGATGCTTCCTTGATAGCCACAATATTTTCGAAGTCTCGCGCTAACCGAAGTGTTGTTTCAGCAGTAATGTTTGAACTCGTTCTTCCTGGAACATTATAAAGAATGATTGGTAACGGAGAGCAATCGGAAATGGCCGAATAATGCTGATAGATTCCTTCTTGCGTTGGCTTGTTGTATGCTGGCGAAACCGAAAGAATGGCAGTTAATCCAGTTGGGTTTAAACCATTTAGTTGAGCACAAACCTCGGCTGTGTTGTTTCCTCCAACTCCAAGAATAACGGGTACTCTCACATCAGTGGTTGTCACTACCGCGTCCAACACATCATCTTTTTCCTGTTTGGTTAGAGTGACACTCTCTCCAGTTGTGCCCATAACCACGAGGTATTCTACCCCACCATTGATTAAGTGGTTCGTGAGGTTATCGAGATGTGTGAAATTGATACTACCATCAACATTGAAGGGAGTTACCATCGCAACGCCTGTTCCTTTCAGTTCTTTCATGCAGTAAAGTTATTACGTGGAGCTGATTTGCGAAACTTGGAAATCAGCTAATCACATCAAACGGATTACTTCTTTTCGCCTTCCAACATTTTCAGATAATGCTGAATCTGTTCGATGAAGAAAGCCACATCTGAATTGGCTTCTACATCAATCATCAAATCATAAAAATCTTCATAGCTCTTTCCAAAACGACCCACCTTGAAATGCGCTCGGGAGAGGCCAACGATAAAAAGGAGCGAAATGAACTTATTCAGCCGTAAATCAATAAGAATATCAAACGGCTCACTCATAAAACCGACCACTTTCCTGCCCTGTGGTTTGTAGTACCAATTGAAATCTTCGCGGGTAAAAAATTCGAAATCCTGACTGGATTGAAGAAACGAAGCGACCTCACCCTTGGGCACATATCCCAAAGCTTTCACTTGTCTCAGACCACCTCCACGTAGTTTATCGGAGAATTCGCGGATGAGTTTGAAGGTGCGTTCGTCCTTGGCATTGAAGATGATTCCTATGCTTCTGGCGGTATCTAATCCCATACTCTGCACTTCGCGGGTTCGGATGCGCATTTCCTCACGAAGGAAATATTCTCCAGTCAACTTGCGCATCTGGTTGATGAACGGAATATCGAAAAACCACTTTTTCACATTACAAATTAAGGACAAAGTAGCGCAAGAGGTTGCGGTGCCTATTGCGATTTGTTAACACTGAAATGAATCTGCACCAGCAAGTGTTGCGGACGGATGCTCACAATTGATAACTTCGTAAAAATTCTAACTCGAACAATGAAAAAAAACGCTACTCTCACTCTTCGCATGTGCAATCGGTTTTAATTCCATGGCGCAGCAAACCACCCATAATTGGGATTTTGACGGTACCAATCGGGAATACATTCAATATGTGCCTTCTGTATATGACGGAACTGAAGCAGTTCCGTTGGTGATTGTGCTGCACGGACTTGGCGACAATATGGCCAATATGGCTCAAGTTGGATTTCGTCAAGTTTCTGATACGGCCAACTTCATAGTGGTAACACCTCAAGCAATCGTTGACCAATTATTAAGTGGCTCTACGGCTTGGAATTCTGGAGCTGGTATAGCAGGATTCAGCTTGAATCCCACTATCGATGATGTTGGATTCCCCAACGCATTGATTGATACAATCAGCGACCAGTACAACATTGATCAGAGTAGAATATTTGCCACAGGATTCAGCATGGGCGGATTTATGAGCAACAGACTAGCTTGCGAACTCAACAACAGGATTGCATCCATTGCTTCGGTTGCTGGTACGGTTGGCGGTACGTTGACTTGCAACCCAGGACAGGATATTCCTGTCTGCCATTTTCATGGAACTGCAGACACACAAGTTGGCTACGGAATTGCCGATGGTGGCGCTCAGGACAACTCATTCGGAAATAACGTAGTTGATTGGATTTCTTTTTGGAACTCAAATAACGGTTGCGAAAACATCACGTTGGAAGGGCAATTCCCGAATTCGGCCAATGATGGATTCATAGTGGATTACGTGGAATATGCTGGCTGCGACAACAATTCTAGGACTGTGCATTACAAGGTTCATGGCGCAGAGCACGTTTGGTTAGGACCAAACAATGATGTGTTTTACACCACCGAAATTTGGAAGTTCTTCCTCGGATTATCTCCAACAAATCTTGTTGCTGCAGGAATTGCGGAAAACACAATTGCAGCGATTGGAATTTATCCAAATCCAACTTCAGACATTCTGAGAATTGATAACTCGAATGCAAAGATTTTGAATGTATCTGTATTCAATACAGCAGGTCAGATGGTGAAGGAATTTTCAAGTTCCTCAAATGCAATTGATGTAAGCAGCCTTGAAACTGGTATTTACCAGATTATGGTTGCAACCGAGAATGGATTGTTCTCGAACTCCTTTATCAAGCAATAACCAACTTCTACCCAATTAAAAAGCGGCCAATTCCCTACTCAGGAATTGGCCGCTTTCTTTTGTTTAAACCGATTCTATGCTTTCCAAGTGGATGGCGATTTCCGCCACTCGTTCAATTGCTCAAGGTCACTCTCTGACACATAGCCCGAAGCTGCCGCCAATTTCACCAACTCAGAATAATTAGAAAGGGTGAAAATCTTGCAATTCGCTTTCTCAAAATTCTCGTCCGCATTGGCAAAGCCATACGTGAAGATGGCCATCATTCCCAACACGGTTGAAGACGTTTCGCGCAGCGCATCCACCGCTTTCAAACTACTTCCTCCTGTAGAAATCAAATCCTCAATTACCACCACTTTGCTATTCTCTGGCAAATAACCCTCAATCTGATTTCCAAGTCCGTGCTCCTTTGGTTTTGGACGCACGTAGATAAATGGCAGATTCAACTCTTCCGCTACCATCAAGCCTACTGCAATTGCACCAGTTGCCACTCCAGCCACTACCTCAGCATTAGCAAATTTCTCCTTCACTCCTTGCGCCAAACCTTTGGCAATCAGCTTCCTTACATCAGGATATGAAAGCGTTTTTCGGTTATCGCAATAGATGGGAGATTTCCAGCCAGAAGCCCACGTAAAAGGTTCGTTCGGTTGGAGTTTTACTGCCTTAATCTGTAGCAGTTCATTGGCTACTTTAGCTGCCAATTCTGAGTTCAAAATGTCCATGCCGCAAAGCTATAAAGTTTTCATAGGAAGCTCTTTTATCCAATTTGGGAATGAAGTAGATAACGGGGTAGTTTTCAACAGCAGATTCACTAATCCGACTGCCAAAAAACTTCTAGATCTCATCCAAGAATTGGAGCTAGGAAATGGACTCCATATCCTAGTTGAAGGAAACACAGAAGAGAACTGGGACAACTTCAATACTCACTTCAAAACCATAGAAGCTGCTGGCGGATTGGTTCAAAATGAAACGGGCGATTGGCTTTTTATCCATCGCAATGGTATATGGGATTTACCAAAAGGGAAATTGGAAAAAGGAGAAAGCATTGAGGCATGTGCCGTGCGGGAAGTGACCGAGGAATGCGGCATTGAAGAACCGACCATAATCAAGCCGCTTTCAACCACCTATCATACCTACATATTAAAAGGGCAACGGATTTTAAAACCGACCTATTGGTATTTGATGAAAAGCGCTGATACTTCTGAACTTGTTCCTCAAACGGAAGAAGGAATTACGGATGTGAAGTGGATTACTACAAAAGATGCCATTGAATTGGCAAAGGACAGTTTCGGGTCCATTCGTACGGTTGTATCAGAAGGACTGAATTAGCACCGAGGAACGAGTGGAGAAATCTTTTGGCAATAGATGTCTCGGCTTCGCAAGCTTAGCTAGCAATGACGCTACGAATTACTTCCCCACACCCTTACGACCTTCGGCTTTCAGCTTTTCGCTCAGCGAAAACAATTCTCCTTGGGCGCCCTTTGATGGGTCTTTAGCTGGCGCGCTGTAGAATTTCCCCTCTGGGTCTATGATGAAGAACAACGGTAGGCTTTTGACATCATAATCGTCCATAATGGAACTGGAAATTTCTACTCCTCCGAATTCCCAATTGATGCTCATCTGCTTTTGAAGCGATTGCATTTCAGCTTTTGAGTTGCCTACACAAACAGTCACGAAGCGGATGTTTTTGAACTCCTCCTTGAGATTGGGAATTACGTTCGTCTCTCTTTGGCAATAGCCATTCTTGGCATCCGTCAGCTCCAGAAAGACATAGGTTCCTTCAAAATCTGACAAGTTTTTATTCACACCATCCAACGTTTTGAAAGCGATTTCGGGAGCTTCCGTCCCCTTTGCCAACTTTTCGTGCTTGGCTGCAATGTTTTTGGCTGCGTTTCCGAGATACGAATTCGAGGATAGTGCACTGAAAGTCCTCAGTGAACGAATCAAATCATCATCCTCAAAGTCACGCTGTCCGAACAAACCGTGTATTCCTTCAATCAAAATCATTCTCTCCACCGAAGTTTCCTTCAAAAACGGGTCTGCTTCCATCAGCATTCGCTCCATAATGGAAAAAGCCTCTTGCCCCGCTAATGCCTTTTTGCACTCTTCATACCGATTGACAACCGCCAACTTGTGAACAGCCCCTTGATGGAATTGCAGCAAAAAATCCATGTACGCGGGATTGTTGAACTGCGGTTTTACATCCTTGAGATACTTGGCAAAAAGTCGGTCGCGATCATTGAGAAATGTCTGCTCCACAGCTGCAATGGAATACTTGATGTACTCCTTTACGAATGTTTCTGCACCGATAAATTGCTTCGAGACCTTCTTCTCAAAAACCTCCAATCCTTTAGCCACCACAGCAGGGCTTTTACGACTAACCAATGCTGGGTACAAGGCTTCCAAAAACGCATCCAACGAATCGTTAAACTGAATGACTTGGTCATTCATCTTGGCAGATTTTCCTCCTAAGATTTTGGGTGCAAAAAAGTGCCGTTCGTAAAATGCCTGAGGCTTTTTAGGATCCTTAGCTGGCGGGACAAACGTGAGTTCCAACGTTTTATCACGTTCTATGAAGAAATCGGCACAGTTCTGTCCTACTTGCAGAAATGCATATTGCGTTTCATTCGTAACAACTTTGAGTTCAAAGCTACCATCCACATCAACCGTTTGCTTGGCTAGAACACGTTCTTTTCCACTGATGGGATCATCATAGACACGTAATTGAATCTCCTTGCCGATTGCCAACGGAGCAACTCCGCGGATAATCGCATGCTGCCCGTTGGTGACCAACGGAACCATCAGAAGAATCAAGAAAAATCTCATTTACTCAAATCAAGTCCTTCGGGAACGAAGCGTTGGGCATCTCCACCGTTGATGAGTATATCACGGACAATTGTTGAATTTATTGCTGAATACTCTTGAAGTGACAAAAGAAAAACCGTGTCGAGGTCTGGCACTAGTGTTTGATTTATGTGCGCAATGCTGCGTTCGAACTCGAAATCGGCAGAAGTTCTCAATCCACGTAACAGGTAATTCGCGCCTACTTCTTTGCAGTAATCTACCGTCATTCCGAGGTAGGTTTCCACTCTCACTTTCGGATCATTTCTGAACGTGAAACGAATCATATCCAACCGTTTCTCCAACGAAAACATGTAGTTTTTGCTAGAGTTGGTTCCGATGGCAACGATGATTTCATCGAACAGCGGAACCGCCCGATGGATAATGTCTTCGTGACCTTTAGTTATTGGATCAAACGATCCAGGAAAAACAGCAATTCGTTTCATTATGGTTCAAATTAACAAAGGAAGTAGGCTCTTTTCAAATAGTGTGCATATCTGGTAGAGAGTTTTCAGGGACGAGGGACGGCACGTCTCAATCTATGAAGTACTGGTCACTCCTCTTTTCTCTTTTCTCTTGTCACTCCGTCCCTTGTCTCTCACGTATCAAATTCGTCAACAGGATAGGTTTTCTCCGTGAAAGATATGCCATTCTTGGCCAATTCGGCCAGAACAGGGAGGTAAATGTCTGCCGACAACGGCAATTGCACGCCTCGCTCTTTGATCTTTCCCTCCAATATCATTTGCGTGGAAATTGCTAGCGTAAGCCCAACGGTTTTAGACATGGCCGTGTTGTGCTGGTCATCGCCTTTCACCATCATCGAACTCTCGGTTACGAACTTCTTACCATCCTTCACGAAACCGGCCTTGTGCCACATCACAATCATGTCCTTATCATCCGGTTTCATGGTCCATTTCTGTTCCAAAATGTGCTGAAGGATTTGCGCTGGAGTGGCGTTCTTCAAACCAATCACGGTTTTTTCAAACAATCCGAGCCATGTTAATTTTTCCATCAAACGGTCGTCTTGATCGAGTTTGAGCATGGCGCGCACTTTCAATTCTACACTATCGCGCAGACTGAATGGCAGAAACGAATTGATAAAATCGCGATTGGTCATCGTTTCCGAATCTTCCATCGCAAAGCTATCATCGGTCATGCCAAGCTGCACAAACGTATCCCACCACCGACTGAAACCAGGTCTTCGCAACGTGCCGCGATAAAGGGTTTTCACGTTCTGAAGCCCATAAACTTCGCGGTAAGTGAGGCTGTCGCGGTTTGCATATCCTTCAAACTCGCCCAATCCTTCAATAAGAATGTACTCCGTTCTGCGAAAAACGCGGTTATAAGGAATGTATTTGTACTTGCCATTGTGGATGAATTTAACCGCACCGCCTTGCGAAGCCAGCACCACGTTTCGTGGGCTCCATGTGAACTTGTAATGCCACGGATTGTCGTCACTTTCGGGAGCGACCAAACCGCCTGTGAAGCTTTCAAAATGCTGAATATCTCCACCTTTGGTGCGTATCTCATCTATCAGTTTCATGGCAGAGAGATGATCGATACCTGGATCGAGACCAATCTCGTTCAGAAAAATCAATCCTTTCTCATTGGCAGCTTCATCAAGCGCCCTCATCTCTTTGGAAATGTAGGATGCCGTGGTCATGTGTTTCCCGAGCGCCAAGCAATCCTTGGCCACCTCAATATGCATGCTAGCAGGAAGCATACTAATCACGATATCAGCTTTGGAAATCTCTTCCGATCGTTGTTCTGCATTTAACACATCAAAGGCAATGGCTCGACTTCGAGCATGACCTTTCAGTTTCCGCTCAGCTAACGAAACATCCAACTCTCCTACCGAAATGTGCCAATCGAAACGTTCGGCATTCTCCAACAGATATGCTATCAGAGTGGTGGCCGAGCGTCCTGCACCTATTACAAAAATGTTTTTCATCGAGAGCAAACTTAGTATTAAGCGAAGAGGGAAACACGGGCAGAGAAGACAATTTGTAAACGTGCACACCAAAAGCATCCGTCATGCTACGCCATAGTCGGATTCAGCATGACGATGTTCAAGAAATGGTGAAGGTGTGTTTGGAGCTGTACGAAATGGATGGGTTGATTTAAAAAAGTTCCCGTTTCGGTAACTTTATTTATCTTTGCTTGAAATATTTCTTTCTTGAGAGTAATTGCTAAGCGCACCCTAAGAGAGTTTTGGGAAAGATTTCCTGATAGCGAGCAACAGTTGGCTTCTTGGTATAAAGAGGCATGTAAGGCCAACTGGGAAAGCCCAAACGAAATAAAAAACCAATATGCATCAGCAAGTATTCTCAAGAACGGACGTGTGGTCTTTAACATCTGCGGAAACAAATACAGACTGATTACGGACATCAACTACAAAAGAAAATGGGTATTCATACGTTTCGTAGGTACACACAAGGAGTATGATAAAATTGACGCAAACACTATTTGACATGAAAATACGAGCAATCAAAACAGAGCTGGATTACAACGAAGTATTGGTAAGGTTGGAGAACATCTTTCATGCTGAAGCTGACACACCTGAAGGAGATGAAGCCGAGGTGCTTTCCATCTTGATTGAAAAATATGAAGATGAGCATTATCCAATTGGGCTGCCCGATCCGATTGAGGCCATTAAATTCAGAATGGAGCAAATGGGAATGAAGCAGAAAGACCTTGCGGAAGTAGTTGGGTTGAAAAGCCGCGTAAGCGAAATTCTGAACCGCAAGCGAAAGCTAACGCTTGATATGATTCGAAAACTTAGTACTGCACTCAATATTCCAACTGAGGTTCTGGTGCAGGATTATTGAAAGGCAAAAGCTGTTTTCACATTAAAAGCTATGCCCAGAAATGGAAACAGAGATTAGAGAAATGGTAAAGAAGGGAGTTGAGTTGTATGATAAAGATGGGTTGACATGACTACACTACCAAAAACTCGAACGCATGTATCTGAAGGCGAACATTCAGAAGATGCTGTTTTAAACCACAACCATCAAAATCTCAGAATGAGAAGTTGAGGTTTGCCTAACCATTTCGGAGAAGTATTTCCATGCGTTAGGTTCCATTCATGGTGCTGTGTATTTCAAGCTATTGGATGATGCGGTCTACTTTGCTGCAAACTCCGTTGTTGAAGATGTTTTCCTTCTCCTCTCTTCATTCAATGGAAATCTTATTCAACCATCCCCAAATGCTCAAACACGAAAGCCCAGATGTCGGCACTTTCGTCAATGGTTTTTGAGAGTGGTTTTCCTGCTCCGTGACCTGCATCCACATCAATGCGAATAAGTACAGGCAGGTTTCCTGTTTGCTTGGCCTGTAATTCAGAAATGAATTTGAACGAGTGCGCGGGCACAACCCGATCATCATGGTCGGCAGTTGTGACCAATGTGGCGGGATAGGCCACATATTTCACGTTGTGCAAGGGAGAATAGGCATAGATTGCTTTGAATTCCGCCTCAGTGTCGCTAGAGCCGTAATCTCCCGTCCACGCCCAACCAATGGTGAACTTATGGAAGCGCAGCATGTCTTGCACACCCACTGCTGGCAACGCCACCTTAAAGAGGTCTGGCCGTTGCAACATGCACGCTCCAACGAGCAATCCACCATTCGATCGACCCGAAATGGCCAACTTATCTGAGCTTGTGTATCTCTCTTGGATGAGGAATTCTGCCGCAGCAATGAAATCATCGAACACATTCTGCTTCTTGAGTTTGGTGCCCGCTTCGTGCCATTCTTCGCCATACTCACCACCACCCCGCATGTTGGCCTGTGCATAGATGCCGCCATTCTCCAAGAACACAAGTCTATCGGCAGAAAAACCGGGTTTTACGCTAATATTGAAACCACCATAACCATACAGCAGACACGGGTTCTTCCCATCTAGTTTTAAACCTCGTTTATGAACGATAAACATTGGAATTTTGGTTCCATCCTTGCTTAGATAAAACACCTGTTTCACTTCGTATTTCTCCGCATCAAAATCGATACTTGGTTCTTTAAAAAGTGTAGATACACCCGTAGAAACCTCGTACTCAAAAATGGTGGTTGGATAGGTAAAGGAAGTGAATGAAAAGAAAGCTATATCATCTTCGCGGTTTCCGCTAAAATTGGCCGTTCCCATGGTTGGAAATTCAATATTGCGGATAAATGAACCATCCAACCCGTGGATGTTCACTTCGGATGAAACATCCTTCAGATATGAACAGACCAACTTCCCTCCTGCAAGCTCTGCGCTTTCCAAAACTTCCTTTTTCGGCTCAATAACCACCTGCCAATTCTCTGGCTTCGGGTTATTCACGTTGATGCTAACCACCCGATAATTGGAAGCGCCATTGTTGGTAGAAGCCAACAGTTTGCCATTGTTGTGGTCAATAAGGTTGTATTCATAGTCAAACCCGTTGGCAATCTGCACAAAATCGGCATCGCCATCAGCTTTGTAATACATCTGCACACCACTTGTCGATTCCGACTCAAAAACAACAACACAATCTTCTGAGTAGGGTGTCCACGCATAATAGTTGCGAAGCGGTTTGTCCTTGTTCCAAAAGATGAGTTTATCGTCTGTCTGTTGCGTTCCAAGTTTGTGGTAATAAACCTTATGAAACTCGTTTTTTCCCGAAAGCGCGTTGCCTTCTTTAGGTGCATCATAGCGGCTGTAGTAGAACCCGTTTCCTTTCCAAGAAATGCCTGAGAATTTTACCCATTTAATTATCTCTTCCAGATTATTTCCGGTTGCAAGGTCTTTGATGTGAATTTCGTTCCAATCTGAACCAGCAGCAGAAAGCTGATATGCCATATAACCACCATCCTTAGAAACAGAAGTTGACCCCAACGCCACGGTGCCATCAGCAGAAAGGGTATTCGGGTCGATGAGTACAGATGCCTCGCCTTGCAGCGAATCCTGAATGTAAAGCACGCTTTGGTTCTGCATTCCATCATTCTTAAAGAAGAAGAATTTGCCCCCTTTCTTAAAAGGTGTGCCGTAACGCTCGTAATCGTAGAGTTTTTCTAACCGAGAACGAATCTTCGCACGGTTAGGAAGTGTTTCTAAATAAGCGAAGGTTACAGCATTCTGCCGTTTTACCCAATCGGCTGTTTCTTCCGAATTATCGTCTTCTAGCCATCGGTAAGGGTCGGCTACTTTTACCCCGAAATAATCATCAACCACGCTGGTATCTTTTCGTGTTTCCGGATAGGTCATGGATGGTTTGGGCGTTGGCTTACAGGCAGCAAAAACAAGAAGGGCAATAGTGATTGGAAATAATGGTTTCATCTTCAATACGTGGGTAGATTTGGTTCGAACCGAATGGTTTTCACTTCTATTTCTATCTCATTATAGAAATACGCTGCGCGAAATCGGCTCCATCTGCATTTACTTTTAGTAGATACAATCCTGCAGAAAGGTCATTCATATTAAGAGCCACCACTTCTGAATTTCCGTTGGATGCAACGGATTGGGTGAGACAACATTTCCCGTTCATATCAAACACACGCACGTCCATCTGACCAAAAGGTCTGTTCATTCTGATAGAAACAGAACCTGTTATTGTGGGATTCGGATATACGGCCAATTGCAATTCCTTTTCAGCAGAAACATCTGTTATCAATCCCTCAAAATAAGTCTTTGCCAAATTGAAGGCATCCATTCCTATCTCAATTCCCATCAACCTGCCGGGAATATCATCTGCAGGAGGGTGAATTCCTCCCCAAATTCGCGAAAGGCTACATTGGTCTGAGGCATCGCGATATGTGGCCCATTGCAAGACAACATCTTCGCTCGGTCCTTCTTCAAACACAAGAAACTCATTCATTGGAGCATGAAATTCGCCCATTCCACCCGGAAAATAGGCATCGCCCGTCAAGGATGTCATTACTTCGGCTGCAGCACGAGAGAATGTTGAGTGTCCCGAAACATACCCTGCAAATGGTGGCGTAACAAACGAAGGTCGCTGATAAGGCCACCAATTCTCAGCCAAAATCCATCCAACGCCTGCATAATCGGTAGCTGGAGTACCAACATAATCTGGACCTCGCCAAACATTGAGTTTGACCTTTCCAACATTGACATTATTCGTTCCAGCCAAGGCATCGGAAGAATCTACGAGTTCAATCACATTTTCTATCAGGCTCAGTCCAGCTGGGTGATAATTGATAGAATCAGGATAGGTGGACTGCCCAAGGTCTGCCATAAAGCGGATGGCTGAAATCGGACGGATATAGTCATACCAGCCTTTTATACCCCAAGCAGTAACAGCTGCATCGTGCCCTGCTCCTGCCATAGTGAAGTAGGATTTCACGTCCCATTCAAGATCTGATAGAACTGGTCCTGTTCCCATGTAACGCTTTTCAACTAACGGATGGTCGCTCACATAATTGAGAAGTGTGAACCAATGTCCAGGAGGTGTCTCAGACTCAGGACCATCTGCCCAAAACTCAGCAAGCACACGAGTATAATCTCCACGTTTCACCAACTGAGGTGTGTAAGGTTGCCCCGTTGCTGGATTAACGGTGTATCCGACACCCGGATCACCTCCGTTTTCAAGATCATAGAAACTCGGATGATCTTCAAATGACGTTGGATAACTCTGAATATTCCCAATGGATGCAGGCGAAATATCCAAAACTGTAGGGTCGTCTGGTGAGAGATGTGAAGACCATATAGCTACCAATTCAAACGTCCATTTGTATTGCAACGCCATTCCCGTTACATCGGCAGTATCCATGTTTGGCGGCATTCCTGGATCATGATGAATTTGATAATCATATCCATCACGATTATGCAACGTAAGGTCATCGTCACTCAACGCAAATGCTTTCACTTCTCCCCATTCTGGACTAAGAAACTTTGGTGTATTCACTGGATAAACGTTCCCAGACTGATCAATATAAATCTGTAGCGTTAGTGGCTGCCATCGATTAGGATCGATGATATTTGGATTTCCAGGGAAAACAGGAAGCAAGGTCGGATTTAGAGGTATATAGTGCTGATTATCGTAACCTTCTCCTTCGTTAGAACCATCCTGAAAACCATATGCTATGATGTTCTGCGCTAAATAATTGCCGAGTGCCGCGTATGAATTATTGGAGTAGTTGGTTGATGTGTAATTGATATCGTAGCCCAAATTGGCCATAAGCGTATCGAACCGAAGCTGTACTTGAATGGCATCTGGAGAACTGGCAAAACGATGGCTCAACACCCGATAAGCCGCATAACTCATGGTCAATTCTTGTGCTGCTTGCACATCAGGAGGTGTTGTAATACCGTTGAAAGGACAATCATAATCGTGTACCACTTTTCCGAGTAAATACGGATTTGCTACTGGGTCGTAAATGGCCCAACCATCATAAAGCGCTATGGATGTATGAAAGAGATTTCGTGCATGAATGGTTGGCCGTGCATAATCGTCTCGAATGGCTTCCAACAAGACCTCGTTCCATCGTCTAGCAACCGAATGCTGCGAGAATGCACTGGAAGCCGAAGCAAGAAAAAGAATAGTGAACGTAAAGATTCGCATGCTATCGCGTTTAGTTTATCAGCATGAAAGTAAGCAATTGACGTTCCACTCAAAATAATGCACGAAAAAACGCCACCATAACTTTCGTCATGATGGCGTTCAACCAATTTGTCTTTCGGAATTAAGCGTGCTGCAAGCGATAGTTCACTTCCATCCAACCTCCACCATTCTCGCACTCAATTCCATGATGATTAAGAAACGCTGCGGCCTGTCCGCTTCTGTTTCCGCTGGCGCAACAAAGCAAGAGTGGCTGTGCCATGTTTCTAAATTCTTCAATCTTATCTGGCACTTCCTGTAACGGAATATTCGCACTTCCTGCTACGTGGCCTCCTTGAAACTCCATTGGGCTTCTTACATCCACAATAGTATATCCTGCCCTGTTCATCTCTAATTTTTTAATTTGTTAATGATTAAAGCAATGTTGTTGGGCACACATATGCCGTTACTTCAAATTTTCCGCTGTCTTTTATCGCATTGAATCCACCATCTACGTCTATAAGGTTCTTGTATCCTTTTGAGCGTAAAATGGATGTGAAAATCATTGAACGGTAACCTCCAGCGCAATGCACGTAATAGGTTTCGTTCTTATCCAACTTGGTCATGCTATCGTTGATATAATCAAGTGGAGCATTGACAGCATTGACGATGTGTTCTGAATCATACTCGCTTTTCTTACGCACATCCACAATTTTGATGGTCTTATCTGCCGCTTCTCTGGCTGCAAATTCTGCCGCAGAAACCGATTCAAGCGTATCAACCGTATTTCCTCCAGCTGTCCAAGCTTCAATCCCTCCATTGAGGTAACCAATAGCATGGTCGTAACCAACTCGTGCAAGTCTTGTAACCACTTCCGGAATGCGCTCTTCGTCTCCAACCAAAAGAATTTTCTGCTCAATGTCGGTAATCAAGGTTCCAACCCACACTGCAAAACTTCCATCAATACCAATACTGTATGAGTTCGGAATGAATCCTTTGGCGAAATCCTGCGCTTTTCGTGTGTCAATAACCACTGCACCTGTCTCTTCCATGGCTGCTTCAAACTCGCGTGCCGATAGAGGCGTAATTCCACGACTCATTACATTATCGATAGAATCGTATCCTTTAATATTCATTACCACATTCTTCGGGAAATATGACGGAGGAGCTGTCAGACCTGTGAGTAGTTCTTTCACAAACTCTTCGCGAGTCATATCAGGACGCAAGGCATAGTTCACTTTCTTCTGATTTCCAAGCGTATCAAACGTTTCCTTGCTCATGTTCTTTCCACAAGCACTTCCTGCACCATGACCCGGATATACGATGATGTCATCATTCAGAGGCATCAACTTGTTTCGAAGCGAATCGAACATGTGATTGGCCAATTTTTCCTGTGTGAGGTCAGCAATCACATGCTGCGCGAGGTCTGGCCGACCAACATCTCCAATAAAGAGCGTGTCTCCCGTAAAAATGGCTTCGTCCTTGCCCTCTTCGTTAGTGAGCAGAAAACAACTGCTCTCCATGGTATGTCCAGGTGTATGAATCAGCGTTATTTCGGCTTTTCCTAACGGAAACTTCTCGCCATCTTTTGCCACGAAGGTGTCGAAACCTGTTTCCATCTGCGTTGGACCGTAAACAATCGGTGCTCCTGTTTTCTTTGCAAGATCAACGTGACCAGAAACGAAATCTGCATGGAAATGTGTTTCAAAAATGTATTTGATTTTGGCTCCACGCTCGTTAGCCATGTCGATGTACTGTTGCACTTCGCGAAGCGGATCAATAATCGCTGCCTCGCCATTGCTTTCGATGTAATAAGCTCCGTGAGCCAGACATCCTGTATATAGCTGTTCTACTTTCATGATATATGTTTTAAAATGTTATTCTTCGATTTGATGATACAAAGCTATGGCGAACCATTCGTTCGTTGAGAAACTTTGGTCACATTGGAGTTCAAAATACGAACATTTACGACAGTAAAGAGCTATGATTTACTCTGCGATGGCATCATAAATTACCTGCTGGATGTTTGTTCGCACATCCATTTTCAGCAGTTTGTTGTTCTCCGCATCAGGATAAACGCGGTTGGATAGGAAAATGTAAACGATATTCTTGTCTGGATCTGCCCATGCCATGGTTCCTGTAAAACCAGTATGACCAAAACTGAGCATGGAAACACATTCGCAGGTTGGACCACCACCGCTTAGTTCAGGCTTATCAAAGCCAATTCCTCTACGATTACCATTTTTGCAGAACTGACATTTGGTGAATTCCTTCACCGTCTTCTCTGAAATGTAGCGGTGTCCTCCGTATTCGCCTTCGTTCAAGAACATCTGCATCATCACTGCTAGGTCGTTGGCATTTGAGAACAATCCTGCGTGGCCTCCTACTCCCCCAATCATGGCTGCACCCGGATCGTGCACATCGCCTTGCACCAACTGTTTTCTGAATGTCTTGTCGTTTTCGGTAGGAATAATTCGATTCAATTCAACTCGTTTTCGTGGAAGAAATCCCATAGTTGTTAACCCAAGCGGTCGGTAAAAATTGGTCATGGCGTAATCATCCAGCGGCTTTCCAGATTCAAGTTTGACAAGCTTCTTCATGTAGTAATACCCAAGATCGCTGTACTTGTATTCCTTCTTGTCAAGTAACTTCGATTCGGTAATGAGGCGGTAGATTGTATCGGGATAATCCTTGCGCATGTACAGGTTCTGCGCAACCTGAAAAGGGAATTCCGCAGATGCTGTGGTTTGGTAATACGTACTGCCAGGGCCACCGTCCTTCAGTGTTTTGGTATAGAAAGGAATCCAGGCAGGCAATTGGGCATAATGCGCGAGCATATCTCGGAAGGTGATATTCTTTTTATTGGTCTTTTTGAGTTCAAAAAGATGATCAGAGACCTTATCATCCACCGCCACTTCGCCCTTATCAACCAACTGCATAAATGAAGCGAGCGATGCACCAATTTTGGTAATGGAAGCCAGATCGTAGACATCATCCCAACGCACTTCTTGCTCAGATTCATACGTGTGATGCCCAAACGATTTCTCGTAGACCACTACTCCATCTTTTGCCACAAGTAGCTGCGCACCGGGAGTTGCTTTCTTCGCAATGGCGTCCAGTGTAATCGAATCAATATTTGCCAAGATGTTTTCGTCTATGCCAACCTGTGCTGCCTCTCCGTACGCCAAACGCACCTTTTCGGTTTTCAATCCATTACCATAAGCAAATTGGCTATTGGCGGTGACAGGCATTTTTCCTGAAATGGCTATTCCTCCGAAAAGTGCCTGAGCTGCCATCGATTCAGAAACATCCGATTGCTCATTAGAGAAAAGCAGTGCATTTGCATGTTCGATTCCCGTTAAGAATCCCAATGAATAAGGATTTCCGAACACGTTAACGATTAGCTTGGTGCTAAAGGCCAATTCGCCTAGCGCATTCAACATGTCTTGCGTTACTCCATAATTCTTTGTTCGATTATTGTGAAGCCTGTGAATACTCACAATCACCTTATCGTAGGTTTTCAGCTGATTGAGAACCGCCCATTGTTCTTCCGAAGTATCTGCTTTGCCAATGACAAAATGATCAATAGGCGCATACTTAGAAAGCGTGTTCTGAAACATATTTCCAGAATCGCCACCAATAACAAGCGAAGCAATGCGCTCCGTGTCTAGGTCTTTGATTGGAACCATGTTCTTGTTGGCTAGCAACGTGAGTGCTCCTGCAGCCAACTCATTATGTAGCGCACGCGCCTCACTGTTGTTCAGCTCTTCAGTCAGGTTTTTTAATTCAATAGGCTTGTACTTATTCAATCCAAACCACGCTTTGGCGTTTAGCACTTTCAAGCAACGCTTGTCAATTTCCTCCTGAGAAATGATTCCATCATTCACAGCTTTGCGGATAAGTTCCATCGCCTTCGGAACGTCTTCGGCAAATTCCATCACATCGTTGCCCGCGAGAAATGCCTTTAGTTCTACTTCGCCTGGCTGATAAAATTTACTTACGCCTTTCATGTTGAGGGCATCCGTGAATATCAATCCTTTAAAACCGAGCGAATCTTTCAGTAGTCCATTCACAATCTTCGGACTGAGCGTTGATGCCAGATTCTTGGTTGTATCCAGTTCAGGAATGTAGAGATGTGCCACCATCATACTACCAATTCCCTCTTTTATCATTTGCTTGAACGGATAGAGTTCGAGCGAATCAATGCGGCTATAGTTATGCTTGATGACTGGTAACGTGAGGTGCGAATCGGAATCTGTATCACCATGACCAGGAAAGTGCTTGGCACACGCAAGGATACCATTGTCCTGCATTCCCTTCATCACAGCAATTCCCTTTTTGGCAACGGCCAATTTGTTCTCGCCAAAACTCCGTGTTCCGATAACGGGATTATCAGCATTGCTATTCACATCAACCACAGGAGCGAAGTTGACATGCATGCCCATTCGTTTCATTTGTCGGGCGGTTTCCGCACCAAAATCATACAGCAACTTTTCGTTCTGAATGGCACCCAAAGCCATTTGCCGTGGATAATCGATGGTGCTGTCTAAGCGCATGCCTATTCCCCATTCGGCATCCATGGCAATCATCATCGGAATCTTAGAAATGGCCTGCAAACGATTGCACATATTGGCCTGACGAACGGGACCACCCTGGAAGAAAATCAACCCTCCAATTTTCTGCTCACGAATTAGTTTTTCTAATGCGGCAACATGAGAAGTGTCTTTGTTTGAATAGGCGGCCACCATGAACAGTTGCGCCAAGCGTTCATCTGGTGTTAAGGATTTAAACACCGAATCGACCCAAGCCTGCTTGGCGTGTTTTAAGTAAACAGGCGGCTGCTGGGCATGCGAACTCAACCAGCAACCACAAAGCAACATGCAAATCAAACCACGTATTAAAATCATTCCCTTCATATCTCCGAAGGTGAACAAATAAAGTGCCGCGGAATTGTGTTTAAGTCTTTATTATTCACACTTTCTTGTCAGATCAATAACTTTGAGCCATGAGTTCTGGACTTCCATCAATGTTTAAGACGCCAAGGCACCGCAGCTTTGACTACAAACCTGTCTATTTTGACGAACAAAAAGAGCGCAAAAAAGAATTGGAACAGTTGGCCAAAGAAGCCAAAACTGGGGACGTTTCGGACGAGCGGAGATTAGAATTACTGCGCGGCAAGCTGAATCATAAGTGGGCTGCTGGTTCGCGAGGAGGCAGAGGCCAAAGGTCTTCGGGACAGAAGCTCAGGTTCGTTTTCATCTTGGCTGCATTGTGCGGATTGGTCTGGTTTTTCTTTAACTGGGCCTGAGACGAAGGACTTTATGGGTGATATTATTCGATTACTTCCTGATTCCGTTGCCAACCAAATTGCTGCTGGCGAGGTCATCCAACGTCCTGCCTCGGCTGCAAAAGAGCTGTTGGAGAATTCGGTGGATGCAGGCGCGACCAAAATCCAACTGATTGTTGATGATGCTGGAAAAACGGTGATTCAAGTGATTGACAACGGCAAAGGCATGAGCGAAAACGATGCGCGCATGTGTTTTGAACGTCACGCAACATCTAAAATTCAAACTGCCGACCAGCTTTTTGCCATCACAACCAAAGGTTTCCGAGGCGAAGCGATGGCGTCCATTGCTGCCATTGCGCAGGTGGAATTGAGAAGTCGGACGGAGGAGAACCCTATAGGGATTCAGATAAATATTGCCGGATCCAAAATTATCAAGCAAGAGGCGTGTCAGTCTCCCGTTGGGACTAGTATTTCGATTAAGAATCTGTTTTTCAATGTTCCTGCAAGAAGGAATTTCCTAAAATCGAATCAGGTGGAAACCCGCCACATTATGGACGAATTTATGCGTGTGGCATTGGCCCATGTGAATGTAGAGATGAGTCTGTACAATGATGGAGATGAGCTTTTTAACCTAAAACCGACCAAACTCCGCCAACGAATTGTAGATCTTTTTGGCAAGACCTACAACGAGAAATTGGTACCGATAAATGAGGAAACGAGCATAGCTAAGATTCATGGTTTTGTAGGAAAACCTGAATTCGCACGCAAGAAACGAGGCGAGCAGTTCTTCTTTGTTAACGACCGTTTTATCAGAAGTCCGTATTTGAATCATGCCATTTCTTCTGCTTACGATGAGTTGCTGGCGGAAAAAACACATCCCGCCTATTTCATTTTCTTCGAGGTAGATCCGTCTTTCATCGACATCAACATTCATCCGACCAAAACGGAGATAAAGTTTGAAGATGAAAAGTCGATTTATGCGATTTTACGTTCGGCCACGCGGCAATCGTTGGGCAAATACAACATCTCTCCTACAATCGATTTCAATCAGGAAATGAGTATTACGTTTCCGCCTCCACCAAAGGATGTGCGTGTGTTTCAGCCTGAATTACCCGTTTCTGCTGGGGTTTCTTTTAGTGCAAAGGGTGCTCATTCTGCCGCCATTACCCGTACGCGTGACGAAGGTTGGCAAAAACCATCTGATGGCGATTGGCAGAAATTGTACGAAGGTTTGCCAGAGGAAATGCCTGTTCAACAAGAGATGACTACTATTCAAAGTCGGATGTTGGTGGGCGATGAGGTGGATAAACGCCCAATTCAGATTCATGGAAAATACATTCTAAGCAGTATTCGTTCTGGCACCATCATCATTGATCAAAAGCGTGCACATGAACGTATCGTTTACGAGAAAATAGTGCAGAGTTTGGCCTTGTCGCAGGCACCTAAACAGCAACATCTTTTCCCCATAAATATTGAACTGAGTAGCACTGACAGCAAAACCCTCACAGGCATTTTGGAGGATTTGAAACTACTTGGAATGGACATTGAACCGTTCGGAAAGAACACCTTCATCGTTCAAGGATTAGCCACGTACATCAACGAGAATAACGTGAAAGATGTGATTGATGAAATCCTTGAGGAATACAACGAATCAGGCAGTTTGACTGCCAGCAAAAAGATGGACAAACTGGCTCAAGCCATGGCACGCAGAGCTTCCATCGATTACGGAAAAGTGCTGCAACCAGAAGAAATGACCCAACTTATTGACGAACTTTTTGCCTGCGACCTTCCCTACTCTGCCCCAAGCGGCAAGCCAACCATGGTAACTATGACGTTGGATGAGTTGGAGAAACGGTTTGGGTGAGATTCAATCGAAAGGAATAAGGCATAAGGAAAAATGGCTTTGACGATGTAAAGAGTTGTTTAACTTTATGTGCCATAAAAATTAGAGCCGAAATAGAGTGTCTGAAATCACAACTGAATCAGAAGGGAATTTACAAAGAATGGTTTGAACTTGCCGAAAAACGCCTTTCTGAACTTGAAACAGGAAAGGTCAAATCGGTATCATGGCAGACCATTAGACATGCGGTGAGCAATGGGTTTGAATTTCAGTCTGAATATCCAAATGGGTTCATGCTTTAATCAACATCTTTGCCTCACATGAAGAAGGTGCTCATTCTAGCCTACGATTTTGAACCGCTCAATTCCATTGGCGCACAGCGGCCGTTGGGATGGTTCAAATACTTCAAACAATTCGGCATTCATCCTGTGATTGTGACACGGCACTGGGATGAAATTTCGGAACCGAACGACCTTGTCAAGCCCAGCAAAAAGCAAACCATTGAAACGGAAGAAAACGAGCTCGGAACGATTATCCGCGTGCCTTATAATCCCAATCGAAGAGATAGAATCCTTCTCAACTATGGGATAGAGAAGAAGGTATTCTCTCGTAAAATGCTATCGCTCATTTATTCGGTCGGACAACACTATTGGACAGGATTTGACAACCGTTCAACCATTCTAAAAGAAGCGCGTAACCAACTAAAAATCAGTGATTACGATGCTATCATTGCAACTGGAGAACCATTCATTCTTTTCCGATATGCGAGTTTACTTTCTAGGCAATTTGGTATTCCTTGGATAGCAGATTACAGAGATGGTTGGAGTCAGAATTATGCCGCGTTGCATTCGGCTCATGGTCTTCAAAAATGGCTGAATAAAAACGTATTTACCAAGCTTGAAAAACGCATTGTGAGCACTGCTTCGCTCTGCACATTCACCGTAGAATCGCATCAAAAGGAAGTAGAAGCTCTTGTGCCAAATATGAAGTCTGAGATTGTGATGAACGGCTATTTTGAGGAGCTATTCGAATCACTTCCTAAAGTTGATGAAACAGCAAAACCGTATGCAATTGCATATTCCGGAACCATCTATCCTTATCAAGAATTGGAGTTATTTCTAGAAGGGTTTCAGTTAGCCATTAAAGCAAAAGACCTCGACCCCAAGGATATTCAGCTAATCTTTTATGGTTTAGAATATCAACCTGAAGCATTAATGCGGGTTCTGGGATTTTCGGATTTTCTGCTTCCATACATTCAGACTACCGAAAGAATGCCGCTGGAAGATGTGATTAGAGCATTGAATGAGGCCAACGCCTTACTCCTGCTCGCCACTCCATCCAAGGAACAGATTTATGCCAAGGTTTTCGATTATATCGCGTTAAAAAAACCAATTATTCTGTGTCCGAATGATAATGGTTCGTTGGAGAAAATCATCTCAGATTCGCCACAACCGCTCATTGCAAATTCTGCATTAGAGGTGAAAGAAACGGTTCTCAATTTGTCGGAAAATTCAAAAGTTCCAGCAGAGAGTACGTTGAAAGCAAATGCATATTCCAGAAAAAACCAAGCCGCTAAAATGGCGAAGCTGGTAAACGGTCTCAAAAAATAGAGCCTCGAACAGATAACTCTGCCCGAGGCTCAAAAGATGGCCAACCAACAACCATCTCATCATGAAACTTCTTTACATCATAGACCTAACTGATGTCCACGATCCACCGTTCTCCACTTCAATACCAGCACTTCTTAGTTGTTGAGCAGCCATCCCACTTCTGGCTCCCGAACGGCAGCAAGTAACAACCGCTTTATTCTTACGCTTTAACTCATTTATCTTTTTAGGTATAAGATTCAACGGAATATTCACAGATTCCTTGATATGACCAGATCGGTATTCTTCAGGAGTTCGTACATCGATAATCAACGCTCCCTTTACCAGTAATGCTGATACCTTGTTTTTTGTCTTACTTCCACCGAATATTGCAGAAAATATGCTCATGTCTTTTTGTTTTTGTTGACACAAAGGACAGCACCTAAGTTTTCATCGACCGTAACATCAGTTACATAAGTAATGACTCATTGTCTCGGAGAAACCAAACACAGATTCAAAAACAGGTATTTTAGAGGCCTCTAAAGTCGATACATGCAAAGTTTTTTAAAACCACTCATCGTTCTGACAATCGGAGGCGCAACCTATTTGGCCTCAATTGCCAATTATGAATGGACTGATGCCCAAGCCTATCATGGTCCGCAGGAAATCAATTACTTCCGAGCAAATAGTATCGGATTGCCACTGTCTGACAACGGTTATTTCAAAGCGTCAGGTAACTGTGATGGTTGCCATGGTTTTGATCCAACTTTTGAGGCTAATGTGAATGAATTGGGACACGACATTAGCCCCATAACTTATTGGAGAGGAAGCATGATGGCAAACTCCGCCAAAGACCCTTTCTGGAGAGCAAAGGTGAGTCACGAAGTAACGGTGAATCCGCAGCATAAAGTAGGGTTAGAAGACAAGTGCGCTTCGTGCCATGCACCCATGGGAAAATACTCTCACATTGAGTTCGGTATGGGGCCGTATGGAATGGACGATTTAGAAACCGACTCACTTGGGTTAGATGGTGTTTCGTGCCTTGCTTGTCACAAACAATCATCACAACAATTGGGCAATCTGAACTCAGGCGTGCTGAATTTCGCACCGCAACCCGTAGCATTTGGCCCGTTTGAAAAGCCATTTTCGGCCCCAATGCAGGACTTGGTGGGAATTCTTCCCGTTCAGAGCAATCACATCAATGATGCAGGACTTTGCGCAGGATGTCATTCGTTGATTACAGAAAGCGTTGACCTAAGCGGTAATTACACGGGAGGCACATTTGTTGAACAGGCAACCTATCATGAATGGTTGAATTCGGCATATAATGATGGACAACCGAACGCAACCACGTGCCAAGGATGCCACATGCCGCGGATTGACGAAGAGGTGATTATTTCTGCCAATTACGCTGAGTTATTTGGCAGAACCCCTTTCTCCAAGCACGAACTGGTTGGCGGAAACAGTTTTATGCTAAAACTGATGAAACAGAACGCGCAAACGTTAGGAATTGCAGCTTCAGATGAAGTGATGGATTCGACTATTGCACGCACCGAACGGCTGCTTCAACATCAAACTTTGAATGTTGACCTTACGTTCGAAACATTTGACAACGACACAGCCTATTTTGAGTTGAGATTGGAAAACTTATCTGGACATAAGTTCCCATCGGGATACCCCGCAAGACGTGCTTTCGTTGAGTTTCTTGTAATTCAAACCAATGGCGATACACTTTTCAAATCCGGAGTACTTCAGTCCGATTATGAAGTTTTCGGGCAAAACGGAACCTACGAACCACACTACGATTTCATCACAAACGAGCAGCAGGTTCAGATATATGAAATGGTAATGGGTGATGTAAACGGAAACGTGACAACGGTTTTGGAACGGGCAGTAGCGCTTATTAAGGATAACCGACTGGCACCGCTTGGATTTACCACTTCCCACTCGGTGTACGATACAACGCTAATTGCAGGAGCGGCCTTGATTGATCCGAACTTCAACTTTGATGGATTTGAAGGTTCAGGAACCGATTTAGTGAAATATCGTGTTCCGCTAAATGGCTACAATGGAAATATTAAAGTAACGTCAAGAGTGTATTATCAATCTGCTCCACCCAAATGGATGGAAGAAATGTTTGCCACCTCCACTCCTACTATTGATGCGTTTAAGGCGATGTATGAAAATGCAGATCAATCGCCTGTTCTGATTGCTTCGGATTCAATATTGAACGTCAGTGTGATTACGGGAATTACCGAACGAAGAGATTCGGAAATTATAGCTTATCCAAATCCAACAGCGAATGGAAAAGTGAAGTTAAGAGGTGATAATCTGAGTCAGATTGAGCGCATTGAGGTGTATGACATTCGTGGAAAATTGATTTCCGACTTATCGGGCTATCCTGCGAACGGTTTCGACCTTCCAATCAAAGAAGGTGTTTATCTAGTGAGAATAAAAACTTTTAAAAACGATAGAATACTGAGGGTTTATAGATCCAAATGAACAAGCTTAAGATAGTATATGACTCTATAATTGCGAGCAAACTTCGTTCTTCAATCCTTATCGGCATCGTTTGTATTGCCACTTTCGGCAACACACTCCTCAACGACTATAATCTAGATGACAACCTTGTTACTCAGAATCACCGTCTGACCTCCAAAGGCATAAAGGCAATTCCTGAAATTTACCGTAGCCCATATTATCAAGATGATATGGGGTACTCCTATGGATATAGACCCACAACCTTAGCCACTTTCGCCATTGAGCATGAGCTATTTGGCGAATCCCCATTGGTCAGCCACTCGGTAAACCTATTGCTCTATCTCATTACTTGCATCTTGGTATTCCTACTTATAAGAAGCATATTTCCAGACCAAATAGGTGTCGCCTTAGGTACAGCTTTACTCTTTACCGTTCACCCGATACACACCGAGGTAGTTGCCAGCATCAAGAACAGGGATGA
>Ga0209702_10002077_pt1 | contig 36142 bp, 37 predicted proteins | sample FRY01_FD_187210 | JGI IMG/M metagenome (GOLD analysis project Ga0209702, IMG submission 187210) | Freshwater microbial communities from Lake Fryxell liftoff mats and glacier meltwater in Antarctica - FRY-01 (SPAdes) (version 2) | ecosystem: Environmental > Aquatic > Freshwater > Ice > Glacier...
TCCGCGCCGACCTCCGCGACAGCCAACTCACCGCCGGACAACTCGCCGAGGAAATAATCGAGCAACTCACCGCCGCCAGCCCCGTCCAGCCCTAACCAAACCAAAATCATGCCACTCGATAAAAACGACCAATCCCTGACAACCGCCCACGTCAATCCAATCCTCCACATCAACGGATCGTCACTCAAGTCCCTCAATGACTCCTACGCCGCCGCCGACAAAGCACTCCACGAGTTCATCCAAAATTGGCAACGCATCGAGTTCAACGCACGGGACTACTACCCACAAGGGCCGGACGCCTACCCCGCAGCCCGTGACGAGCGGGACGAGATTGACCGCCACCTCCGCTCCGTCCGGGACTACCTCCGGCGCATCCGCGAGGCCATCCGCCAGCAGGACGCCGACATCGAAGCCACAAGGCGACCGTAGCGGCCCCCTCTCCGACCTCCGATCCGCACTAAGCACCGCCGAGCAACTCAACGCCAGCGACCCCATCCAGCCCTAACGTCTCCCAAACCAAACCAAACCAAACCAAATGAAAATCACAATAAGCCACGACGCATCATCAATAGACCCGACCGCCACCTGCGGAGAGGAGCAATTCGCCCGAGTCAAAGCGGCGCTTGAAGCCGAATATGAAGCCGCCATCCTCAAGGAATATCCAGACGCCGATGTCGATTGCGGAGGCTACGACACGACCTGCTCGATTCGAATCACCGGGACAGACATTTATGATCCAAGCGAAATCCGGGCCGACATCCAAAGGATCTGCGAGGAGGTGTTCGAGACCGGGATGTTCTGGGTATGAAGCCGACACGAGGTGGAAAACGAGCCGGAGCCGGGCGAAAGCTCGGATCCGGACATGGGCGGACAGTCATCTCGTCCAGCATTACGCTTCCGCCGGATCTGTGGGCCAAGCTGGACCGCCTGCGCCGAGACCAATCACGAAGCGCATTCCTCGCGGGCAAACTCCGAAAAATGAGAGCCAAGCCCGAGGACACGAAATCATGACCGACGATTTAGCCGGCAAACCGATCTTGGCAGCATTGTACGTACAACCTGGAGGAGCCTATTACGGATTGCCCGGCGTAGATGCATGGGACGAAATCAGAGACGCCCGCCGATACGACGGACCCTACCCGGTGGTAGCTCATCCGCCCTGCCAGCGATGGGGGAAAATGTGGTTCGGACAACCGCTCACGGTAAAGTTGACTGGGACACGAAAAAAGAAAGGTGACGACGGCGGATGCTTCGCCGCAGCACTTGCATCCGTCCGAAAATTCGGCGGAATCTTGGAACATCCTTGGGGAAGCCATGCCTGGCCAAACTTCGGCCTGAATCGCCCCCCACGCTCCGGAGGATGGATAACCGCCGATATGCTCGGCGGGTGGACATGCTGCGTAGAGCAAGGCCAGTATGGCCACTATGCCCGAAAGCCGACGCTGCTCTACGCGCTCGGAGTTCAGCTGCCAGAGCTTCGATGGGGCCACAGCGAGGCCAAGTATGATCCAGCCGTTGTGGCCCGCATGGGACTAAAGCGAGCCAAACGCCTCGGAGAAGTCGGAGCGCGTGGCGGCGGCACTAACTCGACCCCGAGAATCCACACGCCCGCCCCGTTCCGCGACTTGCTCTGCCGCATCGCGTCTTCAGCGACCGCAATAGGTGAGGCACGGACAGACATCGCCCAATTAAATCCATGAAACAAAATACAAACACCGAGGCGGAAACCGCCCAAATCACGGACAGCCAAGCGGATGTCCAGCAACAACCAGCCAACACTATGACAACCACAACCGAACAAATCGCAGCACAACTCGACGCGACCTACACCGCTGAGGGAATAAACATGTATAGTGCCGAAAGATTCGGCTGTTACCAAATAGAAACATTCGCAGATTTTAAAAAAGCATGCGCCTGGGTAGCTGACGGAATCGATTACGAAGAAGTTGATAACGGCGAGCGCAGCTATGTCTACGTTGTCGATGGCACTCTAGATTGCCTTGGAGCTGTCGACACTATCTGAATCCTAAACCTAAAATAACGGATGAAAGCGAAATTGAAAATTGACCCTTGGGATCGGCTGGTGGAAATCTTGCCGGTCCTTAACCAGCACGAAATCGAGAGGCGTTGTGGCTTTCGCAAGGGGCGGCTCTACGACTGCCGGGCCGGGAGATCCACGCTGTCCTCGGCCGAGCTCGAAACCGTCCGGAAGCACGTGGCCTCCCTGCTACAATGATAAGCGCCTCGGCAAATGATGCCGAGGCGCTCGAGGTTGTTGGGGATTGTTTAGTATGCCCTGGCAAGGATAATATCCCGGCCAGCTGCCGACACCTCGCAATGGCTCGTGATGCTCAGAGCCCAGAACGTCTCGCCCATTGCCTGCATTTCGACGCGCTCGAGCGCATGGATGAGCTGGCCGTCAAACCAGACGCCTAGCGAGAAGCATTTTGGGCAATTAATCAGCTTTCCGACCGGGAACAATCTGGGGATCGTTCCCTGTCGGTAGCATGGCCGGCGGAAGTCCGCGACAACCGGGAGGCGGCGTGAGGAGCTGCACACCTTTGATAGCTTGCTCATGCCCCGATCAGTCTGTATGTTGACACGCCAGACAAATCACAGATTCCGATCGCAACGAACGGAACTGCGACGCTGGATCTGCTCAACCTCATCGAGATTGAGATTGCCAGTGGGCCAATCGCGTTGACCCGCACCGCGTGTGCGCTCTCGTCTCGGTAGTGGCTGCGGATTTGGTCTTCGGCTAGGGTTGCTAGTTTTGCTTGGTTTCTTGGCATCATTATCATGTTGGGTATTTTTGGTACTGATTGCGATGCTCCAATGGTGGGCGCGCAATTAATAGAGACCAAACTATGAGCCGCGTGGACGCGTCAAGATAAATGTAATTCCGGCTGCGGAGCAGGAGGGCCTTCCCGGCCTTAGGGATATGGTCGGCCGGGGCGAACTTGGGGCGTTGTTGCTCTTTGGCCCTGCGTCTGAGTCCGGAACTATCTCCCTTGGTGTCGGGGTCTCCCCACTACGCGTAGCGGCTTAACGCTTCCCGAATTGATTCGTATCACCGCGTTCTCCTTCGGCGTATCTCCAATCAATTGCAAAGTTTCTCGCCGATTTGTCCTCGGCCCGGTGCACTCGGACGGTCCGGCCGGGGTACCTCCCCCCTCCGGCCCCGGCCTCCCCTCTCCCCCCGCGTGGCGTGACCGTCCCGGTCGCATGCCTCGTCGTTTCCCCCCGCGTGGCGTGACCGTCCCGGTCGCATGCCTCTGCCCTGGACCACCCCCGACCAGCTGGCGAAATTGGCGTTTGTTAGCTTTAAAACCGCTCATTTTTACCGATGGTGCAAAAAGGTGTTGACCCGAATTCCAAAATCTGAATACTCGAAAGATCCCAAATGCCAACCGCAGCCAATACACATTCGATAAGCCTAAGCCTAAAAAGGGCCAAGCAATCGGGCGCAAAAATTGCTCCCTCTACAATAACCGCGGCAACGGCAATAGGACAACGGCGGGGAGCCTTAGAATTCCTCGCCGTTCCACTTTCCAGACTCCTTCTAAACTATGAGTGAAATCATCGAGCCGGTTCTTCAGGTGGTTTTCCCCCAATCGTTTGTCGCCGGTATGGTGGCGGGTGCGGTGTGGTGGCAGATTATGCTTTTCTTGGTGGGCGCGATGATCAAAAAATTTGCGAGTAAGCGAACCCGAGCGGCAAAAATTGGACCGGCCGGCGGGAAATATACAGGGTCCGAAACGGCATCAGGCGTTGCTCCCCCGCCGTTGCCGAAAAACTAGGGGAGCGCAAAAAAAAAATGATCCTATTAATGGAAGTACAAATGGTAACAAGTGGCCTCGGGAAGAAAAGCCAAGGGGTCCAACTCGCACTTGCTGATGCGGCAAAACCTCAATGCCTGGTCCCGTTTTCTTTATACGTCTCCGATCCGGCGTCGAAGGAAGTGACACTGGGTTGCAAGGTAACCGACCTTGTGGGAAAGAAGATCAATGTGATGGCGCTCGAGATGTCTCCTGCGAACTTCGGTTCAGGGATTAACATTAGCGGCGATTTCGCGCTGGCAACCAATTCTGACAAGAATATCAAGTAAGTGATCAACGCACTGTCATATCATCTCTTTAATGTTAAGTGGCAACTTGTTTGCACACTGACATTTGGGGCCAATTGGAACGCGAAAAAGACCCGTAACAAGGTTGATCGCGTGTTCGGTTGGCTTCGGCGCATTTACGGTTTCCATTCGGGTTCGGTCGTCTTAGACGGTCAACCCTTTGTGGTGTCTGAGGAGCGCGGTGAGATGAGGGACAGATATCATGTTCATATGCTGATTGCGGGACTCCCCGAGCAGCCTTCCCGTGCCGACTGCTTCGCTATGCAGTGGTTATGGAAAGACGGCTTCAAGGGGGGTTTCGCAAAAATCCGTCCTTATAACCCGTCCCTGTCGGGGGTGCGTTATACCATGAAATCGCTCGATCTAAGCGATCTCCGCGCCATCTCTTCGGAGTCAGGCCGCGAGAAGGCTCGAGCGATTTCAGGGTGCCATATCGGTCATACAACTTCCTTCGCTGGGGCTAACGCCTTTGAGGTGGGAAAAATTGGTGATCAGTCTAGCAGGGATTTGATGGTTATGGTTTCGCGTGGCTGCATAGTGTTGTGTGCAGGCATTGCAAGTCCTTCTGTTAGGCGCTTGGAGCGGTCCAAGCGCTTTTACCAGCTCAGAAGGAAGGAACTGGCCCCCGGCACAAAATCGAAAAAACACAAGGTCTCGGCCTGATGGGGTAACAGGGCGCTCTGCGCTGTGCTGTATCTTGTCCGTGGGTAGTTCTGCCCGGTTTTGAAATGAGTCCCTCGGGGCTCACCTTAGAGCGGTTTAGGGGTGATCCTGAGCGTTCTAGAGTGGGTCCCGCCGGGGTGGGTGGTCCCGGCGCGAAGCGCTGGGGCCGCCTGCCCCGTAGCGGGCTACTTGAAGACAAGGTATGCCCAAAAATAATCGCACAATGAAAAATCCCCACCCCTCCCCCCCTCTATCCCTCCTTCGATCGAGAAGCGATCTCTCGATCAAGCAAGAGGTCGTCGCGTTTGGGCGCGGCGGCCTCGGCAAATTTTGAAACCATGATGACAGCTGCAATTATCATCGATCTGCCCACCGACGTTACGGCGTTCCCGTATTGGGCGTTTTGCGTCGGTGTGCTGCTTGGGTTTCTAAGATTCTTGCTCGTCCGTTTCCTGCGTGACGTGCTCGATTAGAAAAAATGAAAACACAAAAAGAGAAAACTGGTCCCCTTGCGGGAGTCGTCGTGTTCCTTCGGAACAAAATCGGTGCAATGCTCGCCTGCCTCGCGGTCGCGGTCGTTTATATGAGTGAGACGGCTTCGGCGGTCGCGTACGATTTTGACGCGGCTTCGTCGGAGGTTGCTGATGGTATCGATGGCGCGATGTCGAAAGTTGGGCCATTCGCGATCGGGTTGTTCCTCCTGGGAATTATCTTCTTGCTGTACAAGAAGTTCACCCGCAAGGCTGGTTAATTAATTAAGGTAAACTCAGGCGGGGACGCTCCCGTTTTTTTCTAAATGACCGAGGCGCAAGGAGACGAAATCATCAGGATGCTGGAAGGCATCGCTCAAATTAATTTAGGAATTTTATGCGGTATAACATTGTTAGCGTTTTGTGCGGGTTGGCATTTCTGGGTGGGTCGCTAGTGGCTCAGGACCCTGAGGTTGACATCACCGTGAATTATGAGGCGGAGGGCAATAATTACATAAGCATCACCTCGGAATTTGTTGCCTATATCGAAGCTAACTTGGACGGTGCCTCCGTCCTCTTGGCCGCCGATGATCCGGGGATTGCTGCCCTCGCGGCGTACATAGTCACCCATCAAGCATCCATGGAGAGTGCGCTTGGCGACGTTCAGGGTTGGCTGTCCCAAGTCTACGACTCCCTCGTTAGCCCCGTTGATGGGGCGACGACGATAACGGCGAGGATGGAACAAATCGCTGCGACGCTTGTTGCGTCCTTGGCTGCTCAGTCGGGCATTAAATTGAGCGCGGCCGCTTCCGCTTCTCAACTCGCGGAAGTAGTCGATCTCCTCTATGATTTGCAAGACGTTTTGCTGACGAGTGCATTTGTGGCTGATGATCAGAATTCTTCTCAGCTGGCGAAGCTAGAAAACATTAGGTCATTTTTGGCTACTTCGATTGTTAGGTTGAACTCTCTGATCGCCGGATCGACCGCCACGGTCGATGAGCTCGCGGCGATTAACGCGCTCATCTCTACCGGGTTCGCGAATACCGTCGATGCTGTCGCCGATGTGCAGGTCGCTTCGGCGGAGCTCCTTTCGCAATTGGTGGGACTGAGGAATGACTTCAATGACACTTTTGACACTGGGCAGATTTATGACTACCTTTCGTACTATGGTTATTCTCTGGGATTCAACGGCGTGCTCGATGCGGATCATGTGTCATACGGTTCGCTCACCGGCGCATCCGTTCTTGCGACCTCAATAGAGGCGAGGGCCATGAACGCGAAGCTTGCTGCCGTCGCGACAGACATATCTTTGCTTGGCGACCTTAGCGCGGATCAAGTCGCCGAGCTCGAGGCCATGAATCTTAGCATTACCAAAGCTTCTTTAGATCTCCTCGCCCAAATGGACGCCGAGCATCAGGCGGTCACTGGGTTCCTCGGTGATTTGGTCAACCAGTCCGCTAGTAACGGTTCATCCATCGACGATATTTGTGAGTGCCTTGATGTGTTGATCGAGATAAATTCCACACTCATTATTGGTGTCGATGTTGATAACGACGGGGATTACGATGATCCCGATGACAAGATGCCTTTGGAGCTCTTGTTGCGGATTATTTGCGACAAGATCGAGACGAACGGCGAGAAGCTCGAAGAGCAATTAACTCAGGATGAGGTTAGCCCACCGTCTCCACTGGTCGTACCTGGCATCAGCCCGGACACGCTTCCGACGTTGCCTCCGGTTGAGCCCCCTGACGATGACCCAGTGCTGCCTGTCCCACACGTCGATCAACCATCGAATCCTTTCGAGACGGCCTTTAACGGCATTGGTTTGGGGCGCATGGAAGCGATTGTGATTCCTGGCCAATATGGGGGCGTTGGGGATATCGATGCGATGCTTGCGAGCGGTCCTTATGCTACGATGCGCACTGTCTTAACGATTGCTCTAATCATGGTGCTTTACATAGGGTGCTATAATCGGTGCGTGGTTAACGTCCAGACTTAGATTTTATGCAAACGATACTTGATTTCCTCGCCGAAGCGTTTCAGAGATCCATTACTTGGTGGGGTAGTGCCATCGGTTCGGTAATCAATGCCGTTTACAATGCGAACGTTTGGTTGTTGGACGCCATTTTGACAGTAGCCGCTATAGCGTGGGATTGGATGTATCCGAAATTGCTGCAAGCGATTGCTTGGGTTTGGGCTTATTTCGAGGCTGCTTGGCATCAATACGAGCTGGCTTTGGTCGGTTTTGTCGCCAGCATAGCTGATAATTTTCCTTCGTTCCCGTCCGTTTACGGGATTGTTAATACGTTTCTTGATTTGCCGACCATTCTGGCAGCGTTGTCCGTCTGTATTGGTATTGAGCTGACCTTAATGACGGTAAAGATTATTCTGAAACTTTTTCCCGGGATTTATTAGATGATTCGCGCCGTTACTGGTCGTCCGGGCGAGGGGAAGACGTGCTTCGTGGTTTCGCAAATCATTATGCCGGTGCTGCTCTATAGCCGTCGCGTTGTGGCGACGAATATCAGTTTCAAGTTCGATGGGATCCGGGCCGAGTTCGAGCGGGTTGGTTTGGAGTTCGACCCGGCGCAGCTTGTTGAGTTGAAACCCGGCGCGATTGGCGGGAGTCACGGTTTGGGCGCATCAAATTCCTCGGCGCGGTTCTGGGAGCAAGCCCCGAAGGGCGCGTTGGTTGTCCTCGATGAGGCTGGGGAGTTCCTCAATAGTTATGACTACGTTGGCAAAGGTCAGGGGGCGGCGCGGATTCTTGGCGAGTATGCGCGCATCCACAGGCACGTTGGGCACGACACTTATCTCATTGTTCAATCCCTTAGCCATATCGCGAAACAACCGCGTGACCTGGTCAGCGAACATATTAGTTGTTACAATTTCTGCCAGCACCCTGTGCTTGGCATTATCAAACTGCCATTGTTCCTCGTGCGTCATTGGGATATCGGGGGCGCTGCCAATGCTACGGCAAGCAGGGTCCGGCTGCACCGGCATCGGGCGCGGGATTTTGCGCTTTATTACACGGACGCTTGCGCATCGATGTTGACGGTCGCTGAAGGGGAGGGGGAGCTTAAAAAGGAAGTTGCCCGTAAGGGGATTGTTAGGCGGGTCCTCGGGGTGCTTGCCGAGAAACCAATTATGTTGGTTCTCTTTTTGGTCGCCGTTGCGTTGTGGCTTTTTATGGATTATATGTTTAGTATGACGAAATCCGTGAAGTCTGGTTCTCATGAAAACGAAAACGAAATCGAAACCAAAGTTCTGGGCGGCGCTGGGGATGGCGTCGCTAATTCCCTTCTCGATGGCCGCACAGGAGCTGCCAGTGAAGGCATCAGGCGACCCGCCTTTAATGGTTTTGCCGGAAAAGGCTCTGCCCGGGGTTACGAACTCCGGTCTTCCCACCCTGGCGCAAGTGGCAAATGAGGCGGGCGTTATTGTCGTCGCTGAATCGGTTGTTCTTGAGGCGCGGGTGTTTCGGTCTCCGCCTGATTTCCCGTTTGGTGATTACCTTCGGGCGATCGCGGAGGTTCATGGCTGGGCGGCGATAAAAACGCCCTGGGGGTATCAGATAAAAGCCCCCGATTTGGCGGCACCCTATATCGTTCCGAGGTCTGCAGTTGGGGCTGATGGCCTGCAAGGTGTGGTCGGCGAGGAGTGGCCGGCGGCGCGAACTGAGGACTATTATGTTGTGCGTGCGCCTCAAGGTTCGTTTCTTCCTCCGGTTGCCGAAGCCTCCGGGATTACCTATCGGGTTAGCGTGGTGCAGGTCGACGCCCTCGAGCTGGCTGATCTCGGCATCTCCATCAACGTTCTGGCGGAGGTCCAGAAGTCGCAGTTTAGTTTGCTCAGCCAATTTACGTTCGCGGAAGTCTTGAAGAGTGGCGCTGCGGAGGCATCCGGAGTCTCGGCGCTTGGCATCGGAGCCGCAGTCGGCTTGGCGAAGTCGGCCGGTACGATCAGCGGAAGCTGGTACGTTGTCCTTGAGGGTAATACGGTCGAACCGGCGATTTGGTCTGAGCAACAAACCCGTAACATCTATCTGGAGTCGCGGAATGTTAATGATTCTCGGGTAGCGGTCGATCGCGAACAAATCCAAGCCGGTAAGCGCATCGAGATTCTTCCCGTCGGGAATGGTTTCTTCCGCTTCCGCATCGAAGATCTCTCGATCGTTGAAGATGATGTTCGCGGTCTCTCCGCCATCGGGGTTGTCGACTTGCGCGGCCGTAAGGCGTCGTGGATCTACGGCGGATCAATCGAAACGAAGCAACGCGGCCTGTTTCGCCGGAAGACTGAGCGGCGCGAAATAAGCTATTTGGTCACGGCGGAGGTTCTGCAACGAGAGCCGGGCGTGGCGGTTGCGGAAGTCGTCGAGTCGACCGCGATTTCGCTTCGTGGCGCTCGGGGGCCGGGGCAGTCTGATTTGACTGGCGTCCAGAAAAAACTACGGCCGTCTTGGTTTGGCAAGGACGTGCGCGGCCCGGCCAATGGTCTTCGACGCTAAGGAATTGATTCGTATCACCGCGTTCTCCTTCGGCGTATCTCCAATCAATTGCAAAGTTTCTCGCCGATTGGTCCTCGGCCCGGTGCAGTACCCCTGGGGCGATGCGTTGAGTACCGCCTATAGCAATGCGGAACGGGATGGTTCGAGGACCATTGTTCCACGTGGAATGTTTTGCTTCGATGTCTTGTTAGCGGAGCGCAAAACCCGCTCCGAAAGAAAACGTAACAATAGCTTGACCTGCTACGAAAATAGACGTAGTTTTAACACACTGAGAACGAAACAACTCTCCGACCAAACCAAATGAAAATCACAATAAGCCACGACGCATCATCAATAGACCCGACCGCCACCTGCGGAGAGGAGCAATTCGCCCGAGTCAAAGCGGCGCTTGAAGCCGAATATGAAGCCGCCATCCTCAAGGAATATCCAGACGCCGATGTCGATTGCGGAGGCTACGACACGACCTGCTCGATTCGAATCACCGGGACAGACATTTATGATCCAAGCGAAATCCGGGCCGACATCCAAAGGATCTGCGAGGAGGTGTTCGAGACCGGGATGTTCTGGGTATGAAGCCGACACGAGGTGGAAAACGAGCCGGAGCCGGGCGAAAGCTCGGATCCGGACATGGGCGGACAGTCATCTCGTCCAGCATTACGCTTCCGCCGGATCTGTGGGCCAAGCTGGACCGCCTGCGCCGAGACCAATCACGAAGCGCATTCCTCGCGGGCAAACTCCGAAAAATGAGAGCCAAGCCCGAGGAGCGCCCAACGAAATCATGACGACGAAACGAAACAAAGCCCTGCGATGAAGTCTGGCACGTTTTCCTTTTTGTCTGTCTGCGCAGGCATCGAGGCCGCCTCGGTCGCGTGGGAGCCGCTAGGGTGGGAGCCGGTGGCATTCTCCGAAATTGAGAAATTCCCCTCCGCCGTGCTCGCTCACCACTGGCCAGATGTTCCGAACCTTGGCAACATAACCAAGTGGCTGGAATGGCCCACCGAAATCCTTTCCGATGCCAAAATCCTTGTCGGCGGAACGCCTTGCCAAGCGTTCTCGGTCGCTGGCCTCCGTAACTCCCTCGCCGACGAGCGAGGAAGCCTCACCCTCACCTATGTTAAAATCCTCAATGAAATCGACAAACAACGCGCTCGCCTTGGACGACCCCCCGCTATTTGCCTCTGGGAGAACGTCCCCGGAGTCCTCTCTACAAAAGACAACGCCTTTGGATGCTTTCTGGCGGCATTGGCCGGAGAGCATGACCCTCTGCAACCGCCAGGGGGAAAATGGACGGACGCTGGTTATGTGCGCGGCCCCGAAAGAACAATCGCTTGGCGGATACTCGACGCCCAACATTTCGGCGTTCCCCAACGACGCCGCCGTGTCTTCGTTGTCGCAAGTGCTGGAGAAGGGTTTCGTCCCGAAGAAATACTTTTTGAGTCCGAAGGCGTGCGCCGGGATTGTGCGCCGAGCCGCGAAGAGGGGGAAAGAATTGCCCCCTGCCTTAACTCAAGCGCTAAAAGCAGCGGCGGAATTGGAATGAGCAACCAAGAGCTTTTCTCCCAAGGTGGCGGCGGATTGGCGTGGGGTGATGAAATCGCACCGGCTGTAACGGCGAAGTGGCCTGCCGATATTGCTCCGACTCTGAACGCTTGTTTTGGGGACAAGCTAGGTCTGGAAAATCAGCATATCAACGGTGGATGCGGCCTTTTTGTCCCCGCCACCGCACACTCTCTCCGAGGCGCAGGCTTCGACGCCAGCGAGGACGGAACGGGACGGGGAACGCCGATTGTCCCTGTTGCGACTCAGCCAGGGGACATGCAAGTCCGCCGACTCACCCCCGTCGAGTGCGCCAGACTTCAAGGATTTCCCGATTTTCACACGCTCATCCCGTGGCGCGGCAAACCCGCCGAAGCCTGCCCCGACGGGCCGCAATACAAGGCCATCGGGAACTCTATGGCTGTCCCGGTCATGCGATGGATCGGGGAACGCATTTCGCAACTGTCCGCCAAGCCCTAGTAGCGCCAAAATAAATCTATGAAACAAAATACAAACACCGAGGCGGAAACCGCCCAAATCACGGACAGCCAAGCGGATGTCCAGCAGCGTCTTCGGCTGCTTCTTGCTAAATTTAGGGATGTTGTCGCCACCCGCCGAGAGTTGGCGGGATACTGGAGCGCAACAGGCTTTTCCGTTAGCGCATCCAGCAGCGTCCGAGTCGCGAACCTATTTGAGATATGCGCGGACGAACTCGAACGGACCATATTAAACGAGCCGGATAACCCAACTCGCGCAGGAATGCTGTTCGGCGCTCTCGAAGAGCTGCAAAGTTTGATAGCTGATTTCCGGGCAATACAAGACAACCAGCCAACACTATGACAACCACAACCGAACAAATCGCAGCACAACTCGACGCCACCTACAGCGCCGAACAACTCGACGCCATCCGCGCCAACCGCCGCGACGAACGCCTCGCCGAACGCCTCGCCGCCGGAAACTTCCAGTCATGAAGCCGACACGAGGCGGAAAACGAGCAGGAGCCGGGCGAAAGCTCGGCTCCGGACATGGGCGGACAGTCATCTCGTCCAGCATTACGCTGCCGCCCGAGCTATGGGCCAAGCTGGACCGCCTGCGCCGAGACCAATCCAGGAGCGCATTCCTGGCAGCCAAACTCCGAAAAATGAGAGCCAAGCCCGAGTAGCGCCAAAATAAATCTATGAAACAAAATACAAACACCGAGGCGGAAACCGCCCAAGTGAGCCCCTACCTGCTCGCCTACGACGCCTACCATGCGGGCCACCGCCGCCCCGCCTACACATGGACCGACGCCCTCGAGTTTCACCTCCAGCACGGGGCCCTGCTCGCCACCCCGTCCTATTTCGTCCTCGCCCGCCCCGTCCTCCGCAGCACCAGTCCCGAGGACCAGCTCGCTTTAAGGATTATTAACGTTCCCGCGCCGCCCGAAGCATGGCACATCTGGGCCGCTGCGGGGAATCTCCGCGACCTCCGAGAGGCAGCGCACCGGCACGGCGCCCGGTGGGTCACCTTTCAGAGACGCGACCAGCAGCGACTTCACACACTCCGCCTCCGGCCCCATGCGCTCCTCAGCCCCCCCCCCCCCCCCCCCCCCCCCCCCCCTGGTCCCGGCCCATAGCCAGAGCCAGTCCAAGCGCGACCAGGCCGCCCGCCGCCGGCGTCGCGAAGACTACTCATTCGACGACACCATCATCGGCACATCCGCCCCCCCCGCCGGCACCCGCCAAACCCTCGGCACCTGATTTCCCATGGTAGCCGACCCCCTAGCCCAACACGTCCTCGACCTCGACCAGGCCCTCGCCGCGCCCCGCCAACCATTCCTCGATCTCTGGCAGGACCTGGCCGAAGTCTGCCACCCCCGGCGCAACCAGATCCAGCAAACCGACTGGGCCCCCAACCGGCAAGACATCTCCCAGCTCTTTGACACCACGGCCATGCGGGGCAACAATCTCCTCGCCAACGGCCAGGCCAGCCGCATCACCCCCATGGGGGCCCGCTGGTTCGTCCTTCGCCCCCCCGACTCCATCGCCCACCTCCCCGCCGCCCAAGTTTGGTATCAAAAAGCCTCCGAAATCCTCGCCAAAAAGCTCTACAACTCAAATTTCTACAACCGCGCCCACGAGCACTACAAGGACCGCGGCGCATTTGGAATCGGAGCCATTGAGGCCATGCCCGCCCCCAATGGCGAGGGCCTCCACTTCACCTCCTACCCCGTCGGGACCTACAGCGTCGCCCACAACGCAGCCGACGAAGTGGATACCATCACCCGCACCTACACCCGCACCCCCGGCCAGATCCTCGAGACCTGGGGGCCGAAAGCCGCCCCCGCCCGCATCCTCGCCCTCTACGACGACCCCGCCACCCGATTCCAAAAGCTCGAGATCGTCCACGCCACCTACCCCCGCCGACCCCAGGACCGCGACCCCCGCCGCCTCGACGCCCGGCACATGCCCATTGCCAGCGTCCACGTCCTCAAGGGAGACCTCCACGTCCTCTCGGAGTCTGGCTTCCACGAACTCCCCACCGCCGTCTCCCGATGGGAGCTCTGGGGAGACTCCCCCTATGGCTGGGCCCCCGCCTACGTCGCCCTCCCCGACGCCACCCAGGCCAACCACCAGGCGCAAATGGTTGACGTCCTCGCCGAGCTCCAGGCTTTCCCTCGCATCCTCTACACCGCCGGGCTCAAAGGCGACATTGATTTCAAATCCCTTGGCCTCACCTGCTGGGATCCCGGCATGGGCGAGGCCGGAAGACCGACCGAATGGCTCTCCGCCGGCCGCTACGACATCTCCAAAGACTCCCTCCAAGACAAGCGCCGCGCCATCGAGGAGGCCTTTTTCGTGCCCCTCTTCAACGCCATCAGCAACCTCGACCGCGACGTCACCGCCACCGAAGTCAGAGCCGTCGTCAACGAGAGCCGCGAGCTGTTTCACCCCATCTTTGCCTCGCTCACCCGGGAATTCCTCGTGCCTACCCTGCGCCGAGCTTTCTCGATCCTGTTGCGTCAGGGAGCATTCCCGCCGCCCCCCCGCTCCGTCGTCCATGCCGACGAGACCGGCCCTTTTATCGCAAATCCCGACGTCGAATTTGTCTCCGCCATGGCCCTGGCCCTTGAGCAAAGCCACCTCACCAACCTCAACGACATCATCGCCGTCCTCGGCACCCTCGCCGCCTCCGACCCCTCCGTCCTCGACTGGCTCGACATCGACGCCGCCGCCCCCGCCCTCGCCCGCTACAAAGGCCTCCCCGCCGAATTCATTCGCAGCCCCGAAGCCATCGACGCCATCCGCCAAGGCCGCGCACAGGCCATGCAATCCCAGCAGATGCGCGATGTCACCGGCGCCGTCTCCGACCTCGGCGGCCCCGAAGGCGTCGAACGCATCCTTGGCCAGCTCCCCCCCGGCGACGTAGCCTGACCCTCTACCAAAACCAGATGAACAATGAGCACAGACCCGACCCAAACCCCGTCAACCGCCGCCGCGAAGAAGGCCGCCAAAAAGACCTCCTCGCCCAGCAACAAGCCGCCGAAATCCGCGCCGCCTACCGCGAAGTCTTCGACACCACCGCCGGGAGCCTCGTCCTCGGGCTACTCTCCGCCGCCTGCCGCGAGCGGCAGCCAAGCTTCCTTCCCACCGGCCCAGGAGGAACATACGACACCCACGCCGCAGCCTTTCGAGATGGGCGCAAGTCCCTCCTCCTCGACATCCGCGACATCCTCGCCACCTCACCCGAGCAAGCCGCCCACATCCCCACCGCCACCCGCTGAGGCCGAGCCCTCGCCGGATCCCAGCCTTGGCAAAGGCTCACCCGCCTACTTTGCCTGGGCCGCCCTACACCTCCCCGACAACGAATTCTTAGAGCTCTACGGCCAGCGGCGCCGCAAGATGGAGGCCCGCTTTGCCCCCGACCTCGCCCTCGCCGCCCGGCGCGCCGAGCTCCTCACCCGCAAAGACCAGCCCGACTGGAACCAGACCGACAACCCCACCATGTACGCCAAGGCCGCCCAAGAGCGGGACGCCGCATCAGAGCTCGCCGCCAAAGCCGCCTCCGAGATCGCCCACCAATGCCAGCAAGGAATGGAACGCCTCACCAAACTCGCCTCCCAGTAACCCCACCAACCAAAACCACAAAACCATGATCCCACCCACCGCCACCCCAGCAGCAACCCCAGCAACCCCAGCAGCACCACCAGCAGCCGCCGCAACCCCGCCCGGCACCCCAGCAGCACCCCCAGCAGCCGCCGCAACCCCGCCCGGCCTCGCCCTTGGCCCAGCCGGAGCCTTGCCCAAAGACTGGGCCCTCCAGATCGGCGATGAATACGCCCCCTACAACGACCAGGCCAACACATTCTCGAGTATCGGCGGCCTGCTCAAAAGCTACCAGAGCCTCCGCAGCACCCAGCCCTCCTACCCTGGAGCAGACGCCACCACCGACCAGATCGCCTCCTGGCGCACAGCCTCCAAAGTCCCCGCCGCCGCCACCGCCGAAGCCTACGGCATCACCAAGCCCGCCGACCTCCCCGAAGGCGTCCCCTGGGACAACGACTACGCCGAAGCCATCGCCGCCGCCGCCCATGCCTCCCACGCCCCCGCCGGGGTAGTGCAGGCCATAACCAAAGCGAGTAACGAATACATGCTTGCCACGGTCGATAAGATTCGGGAGTCCCAGGCCCAGGCCCAAAAGCAAGCCAAAGACGAGCTTATCCAAGCCTGGGGCGCGGACTTCGAGGCCCGCGCCTCCACCGCCCGGCACACTATTGCCACTTTTGCCGCCGAGGCCGGGCTGGATCCCGCCGACCCCGCCCTCGCCGCCATCATCAACTCCACCGCCGGCCAGCGACTATTCCACGCCGTGTCTTCCCACATCGGGGAGGACCGCGTCCGCACTCCCGCCGGATATGGCGACATGCGCAGCGCCCAGCAGCAGGCCGAGGAGATCATGGCCGGCTCCGATCAACATTGGGGCGCCAAATACCGGGACGGCGACCCCGACGCCATGAAGCACGTTTCCGCGCTCCTGCAGCAAGCCAAAGGCCCGCAAGCCAAATAGAGCGCACACCACTCCCTGGCAGGGACGAGGGGCAGAGACGGCGAAGCTGGGTTTCCTTCGCCGTCCTCTGCCCCTCATTGCGTCCCTCCGTCACTGGCCGTTAAGTTTCATTAACTTCGCCGATGCGGCACATCCCCGCAATCTGCCCCCGTCACTGGCCGACGGACAATCCCCCGCGGACCCGCCACCAGCCCGAGACCGCCGCGGCAGCGTCTTTGCCGTAGGGCCCGACCCGCTCACCGGCGGACAATCGGAACCGGAAGCTCCGAACCTCCGAATTCCAATTATCCACCAACTACCATTATGAGCGCTTCTCTCATCGTCCCCGATCATTTCACGACCCAGTTCGACGCGAACTGGAAAATGCTTGCCCAGCAAATGACATCTCGCCTCCGCTCCCGCGTCCAGGTGGATACCAGTTGCACTGGCGAAGCCAAAACCCACAACCAAGTGGGCACCGTCAGCTCCGAGAACGTCACCGGGCAACGGTATAAAAAGGTCAACCTCCTGGACCTCCCCACCGAAAAGCGCTGGATCCGCCCCCAGGAGTTCCAAACCCCCACCGGCGAGAGCAAGTGGGATGAGAATGCCCTCCTTCCCACCATCGCGCCCCGTGGCAAGCACACCATGGCCCACGGCGCCGCATATGGGCGCGACGTCGACGACCGCATCATCCTCGCCCTCGGAGGCACCGCCTACACAGGCGCCGCCGGCACCACCGCAGTGGTGCTTCCCGCCGGCCAGAAAGTCGCCGAAGACTACGCATTTGGCGGAGGCGGCTCGGCCACTTGCCTCGGCATTAACAAGATCCTCCGCGGTCTGCGCAAACTCCAGGACAACGAAGCATGGACCGACGAGATCATGGCCGCTGGCTTCACGTTAAACGGCATCATGAGCCCGGTCATGGAAGAGGCCCTCCGAGTGGACGCCAACAGCGCCACCGGCTCCCGCCTCTTCGACCGCGACGTCGCCCCGCCCGTCCTCGACGAGCATGGCCGCATCCGCCGGTTCCTCGGCATCGACTGGACCGTCTCCAGCCGCTCCGGGCTGGTCAGCACCACCGACGCCACCGTCGGCTACGCCTACCTCTGGGTCTCTGACTCCATCCAACTCGACATCTGGGGCGACCTCAGCACCAGCGTCGACCGCCGCCCCGACCTCAGCAACGCCGTCCAATTCCTCAGCCAATACAAGCTTGAGGCCACCCGGCTCGAGGAGGAGAAAGTTATCCAAATCGCCTGTGACATCGCCCAGTAATCCCAACCACCGCAAAATCTAACTATCTAAATAAATGGCCAACCTCACATCTGACCTTGTAGCCACCCAGGCCGCCTCCGCGCTCTCGCTTGCCAGCGGGCACGTCAACGGCGAGTTTCTAGGCGGCATCATCCTCCACGCCATCTGCGTCCTCGACGTCGCGGACGCCGCGGCCGACGACACCTTCGAGCTCACCCCCGCAGGCTACTCCGGCATGATCCTGCTCCCAGAGCGGAGTTACGTAACAGCCAACCAAGACCCCGGCACCACCCTCACCGTCGATATCGGCGACCCGGGCGACACCGACCGCTACAGCGACGGCCTCGTCCTCTCTGCCGCAGTGGCAGGCACCCCCATCTGCATCGCTGGCTCGCCCACATTGCCGGCGGGTCTGCTCACTCGTTACCGGTTCACCGCGGCCACAGCCATCACCGGAATCATCGTCAGCGCCAACACCATCACCGCCGGCACCAAGCTGGTCTTCGACCTCGCCTTCCTGGCCAAGGCCTAGCCCACCCCACCATCACCGGGGCCGCCCGCGCCTGCTTTCGCGGGTTAGGGCGGCCCCTCTTTCTTTCCCGCTTTCCCGTCATGGCCGCCATCACCTCCGAAACCCACATTGCCAACCTCGCCCTCTCCGCCCTGGGAGCCCGGCGAATCAACGACATCGACACCGACACCTCCCAGGAAGCCAAATCCTGCCAGTTGGCCTACCACACGACCCGAAACGCCCTGCTCCGTGAGTTCCAATGGACATTTGCCACCCTCACCGTGGCCCTCTCCAAGCTCCCCACCTCCCCCTCCCCCGAGTGGACCTCCGCCTGGATCCTCCCCGGCACCCTCGTCCGCCACATCCGCATCATCGGGCCAGGCAACGACCCCCACAACCCGGTTCTCCACTACGCCATCCAAGGGCGTAAGCTCCTCACCAACGACTACGACACCCTCTCCATCGTTTACGTCGACAACGCCATTCCCGTCTCCGAATGGCCCGACACCTTCATCAACGCCCTCTCCCTCAAACTCGGAGCCGCCATCGGCCTCGACATCACCAACGACCCGGCCAAAAAGGCCGAGCTCCTCTCCGAGTTCAAAAACCTCTCCCTCCCCGCCGCCGAGCTTGCCGACGCCCGCGAGGTAGCCAGCGGAGAAAACTTCGGCCCCCGCGACCTCGCCTCCCAATCCGCCTACGTCAACGCCCGCTACCGGGCCGACGGCCGGGCCGCCTACTAGCGCCTCCCCATGCCAGCCCACCAAGCAATCCTCTCCCTCAACGGCGGCGAACTAACGCCCTACCTCGCCTACCTCAACGAACTCGACAAGCACGGCAGCGGCTGTGCCCGAATGGAAAACTTCCTCCCCATGCCCTACGGAGGCTTCCGCGCCCGCCCTGGCCTGCGCAATCTTGCCACCCTCGACGCCGCCACCCGCCTGCAGCCCTTCGTTTTTTCCGAGGCCTACTCCTACATCCTCGCCTTCACCGCCACCGACCTCAAGATATTCGGCACCGACGGCACCCTCAAGACCACCATCGCCGCCACCTTCACCGCCCCCTTCCACCTCGAATTCTGGGGCATCAACTCTATCCTCATCATCACCGAGCCCACCGCCGCCCCGCGGCGCCTCACCCGCACCAACGACACCACCTGGGTCCTCGACGACCTCCCCTTCGACTACCCCCCCCTCCTCGACCAGAACCTCGACGAAGGTTGGCTCCTCACCGTCACCTCCGACGCCGTCACATCAGTCTGGTCCTCCTCCGCCGTCTCCTACTCCCTCGGCGACTGGGTCACCTCCGCCGGGAAAACCTGGACCTGCATTTCGGCCCACACCTCCTCCGTCGCAAAGGCCCCCGGCTCCGGCATCGACGCGCCGCCCCTCTGGATCCACGCCATCCTCGACCCCACCGACACATTCGAGCTCACCAGTTCCGAAGCCCTCTTCACCGCCGACCACGTCGGAGCCACTTTCGAACTCGCCCAAAACCGCGACGGAAACGACTACAAATCCGAGATCGCCCTGAACAACACCTATTCCGGCAAAGTCTCCCCCCCCATCGAAGTCCAAGGCCGCTGGAGTCTGCTTACATTTGGATCCTGGACCGGCGTTCTCCTGGTCCAGAGGAGCAAAGACAACGGGCTAACTTGGGAAACCTTCCTCGACTTCACCTCCGCCACCGACGCCAACTACGACGAGGAATATGACTCCGACAAAGAGCGCCTCCACCTCCGGCTCTACTGGACCGACACCGGCACCACCACCGGCTCCCCCCACGCCGAGCTTCGCGCCGTCGACCAGACCCTCGCCGGCCTCGTCACCATCACCGCCTACAACAGCGCCACCAGCGTCGAAGCCACCACCCTCACCAACACCGACATCGGCCCCACCGACCTCTGGACCGAAGGAGCTTTCTCTGACCACCAAGGCTACCCCACCGCCGTCACCGTCCACGAACGCCGCCTCACATTTGCCGGCACCGCCCGGCGACCCCTCTCCCTCTGGCTATCGCGCACCGACGACCTCCTCGACTTCCAGCGTGGCACCATCGACGACGACTCCATCTACGTCACCCTCGGAGCCAAGCAGCAAGACCCGATCCAATGGTTGGCCTCCCAGCGCCGCCTCTACGTCGGCACCCGTGTTGGCGAATGGGTATTTGGGGCCGAGTCCAACGAAGCCCCCCTCTCCCCCACCAACCTCCTCGCCCGCGAATACACCAAAAGCGGATCCTCCCGCATCCCCGCCCTCAACATCGACGACGCGGTAGTCTTTGTCTCCCGCAACGGCCGGCGCATCCGGGAACTTGGCTACACCATCGAGCGCGAGACTTACTCCGCCGCCGACCTCACCCGCCTCGCCGAGCATATAACCGAGGGGCGAGTCATCCAAATGGCCTGGCAGCAGCAGCGCGAGCCCTCCCTCTGGGCCGTCACCGGCGACGGGCGACTCCTCAACCTCCTCTACAGCCGCCCCGAGCGCCTCGCCGCCTGGTCACAACACACAACCATTGGCGGCGCCTGCACCAGCATTGCCAGCGTCCCCGGGGCCGCAGACGACATGGTTTACCTCGTCACCCTCCGCGGCAGCACCTACTCGCTCGAAATGCTCGAGGCCGACCAGCAAGCCGCCCAGGAAGCCGACGACTACACCGCCATCGCCCACCTCGACGCCGCCACCTACCAAGCCGGCTACACCGCCGACGCTTCCCTCCCCGTCCCCGCCCACCTCGAAGGCCAGCTCCTCACCGTCCTGGCCGACGGTGTCACCTACACCGCAACGGTGGCCAGCGCCACCATCACCATCCCCGTCGATGCCGACCACCTCTGGGCCGGTCTCCTCGTCGCCGGCCGCCTCGTCCTCCTCCCCCAAGACACCATTGCCCAGGGCGGGGCCACCCACTCCCGGCTCAAACGGGCCGAAGAGATCCGACTCGCCGTTTACAAATCCTGGGACTGCTGTGTCATCTACGACGGAGTGACCTACAACATCGACTTCCTGAGCACCAGCACCCCCACCGATGCGGCCCCCGCCCTCCACACCGGCTGGCTAGCCACCACTTTCTCCCCCGCCCACCTCCAAGACCTCACCCTCGAGATCTGCCGCGCCTCACCCTACCCATTCACAGCCCGGGCCCTAGTCCTTTCCTGGGCGATCCACGAAACCCCCCGTTCCCGTTCATGAGCTACACCCCCACCATCACCGTCTCCACCCCCACCCCGTACCAGGTCGACACCATCCGGGGTTGGTGGAAGCAGCGGCGCCAATACGCCCCACCCCCCCAGATCCTCTCCCCCTGGGCCGCCCTCGCCTCCCACAACACCGCCACCAGTGGGGAGAGTGTCCCCCTGGCCGCCGCCTTCCTCTACCCCTGCACCTCCACCCCCGTCGCCCACATCCACTGGCTCGTCACTGACCCCGGCTCCCACCCCGCCCTCCGCGCCTCGGGCTTGCGCGCCGTCATGGCCCACCTCGAATCCATGGCCATCGACCTCGGCCACCCATTCCTATTCACCGCCACCGACAACGAGCAACTCGCCCACCTCGGCGAGCGATCCGGCTACACCATCGCCTCCCCGCACCCCTTCATTCCCCTTTTCAAATTCATCAACCCCCGCACCCCACCCCTCCTCTAATGGAATATGCCCTTGTCATTGCCTCCGTGGTCGCCGCCGGCGCCGCCGCCTACGGCGCCTACCAGGAGGGCCAAGCCAAGCAGCAAGCCGGCCGGGCCGAGGCCCAAAATGCCGAGATGGAAGCATCCAACCGGCAGCAGGAAGGAGCCGAAGCCCGCGAGCGCGAGCGCACCGGAAACTTCCGGCGCATGGGCACCCTGCGCGCCCGCCTCGCCCAGTCGGGCTCCCTCAGCGAGACCGGCACCCCCCTCTCCGTCCTGGGCGAGCACTCAGCCAACCTCGAGATGCGCATCCAAGACGCGGCCCGTTCCTCCTCCATCCAAGCCGCCGGCCTCCGGCACCAAGCCGCGATGGCCCGCTGGGAGGGAGACCAAGCCGCCAAGGCTGGCACCATCAAAGCCGTCGCAACCTTTGCCTCTGGCCTCGCCCAATCCGGCAGCAGCTACACCCAAGGCGTCAACCAAGGCCTCCAGCCCGACACCTTCAACCTCTACCGCACCCGCACCATCGAATGATCCGCCTCGCCGAAATCCCCGGCCTTTCCGGCACCGCCCTAGGCCTCGCCACCCCAAGTGCCGCCGCCATTGCCGCCCCTGCCGTTGCCCTCGGGCACCTTGGCCAATCCATTGCCGACGTCGCCAAACCATTCGCCCAAGTGGCCCTGAAAGTCCAAGCAGCCGAGAACGCCACCCGCGAAAGCAACCTCCGAACCTCCCTCAACGAAGGCTACTCCCAGCTCACCATCGACCTGGCCCGCGATCCCGACCCCCAATCCCACCTCGACCGCGTCAACTCCTACCTCCAGCAGCAAGCCGCCGCCTTCCAAGACCCCGACCTTCCACCCGTCTCCCGCCAACGGCTCGAGGACCACTTCGCGTCCTTTGCCTCCACCGCCCGCATCCGCACCGCCGAATCCGCCGCCACCCTCTCCACCAAACGCGCCGGCCTCGCCCTGAAGAACGAACTCGACGGAGCCAAACGCACCGGCAACCAAGCCCAATTCGACGACGCTATCTCCACCGGCATCGACAGCGGCCTCCTCCTCCCCGAGCACGTCGACCCCCTCCAGCAGCAATTCCGCTCCGACAACCTATTCCGGGATTTGGTCAAAACCATCGACGCCGACCCCGACGCCACCCGCGAGCAGCTCGAAGACCCCGAATTCCTCACCCGGTATCCCGACATTACCCCCGAGAGCCTCGACAAGCTCCGACGCTACGCCACCCAGCAAGGCAACTACCAACGTGCCGAAACATGGGACGGCATCCTCAACGCCGCCCTCAACCAAGGCGACCAGCGCTCCCTCCTCTCCCTCGACGACCTCGAGCAAATGGCCGCCGACGGCGACATCACCGCCGAGCACCGCGCCAGCTACACCCGCGCCTTCCTCGCCGCCGAGCCCCCCGCCTACGACCCAGCCCTCTACGAGCAAGCCGACAGCGCCATCGGCACCTACGACACCGGGACCGATCCCACCGGGGCCGGGCTGGCCAACCTCCGGACCCTCATCGGAACCCTGCCCCTCCCACCCGAACACCTCAAAATCCTCCAAGGCCGCCTCAACGACCGCGCCAACCCCGGCAACGACACCACCCGCCACCGCCTTAGTGGCGATTTCTCCCGCCTCACCACCGAGTATTTCAACCAAGGCAAATTCGGCTCCTGGTTCACCTACGCCGACCACGACCGCGACCCCCGCACGGCCGACCAGAAGACCATCGACCTCCCCACCTATCACGCCGCCATCGCCGCACAGCGCAGCTTCCGCGACGGCTGGGAAGCCTACCTCAAATCAGCCCCCCGCGACCTCGACCCCCTCATTGCGCAGGAGGAATTCAAAAAGTTGCACCAGCAAAGCCGCGAGGCCGCCCCACCCCTCGACCTCGGAGTTCCCGACGCCCCCCCGGCCACCGACTACCGCGACCGCGTCAACCGATCCCTCGGCATCGAAGAGCCCACCCCCCAGACCAGCACCCAGCCCGGCGACGCCGGCACCCTCCCTGGCAACCTCAACCAATACAGCCGCACTTTTGCCGAAGCAGCCCGGCTCTACGGCATCGAGCCCGCCGACCTAGCCCTCGCCGCCGCCAAGGCAACACGCCAAGGAACCGCGCCGCTCGACCCCGCCGCCCCAGACTTCGAGACCTCCCTGGCCAGCCTAGCCGCCGACCAGCCCGGGGCCAAAGCCCCCACCCTCACCGCTGCCGACTGGGGCACCGTCGAGGCCGAATGGTTTGGTGAGGCCCAGCCCACCGACCCCCACACCATCCGCCTCGGCCTCGGCGTCCTGCGCGACGCCTGGAACGTCTCCCAATTCGGCGACCCCCTCCCGTCCCAGCCCGCATCCGCATCAGCCCTACTTCTCCCCCCCCGCCAATAAAAACGGGACTTCATCCCCCCCCGCCTGATTACCATGCCCGACCTACTCACACCCGCCCCCGCCACCGACTTCGCCCGGTCAAAAGACTGGGAAGAACCCAGCCCCGTCTCCGAGGCCGACGCCCTGCTCGCCCTCCAGGGATTGGAATCCAACGACCCCAAGCTCGACGTCCCCATTGTTGGCAACGTCGATGACACCTTTCGAAGACGATTCACCGCCGACCTCGGCACCTACAAGACCTCCCGCGACAGCCTCCGCCTCCCCCTCTTCCCCACCGAGCAGGCCAAGACCCAGCAGGCCAAGGGCCGCCACCACCTTGACCTCTTCACTGGTGACCTCGAGGGGGCCCTCAGCCCCGACCAGCACCGCGCCCTCACCGAGCGCGCCTCCCTCTCCTCGGATCCCCAGCGCTACACCCAACGCCAGATCCTCTCCTCCTACCTCGCCGACCTCGCCGGCTCCCCCATCCCCACCCACAACCTCGACCGCGCCATCGCCTCCTACGGGCAGACCGCCCTTGGCCTCGAGCAGGGCGACATCTCCAGCGTATTCGGAGCAGTCCAGAAGCGCCTCATCGAGAACCGCGACAGCCTCCCCACCCTCCAGCGCCTCCTCAACGACACCGCCGGGGCCATCTACCGGGGAGAGGCCTGGGCCATGCCCGACCTCGCCGTCATTCCCGAGCGACTCCGCCCCGCATACCGAGACGAACTCTCCCGCGCCGCCTACGAATCCCGACGCACCCTCCGACGCATCGCCCCCCTCTCCGACGCCCTCTACCGCTGGGCCCTCGTCGAACAAGGCAAATTTGCCGACGCCACCGACTCCCAGCCCGACACCGCCCCCATCCCCCTCTCCTTGGGCGAAGCCACCACACGCTTTCAGAAGCTCGAACCCACCGAGCAAGCGGCCCTCCTTATCCAGGTTCAAGCCCGCTTCAACCAACTCCCCGAAGATCAGCGCGGGCTCGCCCACCGCGCCCTCCTCAGTGGCACCCGTGGCCTCGATCACTTAGCCGCAGGCGCCTTCGAGCTTTCCGACTCCCTCGACACCGCAGCCCCGCCCCGCCTGGCAGGCTCCACCCTCCGCTCCGACGACCCCACTGCCCAGCAGGCCCAAAACGCCACCGACCGCGCCGCCCTCCGCCAACTCGTCACCGGGCACCCCTCCGCCGACCTCGTCACCCCCTCCGATGGCCTCGCCGCCGAGGCCCTCATCCGCGTCACCGAGCAAGTCCCAAATTTCATTCTCTTCTTTGGCGGGGCCCCGGGGCTCTCCCTCATGGGAGCCAGCATGGCCGGGCAATCATACTCCGACGCCCGCCTCAACTACCCGGGAGCGGATCCCGCGAGCCAAAAGATGGCCGCCTACGCATCCGGAGCCCTGCAGCTCGGCACCGAGTTCGCGCTAACCAAACTCGGCCTACGCCTGCTGTCCGGCAAAGTCCCCTCCCTCGCCCGGCTCGTCTCCAAGGCCGGCATCCGCAACCCCGCCGCCCGCTCCATTATCGGGGGCGGCCTCGCCGCCACCGGGGTCGCCGCCATTGAATACACCGAGGAGATCATCCAAGACTCCACCGACACCTACCTCCAGGACCTCGCCGCCGAATTCTCGGGCATCGACCCCAACACCGACTGGGGCACCTTCCTCGGCAACTACAGCTACAAATCCCCCCAGGGACGGGCCATCCTCATGGCCATCCTCCCCTACGCTCTGCTCGGCAGCGGGGCCGTCGGATCCTTCCGACACTTCGCCTATGGCCAATATCTCATCAAGAACGAAGCCGGTCTTCGCGCCGCCGGCATCCCCGAGGCCAGCATCACCGAAATCATCAAATCCGAGCCCAAACAGGCCCAAGAGAAGTTCAAGGAGGCCTGGAAGGACATCGACGCGCAGGAAGTCTCCGCCCAGGCCGAGATCCTCCTCGAGGCCATGCGGGCCAACGCCGCGCTCGCCGAGACCGCCGGCACCCCCATCATCTCATCCCATTTGAACACCCAGACCGGCGAGACGGAATGGGTCCTCCAACTCCCCCCCACCGCTGCCACAGCACAGCAAGAGACATCGCCCGAGACTCCCGACCAACTCTTCCGTACCGAGCAGGAAGCCCACGCCGGATGGCGGGAGTGGCGCATGCAGCAGCACGAGGCCGACCTCGACGCCATCACCGAGGCCGCCAACCAAGACCTCCTCGAGCGACTGCAAGAGCCTGGACGCCTCACCGAAGCCACCCGCGTCGAGGACCGCACCGACACCGAGCTCACCCCCGACGCCGCCATCTCCCTTGGCCTCGCCTCCGTCTCCCAGATGGCCGCCCGCCTCGAGATGTATGCCATGGAGCAGGGCCTCACCAAAGCCCAAGCCGCCCGGGATTTCGGGAGCTTGCGCATCAAAGCCCGACGCTTCGCCGCCGAAGCCCGTGGGGGGGTTTACCGATCCACGGTCCAACTCTTCCGGGGGGCGGATCCCAAAGACGTCCTCGAAGACATGAGCGAAGACTTCTGGGCCCGAGCCTTCGAACTCGACCTCTACGACCGAGCCACCGCCATCGGCGACATCCGCCGCCTCGAGGCCCTCACTGGCAACTCCTACCTACAGGCCGGAATCACCTTCCAAACCGAGCAAGCAGCCAACAGTAAAGACGGCACCGACCACCTCCTCGAAGCCCTCTCCACCGTCTCCGTCGAATACGCCCTTGGCCGCATTGCCGACGGCTCCCTCGGCTCCCAGTTGCGCCAATGGCTCCACTCCCTTATCGCCTACGCCGGCTCCCTCTTCTCTCACGCCAAGCTCCTCACCCGCTCCAAAGACCTCCACGGCCAGATCGCCCAGGGCAACATCGACCGCCGCCTACTCGACCTCATATCCGACTCCGTCGGCCTCAACCCCAGCGCCCAAGAGTCCCGCTTCCGGAAGCAAGCCCAAGACCAAATCGCCGCCGAAGCCCTTGGCTTCTTCGACGAGATCGGCGACGCCATCAAAGGCCGCCTCCCTCACCCCGAGACCCTCCACCGCCGCAACCATCCCCTCGCCGGAGAGGTGGAGGCCATCCACGACTCCCTTGTCACCACCACCCGCAAGCGCAACAAACGCGGCAAGCGCATCCGCAACTCCCAAAAGGCCAACGCCTTCTTCCTCCCCATCGGCGAATTCATCGACCTCGACGAGGTCCGGGAAGCCATGAACGAGAAGGGCTTCGACTTCCAGACCCCCGCCGACCTCCTCGCCGCCGTCTCCGACTCCCTCGCCTACCGCATCACCACCTACGCCACCAACTCCCCCACCTACTCCCTCTCCCCCGCCGGGCAGAAGTCCCTCGAGTCCACCATCCAAGCCCGGCTCTCCAAGGGCCCCAAGGAGCGCGTCAGCTTCTATCGCGCCATCATGGACCGCCTCGACGCCGTCCTCCGGCGCTATGAAGACTTTTCCCTGGCCCGTGACGAGCGGGACGACCTCCTCTCCCGGCTGCTCGAAGGCACCGCCGAAGCCGAGGCCATCATCAGTGCCCTCCCCCCCGAAGTCCGCGGCCGGGTCCGCGTCCCCACCGCCCGCATCCTCAAAGCCAAGACCGAGCGGGGAAAGCTTACCATATTCCGCGACCTCATCAACCAGGCCAACGACGCCTTGGAGCCATACCTCGTCGACCAATACCGCAAAGCGATCAGCACGATCCTCGACCTCGCCCGGCCCCGCATCAACGAATCCCGCCGCATCCAAGGCCGCCTCACCCCCGAGACCCAGCTCCTCATCGACAAGGTCCTCGCCGCCGTCCCCCTCTCCCCCGTCCAAGTCATTGCCGAAGTGGCCGGCACCGAAGCCGCCATGGAAGAAATGGAACCCGGAAGCGAAGAATACCTCGAGGCCATGGACCGACTCGAAGTCCTCGACACATTTGGAGCCCTCGCCACCCTCGACGCCGCCCGCCTCGCCGAAGCCCTCACCAACCTCGAATGGATCTACGCTAAAGGCCGCGGCCAGCGCCGCTTCATCGAGGAGGCCCTGCGGCAGGAGCGCCAAGGCCGCATCCGCGAAGTCCTCGACTCCCTCGGCTTGCCCCACGGCCCCTCCCAGCCCGAGCTCTCCAAGAAGACATCCAACCAGGAACGCCTCGCCGACCTCGCGGCCGGAGTCGTCACCGGTCACTGGTCATTCCACCAGATCATGGAATGGCTATTCCCGAAGAGCTCCACCGCCCGCAAATTTCAGAAGCGGGCCCGCACCGCCCAGCGCGGAGCCACACGCCACAAGATCCAAGCCCGGGGACGCTGGGAATCATTTGCCCGCACCACCCTGGGCCTCACCACCAAGCGCCAGACCAACCACCTCCTCAACGAACTCTCCCAGCGGCGAGAGTGGGACACCGTCAAACTCCAAGAAGGCATCGCATTCGAGAAAACCAAGCTCACCGAAGAGCAGGCCCGCTCCATCCTCGCCGGCAAGATGAAGCCCGGCTGGCACACCGACAAGATCGCCATGGGCTCCCTGCTCCAAGCCGTTGCCGACTGGGACCTGCTCCCGCCCAAGGAACGGGCCCGAAAGACCTTCATCCGCTTCTCCCGCCTCACCAACCGGGGCACCTCCGCCCGGCTACACATGAGCGACCTCGAAGCCCTCTACGTCCTCCAACTCGCCGGCCAAGCCGAATACCTCCCCGCCCTCGACCGCTACGGATTCACCGAAACGAACCTCGCGCACATAGCCAAAGCCATCGACCCCCGCGCCATTGATGTCGGCGACTACCTCCGGCGCGAATACGCCGACGGATGGGCCGTGCTCAACCCCCTCTTCCAACGCCTCTACGGAATGAACATGCCCAAGATCCGCAACTACGCACCCGGCATATTCGAACACCGCGACGCCCGGCCCGACGGGTCATTGGCCGATCCATTTGGGGGGGGCGGGGCCATGGGCGTCAATGCCATGTCCTCCAGCTTCACAAAAACTCGCCAGAACCACCTCGCCCGGCCCCGCCAAGTCAACGCGCTGGCCGCGTATTGGGCCCACACCGAACAGGTCGGCTACTTCCGGCACTGGGCCGAGCTCTCCCGCGACCTCCGCTCTACTTTCCGCGCCCCCGACGTCCGCCGCTCCATCGAAGCCCGCTATGGCACCAAAGCCCTCTCCGACTTCATGTCCTGGCTCGACACCCTCGAGCTCGACGGACGATTCATGGCCACCAAAGTCCTCGCCATGGACCAGCTCCTCCAGCGCGCCCTCTCCGCGCAGGCCATCATTGGCCTCTCCTGGAACGTCGGAACCTGGTTCAAGCAGCTCTCCGCGGCCTTTGGCACCGCCATCCACATGCCCACCCGCGAATGGTTCCGCGGCCTCCAAGGCGTCCTGGCCAACCCATCCACCCTCCGCCGCGTCTGGGTCTCCGAGACCATCCAGCAGCGCATCCTAGAGGGATTCAGCCCCGAGGACCAAGCCGTCCTGCGCGCCGCCCGCGCCAAGCCCTCCGACCTCATGAAATTCCTCGAGACCGGCCGCCTCCCCATCGCCTTCACCGACGCGCTGCTAACCACCATCGGGGGCTCCATCGCCTACCAAGCCGCCTACAAGTCCGCCAAAGCAGCCGGGCGCAACGATGCCCAGGCCGAGATCCACGCCCTCGCCGTTATGGACCATGCCGTCCACCGCAGCGCCCAGCCCGTCGCCACCCAGGACCGCAGTCTGATTGAGAATGTTTACAAGAACCCATTCGCGCAAGCCCTCTTCCAGTTCAAAAGCGACCCCCGGCAGAAATTCGCCATTGCCTCCGAAGCCATCGCCCTCATGCGCCGCGGCGACATCAAGACCCCCGAGGCCGCCCGCCGCGTGCTCTGGTCCTGGGTCCTCTACGGTCTCCTCGGCCACCTCGCCACCGACGCCTTCCGGAGCATGACCCGCGACCCCGAAGACGACGAAGTCTGGGAAATTGAAGACTACCTCAAGAGCGCCCTGGCCGGCCCTATCACTGGTCTCTTTTTTGGCGGCAGCGTGGTGGACTTTATTCTCGGCAAGCTCATCACCGGCCACGCCTGGACCAATAACCCCAGCCCCCTCGACAAGGCCGCCGAGGGCCTGCTCAATATCCGCCCCTCCCGCATCACCGACGGCTTCGACCCCGACTCCGACACCACCTGGCGGGACGTCATGGACGCCTCCGTCACCTACTCCCGCGTCCTCTCCCAGATCGCCGGGAGCCTCGACAACCGTGCCGCCGCCCTCTCCGTAGCCATCCGCGCCGCCCGCGACATCACCGGCGGCGCCGCCACCGTCTGGGACCTCATCAACGGCACCAGCGAAGAAGATCGCACCGACGACCTCCTCCAGGACGAAGCCGACGCCCTCAAACTCGAACGCGCAGCCACCTCCTCCGCCCGGGCAGACGCCTGGGCAGACTTCCGCGCCCTCGATCCCGACCAACAGACCCGACGCCTCGACACCCTCTACCGCGGCACCACGGACGACCGCGCCCTCGCCCGCCTCCTCGAGGCCAAGGTCCAAGCCCAGCTCCTCACCCCCCAGGAGCGCGACATCGCCCGATTCCCCGTAGCCTCCCGAGCCCGGCTCATCGGGCAGATCGGGCAGCGCATGAGCGCCCAGGACCGTGCCGCCTGGCACGACAAGCTCCGCCGCGCCCGCGTCCTCACCCGCGAGGTCCAAGCCCTCCTCCCCCCTTAAGGTACCTTAACTCCCGCCGCACGGCACACCATCGCCATTATTCCTGGCGTGGCTATCTCCTCGACGACCTCCTCAGTCTCCTACACGGGCAACAACAGCACCACCACAGCCTACCCCATCACCTACCGGCACGACGCGCCCGCTTGGCTACTCGTGCAGCAGGAGGACGCAGACGGGGCCCGCACCACCCTAGCCCTCGGGTCCGACTACACCCTCGCCGGCGACGGCGCCGCCACCACCGGCACCCTCAAAACCGTCGTTGCCGTCCCCCTCTCCGACACCCTCCACATCAGCCGCGTCACCCCCGCCACCCAATCCCTCTCCCTCCTCCCCTCCTCCCCCATCCCCAGCGCCGACCTCGAAGCCGTCCTCGACAAGATGGCTATGGGCCAGCAGGACCAGGCCCTCCAACTCACCCGCACCCTCCAAGCCCGCCGAGGGGAAGCCCCCGGAGCGATCCCGACCACCGCCGAGCGGGCCAGCAAAGGGCTCGCCTTCGACGCTTCCGGCGACCCCACCACCGACGAGGTATTTTCCGCCGCCGAGAAAGCGGACCTCGCCGCCCTCGACCCCAGTGCCCTCGCCGCATCAGTAGCCGCCGCATCGGACAGCGAGACCGCCGCAGCCGCGTCGGAGACCGCCGCAGCAGCATCGGAGACCGCCGCAGCAGCATCGGAGACCGCCGCAGCCGCGTCGGAGACCGCCGCAGCAGCATCGGAGACCGCCGCAGCCGCGTCCGCGATTTCGTCCAAAGGCACCGCCACCGCGGCAAACGAGGCGGCCCGGATTGCCCTTGTCCCGCTCTACACGGGCCAGCCCCTAACGCAGCTAGACAATTTAAGCGATTGGGTCGCTTACGGCATCCTCGCCGGGAACTGGCAACCATCCACCCCTCTCCGCGACATCATCCGCGCCCCGCACAAACTCAGCGCCAACCGCGAGGACAACCCCGAGAAGCGCCCCAATATCCTTTTTCTTGGCGATTCGATGATCGGAACCACCCGCTACCAACTGGTCGATGACTCCCACCCCGACCGATTTGGGGAGATCGCAGACTACGGGCTCATGGGGCCAGTATTATTTGGTGGGACCGCATCCACCGATTACACATATTGGCCGTGCGAAGTGTTCGCAGGCACGGGACAAACCCACAGACTCCTCTCCTCTGGATCTGGTGACGTAAAGTCGAACATTGACACCACGAGGGACATAGCGTGTGATGAGATCACCGTTTACTACGCGAAAGAAAACGGAGCTGGCGCCTTTAAAATGCAGGCCGGTCCCGTGGCTGGCCCATTCGTCGACTATGGGCCGAGCGGAGCTGGGACGGTTAATGTCGACGCCGACAACGGGGGCGCCATCGCCCTTGGCATCGCCCGCATCAAAGTGCCCCGTGGCAGTTACACCCTTAACCTGGAGCATGTCTCCGGCGGCACCATCCACATCCTCTCCTCCCGATTCCGCAAGACCTGGAGCAACGGAATCGGGGCGCACCTCATCTTTGAGGGGTCGTCTGGAATCAAGGGTAGCCCGTCTGGATACATTCGGACCTCCAATGTCCTCATGCAGGGAGTGCTCGATGACTTGGACCTTGACTTGGTTTGGTGCCATTTCTACGACGGCCACAGCGACGACGCGGGATACAGATCCCTTTACACCGCCTGGAACGGCTTCGCCGGAACCCACAGCGCCGCCCCCCACTGGCTCTTCCTCTCCCGTCTCCCCTACGGCACCAACAACGCCGCCGTCCTCGCGGCCCAGCGGGACCACGCGGCATACCTCTGGTCTCTGGCCAGCGAACTCAACGAGTCATTCATCGACGTGGCTCCCGCATTTGGACGGCAGCCGATGGCCGACGGCTTAACCGAAGACCCCATCGGCCCCCACGCGACCACGGAGGGCTCCCTTGTCCTCGTCGACTACGTCTTTACCCGCCTCCCCTACCTCGCCCCAACGGCAGGCCGCACCAGCGGACCGGTGGCGGCCAACAGCATCCTTCACGTCGGGGATATGTATGATATCCTTAGACGGACCCTGCGGGAACACACCCCGTTCCAATTCCCAAACATCACCGGATCCTCCCACGCGAACGTCACGCGCACCTTTAACAAAATTACCGCCGGCGTCGGATCGGCGGACGGATCAACCGGCTACGTCATTCTCGGGGAGGATATACTTTCCGGAATCAACACTGGGGCCGGTACCTATTTCTACGCCTCAAGCGTTTGCTTCTACGTCCGCGTCCAAGGGCGCGTCTCCCACGCAGACTCAAAATTCCGAATCTTCCTCGGCGCGTCCGCCACCGGCACCGACTTGACCGGCAAGGGGTTCGGCTTGGAATTCACAAGCACCGGGACCAACATCATTTCCCATGACGGGACTACCCGCTCGGCCAGCACGGAAGCACTAGCCGAAGTCAAATACAATGACTACTCCGGAAGAACCTACATCTGCTGGCTGGACACCGGAGTCATCTACGCCTCCGAGATGCAGACTCTTTCCGCGGACTTCCCCGCCATCATCAAGCACAGCAGCAACGCGCCATCCGCTGCCGCTGCCAGCGGATTTGACAATCTCATGCTTAGTTTCCAGCAATCGGGCTCGGTGGTCGCAACCAACTCCTCCCAAATGCAAGTCGTCAACGCTGGGCTGGTATCCTCAACCGGACTTTACAAACCATGAGCCTGACTTCCAACCCGGTTGGATCCATCGTTTCCGACATCGTTGCCGACATCGTTGCCGACATCACGGGCGCCACACCACTGGACCCAGACGCGGCCGCTTATATCGAGGCAGTCGAGGCCGCAGGAGGAACGGTGACAGCCGCGCAGTCCCCCGCGCTCAATACGTTCTTTAGCGCAGGTTGGACACGGGACTACGGAATCAAGCGACTTTTCCTCCCCATCTGGGGCAGCGCGGGACCGGATGCCATCGACCTGGTTATTTTGGGGTCTGGGGTATTCACCGGCGCGGGTTGGATACATGGATCAGGGGGCGCGAAATCGAACGGGACCACAGACCGATTTGGTTTTGGAGCATCTCCAAACACGATGGGATTAGATCACGGGGTATCCTCTCTCATGGGTTGTTTAATCATGACCGCGCAAAGCAAAACGGGCCGCATTATGAGCGCGCAGCAAGGCGCCGGAAACTTGAACCTCCAGAAGCCAACATCCAACACACTCATTGCGCATAACAACACCTCAGGGTTAAACGCCTATGTCACTCCCCTCTCATACGAAAATACAGTCGGGGTCATCTCAAACCACAGGTGGTCGAGCACCGCTTGGGAAATCCATCGGCGTAGAGGCGCAGGGGTGACGCGGACAGCAGGAAATCCTTCCGCTGCTGATACTTACTCCTGCGCTTACGAAATGACCGGCTGCGCCCGCAACGAAACCGGCGTTTATAGCGATTACACTGACCCGACAATCGGGGCATGGTTCGGGGGGCTAGGATTCTCCGTCGCCGCCGACATGGACGCATTCACACTCTCCCTGGCTACGCTCTGGGAAGACTGCACAGGCCTCACCCTGCCATAAACTCTCCCCACCACCACCACCACCATGCCCGAAATCACTGACACCACCATCATCGCCGCCGACGGGGCCTACACCTACAAGCCCCTCCAAAGCGGATCGATCGAAGTCTCCATTGGCAACGGGGCCGCCGACAACTTCGAGGCCACCACCATCATCACCACCATTGGCGAGACCGAGCTCCCCGACCTCGGCTCCACCGCCGGCCCCCTTTCAGCGGCCGCCATTAAAGTCGTTCGCCTGCGCCAGGGCGAGCCCATCACCATCACCGCCGCAAACACCGGCACCGCCCCCGTCATCACCCTTAACATCGCCAAAGTCCCCGACTAACCCCCCCCCCCCAACCCCCATGAACTGGATCACCGACCACTGGGAAAGCCTCATCGCCATCATCGGCGGCCTCGTCATCGCCGCCCGCCTTATCGTCAAGCTCACCCCCACCCCCCGGGACGACGCATTCCTCGCCAAGCTCATCACCATCCTCAAGCACATCGGCCTCTACATCCCCCTCCTGCTCATCTCCGGCCTCACCAGTTGCGCCACCGACAACGGCACCGCCACCCCCGGCTACTACCGCGCCGGCAACCCCGACGATGGGGTCTCCCGATTCGGCCTCTTCCTCGCCCCCAACAGCCAACCCGAGATCATCCCCGCAGACAAATAACCCTCGCCTATAGGCCATGTCCTACTCCCACCCCATCTACCTCCAACAAGTCGGCCTTCAGAAGCTCGGCTTCGATCCTGGCCGCATCGACGGCCAGGACGGCCCCCGCACTCGCGCCGCCTTTGCGAAGTCTCTCCCCGTCCCGGCAGGGGGCAATCACCTCCCTGCAACGCTGGTCCGCCTCGCATTACAAGAGATCGGCGTAAGGGAAACGCCCACGAACTCCAACAGCGGGCCGCGAGTTCGGCAATACCAGGCCGCCACCTGGCTCGACGGCTCCGGCTGGCCCTGGTGCGCTGCATTCGTGTGCTGGCTTTGCCGGGAGGCCGGCATGCCGGATAGCCTCCGCCCCCAGACTGCCGGCGCGTGGGACTTCGAGACCTGGGCCCGCCTGCGCGACGACGTCGCGCAGCTCCTCAAGCCCGGCACTGACCAGATCCTCGCCGGGGACATCCTCGTCCTCAAAATCTCCCACATCGGCCTTGCCGCCGACGACGAGGACGGATGGTCGGTGAGGACCATCGAGGGCAACACCGACGCCTCCGGCTCCCGCGAGGGCGGGGGAGTCTATGCCCGCACCCGCCGCGTGGCCGGAATCCGCAGCATCATCCGCCTCCGCTGATTCTATGCTTTTAATCCTCGGCGCCGACGTCCCAATCCCAATGGGCTGGATCCTCGCCACACTGGGAATCCTAAGCACCACCATCAGCTCGCTGGCCGCTATCATCTGGGCCACCCTCCGCGACCGGCTCAAAGTGCAGGACGGCATTATTGCCCGCCTGCAGGACGACGTCGATAGACTCTCCAAGGGGTGCGGGCACGAAACCTGCCACTGGCAACGACGGTAAAGCCCCAGCCAACCCCCACACTCCCCCCAATCCCCGGATCTGGAGGATCCATCCTCGTCGTCGGCCGAGAGGTGTGGCGATGGGAAGCAGCCCCCCTGGGGGCGGGTAAAATATAATCGCAGATTCCGCACTTTTGTCCTTGCGGAACCTGCAACCTCATGCGAGTCTCTATTTGTCGGAGGGAATCAGCCGCACGACAAACCAAACCAAATGACAACCATCAAAATCCTCGCCATCCTCAGCCCCGCCCAAACCATCCGGATCCCGAGGGTCACCCTCCGCTCCGACGGGACTCTATGGGCCCGCG
>Ga0209702_10002078_pt1 | contig 36134 bp, 30 predicted proteins | sample FRY01_FD_187210 | JGI IMG/M metagenome (GOLD analysis project Ga0209702, IMG submission 187210) | Freshwater microbial communities from Lake Fryxell liftoff mats and glacier meltwater in Antarctica - FRY-01 (SPAdes) (version 2) | ecosystem: Environmental > Aquatic > Freshwater > Ice > Glacier...
TGACCAGTCTACGGCTACCAATGGAGAAATTTCAACGGCGAAGGAATCGACCAAATCAAAAAGGTCATAGAGACATGCAAAAATAATCCAAATAGTCGTCGCAATCTCGTGGTCGCATACAATCCAGCACAGGCAGATAGCATGGCACTTCCCCCTTGTCACAGTCTCTTCCAGTTCTATATAGCAAATGGAAAGCTCTCATGTCAGCTCTATCAGCGTTCTGTCGATAGCTTTCTCGGACTCCCCTTCAATATTGCGTCATACGCCCTCCTCGTACATATGATAGCTCAGGTATGTGATTTATGAGTTGGTGATTTCGTGCATACTTCTGGTGATCTCCATATCTATCACAACCACTACGAACAAGTGAAGGAACAACTCTCTCGTACACCAAAAGCACTCCCAAAACTCAAACTCAATCCAGCGGTAAAGGATATTTTCTGATTCAAGTTCGAAGATTTTGAAATAGAAGGATACGATCCATGGCCAGCTATTAAGGCTCCTATTGCCGTTTAATTCATGACGTAGCCTAAGGCTAAAGGCTTAAAGCGAAAAGCGAAGGATTTTTTCTTTTTAAATGACACAAAACTTACAAACATTTGAAGACTTAATAATATGGCAAGACTCGAGAAAACTAACTCGCCGTATTTATCTTATTTTAAAAGAACATAGGGATTTTTCTTTCAGAGATCAACTACAAAGAGCGAGTGTTTCAATCATGAATAATCTTGCAGAATGATTTGAAAGAACAACAATACCTGAGAAAGTTCAGCTTTACAGATATGCAAAATGATCTGCTTGAGAAGTCAGAAGTATGCTCTATGTAGCTATTGATACAGGAATTATTTGACAAGAGACTTTAGATGAACTCTATAAATTAACATTTTGAATATCTGGTTGAATCACAAAATTCATTCAATGACTCGAAAAATTCAAATAAAAGTCCTTCGCTTTCAGCCTTTAGCTTTTCCCTTTTAGCTCAATAAACTTCTTCTTATGCGTTTCATCCTCGTCGCCGCTATGGCAAAAAACCGTACAATTGGTCTCAAATGACAGCTTCCTTGGGATCTCCCTGAAGAAATGGCTGATTTCCGAGCTTTTACAAGCTGAAAAACTATCCTCATGGGAAGAAAGACCTATGAAGGTCTTGGTCGAATCCTTCCAAAGCGAAGAAATATCATGCTCACTCGAGAGCCTTCTGCAGTTAAAATTGGAGATTTTCCGACAATTCAAAGAGACAATCAGTGGATAGTTGATGGTTGAGAAAAATGACAGATTGAAATATATACTTCTCCTGAAGAAATTCAGAAACATCTGAGTGAAGATGAGGATTTACTGGTTCTCGGTGGATCAGAGATTTATCAGCTATATCTGAATAATCCACTTTCGGAAATTCGTCTCTCCGAGATTCATGGAGACTACGAAGGCGATACCTACTTCCCTGTTTTTGAGGAACTCTATGAAGAGACATCCAGAGAACCAAAAGGAGGATACGATCTCGTGTGGTATAAGAAAAAGTAATCCTCAAATAAAGTTAAATGTTAATTGTTAAAGGTTAAACGTTGCGGGGGACATAAAAAATTCTCCTTTCTGAAAAACAATATTTTACATAAGAAACAAAATTCTGGTCTTTGCAGAATCAAGGAAAGGTATATACTGAGCTCATGAAGCAAACCATCAATATGAAAAAAATAATTCTTTTCTTGAGATTCTTTGCAATAATATTTTTTTCTGCAGTTCTCGGTACATATTTTTTCTGAGTAGATGTAGGTATAACAATAGTTGCACTGATCATTCTCTATGTCCTCAAAATGCCCAATTGGCAAAATATCGATTGGAAAAGTCCCATAAACCTCGTCTCAGCTATATCAATAGTGGGGATGATTGCCTATAAAATATATCCTGAGATAATCATATATGGAGGGATTTATAATTATCCTGTTTGATTTTTTGGCTTTCTCGGAGAGCTCATTCTCTACAGTTTTCTACACGGTGGATTCTGGCATCTTCTCAGTAATGTCATATTTTTTCTCTTTATAGGTAGGATGATAGAATACACTCATGGGAAAGAATGGACATGGTGGCTCTGGGCATGGACGACACTTTTTGTTGGAGTATTCCTGTATCAGTTTTCTGAAAATCCAACTATCGGTGGAAGTGGATTTGCTATGTCACTTTTGACAGTATATGCGTATGATTTTTATAAGCGTAGACAATACGATGATCTGAAAGGGGCGATTCTCTTAATAGTTATAAATCTCGCTCTCGGCCTTGGCGGCACTATTAGCTTTATGGGGCATTTTTCTGGCGCTCTCGCTGGAGGCATATATGCATGGTATAGAGATAAACACCCACACTTGAAGTTTCCGAGATTTAAGTAGAAACTGTTAGTCCTTTTTCTCTCAAAGCCGTGAGAATAATCTCTACCACTGCATCGGCTGAAGTGTTTGTCGTATCGATGACTAAATCATAGTGAGTTAAGTCATGATTATCTACTTGATAGAGAGCAAGGTAACGCTTTGATTCGCTTTCTCTCCGAGCTCGCGTAGTATTCATAGCTTCGTCGATGCTACCGTGTACATCAGTGGAATGTCTGAGAGGATTTGTACTATCCCCCACTATCCTCAAAGCTCCGGTAAGTTCATCAACAGTTAAATATATCTTGAATGATTGTGGTATAAAATGCCACGCCAAACGAGCATCAATAATAAAATTATCCTTTTCTTTTCAGAGCTTTTTTTGCCGTTCATCAAGTATAGTATCCATTTTTCATCCATCTGTCTCTGAAAAAGTATTCAATTCCATGAGAGTCATCCCCTTTTCCATAGCCATTTCACGCATAAAATCCCCGGTAGAAAATCGCTCAAATCAGAGATTTTCTGCGAGCATTTTTCACACTGTTGTCTTTCCTGAGCCCTGTCGTCACGCAAGAGAAATAATCATAATAGAATTATAGTAATTATAATGAAAAATCGAGCACTAGCGGTAAATGATCCGAGACAACGACTTCACCTCGCACCTCACAAGACTGGACACTGATATCTCTCGTGAAGATATGATCAATACCAAGCCCTAGATGAGAAGAGTTTTTTTGAAAAATAGGATGAATACTTCTACACAATGTACTGGTAAAACTTCTTGACTGCTGAATTAATTTTTCAGAGAGAGTTTTTATTGCCATACTTTCATTGCGGATATTGAGATCGCCAGTAAAAATTGTCGGCATTGGTTCTACTGAATCCAGATAATGGGCGACTCGTTCTGCATCTTGCCATATTTGGAGCGTTTCAAGACAATCATAAGAAACATGAAAATGAGTAGTAAGGAGTCTAATAAGTCATTTTTCTGTTTCTACCCTTGTTACCAGAAAAGGGAGCGACCATTTCCATGCATAAGGATATCTCTCATATTTTGGTTTATCAGAAAAAGAGATGTAATCATGAGGCAAGACTGTCGGCACCTGTTCGCCAAAATATTGTTTATTTTCGATAGATAGAGGGAAACGACTCAAAACAGCTGCACCCATACCTATTTTGTACTCACAAAAATCACGAAAAACTGTTGGATGAAATACTTGCTTCCATGAAAATTTGTCACACAGTTCTCCTAGATAATCACGCTTCTGTCATCACTGAGATCCGAAAAAACTTCCATCAGTCGCTTCTACAAGTGAAAGAATATCTGGATTTTCCACCTCTAAAAAATCCACCAAAGCATCGAAGTATGTAAACGATTCGACATTGAGGTGGATTAACTTCATGGAAATTTTTTAATTCTTCCTCTTTCTCTCAAACTCTTTGAGGTATTTCTTTCGGAGACGGACTTTCGTCGGTGTGATTTCGACATACTCATCCTGACCGACGTAATCAAGAGCATCTTCGAGGCTCATGACGCGAGGTGGAGTCAGACGCATGGCTTCATCAGTACCAGAGGCTCGCATATTCGTGAGTTGTTTGTTTTTGATGACATTTACTATGAGATCTGATCCCTTGAGATGTTCTCCGACTATCATACCTTCGTAAACTTCTGTCTGAGGTTCGATAAAGATAGGACCACGTTCTTGGAGATTGAAGAGTGAAAATGTCATAGCAGCTCCATCACATGCAGAGATCATAGAACCCACTTCACGTTTGTTGATATCTCCACCATATGGAGCGTATTTATCAAACGCACTTGCGAGAATACCTTCACCACGAGTCATGGTCGTAAATTCACGACGGAATCCGAGAAGTCCTCGAGTTGGAATAGAAAATTCTAGAAATGTAAGTCCTCTCTCAGATTTCATATCCTGGATGATACCTCTACGCTTACCCATTTGTTCTATAACAGAACCCGCTGATTCATCAGGGACGTTGATCATACATTTTTCAAATGGTTCCATTTTGACACCTTTTTCTTCATGAAAGATAACTTCTGGAGCACCTACCTGGAGCTCAAAACCTTCGCGACGCATGGTTTCGATAAGTACTGCCAAATGAAGCTCTCATCGTCCTGCGACGACAAATGTACCATCACTTTTAAATTCGACCTTGAGACCGACATTCATCTCAAGTTCTTTTTCGAGACGATCACGAATATGACGAGATGTCACATAGTCACCTTCTCGACCAGCAAATGGCGAATCATTCACGAAAAACTGCATCTTGAGTGTCGGTGGATCAATTGTGATAGGTGGAAGCGGTTCAGTATTTTCATCGGTGGTAATAGTTTCTCCAACAAAGATATCTGATATACCTGCGATAGAGACCAAATCACCCGCGATACCTTCTTGGATTTCGACCTTATTGAGACCTCGAGAAGTCACAATTTTTGAGATTTTTCCTTTTCGTTTTACACCATCATTACCGATGACAAATACATTTGAACCATTTTTGACGATACCGTCAGCGATACGGCCTATACCCTGTCGACCCATAAATGAATCATACGCCAGGTTGGCTACTTGCATACGGAATGGCTTTGTAGCATCGTTTTCACGAGGTTTGACGTTTTCGAGAATCATATCAAACAAGGGCTGGAGATTTGTCGATTCATCAGCTACTTCACGCTTTGCTATACCCTCACGAGCAATAGTATACACATGAGCAAAATCACACTGTTCATCGGTAGCGCCGAGTTGTACAAAGAGATCAAAGACTGCATCGAGCACGTAAGCAGGTCGAGAAGTAGGCTTATCAATTTTATTGATAACGACGATTGGCTTGATGCCGAGTTCGAGAGATTTTCGGAGGACAAATCGTGTCTGAGGCATAGGGCCTTCATACGCATCGACGAGGAGGAGAACCGAATCAGCCATACGCAGAACTCGCTCTACTTCTGAACCAAAGTCAGCATGTCCAGGAGTATCTACTATATTTACCTGTGTATCACCGATTTGGATAGCAGTATTTTTTGCATAGATAGTAATTCCACGCTCTTTTTCTTGGTCATTTGAATCCATGACACAGACCTCGACATTTTGATTGTCGCGGAAAGCACCACCTTGTTTGAGGAGAGCGTCTACGAGGGTTGTTTTACCGTGATCGACATGGGCGATGATAGCAATTGTGAGATATTTCATAGAGAAAAATAAAAGAATATCCCGTGATTGTAAGAAAATATTGAATATTTCAAATGTATTTCGAAATAAAAATCGCCCGAAGACGATTTTATACCCAAGTAATAAGCCGGATTCTGTATCTCGATATGTATCTCTCTGGGATGATATTCACATATCACCTCAAGCGTGAGCCTCTCAGATTTTACTCCAAGGCCAACTCACTTGCACAATCTAGGGTTTACCAAGACTGACGTATCACTACGAAGCCTCTCGACGAGGAAAAGAACTGTCGAGACTTTTCACCTTGAGTTATGCACCGTTTTCTTTTCCCGTGCAATGCATAACCTGTTTAGTCTCTGTGGCACTGGCCGTCAATCATAGTTACCTATGATCGCGTAGCCGTTAGCTACTAGAATCGAGGAATTGAATCCTCTTGTGTCCGGACTTTCCTCAGTGAATTACTTCACTGCACATATCTCCTTGGGTAAAATATATCGTAGGCAAAAGTCAAAAGATGCAAGAAAATCTCGTAATTCGTAATTTCTAATTCTTAGTTCATAATTGATTTTGTACTATCTCATAAATTTTTTCTACCTGTTCCTCGATACTCATATGCGTCGTGTCTATCTCATACGCTCCTTCTGGTTTTCGAAGTGGTCCGTCAGCCCGCGTCATATCGCGATCATCTCGCTCACATATTTTTTTCAAAATTTCCTCTTCCGAGGCCTGTTCTCACTTTTCAGTAAGTTCGAGCCATCGACGATGAGCTCGTACTGTCGCATCTGCGGTGAGATAGATTTTCACTTCGGCTTCTGGAAACCATACAGTTCCTGTATCACGACCTTCGAGGATATAATTCTCTCTCTCGATAATATTTTTACCACAAGCTATGACAAAAGACCTCGCGATTTTTTGAGCTGCCAATTGTGAAGCATAGACACTTGCCTCTACATTTCTGATTTTTGGCTCGTAATCTTCTTCGTTTATCTGAACATGATTTTCAGGTGAAAAATTAATATGAATCCCCTCGACATGTCCCTTCTCTATGTTCTCTATATCAATATTTTTATTATAGAGATAAACTCCTAATGCTCGGTACATTGAACCAGAGTCAAAGTATTTAAAACCGAGTTTTTCTGCAAGCTTCCGTGCTGTTGTTCATTTGCCGCTTCATGCTGGTCAATCGATGGTAATCGTCACGGGTTTCATTTGTTTTTTCTGGTTAATCTGTTTCATTGGTTGAAAATTTAAAAAAATCCATTATTCGTAATTCGTAATTGAGTAATTCGTAATTTTTTTGTACTATTCACAGATTCGAAATGGTTCTATCGTGACACATTTTTTTTCTACGATTTCCACAAACATTCCCGATAACACTCCTACACCGTTTTCATCAGGAGACATGAGTCACTCTTGTCGTCATTCAATAAAACGATGTTTCGAGGTTTCCCATTCGACACCAATCAAGCTCCTTCGTGCACCAGAAAAACCTACATCAGAGATAAAGCCCATTCCATGAGGCCAGATCTCTGCATCTGCCGTTTGTATGTGTGTGTGAGTTCCCCACAATAGTGACACGCGACCATCGAGAAAGTTTGCCATCGCATACCCTTCAGAAGTAGCCTCTTTATGAAAATCTAGGAGAATTGCTTCGAGTTTTTCTTCTTCATGCTCTGCTAAAATATCATCAATAAGAGGAAAAGGGTTTACATACTCCGTATTCATAAAAGCTGTACCGAGAGCATTTATCACCAGTATTTTTTTATCTCAAAAAGTGAAAATTTGTGAACCAGCTCCCGGCGTATCATCTCAAAAAGCATTAATCGGTCGGAGCTGTCTGGAATTCGGAGCGTTCATATAGTCGCGTATATCATCTTTTGAGGTGAGAGAATGATTCCCCCCTGTAAAAATATCAATGCCCTGCTCTTCACACCAGTGTATCTGATTCATCCGAGGACCTTTCCCATGTGAGATATTTTCATTATTGGCTATCACTACATCGGGCGTATATTTTGCACGCAAATCTGGGAGATATTTGGTGATCATCTGTCGTCATTTTTTCCCGTAAATGTCTCAAAAAATAAGGAACTTCATAACCGAAGTATAATAAAAAACAAAAAGTTACAAAAAAATCACCATTTCGGATGATTAAATTATATTGGAGCAGACAATGGGACTCGAACCCACAACCTCCGCCATGGCAAGGCGGCGCTCTAGCCAATTGAGCTATGTCTGCATGTCTGTAAAAGGATTGGAGCGGGGGGCCGGGTTCGAACCGGTACCTCCAAGGGTTGAAGCCTTAGTGCTCTCGCTCATTTAAGCTACCCCCGCAATTCAATCTACAATTATCAATGTTCAATCAACAATTAACGATAAACGATTAACTATCAACTTCGTTTGAAGTATAGAAAATATTTTATGATTTCAAATCTTTCTCAACTATATATCCAAATTTTTTCTTTCCAACCTGGATAAGCTTCTTCTCTGCATTAACTGTAATCATAGTTTTTGGGTCAGTCGCAACGACCTCATCAACTTTGACGCCTCATGAGATGACAGCATTACGAGATTCGGTAGAGCTCCCAACAAGTCCCATTTCTCGGATAATCGTTACGAGTGGATACTCTCCTGCTCAGTGTTCGAAAACTCTGACATCACTATCCTCTGGCCTTGCTCCTTGTGCAATCGTCGCCTCGAAATACTCTTCCGCGTGATTCATAGAAGCTACATCATGGTAGAGTCAGACAACTTCTCTCGCAAGTCTCTTCTTGACTGATCGAGGATGTTCGCCAGCTGTGAGTAATTTTTCGATATTTTTTATTTCTCCCATTTCTGTCGTAGTACAACTCTCGAAATAATGAATAATCTGGTCATCAGGAATTTCCATGATTTTGACAAACATATCATTTGCTGACATATCGAGTGAGATATAATTACCCTTTGTCTTACTCATCTTCTCTCCATCAGTACCCATGATAAGTCAAAACATCATGATATCTTGTTTTTCCATTCCATGCGCTTCCATGAGAGTACGCCCTGCGAGGAGATTGAAGTATTGATCATTTCCTCCGAGCTCGATATCACACGAACCATATTTTTTCGCAATAGCGACACTATCATACCCCTGCATCATAGGATAGAGAAATTCTTGAAGGCTAATTCGAATACCAGCTTTATAGCGTTTTGAAAAATTATCACGATCAAGCATCTCAGCGACCGAGAAATGCTTCGCCAGCTCCCCTACTCCACAGAAATTAACAGCATCAAGGCCTTCACTATTGTAGTACACTTGAACTCTATCGAGATCAAGAATTTTCCCAAAGTATGAGAGATATTTCTCCGCATTTTTGAGTGTTTGCTCTCGGACAAGCATGGGTCTCTCTGCGTCTTTATCTGATGAATCCCCTACTTGTGCCGTTGCATCTCAGATGAGTATGATTACCTCATGTCAGAGCTTCTGGAACTCTCGAAGCTTCAAGATAGGAACAGCATGACCGATATGGACGATAGGTGCCGTCGGGTCGATACCAAATTTGATACGTAGTTTTTTACCGCTTTCGAGCCGTTTTATGAGATTTTTCTCATCTATAATACGAGAAACTCATTTTGTGAGGAGATTTTGAAATGTTTTTGTCATGGAGTTATTATGAGAAAGATTGCTTTGAATCAAGTTACTTTTTACGAGTATCATGCAGGTGTTTCTGAATTTTTAGTATTTCTGGGCTCATTTTGAGAGCATTTTGGAGACGATGAATTTTTGTGAGATTCGTAGGAATAGTCTTTCGCTCAAACGAAAATGAAGTCCCACAACCACAGCGAGAATGGATTTTTTTATTCACGAGATAATATTTGCCTTTTGCTTGGGCTATCTGAGATCAATCAAGTTTTTTTTCATACTCTGGAAGTACCCAAAAAACTAACCCATTATGCTCTTCCGAAGGAATTCGTTCGTCTGGAGAAACTCGTGGCATTACAATTATCTTTGAGCCTGCACAACCAGCAGTCACGATGTCCACATTGACATGACTCACTCCTTGAGTGAGAAATTCTGCACAGCTATATTTATCGAGTTTAAGTATCATATTTCTCTAATACATGTATTCGTAATTCATAATTGAGTACTTCGTAATTGATCTATAACACCATCTTAGTCAAATTTGGGAAGAGTAAAGAGCTCTATAGCCTCTTGCTTATAGTCTTTTGATAATAGTATATAGACATATTTATTTCTCTTATTTCCCCATTTTTTATGAAAAGAACACAGCCAAAGAAAAAAATGTTTCCGGTATCTATATTGGGGACTCTCATTCCTACTGTTATTGATAAGACGCCTTCTGGAGAACGAGTCTACGACATCTACTCTCGCCTCCTGGAAGATCGTGTTATCTTCCTCTGAGAAGCTATCGATTCTATGGTAGCAAACACTGTCATCGCACAGCTTCTTTTCCTAGAAAAACAAGATGCAAAAGCGCCTATCACGATGTATATCAATAGTCCTGGAGGACACGTCACTGCTGGTCTGGCTATCTATGATACGATGCAATATATCAAACCTGACGTCATAACTGTAGCAGTAGGTATGGCCGCGAGCATGGGATCTGTCATCCTCGCCGGTGGTGCAAAGTGAAAACGCTACGCGCTCCCTCATACAGAAATCATGATCCATCAGCCACTTGGCGGAGCAGAAGGACAAGCAACTGAGATTCGATTAGCAGCTGAACATATCCTGAAAACAGGCGTAACACTCTACAAAATTCTCTCAAAACATACAGGACAACCAATAGAGCAAATCGAAAAAGATTGTGACCGTGATAACTTCATGGACTCAAAACAAGCTCTCAAATACGGACTTATCGACAAGATTATCAACAACGAAGCATAATTTTATTTCTTTATTTTTTTCTATGAAAAAGTATACAGTGGAGTTTATCGGAACATTTCTCTTTGTTCTCAGCATTATAGGAATTATATACAATGCTTCCGCTCTCGTAGCAGTCCATATAGGTATCACTCTTACTGCTCTCGTCTATATGGGATGAGCCGTATCAGGTGCACACTACAACCCCGCAGTAACACTTGGGATATTTCTCAATAAGAAAATAACCGCTCGTGATGCTCTCGGCTATGTCATTGCTCAGCTATTTTGAGCAGTATGTGCTTATGCTGTTATGACAAGATGACTCAATATCACTCTCCCTCCTGTATGACTCTATGGAAACCTCACAGAATTATTTATAGCAGAGCTCATATTCACTTTTGCTCTCCTCACTACTGTACTTCATACCGCTGTAAATCGACAGACAGCAGGAAATAGCTATTTTGGCATCGCCATAGGTGCCATAGTGGCTGTGGGAGTTGTTGTTGTGGGGAATATTTCTGGCGGTTTTTTCAATCCTGCAGTACTTCTCGGTATAGGACTATTTGGAATACCTCTCAAATCTGCATGAATAATCCTCTTAGGTCAATGAATAGGGTGATTTGGGGCAGCATGGGTGTATAGATACATAGTTGGGAAATAATTCAATTACACGTACACAAAAATCGGCTCAATTATGAGCCGATTTTTTTATACGAAATACTTGTATTAATCAGAAATATCTGGTATATTTTGTACATGGATACCCCCTACGTTTCACTGACAGAAAAACACAATGCCATGATCAGCTATTGTTTTTTGGCACCTTTTATGCTCATTTCCCAACAATCACAATTCAAAAATACTTTTGTGAGAAGTCACGCTAGGTATGCTTCTGTACTGCACTTAGCATTTATTTTTCTCATAATCACACTCATACGGTCACGAAATTTTTCAACAGTTATCATCTATGATCTCACGTGGGTTCATGGAGTATTATTTGTATTATTTTTTGGATTACTTCTTCTCCTCGGTAACGGTATATTCAGTGCATTAAAATGACTAAAACCAAGGATTTCTCTTGCAGAATTCTCATTCAAGAGTTTAGAAAAAGAACTCACTACTGAAGTAGCCGTATCAGAAGATGAGAAAACTCCTATTATCCTCTCTCATATACCCTTTTTAGGCACGTATTTATCAGCTAAATACGGCGGGAAACTCTACCAGGGTGAAAAATTTGGAATCTGGCTCACTATTTCATGAATACTAGGGGCTCTGATTGACCCGAGCTTGACTCTTCTCATCACGATAATCGTATGAGCTATATTCTGGATAGTCTATCAGGCAGTAGGAACTGCGAATACCTCAACAGTACATCTGATTGGTCATAGGATGCTAGGAGGGAGAGATATCCATGTATATCTCAGGAGCATCACTACCTATACGGGAAAAATGTTTCAAAATGGGCAAAAAATACCATCTTGGACAGAGATATACGAGAGCACAAGAAATTCTTACAGTGGAGAGCTCAAAAATAATTCTTCTCCCCTCATATATATACCTCTCGTAAATATACCTTTTATTATCAAAGAAAGGAACAAGGCAGATATTCAGATACATGTTTTACAAGGCTCGATAATAACAATGGGATTTGTATATGCGCTGATAGCTTGAAGTACGAGCATCTGAATATTATTTACTTTAGCTGGTTTCTGGGGCTATGTGCAAAGTATGTATAACAAGAACTGTTCGATCCCTCTCCTAGAGGAAACAGCAAATATGATACTCTTTCTCTTAAAATGGAGAGAAGAAAAAAGTAAATTAAAAGAAATCCACATTACCACTGAAAATAAATAATATGAACCATCTCGCTCGCACAATATTAGAATCCTTCTTATTTGAGAAAAAAACACTTACACCGGAAGATTTAGAAAAAATCCAAATTCTTCCAAAAGAGAAATCTCCAGTATTTATCACAATAAAAGATGGAGACATAGTCGTAGCCAGTACTGGTAGGATCTACCCAAAACATGAAACACTAGCTAGGGAACTCATAGAAAATACCACTCTTATAATACAAGATACACGATTTCAACACTATTTAGACAATCCAGAAAAAACGAGAAAACTCCAATATAGAGTCGATGTATTCCATGACGAAGATAGGCGTATACTTCATCATCCCGACGAACTCATGAGTGAGACAGAAGGCATGATAGTTCTTTGTCAAAAACAAGAAAAAGTAGGAATCATATTGCCTCATATGTTTCACAACCCACTCTCTGGAGAAGAGATATATCATCGTCTGATTGAAAAAATAAATCTCGATGTCAGCCATCTAGGAAAATGAGATGTGATACTCTATGGAGTAAAAACTGAAATATTTGAAGACGAAAAATAAAATAGTGAACGAAATTGTGTTGCATTTTGTTTTTTGCTTTTATAATCACCGTACAAATTGTATGGGTGTGTAGCTCAGTTGGTTAGAGCGCGTCTCTGATAAGGACGAGGTCCCTGGTTCAAATCCAGGCACACCCACCATTTTGTTGTTTACGTCGGGAAGTGGCGCAATTGGCTAGCGCACTGCGTTTGGGACGCAGGGGTTGCAGGTTCGAGTCCTGTCTTCCCGACCATATAGTTAGAGAACGAGAATTCATCATCTCGAACCATTACCACTCGATATGCCTACGGGCATTTCTCCGGTTCGAGTCCTGTCTTCCCGACCATTGTTACAAATCCGCAATTTTGCTTTTTTAATTTTGCATTTTGCACTAAAAATCGTAGTACGATTTTTTTGGCCCCATCGTCTAACGGTTAGGACAGCTGGTTTTCATCCAGTAAACCGGAGTTCGACTCTCCGTGGGGTCACCATATTTTTGCAAAGCAAAAAAGAGTAAAAGTAAAAGAAAAGAGTAAAAGAGAGGATTTTTTTAGATAAACTTGTTTATTCCTCGGTATGCTGAGCTTCTGAGTCATAGACCAGCAGACAAGGTGGCTTTAGCCCTTTGAAAATACTATACAAAGAAATACAGTTACAGAAAACCCACTCTTCGGGAGTGGTTTTTTGTTTTATTTTCTATTCTGGATCAACGACAGCAGCTACTTTTTTTGCGAAGAGAGATCTTAGTTTTGTTCATTCTTGAGCTAATGTCTCTCTATGATCCGGGGCGGTGTTCAAATTTATTGGCTGAACTGATCAAAGTAACTGTGTAATTCGACTTTTCAATCTTCAAACGTCATCGGATTCAGCAACACGATTCAAAACATCATGAATATCAAAGTTTGAAGACAATAGCCAAATTTTATTTCAATCGTATACATCAAATATAAGTTCTGGGAGACTTTGAAAATCTGTCCAAGCAGGACTTCACCTATCATGAATGTCGCGGGGTAGGATTGATGAGTTCTGAAAGAGGTCATCGCTAATGATAATTGACTTTTGTTTATATAGATGTTGTTTCTGAGACAAGAGATACTGATCATTTTGCGTCGAGCAAAATCCTATATTGGCGTCTCGTAATCATCTTTCAAGACAACTAATAAGGTGAGATTTTCATCTTCCCGGTCAAGAATGAATACCGATGATAATTGGTTCATCGAGTTTTCAATTTTTTGATACAATTTCTTGCAAAAGGATAATCATAACTCGTTTCGCTTCTTCGAGCTCAGGTATTTCTTTTGTATCAAAATCAGAAAAATAGGAGGAGGCATCAAATGGTTTACCCGAGATTTCGGGCAGAGATGGTAGCATAAGAGAGTTATTATAAATAATAATATTATAATAACTCTCTCTCTCTCTCTCTCTCAAATTGCAAGTATTTTGCTGAAAATCATAAATTTCGTGCTTCCTAAAAGAAACTCATAAAGTAGATTGTGAGGAATTTTTGACAGAAACTATGATCTTTCTACAATGCGGCTTGATAGTACGTGTGATATGTTTTTGGTGATAAGTTAAGAAATAGTGAAATTATACACTTCCAACTTTTAACAATTAACACGATACTTTGTCCGGGAGAGTTCGCATAGTGGTCTAGTGCGCACGCTTGGAAAGCGTGTAAGCCGAAAGGCTTCAGGAGTTCGAATCCCCTACTCTCCGCCATAAAATACATCATAGATTCGAAATCTACGAGTTGATTTTTTGTCATTCAAAAAAATCACTTTACTTTCCGCCAAGAATTTTACAAAAAAATGTCACGAATAGTATTCATCCTTCTCTGAATTACACTTATTTTCAGCCTGTTTCTATGAGCAAGAAAGCTCCTTGCTGATGAAAAAAATAAAGATATAGCAAGTGAGTGTATGACTTCTCGATTCCCAATTCTTCTCTATCATCATATAAGAGAGTACGAAAACATGCTACATCCTCTCGCAAAGAGCCTTTCTGTATCTCCTGAAGAATTTGCGATACAGATGAGATATCTTCACGAACATAATTGGAAAACAATCACGCCCTCAGAAATACAAAAAAAAGTACCGTGTAAAACTCTAGTAATCACTTTTGATGATGGATATTATGACGTCTACAAAAACGCTTTTCCTGCTATGAAAGAATATGGATATTTTTGAGTTTTATGACTCATTCCTGCCTACATAGATGAATCTGATTACCTCACGGGTCAGCAAATAAAAGAGCTCCTCAAAAATAATTGGGAAATAGCCAGTCATACTTGGCATCATCCTATCCTCACAAAAACACCTATCAAATTTCTCGAACGGGAAATAAATACGAGTAAATATGATCTAGAAAAGTGGTTCTGAAAACCAGTAAATACTTTTGTATATCCTGGTGGATTTTATGGACCTAAAACTCTCGAACAAGTAGCAAAATCAGGCTACAAATATGGTTTTACAACACATCCAGGTTACGCAGAAATATGAGAAAATAATTACGAACTCAAGAGGATAAATATCACACCCAGAACTACACCTGAAAAACTCGAAGAGTTACTGGCTAGTATGGAAAATTAAGAATCGAAATTTTCCTGCGCCTGTTTCCAGCTCACAACATTCCAAAAAGATGCGATATAATCTGCTCTCTTATTCTGATGTTTGAGATAGTAAGCATGCTCCCATACATCTAATCCTATAATTGGAGTCAGTCATTCACTAAGTGGTGAATTTTGCCCTGGGGTAGTCATTACGACGAGATTTTTCTGAGCATCACGACAGAGCCAAGCCCATCCAGAACCAAAAACACTGAGAGCTTTTGCTGTGAATTGTTCCTGAAATCATTCTACACCTCAAAATGTAGACTCGAGAGCATCATAGAGAGAATCTCGCGTAATAGGCTCGGAATTTGGGGTAAGAATAGTCCAGAAAAAACTATGATTGATATGTCATCCGAGATTATTTATGACGCCTTGTTTCTTTTCAGTTGAAACCTCGTCCAGATGTTCTAATAATTCTAACGGTGAATATTTCTCAATCAGTCCAGTTCCGTCAAGCAATTTTGAATAATTTGTAATGTAAGCCTGATGATGTTTTGAGTGATGGATTTCCATAGTCAGTGCATCAATATGAGGCTCAAAGGCATCATAACCATATTCAAGAGCAGGAAGTGAGTGTGATAGCATAAAAAAATATTAAGGAAATAACCAGAGAACGTCTGAGTCTAGGAGGAAATTATCCTCATCAAAACAAATACCCTCTCTTTTTAGTATAGTTTTTTTCTGAGAAATTCAAAAAGCATATCCTCAGATATGACCATTTTTTCGGATAACCCTGTGACATGGGATAATCGGTACATTGAGATTTTTCGTTAGAGCTTGCCCGACAGCTTGAGAGCTTTCACAAGCAATAAATTTTCCCAGAGATTCATACGTCGTAACCTTCCCTTTTGGGATGAAGAGGAGGGCATCATAAACTTTTTTTTGAAAACTAGTGGGCATAAGAATTATTTAAAACGAGAAAAAAATGAAAACTTTTTTTTAAGTTTATATATTTTAAAACGAAGAAGTAATCGAATGGATGTTTCTCTTACAGGACTGATTCACCAGATAATAATAATTGCAGATACCATCAAAATCGATCACCCCGGAATAGGTGTTAAAAAAGCCACTAAACCAAATATACCAAGAAAAACACTCAACATCAATCTGATGCTACGAGGCCAATTTATGACCCTCAGATAGAGGTGATGCCTCTCTAGAGAATCAAAGAAATTAATTATATACTTCTTGAATTTTTTTCGTATTTTTTTGCTCATGTTCAGCAGAAATTATTATGCGTATTTATCTACCTCGAGGCATACCGTAAAAATCCAATCATTTTTGATCAACCATAGACTTGGTATGAAAATTCTTCTTTTTTCCTTTCTTGAAAAATCCCCTCTCATCTACAATACCAGCTTCTAAAAGTGCTGGAAAACTCTTCGAGATAAGTTTTTTCTTTGGCCAATTTTGTTTATTCTCCAGATAATGTTTCCTTTTCTTGTATGATTGATTGCTGCGAGTTTGACCATTTTCACTCCCAATATAGACAGTGTAGGTTGTTTTTTTGACGTTTTTTGAAAGTCGTCGAGCCTTTGCCTGTGCTTTGACTACTGATCACTTGAGTCCGTGTTTATTTGCCATATGATAGTATGGTATGAAAATGAAGAAAAAATCAATCTGAAAATGAAAAAATATCTCTATTTTCTCAGTTCTATTATTTTCCGTGTTATAGAGAATATATCTCTTCTGACTGCCTTTTTTGAGATAGAGAAGTTAAATTGATTTTCCACTAATCCAAGACCAAATGAAGTTCCAATAACATTTGTCTGCCAAGGCTCAAATTCACCACCACTATATTGCTGTATTTTTATATTTGATGCTCTGAGGAGCATACTCACAGCCTCTACAAGAGAAATATTCTCTCGTGGTTTAAAATAATTACCACCATCTTGTGTGATTATACCCCTCTGAAGAGCAGTTTCTACAAGAGGGCAACTTCCTGAATCAGGACTAATTGCAGATATATCCGCAAAAATTCAGCGACAGATGTATCATTTGGGAATCTGAATTTCAGATAACTTCATAGCAAGTTCTGCCATTTCCAGACGCGAAAGATAACCGGAAAGATTATAAGCACCCGTGGATGTATTCCTTTCTATATAACCCAGGGTGGCTAGGTATTCAGTATTGGAAAGTCGCGATAAATTATTTTTTTGTGTTAAAATTTGCTCTGTAATCTTATTTTGTAGATGAAAGGACGATTGATACTCCTGTATGATTATTTGTTTTTGATTGAGTATTTCTAGATACCTAGAAGCATCTACAGTGTACTGCCCAGATTCATTCAAACGGAGACTCTCATTGAGGCTCTCTCGAACAATATCAGGGGGTACGCGCCCAAATTGATTAAACCCAAGTGCGACAATTCCGCTGATCATGGGAGCAGAAAACGAAGTGCCGCTATCTGTGTCGTAATCGACTCAGTATTCTTTATTGAAAACAGCAATCGATGTTGAAAATATATTTTCACCTGGTGCAAAAAGTGATACACACGAACCATAATTAGACCACTGAGCTTGTAATCATAATTGTGTAAGAGATCAAACGCCTATGGAATAATTATTATTACCATTATTGTTACATACTGGTGATAGAGGATTTATTGTTGTATTTACTCAGTTAGTATTACGAGAAAGAATGTCACCATTTCCAGCAGCAATAACAACTACAATACCCTTGCTATAGGCAAACTTTATAACTTCATCAAATTTTTCACTATATTCAAACTGGCTCTGTCAAAGACTCAAATTGATAATATTTGCCTTATGACTGATAGCATAATACAAAGCATCTATGATATTTTGACCTTTAGCATTTCACTTAAAATCAAATACCCTTAGGGGCATTATATCTACATACTTGGCTATACCGGCAATTCATATATTATTGTTTATAGTAGCTCCTATGATGCCGGCAACCATAGTGCCATGCTTGCCTGTCGGAAAATTATCAGGAACTTCGTCTCCTACAAAATTCTTTATTTTACTCGTGCCATAAGAGGAACCAGTCTCAACCCAGATATTATCTGTTAAATCAGGATGATTTATATTGAGACCGTCGTCGATAACAGCAACTATTACTCTGTTTTTTCCGTTAACCTTTTCCCATGCCTGTCATACATTAATTCTATTTAAATAATATTGCAAATGTGAAAAAGGATCATTACTGATATTCTTTGGAATATCACTATTTATCACCGTAGCTCAAATAGTCTCGCTCTCGTACTTATAAATTTCCGATGTTTTACTTTCCTTTTTGTGTGTAGATTCAGTCGGTAAATCGTTATTTATATTTTTTTCTCGGTTATTTTCTTTTAGGAAGTGTGTTTTTTGATCAGGGATATGTATTGGAAGTAATGGAATGTCTATATCTTGAGAAGTTTCTTCTATTTTTGATAGAAATACAAATGCCGCAAGGATATAAAAAATATTCCCGAGAAAAAGAACGATAAATAATAATAGAAAAAATCTTTTCACCTCTATAACATACCACTAAATTGCTAACGAGTCAATTTTCTGGTCAATATTTCAGTAAAAATCTTTGGATTCCCTTGTCCCTTGCTTTCCTTCATGCAGACACCGACGAAAAAACCAAAAAGATTGACCTTTCATGACTGATATTCAGCCACCTGTGAAGCATTGGCAGCGAGAACCGAATCAACGATAGCCTCCATAGCACCCGTATCATTGACCTGTCAAAGACCTTTTTGAGCGACGATTTCGTCTGGATTACCACCCTCGTTCAGGAGAATTCGGACGACTTCCTGGGCATTGGTCGAGGAAATCTCATCATTTTTGAGCATTTCTACTACACGAGCGAGATTTTGTGGTGTGATTTTGAGTCCAGTAAATTCGACCTCTTCATCGCCTTTTTTCATAATACCGAGAATAACAGTGAGGATGAGTGAGGCTGATTTTTTTGAATCAGATGAGAGTTGGACAGTTTTCTCGAAAAAATCACTCATAGCACGGTCAGAAGAGAGAATTCGGGCATCGTCCGGGAGGAGTTTCCAATCATTGAGATATTTCTGACGTCGATCAATCGGGAGTTCTGCGATTTTTCGTTCTGCGATATACTCTTGTGTGATTATAAGTGGCGGTAAGTCTGGCTCAGGGAAATAGCGGTAATCCATAGCGTCTTCCTTTGACCGAAGAGAATGACTCTCCCCTGCCTCATCATCCCAGCCACGTGTTTCCTGGTCAATTGTTCCATTTTCATCATAGATTTCTGTTTGTCTCGCTACTTCTGTATCAATCGCTCGACCAATTTGTTGAAATGAATTGAGGTTCTTCAGCTCCACACGATTACGCAGCTCATGACTCCCCTCTGGTCTGAGTGAGATATTTACATCACAACGAAGTTGCCCCTTTTCCATATCAGCATCCGAAGCTCCGACAAATCGCATGATTTTCTGAAGTTCACGGAGGTATTCAAGGACATCTTCCTTACTATGAAAGCAAGGCTCTGTCACTATCTCCATGAGCGGACTTCCTGCACGGTTAAAATCTATCAGAGATTTAGTAATAGAGTGTTTCGAACCGCCTGCATCTGCCTCTATATGAATTCGCTGAATTTTAAATCTCTTTAATTCCTCTCAGACATATGCATCGAGATGACCATGTTCGGAGAGAGGATGAAAGAGCTGTGTAATCTGGTATCCCGACGGGAGATCAGGATAAAAATAACTCTTACGATCAAACTGGGAAAAGGTATTTACCGTCATCCGAAGCCCATGTGATGCTCGAACAGCCAAATCTACGACACCCGCAGAGAGTGTCGGAAGAGCACCAGGAAGACCAAAAGAGACAGGTCATATATTGATATTTGGATCTCGTTCGAGTGCTACAGCATTTGGCTCACCACCAAACATTTTTGTGATACTCCCAACACGGACATGGGTCTCGAGACCGATAACTATTTCGTATTTCATATGCTGATGATTGTATCTTTTTTCATGAGATGACAATATTTCATTTGAAAGAAGAAATAAACTGTGTTAAAATATATGTATGAACTTACATGAAGAAAATGAAGAAAAAGCTAACAAGAGGAGTATGTGTTATCATGAATCATGACATTCAGCACTAGCACATATAACCAAAAGACACGTCTTACAAATTGTGGATACACGTTTAAGAATAATAGGATGTGAAGGTCTTTCTATAATACCCTATCAATTGGCTTCATCCTTTTGAAAAATAACTCTGGAAGAAAAAATTTATCATCTTTTAGTTTGATTAGCTATCCAATGAATTTTAGAAAAAAATAAAAAATACAAACTTTGAGAAGAGATGATAAGGTTACATTGGGATAAATCTTCAAATCAATCTGATATATCAAGAACATTGAAATTAATAAGGAAAAAACACTGAATTTTCCCACTTGAACAAGAACAGAAAATTATAGAGAATATAATTCAGAAGATACAAATATTTCTAGAAAGACAACCAAAGCTAAAAAAATTTATAGCTCGACTAGCCTACGTAAACCAGCGACAAAATCTTTTATTACCAGAACACATCAGAGAAGCAGCAGATTACGCAGGTGTAGATAGTAATGAGAAAAAAAGGCTTCGTACTGAAATTAATAAACTCAATTTGTTGGATTTTTCTAGTTTTTCATCCCCTCTATCATCTCAGGAATAAATTCTTCGAGAGAGATTCCGAGGAGAATCTCACAGCGACGACAATGATCGCGACTCACACCAGCAGCAAAGCTTTTATCTTTGAGTTTTTTGAGGATTGAAGTCACTTTGACTTCGTCGAGAGACTTGTTTGGAGTCATGCGTGAGCAAGCCCAGATAAATCCTGAGAGATCATCAACACTGGCGAGATATTTACGCAAATCTGTATCAAGAGAATGTTCTGGAAATTTTTCTTCGTAGTGAGAACGGATATCCTCGAGCATTCACTCTGGAGCATTCATCTCAGTAAGAATCTGCTCGAGAGATTCACCACAATGTCGTGCTGCATCTTTTTCCACGAGATCCCAATCGACATCATGGAGGATGCCTACGGCGTACCAATAATCAGCATTCTTGCCAAGCTTTTGTGCAAAATATCGCATACATCGACCGACGGTGAGATTGTGATCTTTTGTGGTTGTTGAATATTTCGCAAGAGTGGCTTCGATTATTGGGAGGTCAACCGAGATATGAGCGTGGCGGTCTCAGACCTCCTTTTTGAAGGAGGTGTCGACGGAGGAGACGGAGGATTTTGCATCAGAGCTGTCCGAGTTTGTCGAGGATTGAGGATTCTTTGAGCCAAAATCCCCCTCTTTTCTTGTATTATCCCAACCACTCGAGTTGAGATTCACTCACTTCTCCCCCACCTTCACAAAGGGGGTTTTAAGAGAATTCTCTGGTTTCATCAACGGAAACATGACGACATCACGGAGATTATCCTGTTGTGTGAGAATTGCGATGATTCTCTCGATACCCATGCCAAAACCTGCCTGGATAGGCATGCCGTATTCCATCGCACGGACGAATTCCATATCCGCACTCGTAGCTTCACTATCTCAGGCTTCTTCAGCCTTACTCTGTTCGAGAAAATTCTCCATCTGGCGAATCGGATCTACGAGCTCTCCGTATGAATTGATGATTTCCCATCCATTCACGACGACTTGCCATTTTTCACATTTACGATGGTCAGTATCGCTGATACGAGCGAGAGGAGCGATGATACTCGGATAATTATAGACAAACGCTGGTCCTATGATAGTTGGGCGGAGAACTTTCTTGTAGAGATAATCGATGAGAGTCATCGTACCCATCTTGTCCATTCCTTCGAATTCTATACCCTTTGCACGGATATCAGCACGGAGCTTGTCCGCATCATCAGCAGTATATGAAGTGATATGTAATCCGCTTGCCTCATTCACTCATTCTACATAATCAATTCTCGGCCATGGTGTCGTAAAATCTACTTGCTTTGAATTCCCTTCTTTATCTTTGACTTCAAATTTTCGTTCGAGTTTCAGCGTCGTAAAAATATAATCAAACATTTCCTGGGTAAAATCCATATCCTCGTGAAAACTCTTGTAGACGTTTTGATGCTCGAGCATGTAGAATTCCTGGAGGTGGCTCGGATCAGAACCTTCATTACGGAAATTTGGAGCGAGAGTAAACACTCGTTCAAATCATCCAATTGTGGCTTTTTTGAGCTCTGTTTCATTGCAGATACGCAGGTAATATTCTTGGTCAAAATCTCTGTGATGTGTCACAAATGGCTGTGCTGCTGCTCCAGAAGCTGAGGAAGTAAGCACAGGACAATCTATCTCGAGAAAATCTCGTTTCCAATAAAATTCACGAAGTGTACGGATAAAATCCGATCGAAATTTCATGCGTTTGCGACTTGATTCATTGAAAATCATATCCAGATATCTCTGTCTATACGCTGTCTCCTGATTATCTTCACCTATACCATGGAATTTATCACCAAGCGGTCGTAGAGCTTTTGAGAGAATCTGAAATGATCGAACAAAGAGAGTCAGTTCCCCTTTGTGTGTGAAAAAAAGTTCGCCATTAATGCCAATAATGTCAGCAGTGTCGACATATTTTTCAAAAATATTGAATGCAGATACTTTTTCTTCTCCGATTTCCCTTATTTCTTCTCCATTATTTGAGAGCAAACAAAAATCCTTTGAAAGAGCGAATTGTATCTGCCCAGAATAATCCTGCAGGGTACCAAAAATAAGTTTTCCAAAACTACGGACGAGCATGATACGCCCTGCAGTATGAATAGTACTTGCTGGATCTGGTATAATTTCTTCTATGGTTCTGAGCGTGAGCTCCTTTTTAAAGGAGCTGCCGAGGGACGAGGCTGAGGATTTATTTTCTCATAAATCCCCCTGTTTTTCTTCACTATTTTTCTCCCCCTTCACAAAGGGGGCTTTAATAAGAGCAATATCCATCTTCCCTTTAAATCTATCAGGGTATACCTTCACTCCGAGAGTACGGAGGGTGTTGAGTTTTGCTTGGCGCACTGAGCGCTCATCGTGAAGGTCTAGAGAAGTCATAAAAAAAGTATGTAATTATTGTATAAAAAAATAGAAAAAGACTAGCTTTTTCTATTTTTTGAAATGTCTGAAGACTATTTCACCTCAAACTCAAACCCCTCTTTCTTTGCATTCGTGACTTTGACAGATGTTACCTTATTGCCAATCATTCGATCAGCAATCTCATCCTCGATTTTTGTCTGAATGTAGCGCCGAACAGGACGAGCTCAGAATTCTGGATTGTAGGTATCTTTGAGAATTCTTTCAATTACTGGAGCAGCCCATTCCAGTGTAACACCGAGTGCTGCAAGACGTTTTTGGAGATCTAGGAGTTGAAGTGTAATAATTTTCTTGATAACTTTTGTATCGAGAGGTTTAAATACAATAACTTTATCAATACGATTGATAAATTCAGGAGAGAAATATTCATCGAGACTTTTGATGACCTTTTCTTCGATTTGTTCAAAGTCATCAATAATTCTATCTTTTGTCGCTTCTGTCACATCAAATCCTATCCGAGAAGCATTAGTCGCAAATTCTTCAGAACCGATATTTGCCGTCATGACAATAATCGTATTTTTGAAATTGATTTTTCTTCATTTTCCATCACTGATAACACCATCCTCCATGATCTGCAGGAGGAGATTAAATATCTCGGGGTTTCCTTTCTCAATCTCATCAAAAAGGACGACTGAATATGGTTTTCTTCGTACTTTTTCCGTGAGCATTCCTCCTTCTTCATATCCGACAAAACCAGCAGTGGTACCGATAAGTTTTGAGCCAGAGTGACGCTCAGAAAATTCTGACATATCTATTTTCACGAGAGCTTTTTCATCACCATAGTATTCACGAGCCAGGACTTTGACGAGCTCAGTTTTACCGACACCAGTAGGTCATAAGAATAAAAAGCTACCGAGGGGACGTTTCTGGTCAGAGATACCTGCTTGCGAACGCTTAATAGTTGAGACGATAGACTTGATGGCAGTATCCTGTCCAATAATCTTGGTTCCCATGTGTTTCTCGAGGTCCTGAAGTTTTTTGATATCTTCTGCAGAAAGTGTCTTCATAGGAACGCCAGTGATATCATGGACAACTTTTTGGATATCATCAGAGGTGATATGATGACGTTTTTCTCGTGGAATATTTATTTTTCGGCGTTTCTCGCGAATAGTAGTCTCTATTTCCATGAGTTGATCCTTTGCTCGAGAAGCCTTGTGATATTGCTGAGAAGTCACAAAGTCTGTGATATTTTTTTGAAGAGTCTCTGCTTCGATTTTGAGTGTCTTGATCTCATCTTCAGCATGGACGTATGTCATACTCTTTGCACTACATGCTTCATCGATGAGATCGATAGCTTTATCAGGTAAAAAACGCTCAGTCATATAACGCACAGAGAGTTCTACGGCCTCCTCGATAGCATCATCCTCGATGATGAGATTGTGATAATCTTCAAATGTTGTTTTAAGTCCCCGAATAATCTCCGCTGCGACTTCTTTCGTCGGTTCATCAACGTCTATTTTTTGAAAACGCCTCTCGAGAGCAGCATCTTTCTCGATATATTTCTGATATTCAGAGAGTGTAGTTGCTCCGATAATACGTATTTTTCCTCTCCCCATAGCAGGCTTGAGGATATTTGCCGCATCGAGCATACCTTCAGATCATCCAGCCCCTATAATAGTATGTATCTCGTCGATAAAAAGGATTACTTCGTTTTCGAGTTTGGTTGCTTCTTCTATGACTTGTTTCATCCGCACTTCGAATTCACCACGATACTTTGTGCCAGCGACGAGACTCGTCATATCGAGAACCAGTAAGCGTTTGTGCTGCATAGCAAAAGGCACTTCTCCAGCAGATATACGACGCGCAAGTCACTCAACAACTGCTGTTTTACCGACACCAGGGTCACCCGTTAGGACGGGATTATTTTTTGTTTTACGATTGAGAATAGAGATGAGTCGGTCGATTTCTTTTTCTCGTCAGATGATAGGATCTATCTTCCCCTCTGCTGCTTCTTTTGTGATATCATTACAAAAGAAATCAAGCGCAGGCGTCTGACTATCCTGTCTTTTTTGATTTTGATCCTGAGAATTATTGTTCATCTGTGTAAATACAGGATTTTGTTCGACATCTTCCATGGCTACACCGCTCAGCAGTCATTGTTCGAGGACATTCATGATCTTCCCCAGGTCTGGTGTACCCCCTGTAATACCAGTATGTGAACGATTAAAATCAACAAGAGCCCCTTCGAAATCACGAACATTGATACGGATAAAATCAAGGAAATCCAAGAACCACGAGTTATTTTGTTTTATGAGTGCGAGGAGGAAATCTTCGATACCAATAGTCTTTTTTTCAAAGCTTGCTGCTACTTTTACACTAGCAACGATAATATTTCGAAGAAGCTCAGATATCCCAGCATAATCACCGCTCCTATTTATAAGAGGAGCGAACTTTGGGTGAGTCATGACATCGAGGAAAACTTTTTCATTGATACCAAAATCATTGAATATGGCAAAAACGTGTCATTTCTTAGAACGAAGTATTTCCATAACAATGTCAACTGATTCAAGAGAAGAAAAGCTTTGTTGCTTTGCTGAGTTTTCTGCAGTGAGAAGATAACCTTTATACTCTGGTGTAAAATTCTTAAACATAAGGAAAGGGGGGAAGAAAAAGTTGCTAAAAATATAACAATATGATAATCTGCTTCTATATGAAGTACAAATCTTTTTCCATTCTTTTCCTTGCCGTTTCCTTGAGTTTAGGTCATATCACATTTTCTGCATGAGAAAATGGTGTTAATAGCACTCAGGAGAGTTGGTGGATGAAAAACCTCCCTGAAGCATCCATTATAGCAGAAGTAAATTCCGTTCAATCTGATCTTTACGAGCTCGCATATTCTGAACAGCGTTTTTCAAATATAGTCAATACATTTCAAGAATCGAGAAAATTACTCTGAGAAAACCGACAAGAACTCGAATCATACATAGAAAAAATCAATCGGATGCAATCAGATATAGAGAACAATATATCTCAAAGTAGTGAGCAAAAAAATCAACTCGAAACTGACATACTCTCGCTAGAAAAGGAAATTAAGTTAATAAAAATAAGACAAGAAGACACTAAAACCTATATAAGAAAAATCCTAGTAGATGGTTATAAGGCACAAACAAGAGAAAAAACGGATATCTGACTCTATGGAATTTTATTTGAAAAAACTTTTGGCGCACATCTCTCAGAAAAAGACTCCCTCAACATACTACAAAATAGTGCATCTCAGCTTCTCGAAAGGCAAAAATCTATCGAAGACGAGCTCACTCAACTAGGGGAATCTCTCAGTAAAAAAGTCCAAGCAAAAAAACGCATAATGACACGCCTAGAAAGCTATAGGGAAGAACTAGAGAATACCCAGGAGATGAAAAAAGAAGTCCTCTCTAAAACTATCGCAGAACAAAGCCTTCAGAGAAAAATTGAAAAAGTTGCCATAAAAAAGCAAACCATTGCCGTTAAAATTGAGACAAAATTTGCTGAATATGAACAAAATCTCCTCGCAAAAGTCTCACAATACAATTGTGAGACTCAGCGAACTCCTGTTTGTATATGGATTTGAGGATATATCAAGGCTGAGAAAGAACTCATAACAAATGGTGGAGAACTGACAAGCCTCAATTGGCCAGTCGCTCCTGACAAATGATTTTGATACCATTTCCGTGATCAGAAATATTTTACAGTATCAAACGAACATCATACAGGATTAGATATTTTGGTAGCTCCTGGTATGCCTATAAAATCAATGGGAAATGGATATATTCTGATGAAACAACAACCTACATGAAATTCTCCTGGCCTTGTGATAATCAAGCATCCTGGGAATATCATGTCGATGTACATTGGTATAGTGCCAAATGAATTACCTCTCTTCTCTCGTGTAAATTGAGATGATAGAATCGGCACCTCTCGTGACTATATGGAACATAGTTGAAAAAATAATATCCATATAGAGCTCTACGAGAATGGAGTGCAGACAGATCCTCTTGAAAAAATCAACATACATTCTCTATCTCCAGAAAATGTGCCCGCAAGATACGGCTGGAAATATATAGATGATTTAAGCGCCAACAAAGAGAATCCCGATATAGAAAGTTTACAAAATAAAATTTGATTTTTTTATCTATCTGGTAAAAACGAATCTGATCGACAATCAAAGCTCTTGGAAAAGTATGCAAGTTCCGATTTCCAAAATAGAAATCTCTGGGTGGAAGAAAGTATCGCTGAGAGTATCGATCCTACTTTTGTACTCTGTGTATGACTTGCTGAGAGCACACTCGGAAAAAATCTGACAACAAATGGTAATATAGGAAATGTAGGCAATACAGACAGTGGCGCTCGTAGAGATTATGGTAGCCCTCGTGGTGGAATTCGTGCTATTGGCGCAGTTGTAAACAATAGATGGCTCGGGAGTTATTCTACCATCGATCAACTCTCAGGATGGTGAAATCCCAAAGGGCCAATATATGCCTCATCTCAAACAAACTGGCATGAAAATATAGTGAAGTGTATGTCAGCAATTAAGGGGAAATATGTAGGCAATAAATCAAACTTCAGACTCACGAGAGCAGCTTTACTTCTTTATGAAAGAGAGGGTTTTTCTCAAAATATAGAAACACCAAAAGGTGTATAAAAAACATTTTTTAGATTTTCACAATACAGCTGCACTTCCCTCTCCGGAAAACGCGTTAGAGTAGAGGGATGCAAGAACATAAAGATATAGATTATCCTCTTTTATTTTTAGTACTTTTTCTCGTACTATTCTGATCGATCATGATAAGTTCTGTAAGTGTCTACGACTCGTACAGGATAACAAAAAAACTCGTTGAGACATGAAGTATAGAAGCCCCAAACAACTGGCGCTTTATACTCAGGAACATACTTCAAGCAGGTATCTGATTAACTGCTATGGTTATCGCCATAAAAATCCCCTATATCTGGTGGAAAAAAAATATAAAACCATTAAGCGTTTTTGTAATAATACTCCTGGTTCTCGTCCTTGTTATCGGTATTAAAATAAACGGGGCACGGTGATGGTTTGACATCCCGGGCATACCTTTTTCTCTCCAGCCGACCGAATTTTTGAAGCTCTCAATTATCCTCTCAGTAGCAGCATTTTGCACGAAATATAAAAATTTTCTCAGAAGTACGTCAGAATGATTTATCCCCTTTCTGGGGATAATATGACTCCCTTCTTTTTTGGTATTACTTCAGCCAGATCTAGGAGCTCTTCTTATTATTATACCAGTAGCAACAAGTATATTTTTTGTAGCGGGATGAAACGTCCGGGTTATTCTCATATTATGAATAAGTGGGCTGATAATTGGATCTTTCCTCTATATGCTCGGTCGATACGATAAACCCGAAGATAGATGACAATTTTCATACATATACGATCGCATGAATACATTTTTTCAATCAAGTCAATCAGCCATAGAAAAAAATACAATGCATCATCAAAACAAACAAGCTCTAATAGCTATTGGAAGTGGTGGGGCACTTGGGCTCGGATTTGGGAATTCAGTACAAAAATATGGATACCTTCCAGAACCTCAGGGCGATTTTATTTTTTCGATCATTGCAGAAGAGTTGTGATTTATTGGATCATTTTTTATCATCTGTATCTATCTTGCTATTATCTATCGAGGATTTGTTGTCGCTTCATTTTGCGAAGAAAGTTTTGGGAAACTCGTTGCTTTTGGCATTACTGTCTGGATATTTTGGCAACTCATAGTCAACATCAGTGTGAATCTCAGTATCTTCCCAAACACAGGCCTCACGCTACCGTTTGTGAGCTATGGAGGCTCTTCCCTACTCATGATGTTACTCGCTATAGGTATACTACTTTCTATATCTCGAACAGTACCTGCTGACAAAAAAAATATACGTACTATGATTCAATATTACCTCTTACGTAAACCTCGCAGATAATAAGATGATATATTCATTTTTTGTCTAGAGCGAAAATTTGCATCGGGGAGCTATTTAGTCTATACTGAGTGAGTATTTAATAATTAATAGCATGCTATGAATGCACTCAAAAGGTATATGTACATTGGTATAGGTACTCTCGCCACAGTTCACATAAGTCTCGCAGAGATAGAACCAGGTCTTGACCGTATCGATGACGGTCTAAAAGGCCCTAACACTGGTGACCCAATTGCTACTATTCAAACCTTTATCAAGGGACTCCTGACGCTTCTCGGTCTCGTTATGGTAGGTATGGCACTCTGGGGTGGATGGAAAATCCTCACTTCCGGTGCTGAAGACGAAGGGAAAGAGGCAGGAAAGAAAATCATCATAAATGCCGTTATAGGTGTTGTTGTTATCTTCTTTGCTTGGACTATCACAAATCTCATATTCAATATCCTCAGTGGAGACACAATCTCAAACTAGTATTTAGACAAAAATATTCCCACCTAGAAAACCTCTGTTGATTACAGAGGTTTTCTTTTGTTTCAATAGCAAAGTAAATAATTGACATATATATAATATCATTATTATATGTACTATAAATTGTGAATAAAAAAATATCCAACATACAGAGGTTCTTGACTCTTCTCTTCACAGATAAAGATGTGTGAGTGGATAAATGAGAAAAAGCACATTCAGAAAAAAAAGACACACAAGGAGAAATACCAACTGGAAGCCCTGAAATAAAGATAAATCCTGAAGATATATGACCTCAGGAAGAATCAATTAAGGCCCAAATAGTGCTAGAAAAACATATTCCTGCAAAAGAAATAAAAAATGAAACAATAGTTCTCGGAGAATCCGCTGATAAAAAGGAAATAGTAGCGGATATCGAGTCGCTCAGACGTCATATGCTCATAGTAGGTATGACCGGCAGTGGTAAAACAACCATGATGGAACGCATGATACTGCAAGATATAGATGCTGGTCGAGGTGTTGGACTCATAGACCCCCATGGTGACCTCTACGAAAAAATAAAAAACCAAATACCAAAATCAAGAAGCAACGATGTTGTACTTTTTGATCTCACGGACGTAGAGTACCCAATTGGCTTTAATATTCTCGAAAATACACATCATCAATTCCCTTCCCTCATAGCGAGCTCAATTGTTGGTGTATTCAAAAAAATATTTGGCTATAGCTGGGGTCCGAGACTTGAATACGTCCTCAGAAATGCAACACTGACACTTCTGGAAAGAGATGGAAGTACATTGCTCGATCTCACACTACTTCTATCCGATGAAGAATTTCGGAGAAATTATATAGCAAAAGTAACAAATCCTTTCCTCAGGCGCTTCTGGGCTGATGAATTCAATAGCCTCAGCAATACAAAACAATCAGAAGTAGTGAGCCCGATACTCAATAAAGTTGGGCAGTTTCTCTCTGTTCCGCTCATTCGTAATATTGTGAGTCAACCACAATCTGGCTTTTCGCCACGATGGATAATGGATAATAAAAAAATATTCATCGCCAATCTCTCAAAAGGTAAGATATGAGAAGACGTGAGCGACATGTTATGATCCCTCCTGGTGAGCAAATTTCAACTAGACGTGATGAGTCGTGCAAATATTGAAGCGGACAAACGAGAACCATTTCGTCTCTATGTCGATGAATTTCAGAATTTTGCAACAGACAGTTTCTCAGATATTTTCTCAGAAGCACGCAAATATGGACTCAGTCTCGTCATCGCACACCAGTATATAAATCAGGTCTCAAGTCACTTGATGGATGCTATAATGGGTAATGTGGGAAATATGGCTGTATTTCATGTAGGATCAAGTGATGCTCGTATGCTCGCTCCAAATATAACCTCCACACTCACTCCCCAGACTCTCATAGAACAACCTCTCTATAACTTCACACTCAAGACAACTCACTGAGGAAAAAAAGAAGTTTACCATGGAGAGCTCTTATCGCCCGATTCTTTGCCTGCCAGAAGCGGACTCCAGAGTGCGGAAAAGCTCCAAACAGTCGTTCGAGAAAAATTTGCACAAGACAGAATCTTTGTAGAAGGAAAGCTCAATAATAAAATGCAGTAACAAGAGATTTTATTGAACGTTGACCGTGTGTGTCTGTGTAGTCACATTCTTCTGAAAATCTGTTACCTGTATTGTGACAATATGCCTTCAGATAGCGAGATCGGCAGGTGCCTTGAGGGTAAAATTATATTTTTTTACACCTTGCAATGTACCATATATGATATCATTGACAAAGATTTGAATTTTGGAAACATCACTTTCATCATTTATCGTACCGATAAGAGTAATTTGTTGTCCTGATTTTATATTCATTACTGCAGGATTATCAGTTTTGATAGTAGGATTTACGATATCTTTGTCGAGTAGTCTAATATGATAATTACGTGAAGTACTGTAACCAAAAGTATCAATAACACGAACAGTAATAATTTGATTTGCTCCATCAGCATTACTGAGACTAAATTCAGCTTTTACAGTCCCTTGACTTTGATTATTGAGGTTAATTCACCTATACATTTTATCATTAATAAGTATCAGGGCCTCTTTCATAGGATGATCTGATGAGTAGGTAATCTCTATAGGATAGAGACCTGCGAAAAGATCAGAATTATCCACGAGCGTTGTAGTAAATTTTGGGATACTCTCTGAAGGCCGTTCACATATATTTTCTGGTGGAGCAACCACCATCATCATATCTTCTGTGAGTCATAATTTTTCTATCAGATAGAGTCGTCCTCTGTCGCTACTCAACCATAAATCAACAGGTTCTCTCCATGTAGGATAAGTATCTTCTATAGGAAAAGCTTTATCGAGGATGACAGCATCACGAATAGCCTCTTTTGGAGTTGTCTCACTGACTCGACCATTACACAGAGAATCAACTTGAATTTTTTCAGGATTAAATCATTTAATTACATCCGGTTTTTTACCATTGATATAGAGAAACTGTCCACTCCCTACCACATCTGATGGCTTCGTAAAATCAACCTTTGGTAAATCAGTATGAGCAAAATCCATAAATTTTTTCCAAATAAGCGCGCTTGATTCCATACCACTTGCTCGAGCACTAGCAGGCTTACCGTCAGTATTACCCGTCCATACTACAGTTGTGTATTGTGGGGTATAGCCTGCAGTCCAGAGATCTCGTGGAAGTGTCTTTTCTCATACTTTTTTACTAGAAGTGCCTGTTTTGGCAGCTGCACGACGTCCTCCAGCAAGAGCGAGAAAATTATTCCAACCGGGCGGACGAGCAGAAGTGTCTGAGAGGATATCAGAGATCATATAGGCTGCGGCTGGTAAAATGACCTGTTTTGGTGCTGGTTGTTCAATCTTGATTTCATTTCCTTGAGGATCAAATATTTTGAGAATAGGATTCGGAGGAAGAATCTGTCAATTGTTTGCAAAGGCTGCATATGCAGCAGCAAAATCAATACCACGAACCTCAGCAGAACCAAGAGCGATAGGTGGACCATAGAGGTTATTTTGTGCACGCTTTTCTATAGTATTTAATCCAAGTCACTGGAGGAATTCAACCAGATTATGTTCTTGTTTGATACCATTATCACCAGAATCCTGAAGAGCCATATAATACATCTTGATAGCTGGTATATTACGAGAAGCATCGAGCGCAGTCCTGATAGTCATAGGACCCATAAATTCACCATCAAAGTTTTTTGGCTTGTAAGTGCCAAAATTCATCTCAACATCAAAAATAGGAGTATCAGTACTAAGAGAGTTTTTCTCAAATGCTCGAGCATAAATAAATGGCTTCATGCTTGAACCTGGCTGCTTGAGAGAGGTCATCACATTTACCTCGCCATCGATTTCTTTATTAAAATAATTCTGCGATCCAATCATAGCTACGACATCACGATTATTGGTATCGAGAGCAACCATGGAACCATTGTTAATCCCATAACTCTTAAAAGTATTCGCAGCATAGAAATTCATTAATTCCTGAGCCTTATCTTGGAGTTTTGGATCAATAGTAGTATATATTTTCCATCATCCTTGTTGAAAAAAATCTTCTCAGTAGAGATTCACGAGATAGTCTTTTACATAAAATACAAAATGAGGATATTTGATAGACTCTTTCGGGTCTTGAAATACATAATCCAATCATTGGATAAGCGCATCATGGTATTGCATATCATTGATATAACCATCTTCATACATACGCATAAGTACACGATCTTTACGTCCAACTTCATATTCCAACACAACAGGAGTAGAGACATTTTCCAGCACAACAGTAGCTGGAAATTGCACACTATTGAGAAAATCTGTGAGATCTTTTTTCGCTACAGTGAGACAATCAGTTCATATTTTTTTCTCAAAAGGTGCTTTTCATTGAAATGAAGAGAGACCGCACACTCGAGTAAAGCCTCTTTCTGTAGTAAAACGAACCTGCAAAAGTGTTTGTTTAAAAGAATTGAATAATGCGGGATTGCTGAGTATATCTACTTTTACATTGGCGTCCTCTGTAGGTTTTGTGTCATGATAATACACAAATCCCATAAGTCTATCTCTTCGTGAATAAGGATTATATCCTGTTGGAGTCTTTGGTAGAGAAGCTATAATGGCTGATTCGAGGATATCTATCTCTGTTGCTGGTTTCCCAAAAAAACGCCGAGAAGCTTGTTCGACACCATATGAGTTAGAACCAAAAGAAATTTTATTAAGGTAGAGTTCGAGAATTTTTTCTTTCGAAAATCGTATATTAAGTTGCAGTGAGAGAATAATTTCTTGAACTTTTCTCCTATACAGACTCTCATGCATGAGAAGCGTATTTTTGATGAGTTGTTGACTGAGAGAAGAACCTCCAGAACAACGTCATCCCATGGTACAAGTGATGGCAGCACGAGTAATTCCAAAAATATCAAAACCTAAATTACTAAAAAAACGCTGATCCTCCATGGCGACAAGAGCATTGACAACATTAGGTGATATTTTATCAAAGGGAACATATTGACGATTTTCATCTCATCCATAAATCGTGTAGAGCTGATTTCAGTCTTTATCATAGATGATGCTACTTTCTTTGAATGATGTCTCTATATCCAAGATAGATGGCATTCCAAAAAGAAATATAGCATAAAAAAGCAGGAAACCAAAACCCAAAACTACACTCGACCAGAGACGAATCTTTGGATCTCAGGCAAGATGCTTAATCCGGTACCATTGAGATGTACCGCTGATAAGTTTTTGACGAACATGGCTGCGGCGGGAATACATAGTTTATTGAAAGTAAAGTGATGAGTCACTACCGAGAACGAGTTCATAAGGACTCATCATAGTAGTTTTTTCCAAATCAGTTGCTTCTCGCTTTTCACCAGCAAATGCTAGAGTCATAGCATCCAGAAGAACATTATCCTGACCCATTATAGACGAATTATATCGAATAAAAGTCTTTTCAACTTTTTCAGATTGATTTTTTATCTGAGTGTCATCAATTGGTATTCCTATAGATTTGAGTTTGAGGGCAATAGTAAGTGCGAGATTGGTCCTCCCTGAAGCATTCACAACAGCCAGTCCTATATTTGAATCAATCGATGGATACTCCGAAACTATACCGACAAAAAGGCGAATCATATCATATGTATCCATGGTAGAAGCGCTGGCTTTTTTTGGAAGCAATACAGATAATCAACCAAATAATTCTCTATCTGGCGAATAGATCAATCAGCCTGGATGACAAAATCTCAGTGCGTCAAAACAAGAAACATCAAGAGAATAACTGTGAATATCATTTTTACCTACTTTGGAACCAATTTTAGCCAATTTAAACATATCTTTGAGAGAGATATTGGTCTGAAATGAATCACTCAGAGTTGAGTAAATATTCTCTAGTTTTGAAGGCGAAGATAGTACCTCTTGTGAGGTCATTTTATCACGAAGAGCCTGGATAACCAACTGTTGTCTCTTTGAACGGTCAAAATCACTCGTAGTATGACGACTTCGAGCATATTTTAGCGCCTTATCTCCATCAAAGTGCTGCAATCATACAGGTATATCAACGACAGTATATCCCCAATTTTTAGTAGGATATTCAGGATCATAGATCCTCTCAGGAACTTCGATATCCACACCCCCAACTGCATCTACTAATTTACGAAATCAATCAAAATCAATTAATGCATAGAGACGAATATTTTTCCCTGTTATTTGACTCACCATCTCCGTAAGATGATTCATCGCTGCTTCTTCTCATAGGGATTTTTTTGCTCATGAATAGAGTTCATTTATTTTCACTCTTCCGAGAATTTTTGATCGAACTAAGAGATCACGTGGAATAGAAAGGGTTGTGAAGCTATTTTGTTTTTTATTATAATGTGCAAGGATGATTGAATCAGTCAAATCTGGAGCATCATTTTCTCTCCCCCCCCGACCGAGTATGAGTATATCTACGTCTCCCGTCTCATCAGTTTGAGCATCTCCAGAAAGAGTGACTCCGGGAGTAATCATACTTAAAATTTTCGTCGTATCAAAATGAAAAGAAAAAACTCGTGGAAGTGTCCATGAAACAGCAAAGAGAATACAAAAAAGAACAACAGCAAGTAAAATTGTATCACGAAAAATATGATATTTTCTGATTTTTTTATAGGAGTCCAAAAAATAAGAAACAAATGATGATTCAGTTCAAGATTTTGAAGTTTTTTTTTCAGAAACAGGAGAAACTTTTTCTGATTTTTTTATAGATTGGCGAGAGAGGTTTTTCTCACGACGGAAACGATTATCCATAGATTATATTTTTT
>Ga0209702_10002080_pt1 | contig 36121 bp, 25 predicted proteins | sample FRY01_FD_187210 | JGI IMG/M metagenome (GOLD analysis project Ga0209702, IMG submission 187210) | Freshwater microbial communities from Lake Fryxell liftoff mats and glacier meltwater in Antarctica - FRY-01 (SPAdes) (version 2) | ecosystem: Environmental > Aquatic > Freshwater > Ice > Glacier...
ACTTCAAGTTGCGCGCAGAATTTACTCCAGTCGTAGGTTTCCAACAGCGCATGGGTAAGAGCCATTTGCTGGCGTGCAGCAACAGGTTCATCTTCTATGCGCGCTGCGGAAGTTTCCTGCATCGCCTTCATGACGTCGAGAAAAAAGGGGGTTTCCTTGTATTCAATCATTTTGTCGAAACACAATGTCAATGAAGGCTGACTCGTCACCTCTTCACATGCTATCTTTCGGTTGGAAAAGAATTCCAGGAATTTTTTCTTGTGCTGCGTGTACATCGTCGGCAAGAAACTGTTTTTGCGGAATTCTGGAGAGCACGCCATCAACTTGCGTAAAGTTTCGAATTCGAGTCCTTTGCCGGCACGACTCGCAATCAATTCAGAAAACACCGGCATTCGTTTCTGAATTTCATGTAACTTCACCGATCGACGAGGCTGCGCCATTGTTGGTATAGCACAGAACGATTCTTTATATAGTAAACAGTGTGTTGTCAGTCTTGTCCTCTCCATACAAGATAGGGGATTTCAGAGGTATCAAAGATACCTTTCGCGGCGTACGAAAGATACAGCAGTGTCGAAACATATTGCATAGCCATGGGCGCGGCTTGGATGGCACTATTGTCAGAGAGAGCATGTATCTGAGCACCTGTGAGTGCACGTAGAGTGCTCGTGCGGACGTGTTCGGAAACGACGCTTAACAGGGCAAGGAGTGCGTCGTCCATGATATTTCGAGTTGCAATGACGCTGTGCACCATGGCCACAACTTCGATTTCTTCGTGTGCTGTAAAGAGTGGGCCTGAGGTGAACATTACCCTGATGAGCGACACGAGGTTGCGGTTGCAGACGGCATAATTTGATACAGTCCAGTTTGGATTGGAGTGTGCGTTTGTAAAGTCGTCGAAACTCGAAATATCATAGAGGATGTGCATATGCCCGGGGATTTTCAGAACGTTTCTGACACAAGATACACTGCGCGACTCGGACATTTCGCACAGTATGTTCATTAGCTTTTGCTGTGTAGACATGAATGTGCTGTGATATCTACAGACCGTCCATATGCATTCCACGACGCCGGCGTCGCCCATGTTGCCGAGTATGAGATGTTTCTGGTCAAAATATTCCTCTGTCGTTACGCCGCCGGAAGCAGCCCCATCTTCCGTGTACATACGGTGGAAGTACCGACGACGCTTGTCGGTCACCACATCCAGTATGTAATCGATGAACACCTCCACGATTACATGAAATTCTTGGTACACTTCAAGTTGCGCGCAGAAATTTTTCCAGTCGTAGTTTTCCAATAGCGCACGAGCACGTACCATTTGCTGGCGTGCTACTACAGGTTCGTCTGGTCTGCGCAGTGCTGAAGTTTCCAGCATCGCCTTCATGACGTCGAGAAAAAAAGGCTCTTCTTTGTATTCAATCATTTTGTCGAAACACAATGTCGATGAAAGCTGACTAGTCACCTCTTCACACGCTGCCTTTCGGTTGGAAAAGAATTCCAGGAATCTTTTCTTATGCTGTGCGTACATCGGCGGCAAGACATCTTTTTTGCGGAATTCTTTAGAGCACGCCATCAACTTGCATAAAGTTTCGAATTCCAGTCCTTTGCCGGCACGACTCGCAATCAATTCAGAAAACACCGGCATTCGATTCTGAATTTCATGTAACTGCACCGATTGACGAGGCTGCGCCATTGTTGGTATAGCACAGAACGATTCTTTATATAGTAAACAGTGTGTTGTCAGTCTTGTTGGGGCGATTGTGTGTCTAAATGGTTTTACACAAACACTCGGGAAAACACACTTGAGCCACACTCGCGATGAATGCACAATTGGACGTTTCATTACATCAAAAAAAAGACGCACAAGACGCTCATTCGCGCTGCTATCGCTACGAATATAAAATATATAAGTGGAAACACCGAGCACCGTCTCACACTCAGCCGCACAACACTACATGCAGCCCGACTGCAACGATAGCCGTCGGGTCGGGTGTCCTGACGCGTACTTGCTGATAATCGCAGCCCTGTGTTGCTTCGGATTGGTGGGATGCGAGACTTGTTTCTCCAAGTACAACCGCACGGCCGAATCGCAAAAACCACAACACGACAACATCCTGTACGACGGGGCTCAAGCCTGCACGTCGCCATTGTTGTAGAAGGTCCAGCCTTCCCATTCCATGCGGTTGTAAGGCTGCACATTGCAGACGACAATCATGATTTTGGGAGCTGCAAAGACCTTCTGCCCATGCTGTTCGTCCCAGACGTATCCATTGAGCAGGCAGCGCGCCACCTCGTAGGCGCCGTTTTGCAGTTTCTTGTTGCCGGCAGTATGGGCAGGCGAGGCGCCATCGGCGATGGCCGCATGCTTCTCTTCGTACTTGACCACAACAATGGACTTTGGCAAAACGGACTTGGAATACGCGTGCGCAATCGCGAGCAGAGTGCTCTGCGACGGCTCATCGATCAAGTACGCATTATGCTCGCCAAGGAGTTGTCCGATGCACTTGTCGCGATCATCTTGCAGACCGCCATACACGAAGACCTTGCGCGGCGGCGCAGCTACTACATTATCGCTAAGCGCGACTGCGCTGCTGCGGCGCAGCGTGACCACATGCTCTATCTGGTTCGACAACACCAATTTAAGGTCGACAGTAGTGCCCACGGGGCCCTGCATCATCGTGCGCAGCGTGTCTGTCGACTTGCCACGCGTGCTGGCATTGTCGATCAAGAGGATTTTTGCGCCGACTTTGACGAGGTCGGGCAGCGCAGCACTTGTACCTGGAACCACACCACCTACGATAGGGTGACCCTTGCGGTTCAAGGAAATAACCACACCAACACCGACAATGTCCGCAGAGGCCGAGGAGGCATGTGGAGGGGCGGGCACACTCTGCATCTTGACGCCAGATACACAGCCGTCCGACACGACCACATCAAGACTCGCCTGTAGCTTCGACATGATACTCTGCTGCCAGGTGCGCACCAACCCTGCATGCGGCTTCAGTTTGGCATTTTTGGGACCTGCTGGAATACCTGCTGTTGCGGATGACTCTGATGCGGCAGACGAAGATTCCGGGGCAGAGGGCGATGGCACGGCACGCGGCTTCACTACTGCAAGCATCAGGGGGGGACGGGTGTGGCAAATCCCCTTGGCTACCGCTGCGTGCGGATGCACACGACTCGTGACCGCCTCCGATGCCTCGGATACGTCGTTGATTTTTGTCACCTGACGTGCGAAGCGAATGCACTTGAATCCGCGAGCCTGTTTGCGCTTGCCACTCACGATTTTGGTTGGTTTGAAGGCATATATGCCGAAGATCTTGTGGATGTATTTTTCAAGAATCTCGTTTGACATTGAAGCCATGCCGGCGTTCCTTGCGCGCTGTCGGATTTCCTTGTGGAACAGCACGTGAGTCGGGTTACCCGCACGCAGAAGGCCGGCGAATGTTACCACATCGAAGTTGGCGTCCATCACCTTGTGCCTCTTCTCTTTGACGTCTTCCGGCAAGACATTGCCCTCTTGCACACACAACAATTGTGTCATGAGAGCTTTCCTCTTCTCTGCACCGCCTCCAGTTGCAGGAGGAGGAGGAGCGTTGTCCGAGTCTGCCGATACCAAAAGCTTTGCTGCGAAGGAGGAGGCAGCACTCGTCGAAGCAGGCGCATCGCCGACCATGTTGTCGCTGTCGAGCAACAACGTGCGACCGGTCTTTGCTAGAATCGGTGTGCCATCTCTTTCGTGCTCGCTAGAGTCGTTGTCCTCGTCGTCGTCCTCGGATTCAGTGTCTCCCAACATGTCATCTTTCGTCAGTGCAGGAATCAATGACAGCGGCAGAGAGACCGGTGGAGCGAGTGCTGCCATGGTAGGCGCTGCCAGATTCGCAGCTTCACTGTCGGCGTCAATGGTGGTGGCAGTCGACGAACCGACTGCCCCCGCCATTCTTTTCTGACGGCCAACAAGAGGAGAAACTAGAGTGACATTCATCGCAAAGCGTGTGAATATCACAAAGCAAAAAAATTGCCCTTTATTTATGTGCAAATTTGATTTATGTGCTATTTTTGGAAATTTTCAATTTGTCCCTCGGGCGGCGAACAGCCGTGAGTTCAGATGTCATTTGTCGCGGTGTTCAGATGTCATCATTTGCCTCGGTGTTCTTTTTTCGCAGCGCCTGAGGCATCTCTGCCGAGCGCAACGTTGCGTTCTTCCCGGGCTTCCACACAGTTGATGCTTTTCCGCACACTTTCGGGGCACCCCGCGCTGCTTCGGACAAAGTCCACAAAACACGTGTTGGGCAGGACGCTGCGCATGTCGTTGCTCACGAGGATGCTGCTGGTCGAAGTGGCTGATATGACGCACCTGTTTCGCGAGTGGTACGCTGTCACGAGCTGAATCGGTATCACCTCAGATTTCCGTGTGTGGTGTAGAGTTCTGTGGCGCTTGTGTCTTGCCGAACCGCCTTGGACATGCTTGCTCGATTCTCTCTGATAGGCTGCAATATTGCGTGCCGTGTCGGCAGAGTGGCAAAAAACATCGATGGTGCTGAGCAGCACCTGGAATTCGCTGTTCATTTGGCCAAGCTTGTTACAAAGCAACATTGTGCGCTGCACCGAGCCGCCACCACCGACGCCGCCACCACCGTCTGCACTTGAAGCATTCTGGCTCCCTTGTGCAGACGACGCCGTGGCCTTGCCATGTGAACTTGTGCTGGCACCAGCACCTAGCGATGGTGTGTGCAGTACCGCGCAAAGCTCTTCCTCATAGGACCTCTTGTAGTATTCGACGTCGACGCGGTCCGACGTGAACGAAACGTGCTGGGCTTGCGCGTTTGGTGGCAGCACGATAAATTCGATTGCGGGCGTCAAAGTTCCTTTAATTTGTTGTTCCTGCGCACAGTTGCGTGTATCAGGATGTTGCAACAGAGCACGTGTGTCCTGGAATGTGCAAGCAGCACCAAGGCGCACAATAAGAGTGGCAGCACGCGCACGGCGCGTCTGCCCGATGTGCACTTACCGAAATCGACGCCCTGAGCTCCTCGCTCTGCGTTGGCGGTGTCACAGAGTGTGTCGTCTGCTTGCGTCCCCGCGTGTAGTCCATAATGGCTTGCAGTTCACCGTAATCCGACGCCCGTGTCCCCTGGTTGAGCACACTGATGTCCTGCTTCAAATTTTGCTCTACAAATACCGTCTTGCGCAAATTCTCGTTGCCTACGATCAAATCGTAGTCCCGGGCATGCACCAGCCGTCGGTAGCTCTTTGTGAGACGAAACAGCACGCCCGGCACGTCGCCCGAGTAATAATGGCCATTGTTTCGGAACACGTACACGTAGTAGCGTGTGTCCCTGCCAGAGAGGTCGCGAGGAATGTCGATTGCAGGGATGCGCAGCAGTCCTTGGTCCTCGTTCTCGTTGGCTCCCTCGTAGCTCCATTCGATGTCACCAATCGGAATCACCACTGGTACCAACGTGTTGGGTTGCGCTGGCATTTTGCAGAAGCGGAAGACCACAAACCCCAGCACCAAGTAGCACGTGGTCACTTCAAACAGGAAATTTTGCATGTGCTCCAATAGTTGTCGCTGGATCTCCTCTTCGGTTTCGGAAGACTGCGCTTTGCCAGCGCTTTTCTCTTCGGTCGCAGCGTCGCTTTTACGCGACGTCATATTGATGCTGCAATCTATGTAATTGTTGCGATAGCAGTCCAGACTGGCTTGCAAAGCGATGTCGTTGTGCAGCATGTAAAGTAGAAGACGCTGGTCGTCCAGACGCCCCTGCGCACCACACCAACCCGAGCGTGACGACCTATGCACATGCAAACACACGGCCAACTGCGCGTCCTTGGCACATACACGACAAAAATGCAACTCTCGCGCAAACAAACCAAATTCGATAGCGCGACATCCAAAAGCACGTCATCTGTGTTTTCTTGCCGATATACCGTGCCATCGGCATACCCCTGAAGACGGAAGTAGTTTGCACTCATAAAGACTGGCTACGCGTATCTTACGTTTCAACCGTTTATATATTTTAAAAGTGACTTCGCGGCACTTTGCGGCTTGCTGAAACCACGCCGTGCCACTTCACTACACTGCTGCTATCAGGCCGTATCGTCGCAGCAGCGGCCTACTCTTGCGATTGTGGCCTTTTTAGCCGTGCATCTGCTCGATCTTCAGCTGCACGCTGTCGAGCTCGTTCTGCAGAAGCGCGTTTTCTTCCTTTGTCTGGCGGGTGGCAATCTCGATCCGTTGCTTCTTCTCGTCCAGGCTGTGTGTGGTCTGTAGCACCGCCGCCGCTTTTTTGACGATTTGGTTTTCGATGCACTCGATGCGGGCGACGGTGTCGGCGGCCACGCCGCACATGACGGTTCGTGTGCGCTCGCCGCGCAGTCGCTCCTGGCTGCGCTGTGTGTACTTGATGATCGCGCCAAGCATACACTTGTTCTTGAGCGTTTCGTACGCGTTCGAGGTCTGTAGGACGGCATCGATCATGGAGTCGGCTGTTCTACCCGTGCTGACACGCGAATGGCCTCCAATGTGTTCTTCGTGTTCGTTCGCAACGACGACGCCGCCGACGGTCTCTTCGATTCCACGCGCCAGATGCAGGATCCGTGCCAGCGTCTTATAGCGCAAAGAAAAGCGCAACTGTGAGTTGGTGCTGGAAATATTGTCTCGGTCGTCTCGAAGTCGCTCCTGGCATCGTTTAGAAATGGCTGCCACGCCCCGACGCAGACTGGCCGTTTTTTTGTTCATGCCGCGCTTGGCGCCATCCCCACGACCGTCGTCGTCGTCCTCGGGTGTGCCGCCGAGGTCGACGTCGTGTCCGGCCATGATATCCTCCACCAGCAGCGACACGTCCAAACACTTGTGCATGGCGTGCATGAAATCGCAGTGCTGTTGGAGTGTGGCGTGCAGCTCGGCAAATATGACAGTACACGACTTGGTGTACAGAAAGGCTTCTGAGCAGTGTTTTTTCGCATCGATCCGTGTCCGGTTCAGCACGGCGTCATGTTCAAACACGCAAGCTTGCAAGTCTATGTAGTCCACGTCGCTCAGCACGCTTTGCATATACACAAGGATTGCCACCGGTGTTTTACATGTCGACAGTGCGCGCTTCTTTCCCGACATGCCCGCCACCAAACGTGCTGTGCGTGGGTGCACTTTTTCTACACGAGTCTCTGGTCTTGTCTCCGACTATATACACATGCAGTTCTTTTTCAGGCTTTTATTCAGTTTCTCGTTTGTCGCTGCAAGCCGCTGCATTTGCGCCAATTTCTGCGGATTGAAAGGTGTGACATGCGTCACGGCAAGTCGCCGGGTGTTTGTAATGGTGGCCACAAAAAACTCCTTATCCAATGGACGCACCTTTGCCACCCTCATGTCGCTATCGTAGCAACGGCGAGTGCTCAACTCTATCATCACATACTCGTCGTGGCCCGCATTCGGCACACCCACAAAGGCATCGCAGCGCAAACATGCAACTTTCAAAATGCAACAGATGCTGTCAATTTCATTACTCCAGGCGGACAGTAGCCGAATGACCTCGTCGCATTTTGAAACATGGACCGACATAAACACAGAATCCATCATGATACCCGGGTTTGCCTTCTCAGACATCTCGCAAAATCTCATGCACAGCAACGTCATTATGCTACCACCGACGCACTTGCATATATACACACGGAACTGGCAATATTATGTACATGACATCACGAAGCTCGTTTTTCTGTATTTGTATTTTTTTTTCATACACAAAAAATACCCCGCTGTACAACCCATCAACGGCACGATCAGAGACCAGAGACGGTGATCATATATATAGAGCGTGCTCTGGGGCGAGATCGCGCCATGTCGACACACGCGATGCTGCATAATGAGGGGTGGTTCAATGACCTGATGACCACCTACATGCACAGGGCAGAGCAGGCTGCAATCATACATGCCCGGTTTGACAATATGTATACAGCAGATCTGGACGAATGGCTATGGTATTCACACCATGGCTGTCGGGACCGTGTATACGGATTGTATGGACAGTTTTTGGGGCCTGATGATGATATAATCGCATTCTTCAAAAGACACATGACAGTGCTCGTTCAAAATTATGCGGCGTTCACTATGAATATGATCATGGGGAAAATAGCATACCACCGTGCAGCTATCGGCGACTTGGGTCACACAATTGCCCGCGAACAACACATTGCCGCACAGCAACATATGTCAACGCAGCAAATAGATTCACAGCCACCATCGGAAGCAGAAATCATGATCAAATATCGTGACATACATCGCTGGTGTGTCTTTATGTTACACAACGTGATTACCTCTCGTCATCACTACATTCCATTGTAAAGATTTTCAATCGTTCTTGTATTACAAAACACCACACTCCGTGATGATGCTCGCTGTAGCGTATTACATTCGTATGATGCAATACGGCTCGTGCTATTCTGCCACTGCAAGTGTTTGCTGTGGCGATGGTGCCGCACGCTCAGACACAAGAGCCAGTGCAGCCCTGATCTGCGGCGCGTCGCAACTCAGCCCGTGTTTTTTCGAGCTCGCGATCGCACAGTTCAAATTTCTTCTGCAAGCGCGCGATAGCCACCTTGAAGTCCTGCGTCTTTTGGACGCGGTCGTCACGCTCCTCACGCATACGCTTGTGGTGTACAACGGCGTCACTGCCCATGCCACCGCGACCCGACATGAACAACTCGTCTGAGATGTTCATGTCTTTCTCGCGGTTTTTGTCCATGGCGGCAAGGTAGTCATTGATGATGCAGTTGCATTCGTCCACATCGTCGCGCTTGTGGACGTCCGCATCTACTTCCGTGTAGAAACCCATTACAGAATCAGGGCACTTGTTCACTTCCACATCCTTGCCATCACCACAGACCATCTTGACACCATCATCCCGAATATCGGCGGGGCGGTCGCCAAACATGCCAAGGGGATTTTCGTCGGCGGCATCTATGCCCTCGTGCCTACTGCTCAGGTTGCGTGCCAAGGACATGGCACGCTATGTTATGTTTCGACGATTTTCAATTCTTGTTGTCTATAAAGACAAATGCAAGTGACCCTAAAAATGCCGGAAATAGCAACAATGGTCGCCCGAATAGATGGCAATCACGTACGCGAAATGTTTCGCACCCAAACACCAAACACTCAAAAAACGTCTGCTATCACTTTTCGCGGCCGATTCGGACATGCCTAGTACCAATCTCAATGCTGTATAGTGCTTGAAAACGGTTTGTATCCCTCCGGTGTCCACTGCGAGCATACTCGGGTCCACTTGAGCCCTGCAGGAACCATTTTTCCAAACTTGTCCTTGCCCTCTAGGTCGTGACATACAGTGGTGAAATATACCACTTTCCGATCGTTTTGATAGAAGATATCCAGATTTTCGCCTTCGTCGATGCTTGCGCAAAAGTGGAGGGGGACTGATTCGTGCCGCCACGGACAATCATACTGTACTACATCCCATGTTTCTGACACATTGTTGAGCTTTACGATTTCGCCTTCTGTGTCCGAAGCAAATTGGATCTTCCATTGTGAATTTTGCTGATTCGGGTCGTTTTTCATCTCAACAGTAAAGTTTTCGGTATCATGCATGAGCTCGTCGCAATGCCAGAAACGCAAGCACACGTACACTATGGGAAGACCGTTGTCATCCTTACTGTGTGTATATTGAACATTGTATTTAACGTCTCCTGCAGTTATATTCGGTCGTATGTAGGAGTTTGGCGGCATATCTGGCGCCTGGATTCCGACGAAAACGCACCACCTTCGACACTCAGCAAACTTACAGTCCCCAACCGTCAACACGGGGTCGTGTACTTACTTATATAGTGACCACATTGCTGGGCCACAAGAGCTATTCTTAGGTCATAAAATGAGGACGTGTCAGCCCAACACCAGAGTGGGTGGGGTGGTGGCGTTGTCTGAAATAGAACAAAGTGTAATTTTGAAAAACTATAAAACCGGCCACATGTTTAGGAAATGTATCTGAAACTCCACAATGTCACCCATGCACGGGCCACGTCTGGACATTTTGACATGGATTCTCGGGGCGGACTCGGCACTGTTCAGGCAGATCACCATGTCGTCACAATCGCATGCGCTGTCGGAAATCGAAGGGTCTGTGCTGCTGCGGTGCTTTGAAAAATATGCACTGGAGGCATGCGAGGACCAAAACGTGCAGGGGAGGCCACAGCCCAGCAGACACTTTGAAGACCCCGTGGTGTCGGCCGAATGCGAGGCGTGGCGGCTGCAGACCCGGCTACAGACAGGGTCCGACTGTCTGCTCAGGCTCATATGCATCTGCATGCTTGTGCGTGATTTCGATGAAATCCGCGACTTTGTCGAGCGCCGGTGGGTCGATACAATTGCCGTCGACGCTGCTGCGGATGCGGCGGCTGGCCATGCAGCATTCACTTGTCGCCAATTCGCTGACCAAAATGAAATGGTGTGCACGGCTGCGTGCATCATAGTGCAAAACATACCTTATTTCATGGAGACCGACTGGAACGGGAAATGGAATATCAAGAAGGAAACATGGAAGACGGCGCACTGGTACCACATTGTGCGTCGTGTCAACACCGATGCGCGGGTCATTTTTTGCGGTGAAATGATACAAGCGGCCTATGACGCGCCTGCCACGGCTGCCACACTGTGTGAGTTCCTGGGGCGCGTCAAGGGCGCGTTGCCATATACACCACAAGATGTCGTGAAGTGGTGGCAAGATCACGGCGACCATCACCATCTTTGCTACAACATGCAGATGGTGTGTGACGTGTACAACTACCAGTCACATACAGCCACGGCATATAATGTGGTAGTGCCGCCTATACCAACCCGGCAGCACATGACGCACGTTACGATGGAGACGCTGCGAATTTTGGTGGTGTTTTACTCGAACCTGTTGCGCCAGGTGGAAAGCAGACTGTTGCATGATATTTTGCCGATCGACCTGGACACACTGAAAATGTTGGTGATGATTTACGACAAGGTGCGCACCAGGAGCTCGTCGCAACAGCAGGTTGTGATTGCTGCCGTGAATCGTGTCACCAAATCGGTCAAGGTGTTTGTGCAGATGTACCGTGCATGTTCTGAAATGGAACGGTGCCTGCGTTTGTATGTGTACCTGAATCATCTGCGGAGCCCCTCGAACACGTTTGCGCTTCTGTCTCATATTGCTCAGAACAGCCACGCGCCACCGCGCGACGACATGTGCCGTGTGTTCCGACAGTGGCTGTGCAATATGGACGGTCTGTGCAGCCAAGACTGCATGATGTCCGCGGCAGTACTTACTTGGGGTGGGCGTGACTTGGCCAATTTCTGTCTCCGCTCCTCCGTGTATCTGCGAGAGCAGCAGCCCCCTGTCCACGAGATATTGCTTTTGAACGACGACGGAACCTTTGGCGACGCCAGCGATCTCCTGGACCCGTTGCTTTTCCAGGACGTCTTCGCCGAGAATTCTTTATTGGACCACTGAAAAATAGGATTGTAGAATGCGGCTACAAGCACACACACATCCTTATTACACAGTACAAGTACATACCCACACATGTGCATATGCATTCTTGTGTCGCGCGCCGGTGCGTCGATACGAGTGCCGTTTACGCACTAGCAGAAGCAGTAATGGCATGTATTATTCTCACTTTTTGTCGCCAATTTACGAAAGAGAGCGGCTATGCCGCCTTTGCAATGGTTCGCTTCTATGTGCATGATTTAGCGAATATTTCGCGTCGAGCATAATAGTCACAGGTTGCACTGCGTTTTAGTATATAAGCAGTGTCGACACTGTCGCACTGAGTGTGGATTTAGATAAATACGACAGTTTTGCAAAAGTGTAGACCTTGCAGGTGCTATTCGTCCTATCGCGTGTCGCGGTCGCCCCGTAGCAGCAAAGGTCGGTGCGATGCAGTGCACACTCCGCTGGCCCGAATTTGTCAATGTCGCTGCTCAAGCGGAGATAAGGGACGTGGTGTCGAAGCATTTGCTTGCCTTTCTCATCTCGTCCGTGTACATCTGGTACGACACGACGTACAATGACGGTGAGCGTCCTGGTGTACAAAACTGGGACTCCACTGCTTTGCCCACGATGTGGATGATGTGGCAGGCGTGGCAGTCGAGTGTACAGAGTGACATCATGCACGGCCTCCGCTTGTGCTTTTGCACGAGTGCGGAGAAATGTGTGTTTGGATACGGCGTCATTCTGGTCGTCCTCACCCGTACACATGTTGGCAAAGTGGCGCGTGCGCTTGTGATGCTTGGCTGCATCGAATTGGTCAGATTGTGTTTCATGCGTAACGTCGACAAGTGTGAGAATTGGCCTTCGTTCGCGATTGTCTACTTTGTACTTGTCCTCATGGCCTACCTCGGGGAGACCCCGCATTATGCAAAGTTTGTCGGTGCCTTGATCATTCTATTGTTGCTGTGCTCGCACATTCTGGCGCGTAAACAAGGCTGGGTTCGATATTTCGTACTTTCTTTGATGCTGCTTCGTGTGGTCGAGTTGCTTCAGCCGCCTGTGTGCATGCAGCCTCGTATCGAGCGGGTGTACAAGACATTGGAGTTCCTCATGGTGATGTTGACCTACTTGACGACCATCGTGCTTGCGATACTCTTTGGAATCGCAGACGTAGTTGTGGCATTGTACAAGGGCGTACGGCAGGTGTACAAGGATGCAGTCGGCATGTACAACGCGATGTTCCCAGCGCCACCTATGCCTGCACTGTGTGCACCCAAAGAAGGCTCGCACCGCGCTCGCTCTATGTCACCCGTTGCGAAAAAGCGCGTGGCACACGCTGCGAAACCGCACGTGACACACGTTGCGAAACAGCACGCGACGTCCGTCACTGGCAAAGACAGCACCTCCAACTGTATGAACGCTGTGGCAGAAAAGACCTCGTCTCAAAAGAACCGTATATTCCACGACGAAGTTCCCGATGCCTCAGGATCGGGATCGGGCCAGCGGCAGTCTACCCGCAAAAGGTCGAAATCTGCCGTCGAAAAGGCCACACCTGCCAAAAGGAAAAAGCAGCGCTAGTTGCTTGCACCCCCGCCTGCATGGGGCGGCTTGTAGTACACGACACGACACACTGTAACACTCCGTCGTACGTGTACTAACCCTGGAGACAACCATTTGTAAACAGTGAAACGGGACTGGTGTTCCTGGGGCGGGGTTCGATTCCTCGCCGTTTCAGGCTTTTTTGAAATCAGAGTGTGTGTGCAGTGGATTTTTTCGCCGGCAGGGTTCCATCACGACATGCCCTGTGTGTTTTCAGGGTCGAACACGGAAAAATTGGACATTAACACGCTCATGCGTAGCGCGAAAGTATATAATAACAACACCAACAGTGTCGTATTGCCGTGGTCGCACTTTTGGAACAATACAGGACACAGCCGGTGCGACTGTGCAATGTCGCCATCTCCTGTGTGCTGTGCGATACTCCTCACCATTGTGTACTATTACGACGTGACAGCGCCAGTTTTCACCCACGACGACCCGGTGCGTTGGGGTCGCTCTGTCTTGGGCCGAGAAGTGGTTATGATGCTTTATGCCATCACCACACTGGTCCACGGCTGGGGGCTACTATGCCTGCCGTCGTCACTGTTTTTCCCCACATTTTTGTTTTTGTGGCGAGGTCTCGCCGTGTTGTCGATCCTGGTGTGTGTGTTGTCAGTTGTGGTTTGGGTGTCAGCCACTACGCATGGCCTCGGAGGGTTGACTGGCATAGTACATGGGGTTTCGCACTTGTTACTCTTTCCGTCGTGTCTGCATTTGCTATTTCTGAATTTTCAACTTGGTGTGCGGTTTTTGTTGGCGCTTGCGGAGGCCAGTAGTGCGCTCGTACCATCGTCTCTAGACTTTGCATGCGACTGTTTTTTTGTCTTCAGTTTGACTTTTGTACTGTGCAATTTTTTACACATGTGTCGAGAAATTGCGGGGGGACTCTACACACTCTGCACCAATACGTTTTCTGTCAGGATTCATGGTCCTCGGAATAAGATTTGTGCGAAACGAAATTTCGATATTTATCACAAAAACGCAAAAGAAGAGTATGTCACGCTATAGGAACATTGTGTTTTGGGTACTTCGTTAATTTGGTGCATGCGCTACACGTAATAAATTGGAACTGGTGAGTATGATGTAGGGGACCCAAAGTACATTTGCTCTTGGGAAGGTACATCAATATCGAATGGCTGCATTGGCGCATCTGACTGCTGTAGTTTTGTCGTAGAATAGTGGCCATAGCAACACAGAATAATTGCGGTGCACATTGTCACAATTATGACAACATATACCACAATTACGCCAGCCCAAAAAAATTGCTCTGGAAACCCCCAAATGCGCCGTTTTTCCTTCACCACTGGTGTTTGTGCCACGTTTGTCGGCATTCTGGTGACACTCGTCACAGTGGCGAGTTGCATTCGCGCAAGTTCACTGTTGATGGTGACCAGGTCCACGGGCGCGCGCGCCGAAGCGGGTGTACGAAACGAGATTGACACTGTGACGCTGATGCCTGGTGATGCTAAAGTGGCCAATCTTCGACTAGAACTGTCTGCAGCGGATATGACCTCAGCAGTGACAAGACGCACATTAATATTGTGCGGCGGCACGTCATAGACAATTGCAAGCGCCAGGATAAAGTCGATGCGCTGGGACTCGAATTCTGCCACTGTTATTGGTAGCCGGAATATGAGAATATCAACGAATTCTGGGTCCGATACTGTATCATTTGTTGTCATTGGCTGTGCGCTTGGAAGTGGTGTTGTGCTTGGCGGTACACTGGTGTCATGGACAGCTGATACTGTTGTAGTTGTTGATATTGTTGCAATTATGGTTGGTGCTGGTATGGTTGTGTCTGTATTTTGTGATGTAGTTGAGTTTGGTGATATAGTTGAGTTTGGTGATGTAGTTGAGTTTGTAGTAGTGGTGGTTGCTGGTGGCGGTGTAGTAGTGGTGGTTGCTGGTGGCGGTGTAGTAGTGGTGGTTGCTGGTGGCGGTGTAGTAGTGGTGGTTGCTGGTGCCGGTGTAGTGGTGGTTGTTGCTGGCGCTGATGTAGTTGTGGTTGTTGCTGGGGATGTTGTAGTTGTTGTTGTACTTATGGTTGGCAGGAGGGTGCACTCTCCACTTCCCTCAACCGCAAATGTACCAGAAGAACACGGCTGACAGACATTTGATGCAGCACCCACTGCAGCCGAAAAATGTCCTATTGTACAATTCGAACATGCAGAATCTCCAGTGATGTTTTTGTAAGTGCCGGCCAAACATTGTGTGCATTTGCCAATTCCTGGTCCGGTGGATCCCGGCGGGCATGGAACTGTTTTGTGTTTTACACAAGCAATTTCAGTAAGGCTGTAGTTGCGTGTACATGTGCGCGGCGTGGTTGCCATCTGCATTATATCTACAATGCGGCACAAGCGACGCCGTCTATCGAAACATATATCTGTAGAATCTACGCATCAGCCGCAATATCCAACGCCAAACCAACAAAGGGCGAGAGGCACGCGACTCACCCTTGGACGAGCACACGGATTTCAACAAAGCAACACACTGCGTTCTGTCGCTGGCCACTTGTCCACGGCAGGTAAATGTATCCTCTATACGATCGCATGTGCTACTGCAACCATCGCTGGAAATGTTATTTCCGTCGTCGCATTCCTCAAAATTGTGGACTACCATTCCGTCGCCGCACACGGCGGCACACGCATCAGGTGTGTTGTCGTGCAATGTGCATCGGAATCCACATTCGATGGTGCAATTCGCAGAGCAGCCATCTCCATTCTTGACATTACCATCGTCGCAGCCCTCACCATAAAGCCGCCGCGCATCTCCACATACTGCAGAATGTGTGATGCGCGGCGGGCATGCGAAACATATGTTGAAACGATAGTTTAGTGCACAAGCCAACTTGAGTCAAATTGATGAGAATTTATTCATACAAACACAATCCCCGCAGCTCACATTGTATGGGCTCGCTGGCACTCAAAACATCGCATAGATGCGGTGGTGCCAGCCATGATTTTTGATTTGCTATCTATGAACGTACTCATATTCATGTGGTGTTGCGTAGTGCCTCTGACTTCGAATGGAACGAGGGGGGGCGACGGCATTTTGAAATTCTTCTCCGGATTCCCATTCTCTTTCACGCGCCCCCCGGTTCCCACAGCAGCATACAAACAGCAGCGCAATGCAACAGATCAAGCACATACACAGGAGCACTAGAAACACGATAAACCAGGGTAGACTAAGATCAAATAGAAAACCGGTGTTGTTGGGAAGCGACGCGGCAGATGTGTGCAAGACGATGCCCGACATGACGCGCTGCATTGCTTGAATTACAAAAGCGTCCGTCGGCACTGGGATCGACGCAAAACTCGAAATTTGGGCTTCCACAATGCAAGACTCGACTTGCTGGAGTCCGGTGTTGGTTTGCACAGCAAGCAGCGCACGCCGTCTTCGACCCTGATACACAGGTCCCGTCGTTCCAGTTGCAAAATAGCTCAAGGTAACATTGTTGACGGTCACAGCATATGCTTTCGCAAGTTCTGATTTGAAGGTGGTCCTGACGATCATCGTGTCACTTATGAAGGCGTTCAGTGAGACAGGAACCTGGAAGATCTTCTCTGTGATTTGGATGGTTTGTACGCATGTTTTCACCGTAGAGGTCTCGCTGCGCGACCATCCTTGTGCTGCAATGCACACACACGAATCCTCGGTAGTGCTCTGCGCAGCGGACATGGAGTTGGGCGTGCACTGTGTGCATTGTCTGTTATCTGCTGTTGATTTAAACGTTCCTGCCGCACACACAGTACAAGTGTTGACGTCGCCTGCGAATCCCAGGTCGCACACGCACGCTGCTGCACCAATGCTGCCCGTAATGGACGTGCGTGTGGCAAGACAATTAGTGCATGCATCGGCGCCCGTACTTTCCTTGTATGTGCCTGCCGCGCACTGTACGCAATTGGTGCCCGTATGCCCCCGGCTGCATTCGCATTGTGTATGATTAGTGTTGGCCACGTAATTCACCGCACCGATAGCGTTACACGGTGTGCATGCCGCATCGCCATGCCCGCTCTTGGCCGTGCCAGGGGGGCATGTCTGGCATACGGCACCGTTTCGAGTGAAGCCAGGAATGCACACGCATGCAGCACTTCCCACCGTCATGGCGTTTTCAAAAGTGCCACACGCTTGGCATTGCGGGTCGGTACCACCCGTGCCAGGTCCGAACGATCCAACGGGACAGGCTTGACACACCCCAGGACCTACAATGTTCTTATACTTGCCAGTTTCACAGAACTCGCACTGCCCACCACCCGCACCCGTTGACCCAGCTGCACACGACATCCCTGCAAAGGTGCAGGTGAAGGTAATGCCATCCGCTGCGTTTTGTTTTGTGTATCCCGCTTTGCAGGTGCATCCGGAAATGGCGACGCTGCGCTCCGTCGACGTTGAATTCGACGGACAGATGCTGCACGTTGCGGATCCAGGTAGAGCGTTGTATTCGCCCGCCTTACAATTGACACATGGACCATTGAGGGTGCCCACGGTGCCCACACCACACACTGTGTCTGCGATCGGCGATGTGGACACCAGCAACCGTATCGAAAAATCGTCGCCATTGCAAGTGTTGCCGTCTGTTGTGAACTGAACCTCGAGACGGTCGCCGGCACCGGTCATGGCCCATTCTTTCACAGGGTGTGTTTCTGCGCTCGGTAACGCCGTGTATGTTTCGGTGCCCGATTGTGCAGAGTAGTACTTTATCACCAACTTGTCGGTTTGCGGCCTCGGAGCAATTTGATATTTGTTGTGGTCATCGCACCAACCATCGGTGAGTGCTTCGGTATAGTCCGCATTATCCGATTCGCAATAATCATGTAACGTCCCGGGCACAGCACACAAACTGAGTTTGAATGCAAGTATTTTGAAATGAAGCCCGTTATCCACCATGGTGCGAAATGTGTAATTGTGCATGCCATTGAGTTCACCGTTGGCGACTGACGATTGCAAGAGCAGAGTAGCAGTGGCATCGCCCTCGAATGGGCAGTTATACCTTCCTTGCACTGGACATACTAGGTCGAAAAGTTTTTGGTACACATTGATTTTCTGCGGCCACACCACCGGGGTACTTTGTGTATTGAAACTGTCGTGAACAGTTCTTGGCGGCCCATTGGCATTTGGTATCGTACTCATGGGCTTCGTGGTGTCAGTAGCATATATTACGCCATCAATCCAGACCTCGAAATTCACAGTCAGACTCGACTCGGGGGTGTTTGCGATTTCACCGATAGTCGTGCTCATAAGGACCGTGAAAAAGAAAATGCTGAGATGGGGAGCACATGTGTTGCAAACGGACGTCCCCCATTGCGGTGTTGCTCTGTCTATGGCGGTGAAACATCCCATACATTCAGATTTCGTGATGCCTCGAATGGACAGATGTTCATATTGGACCCCGCCTTGGGTTGGGTCCGCGGGGTTGTACGGCTTGGATTTTTTGAGTTTCCCCACAAGGACACTGGTGCCAGTAACATCCTTATTTTGAATGTACAAATTGTATGTGATGCCAATTTCCGCGTCGAATCGTGCCCCCATGCCATTGCAGATACCAGAATTTTTCAACAACACACAACCATTACATTCGTCCAACGGCCATGGGAAATTGATTTTTGGATTGGCGCTGCTTGGCATTGCACATGCGCAATTGATTTGGGAGTTTTCACGACACACCGCAACGCTGCTGTCCATGTCGATAAAACGATCGACGGCAGCGATCACTGGGGCTGACCTGTCCAACCTTATAGTGACATGATTCTCGCTGTTTTTACACTCCACAGCGTCCAGCAACAGTTCAATTTCAATGGACTGCTTCTCGCCATCGAGCGCAAAGACTTTTGTCGAAGACAATGGGCGGTTTCTATCGTATGTCTCTGTGCTTAAAACACCTCTGATGGCGCTGAGGTGTGTGATAAACAACACGTCGGTCTGTTGCATAGGTCGGGTGCTATACTTTTGAGTTTCACCACACTTAAAAGCTGAAAGTGGGTTGGTGCTAGCGGGATCGCAGCTCCGACCATCCTCGGCTTTCCAAACCGCATTACGTTCGCATGTTTCAAAAAGTGCAAGATCCACTCTCACGTATGTGATGACTCCTGGCATGGACCTAATGGTGTAGAAGAAACGTTCTGATTGTGCTGTGCTGCGTACACCGCCTGTGATGGTTTGTCGAATGCGAAATTCCGGGTCCGTCACATTGTAGTTGGCCGCGTTGGCTGGCAATTGTGACACCGTAGATGGTCTGATCAATATTGTGGCGGGTAGTGTCCCCTCAAATGGACACGCTGAGGCAGACGCCGAGTGTAATAGACCGTAAACGCGAGGACATATGATTTCAAACTGTTTCGGTACAATTTCAAACGTTTTTTGTAAGAATGTGTTCACGTCGGTGAGTCCAGTCAACCCATCCACGTTACGTTTTCGTGCCAATTCGGAATTGTCCGTGACATATAACGTTCCGCCAATGTCAAACTCGAAATTGACGGTCAGCGCGGTGGCATCATTGTCATTCTTGAGTTCTGCTGTTGTCAGCTGTACGGGTAACGAAAACAAGAACAGCTTATTGGACTCGGCACAATTGCCACAAAACGTGTCGCCCAATGAATCTACACCGCCACTAGAAGACCGGCAGCCTGCACAATACGCGTACTTGTACGACCTGATGTTGATGTGTTCGTACTGTACGCCATTCGTTGTTCCATTTTGGAACGGAAAACTGCGCTTCAACTTTGCAATCCCAATTACGTTTGACACCGTGGTACCAGCATTCACATTTATGACTATATTTGATGGCGGGTTTATGCGGACATAAAACGTTAGGGCCGCATCGTGCAAAGCAACTCCCATGTTGTCACACACGCCTGGTTCTGCTCTTTGCACACAGGAATTGCAATCATCAACCGGCCAGTTCAACACCGACCCATCCGACATCCTGCACCTGCAACCAGCAACCTCATTTGTGGGACAGTGTTGTGGTAGGGTTTGTGGTGCCATAGCAAGCAGACGACGATGTGTCACAGCATTCATTTCCGGTGTCGTAATCATCGCAACTCCGGAGGATCGCTCTTGATTCTGTGTGTCCCGGTATGTCAAACTCTGCCAATTCATCAGTGTCCTGTCAATTTGTGCATTCATTGTACCCGTGCCTGGTGGACGAGAGTCGTGCGGTTTGATGGACAGTCGCATTACATTTCCTGGCTGTGTATTGGCTCTTTGATTCCACATACCTGACGCTTGCATAGTACTGGTCATTATGTCTGTGACTGCACTTGGGAAAAAAACCACTTTATCGTTCGATTGGTACGTTAGTTCGAAACATGGGGTGGTAGAACATGGTGCTCGGATCGGCATGACTTCTCTGTTGTTCACCGGCGAAGCAAAAAGGGTCGGTAGCCAAATATCGTCGCTCACAGCAAGATTGATGTCTACCAACTTTTCGACCTGCTTGCCGGTGTACCGCAGCTTCGGATTGGGTATAGTATTTGAAGTCTGTATGGTCAAAATATACACGTTCAAAGGGTGATGAAACCTCTGCCTGTGTGCAAAGGACGTCTGCGGCTGAATTGTTTCAAAGATTTGATTGCCATTCTCGCTTTTCATGTTTAATTGTGCATACGTCCATTCTTGTTTGTCTTGATTAAACAAGTCGACGACCAGGGTGTGTTCCCTGAATACGTAGAACGAAATGTAGTTTTTACCAGGCTTCAAGATGACATCCTGAGTGACTAGCACGTCTGCCGGATCACTGCATGTCATTGTCGATGCGTTGAGGATCCAAGGCGACACGCATTCGCTGCAGGCAACTGTACCAATCACCCACTTGTAGAACGGGTTCACGCACTGTGTACATGTTTGTGCGCTCAAGCCAAACCCTACAGCACAAACACAGACCGCGGCAGTGCCAGCACCGACCACCTGCCCGAGCGGGCATTTGCAGCCGGTGATGTTTAAGTTGTTGCCTGGTTGTGTAGTTGAGCCAGTCGGGCATGCGGTGCAGCCTGTAGCAGCAATACTTGTCGTCGGGTAAAAGCCACTTTCGCACAAGACACAGGTGTCAGTGACACTTCCCACAATGCCGACAAACTTGCCATGCTCACAGGAAGTACATGGTAACGAGCCCTCCACCGTCTTGAACTTTCCAGCCGAACATTGAGTGCAGACCACCCCATCGCTGCCCGTGTACCCGGGCCGGCATTTGCAGTTGCTGATGCCCGAGTTGCTGCCTGCTTCCGCCGTCGAGCCACTCGGGCATGGGGTGCAGCCTGCGAGATTCGTTGTCGGGTACGAGTCCTTTGGGCAGAAGGCGCAGATGTCAGAGTCAGCACCTGTACTTGCTATAATTTTGCCAGGATTACAATCGGTGCAAACGTTGTTACCAGGTGTGGGTTTGTACTTTCCCGCAGCGCACTGCGTGCAAGAAACTGCATTGCTTCCGGTGTAACCTTTGTTGCACAAACAGTTGCCGCCTGCTGCTGGTCGGGCAGCGTTTGACCCACAGCCTTCTTCACACACAGTGTTACCCGACAAAGCCCGTGCTCCAGGTGCGCACGGCGTGCAGTACAAATTTCCAAAACCGATTGCAATTGAAGTGTCGTTGCACCTAGTACATGCCTGATTGCCAGCGTCAGGTTTAGACGTTCCCACAGCGCACATTTCACACACATTCAAGGTGTTGGATGCTTGGTGTCCTGGCGTGCACAGACAGTTGGTGACATCCACACTCCCCGCTGCGCTATTCTGCATCGATAGGTTATTCCAGGGACACGATTTGCACATTGTTGAACTATTGGCACCTGCTGTATTGCCGTACTTACCCGCGGGGCAGTCGGTGCATATTCCATCCGAAATTTCGCTTTTATATTTGCCCAAGGCGCAATTTTGACACACCCCGCCCAACGGCAAAGTGTGCCCAGCACTGCATAGGCACACGGTTGGTACCGCGTCCGGAACTGGTGCCTGCAGTGGTTCGCATTGCTTACAGGTAGTTTGCGCGGGAGCCTGGCCGCTACGACATGGATAACACGCTGTTTGTCCTGTATGATTCATGAATGTGTGAATGGGGCACGCTGTACACAAACCTGCCCCTGGCAGGGCCTTCACATACCCTCGTAAACACGGTGTGCAAGATATCGAATCGATGCTTTCCCAGCCCGCACGACACACCTCAGACATTGTGAACGTGCATTGACCACTTGATGCTGGTGCTTGCTCAACAATTAAAAGGTTGCCAACATCAATCTGTTGCATCGCACTGCTGCCTCCGCATTGCGGAGATAGCTGCAAACCAATCGCCACATTGTTCACACCCTGCACTGTGCAACGTGTTCCAGGTGGCACTGATATCGCTTCATTTGTGAATGCTCCTGCAAAAAGCACCGCCGAGGTGGCGCCGGGAGTGTGCGGCGTGCACTGAATATCAAACAATTTCAGCGACTGCAACAACACAAACGGCAGTGCCTTTGCTGTGTGAATGGGATAAAGGCTCCTGGTTTTGAACTCGTCGGACGTGCCTGCATTCATTGTCATTTCTCGGAGTAGGACGTTTCGTTCGGAAAGAACATTTGGTTTCGACACATAGAGTCCGTTGGCTGTTTTCATTTCGAAGTACAGTTGCACAGGGTCAGCAGCGTTCGTTTCTAACCTTGAAGCTCGCACATTGACGAGGAAAAACCAGATGCGTTCCTCCGGTGCACATGGCGTATTTCGTGCGGTGAATGTGCCGTTGTCTCCCCAATCCCAGCTTGCACTGTCTGCCGCCCATGTTTCTCTTCTCGCCCTTACGAAGGAAAGACTGCCAATGGGATCATCATCAAAATCAAAGTCTTCCGCTTCAGTGGGATACGTGCTGCGTCCACAGCCCTGTAGCGTGGGCGTGTTGAAACCCCTCACAACCAGGTGCGGGTTCGCAACGTCTGAGCGGGGTGTCAAGATTTTCACCACAGCCACTGTATCCGCTGTGACGTCAGCGCTGTGTGGCGCCCAGAACCCAATCTGGAACGAAAACAGGTCCCACTCTGTTTCGCGAGGACAGCCGCTGCTGATGTCAAGAATCGAGCACATGTTGCACTTCCCGTGCCAGTGCTCGTCGATCGCGCCAGTCCCCGGCAACGTGCAACGGCATGCCGCAGGTGTCTCACACTGCAGTGGAGCCGCGGTAGTGCCCACACCGTGCATGGCCATTAGCACGAGCACTGCGGCGGCAAACATACCGCGACAATATTGACGATTGTGCTTGGAATCGGCACGCACGCCAACTTATATACACATCAGTCTTCACAACTTTGCGTTTTCGCGTGGTAACATACGACATGGTCTACATTACAAAACAGAGGGGAATTGAACCCACTCATCGTGCCACCAAACACATGGTGGCATGTCCCGCCAGGGCTGTTTTTTATGGTCTTTTTTCGTACCACCTTTTTTTTTAAGGCAAATTTTTTCGTCGCGGTCGCTCATTTCCTCGCGAGTGCTACTTTGTTTTTGAGTTAGTATGGATCATACGGCTTGCACAGCCGTAAAGTCACATCATCCGCCGCAGCAGGCATCCGCCGCAGCGGGCATACCATCCAGGGCGCCATGCGCCCTAGTGCACAGGGATGAGGCCCTGGATGGTGTTTCCAGCCTCCACGAGCTGGGCCCTGAGCGCCTTGTCGTGGGCCTCCAGCGCCTTGATGCGAGCCTCCGCCGACACCAGCAAAGCCTTGGTCTGGCGGTAGTTGGCATTGGCAGTGTCGAGCTCACCAGCGGCCGGCTGTGCAGGAAGCTTGGCGGCTTTCACCACCGCGAGCTCGCCCTCGACGGAGGCGAGCTTGCCGTTCTGGGCAGCAATGGCCGCCTTGGCCTGCTCGATGGTGGTCGCGGCCTTTGTCACGGCACCCTGGAGAAGGTTGTTACGGTCCTGCAGGTCCTGCACCTCCTGCTGGAGGCCAGCATACTGCTGCTCCGAGGCCTGCTCCGAGGCCTCGTAGCCGACGCTGTAACCGAGGTCAACACCGTCGTTGAAGCTCCCGTCCATGGTGGGAACCTTGGAGGAAGACCCAGCAGCCACCTGCTTGGCAGCACGCTGGACCTTGGGCTTGGCCACACCCTTGGGCTTGGCCTTGGGCTTGGCCTTGGCCTTGGGCTTGGTCGGGGAGGGGTTAGCATTGCTGCGAGCCATGTTGCGGGGGTTGGGAGGGGGGTGGTAAATGTGGTGGAAATCCACAGACGATGAGAATCAGATGCTGCTTGTGAACACGGGACAGATTCTCGCTAACTAAAAACGCGCAAACGCTCACACTTATATAGGTCTGTCCCACAAACTTGCAGGGCAAATCGAGGGTGTCTACAGCTCGCGAAGTCATATAGTCGTGTTTTTATGAAAATATGCCGGAAAGTGCGGGCGAAATCAACAACATGCCCTGTGCCCGGACAATCACAGCACCTCGCACAGCAAATCCTGCGTCCATGAACATGGTCGCGAGCGTGCCGCCGCTGAGTACTCCTCGCATGCATTGGCGTTGGTCTCGCATCCCCGGCATCGGTTTTCATGCCAAAACTCTGAATCTGTGCACGTACGACACCTCTGCAAGTCCTTGGCGGTGGCTCCGTCTTGTATGCGGATATGTTCAGTGAGCGTGTGTCGAGGGCAGAGGAACTCCTTGCTCGGGGAGAGAGTCGTGGTGCCATCGATTCCCAGGTACCGTTGTAGCGAGTTGCTACCCTCCGCAATGTCGTGCTCGGCTGGAGTGAGCTTGATCTGGGCCAGCACTGTGCTGGTGTATGACGAGAGCAGTGTTCCCGCAAACGGCACATCGCAGTTCACATCCATCCCTCCTCCCGTGCTGTAGTAGGAGTCGCACAAGTTGTTATGGATAAAGTAGAGCGGGTTTGTGTACGCCTGTGTGAACGAGACGGTATCGGCAATCTGGCCAGAGGAGACCTGGAAAATATGGCGGGGCGCCGTTCCACCAATACCAAGTATCTGCATTACCACAGTAATCGTTCGCACCGCGATCCTCTGTGCGATCTCGCTGTGCGCTACCCCTGCAACGACGAAAATGGGTTCGCCCATCTCAGGTGGCGTTTCCTCTCGCACCGCACACGCCCACAACAACGGTAGTAAGGTGCTGTATGCGACTCCCGTAGACTGGTCGATCGCGTGCAGCGCGACAAGCAATTCATCCTGTTTCGATTCCAACACCCCGGTGAAACGTGACACGACATGTGCCGTGTCCATTTCCAGCGACACGAGCCAAATCGAGCCGCCTAGCCCCGTGTTGTGCAGAAGTTGCATCCTGGGAGTCTTGGCAGCGTTGGCATGCATGAAATTGGAAAGAATGGGCTCATCTACGTTTACCACTGCTGTGATTAGAGACGTATTTTCGGCGCGGACGAGCACGAGGGCCGGAAAACTGCTGGAGGCCAACCGCGGGAGGCGTGTGCTCTGTGGCGACCACACGCTCGAGACGCGAAAGCAAGACGACATGCCGATGGAGTGACGCAACGCTCGATGACGCTGGGCTTGCTGTGTGTCACGCACCGTGGGACATGGCACCCACCACCTGGCGCTACTGGCACCCACAGGCAGCACGCCGTAGTGTAATGATGTGATATTTCTTGTGTCGAGCATGGCGGACGCCGACACAGGTGGATTATTGTTTCCTGCACACACCAGATTCGGCGGACACGGCACACAGGCTTGCTGGGCAAATACTGCATCTTTCCATTGCGACGCCCCATATTTTACGGCAATCACCCTCATGATCTCGCGATAATCGGCGGACAGCGGATGCTCGGCCACAGTTGATTTGTACCACACGTCATTTACCGCCTGAATGTTGGCAACAGTCGTCGCGAAATGCCCAGGAGAGCAGCTGCACGCACTGGCACGAGGCATCATTGTGCTGTTGGCTGGAAATCCGTCGCATCTCACACACAATGTAGGACTGGTAAAGCGCACGCACACACGCACAAAAAGCAAATACAATTGCGTCGTCAGTGTGCACTACAAGCGCTATAGGACACCCACACACAAGTAGTTCCCCCGTTTTGCACGTAGCAGGGTGCACGCACACAGGTATGGATGTCTCTGTGTCGCTGCGTACACGTCAAATATATACATATACGTGCGGGCATAGTTGTTTTCTTGGTTGCGTATGTATGTTCTGTGCACCTGCGCTGAAGCCATCCGGCGCGACACGCACATTCTTTGTCGTCGGGAGAACCCTGTGCATGCTGCTGGTGTGGTTGGACCGACAGCAGCTGCATTGTGGGGTCGAGACAAACGCAATCGGACACCGTGGAGGCTCGTGGCTGCCCTGCTGATGTAGTCGTGTGGGGGGGGCATGCAATACGACCTTGGCCGAATCCTGGACAGTAGTAGCCAGTGCCGCACGGTACGCACGTGGGGGAAGTGTGCAGATGCAACAAGAAAGTTCCTTCGCCGCAGAAACACTGATCGATCGATTGCGACGCTGCGAGAGATGTAGTATTGTCAGGACACCTGCGGGCGTAGATGGTGCTGGACGGAGGCACCCCGGTCATGTTGGCGAATCCGGGGCAATAGAAATTGGGAGCACACGTCTCGCAACGCCCTCTTACTGCATTGCGGATGCTTCCAGGTGCGCATGGACAAAATCGATGCAAGTCGTTGGCTGTGTTGGAATTGCACAAAACTGGCACGTCGATGCCACCAGGGCACAGGGTGCCTGGTGGACAAACACCGCACGTAGTGTTATCGACCCGGACAAATCCGGGTCTACACGTGCAGTGCGTGCTACCAGCGGAGGAATAGCTGGAAACTGCGTTGCATTGCCGCCGCAATGACCCCTGGCACACCCAACCCGCCTCGCACGCACGACAAACCTCGATGCGAGTGTGTATCCGCGTGTTGCCCCGTGCTGCCTGTTCGGACAACACCGAGTTGTTCCAGGCGTACTTGTAAATGAAATCGGCCGCATCCACCAGGTAGCTGTCGCTCCTATCTTGGGTACGATAAAATCCGTCGTTGCAAAAACAGCCCTGATAAACGTTGTGAAATCTGTCATCGTCGCTGTTTAGTGGGGCTGTCTGCGACCACAGCTCGGGTCTTGTCCCACCGATGGGCACGTCGGAGGTCTTGGAAGAGGTGTGTGCAGGACACTGTATGCGGTGTGATTCTTGGGTGAACACTGGTGTGCACACCTGCGAGTCCGAACAACTCTCACACACGCTTATGTTGTCTTGCTGGAAATCCACCACGCGCGAGATGCTGTCCCTGTCCACAACGTACGCTGCACGCAGTGCACTGCTGTACACATGGCCAGCTGGGCACGAACACTCAAAGCCTGCCGACGCACGCAGCTTCATCGTGATCGGTCGTATCGAGGGACACTGCTGCAGTCCTGTTACCGTGCCGTCGGTGCAAAACAACGTGCCTGTGCATGGCATACACACCAGATTGTGTCGCGGGCGCTGATGCTGTGGCCCACTGGCACCGGCACTTGTTGCGAGATCCGCCTGGTGGCACAGCATAGGATTGGGGTCCACCACAAAACGCCCCGTCGCGCAGTTGGTCGAGCAAGGCAGACACACGGGGAGCGTGCCGGGTCTGCAATTGCACGACTCCGTGGCGGCATCGTACAAGTCCTCGCCGCACTGCAGACACGAGAAATTTGACAAGTGCACGGTGTGCGTGTTGCCGCGTTGTACCATGATGGCCACTATGCTTTTGGCCGCTATGTTATTCGGAGTATCCACGTGCACGTCGTGTGGCATGATGGAAAATAACACCGAGTGTGGGGTGTCGAGGGGCTCGTGTGTGACGATGCTCAGTAGCTGCACGACCGACGCTACTGCACCAGCAGCCGACACGTTGACACGCACCAATGACAACACCTGGTCGTGCAGGGCGTCATTTTCTTGTTGCAGTATGTTCGTGTGGTCCTGGACGTGCGAGAGCAGCATGTGCACGTGCTCTGTGCGATCGGCATACTTTTTGGTGTCTGGGATCTCGACGCGTTTCCGGTTGTTGAGCAACGCGAAGGAATGGAGGCGCATAGTCGCAAAACCCCCCTGCTCCGTGGTGTCGGCTCCTTTGTAGTGGCGTTTTTTGATCTGTTCCTGCACCTCGAGTAGCACATGAGCGCTCTCAAACAATGGCGTGTAGTGCATGTTGGAGGCGTTTTTCGTCGCCCCCGCGGTAAAATCCAAGTTGCTGCCGGAATAAGCAACTCCCCCGACAAAATACCCGTCGTCGGCGGCTTGTGATCCATACAAGACCCGAAGCACGCCAATCCCCGCGTCTGTGCTGTTTGCTGTCATGACATAAAATGACTGCCAGTGCTGCGCAGCTTCGGCAAATGCGACGGCGGCGTGCGGAATGGCACGCTTTGTGTACATTGCAAATGGCAGTTGCGAGCCCGAGACGATCTGCACAATACGCCGTTGCTGTGTTTGGAAGAACCCCGGCAGCAACACGCCCCCAAAAAACGAGGTCTCTGCATATCCAGACTGTTGTCTATGTCGCACGGTGCTGTCCAGGGTGGCATTGAACATGCGCGTGTTTGAAAAGACATAAAAGATGCGCAACACGTGGTCGAGGTGAGCGTGCAGTGCGTTTGGATTCAACCCCGTGGGCGGAGTACAGCAGCCCGTACACTCTGAGAATCCAGAGACAAGCACAACGTCTTGTTCGAGATCGAACGTAAACAAGGTCAACGCGTCGGACCTGTGCGTCGTCGGTTTGTCAGTAAAAGAAGCTCGGCCAGCGACACAAAAAAAGCAGCAGGCGCTTGCAAAACTTGTGCAACTCACATGTCCTTCATACACACCCCGACCAGCACTCTGTTTTTTGCTGTCATGACAAAGCCAGCATCAGGGACGTGTAGTCCAAAAACGACGCGATCAACGGCCTGGTCATACACCACGTGCTTGCGCTGCACCACCAATACCGCAGCTGCCAGCGGATTGTCGACCTCCTTGGCAAACACCAGCACCGAAATATGGTGCTGCAGCGAGGGGTGCTGCGGGGTTGCATGCATAATCTGCATGAACGCAAACCACGAGGTCTCTGGTGCAAACGGTATCAGCGGCGGTGCTTCTGGTTGCTCTTGCCGCTGTGCTGCAGTCGCCCACATGTACTGCGACGCAGTGTCGAGATTCACGTACGTCACCTCTGTGGTGTAGTCGTCGGCACCCAACGCCTCGCCTGCCGGGTAGATTGCGACCGGAGCTGCACATGCAGTACAAGGGCACGCCGTCACAACAAGTCACCCGTGCATGAACCTTTTGAGAAATGTGCTAGTGAAAGCGCGTGGTGGTTTAAAAACGGGTAGACAATGAACTCTACAGATATGTCTACGGAGAACAACATGAAAGCATCCTAACAAATTTGACACAAAAGCACATTCGCCACATCATCTACTCAACGAAAATGGGTCGCACATACCGAGGACAAGGAAGCCGGCACTATCTGTGATGTCACACTTGACGCACGTGTCGATTTCGGAAACGGCAGTGGTTGTTCCCGAAAGTTGGTCACACGCCATAAAAATGTTCCACAGCAGGTGACTATCGGGGTCCAATAGAGAGTAGATCTCATTGTGGTACGATTGCGAAATGAACCCCTCGTGTCCCATGGGATGCAGTCCTGCTACCGCCAGCCCAGCATTCATCAAGAATCCCAGGAATGCGCCGTGACCTGTGGCGAAAGGGGTGCCGGTGCAGTCGAACGCATTCAGCAGCGGCTGCGCTTGTGACGGCGAAGTGGCGTGGCTGCGCACCAGAACGCGTTGGGGGCCGCACAACCACTGCAACGTTCCGAAGAAGCCACTAATGGGCACGGGCGCGACTTGACTCAACACTTGATTGAGCCCTTGTTGGTAGGCGAGGTCGGAGGAGAGGTGTACTAGTCGAGAGTTGATGACATCATACGAGGTGACCGACCCACTGTGATTACTGTGCACCTGATTCATGTACAAAACATGCACATCAGGCATATTCGCTGTCGTCATCGCATTTGACACAAATACACCGCGGCTGTAGCAGACGACAGGATTCGGCGAGCCCGCCGGCGCGAACACGTTTTGTTTGGTCGATCCTCGTGGACACGTCTTGGGAATAAACATGCCCCTCTGGTCGCATATTTCTTCAGTGGAACACCGCTGCATGGCGGTCTGGCGTCCGCCGAAGCACTTGTTTGTCCTATCACACAGACGACACAACAGCGATTGTTGCTGAAAATGGAATCCGGGCGGACACAGGCAGTCGGTTTCCCTTTTCGAGTACATGGGCGACGCAAACTGCACCTCACAAGGGGTGCGTGTCTCTCCGTCACAATAGGAGTTCCTGGGGCACGGGGTGCATGCCTCTTGACCCGCGAGTCGATACCATCCAGGCTCACACTTGCACACGGCGCGTGCGCGGCGAGACGCCGTCGCATCGTCGGCAAACGTCACCATGGTGTATCCTTTCTCGGCGTCGCATCGACAGTTTCCAGTGGTAGCCTGTAACACAGAAAAAGGAGGCACACAACGACGATTGCACGGCTCACTCCGCGGCTCCAGCCACTGTGTAATGTTGGGGGAACTAGCGTGACGGTCATCGTCGCAGTAGACATAGTGTCCCAGAGCAACGTCGTACCGCATATCATTATTTACGATGCACGATCCGATCGAACTCGCAAACGGATGTCGGGTAGATGTATTGACTGGACAGGGCAATTGCATGCCAGCGCCCACCGCTGCAACACTGTGCATAAGCACAGCGAGGTCCCGGGCCAGTGTCTTGTACACATAGTCAAAGACTGCAACAACGTCGGGGCTCCCGGGACAATACATGTTGGCCGAGTCGCAGGCGAGACATACTAGTCCCTGGCTCGCAAGCTGCAACGACTGGTTCTGATTCCGGAAGGTGCCGGCCCGACAAAAGCACCCCTGTACGTCGAATGTACCCTTGATGGAGTCGCCGTACTTTGGGCAAAAATTACACTTTAGCAGCGTTGACGTCTGCACTTGGTAGGTTCCATAGAATCCGGGCTTGCAATGGCACTCAAAGTCATTGTTCGAATTGTTAACACGCACCTCGACTCCGTTCTTCTGCGCACAGGACCGCTGCGCCCCGCCGCGGCACCGCACCGTGGGCCACCGCGCAAGTTCGCGGCGCGCGCCCTGGAAATCCACAATCAGCTCCAAATTGTCGTCCACGCAGTTGAATTTGGAGTGCACCTGGGATCGGATGCATTGCACTTGGTTTGGCTCGCTCGAGATGCGAATGCGGAGTTCAGACTCGGTCATGCCCATCATGGTGGCAGCCATTTGGACATCGAGGTAGTACCACAAATTGCCGCGCACAGTCTCTGCCCCACGACACTTGAAGATGCAGCGTTCCTCCTTGCGGAACGCCGTGGCAAGAACACTGCCCGAATCAAGCTCTTGGTACATGTGCTGCAGCCCCGAACACGGCAGACACAAGTTGTTGGTGTTGGCGACGGTGCACTGTTCTGCAAGATACTCCGTCTCTCGGCAGCCTTGACTTTGGAACACCTCCATACTGGCTTCGCACTGTTTGCAAAAAAATGGCACACCGCCTGGTAGCGCTGTCGACACCCCGGAAGCAGATGCTGCAGGGAAGTATCCCTGCTCGCAGTTTGGGACACAATGGAAGTCAAAGGACAAGGCACGATCGACCGTCCGACACACGACACACTGGTCCTGCATCCACATCTCGTGTCGTTGACAGTCCCGTGCGTTGCGACAGAACTGCTCGCCTTCGCCGGCGTACCTAGTCTGCGCAGTAACGCTGCCGCCATCACACGCTTCCACATTAATGCGCAGCTTCTGTTGCTCGACCGGCAGAATGATGAGATACGAGCGACGTGGGCGCCAACAGTAATGCGTATCGGTGTAAGTGAGCTGCGGTACACACACGTCGTGGCATATCGTGCGGTCGTCGGAAGAAAACTTGCCTGCAGGGCAGCTGATACAGGGGCTACGGGGGCTGGTATCTGGCATGTACGTTCCCGCCGCACATAGCACACACAGTTGTGATTCGGACATGCTGTCTGTCTTGGAAGTGCCCCGCACACATAGTGTGCACTGTGCATTTGTCAAAACATATTGTGTTTGACACCTGTACTTGCACAAGACGTTGGCTGCTGCCGACAGCGTCAGGTCTCCGCGCTGCCACGCTCCAACAAAATCATGCTGGCACTGGGAAGTCTGAACATCTGGCGGCTGCGAGGCACACTTTGTCTCCAGCAGCGTGGTGTCGGGTACGCACGGTGCATAATTGCTGCCGATTTGGACGTGCCGATGCGAATCAAACGCAAACTCGTCGCCTCCAAGGAGGACTGGATACTGACCTAGCTGCACTTGTTCCATGCTCCAGTCCAAGGTGCAAGTTGAGTCCAATATTCGCCCGCGCCCCGCAAAGTCAATCCCAGTCGAATCCCACCAAAGCGCGTTTTCGCAGCGCGTTACGTTTGTGCACATGTGTGTCCCGGTCTGGGTGTTGTATTTGCCGGCCTCGCAGTCAAAACACACCGTGTCCACGTCATCCACTCGCAACGCCAAACTGGGCGGTGATATGTAGGTGCCAAGAGGACACACGGTGCGCAGAACCAGCAGATGCCCGACATTCCGAACCATTTCTGCTGAACGGCACAGCGTCTGGTTAATGAAAAATTTGTCCCTGAATGCGCGCAAATTGTTCGCATTTGGCATGATGAAAATCGTGGGCGACAACTGGAGTGGGGTGTTCTCGAGGCGGCTGGATCGCGTGTAAGTAAGGAGAGTGGCAAGGTCCAGCGGACAGGGGATGCATGCTCGGTTCCGTGTCAGAGGGGTGAGCATGTTTGTCTCGGCACATTCGTTGCACACAGATGCCCCCGCAGCCGACCACAGATAGTCTGTCGCACAAGGGTGGCAGCCTGTAATGCCAGGCTCCGCTTTGAAGTACCCGGCGTGACAAGCAGCACACGTCCACTTTGCGTTGCCGATATCCCCAGCGCCAATACTGAGACCGCCAGTACCGTCGGCAGACAAGTAGTATCCAGGTGCGCAGGTGCACAGTCTTGCGTCTGCAAGCTGCACAATGTAATCGTTGCCGGCATTGCTGCACAAGTACGCGGCATCCGTACGCAGGATAGCCAGCAGCAAGCAGGCGCGTTTTAGTAGCGTCCGATGCGACAAGTTGTCGGCTCGCATCGGCGGAAGCAGTCGGCGCGTGCGGTGCTATGTGCACGTACGTATATACTGTCAAAAATCAACGCGCATGCACTTGTGCAGCTGACACGCAATAGTGTGTGTGCGGGCGTTTTTTCATGTTTCTACCCATTATGCGGGCGCACTGCCTGCGCACCTTTTGTTTGCGACCACGCTGTTGAAATTTCGACACAGACACGTTCGTGTGCATTGTCGTGATCAAATTATCTTTCAATGATACGTGTCAGCATCCTGTACAACTACATTCAGGTGTAGCAACGTGTGGAAACTCGAATGGCAGACGCGGGCAATGCTCGCGTCGTTCAAATAACAGGTCGAGATACACGATGTCATGCATGTTTTTTTAATAATATACCGCAGCACTCGAGTGCTGCAAGCCGCACCGATCGCTCGACGGCAACAAGACAACTGGGATTCGTTTGTATATAAGCAACATGAGGCGTGTACGAACTCGACTCCTACAATGCAAGCACCTTGGAAAAGAAACAACGCTTTTCGTCTGACCGCAAATGTGCAAAACATTGAATGGAATAAGGCATATCACTATAAAGCAGCTGACGTCGTATATTTAGTAGACGGACCAATGCCAGGTCCCGACGGCATTCCTATAGCACGGGTTGCGTACTGGGAGGAGCATCGTAACAATCGTTACGACCCTCCCGAAGTCTTCCAGTTACAAGCACATTTGCTAGAACGCGAACTAGATGTGCCAGATAGAGAAGTTTGCCACCCTTTGTGCTGTGAGCAAGAGCAAAAAAACACGCAGAGTGACGGGGGGGCGAAAGAGATAGCAGAGAGAGAGAGATAAACAGCACGAGCTCAGTGTCACAGACGCAGTCACCGCCGCGGTCGGGCGGTCGGCTTGCTGCATGAAGTGATACGCCGACGGGCTAAATTTTTGCAATTTGGGTTTTGGAGCACCGCAACCACGATTCCGATATATTGGAAAGTTTGGGCGCGCCAATTTGTGTAAGGTTAAGTGATTGGATCTCATGTGCAATGTCGACACCGCCGTCGACTTGCACGCAAAAAAAGACACGGCGGTCCTTAATAATGGCGCGAATATTGCCTTCTTTGCCGTCGCAGAACTTGAACGGCGGAGACGTGTTCAAGATTCGTACCCTCTCGTCTAACGCGAAGCCATTGAGCGCTTTAAAGTGACGCGACATGGTGGCTTTTGCTGTGGGGACCGGGACCAGCGGAGTACGAGGAGGTCTGGGGCGTGGAACTAGCACGACAGGAGGTGCTCTAGGGCGCGGAGCTTGCACAGCAGGTGCTGCTGCCAGCGCAGCGCCAACACCGACAGCAGCGGCAGCACCGCCGGCAGCCCTGAGATTTGCTCTAGCCTGCAGGTACTGTGCCATAATCATTGGATGGTATATCCTTACTGTTTGTTCATGGAGGCCGCTATTTGGTTTCTCCACGTTGAAGCGTATTGTCACAATGTACGTTGCGAGCATTTGGTCGGTGTACGCTGCACACAATATTGTGTTGTCGAAATTTGTGGTGGTCAGCACTGGGTTGCCGGCGGCATCCTGGCCAAAGTCCACCAAGTCCTGCGACCCAACTATAATGGGTCCAGTCATAAGATCCACCACTATAAAAGTCTGACAACCGTTCGCACTGGGTTGGGCATACGCGATGGCTTCCCATATGTTTTTTGAAACATAAGTGCCCTTGCCCCACACGGACCGTTTGCTACACGCCCCTCGAAATCCCCTCTTTGCAATCATAGTTGCAGTAGCGCTGTCTGTGCCGTGGTATGCTGTTATGGCTGTACTCGCGATATTATACGTTGATCCAAAAGCGTCGTACAGCATAGAATTCGCCATGTTTTGCACACGTGTCACCTTGAGCACAGAGAGATTGCTTGTCAATGTGATGCGCCTCAGTATCTCAGAGTGGCTGAGGACCGCTTCTGGCGGCACACTCTTGAACCGGCCGTGATTCACACAGATCCCAAACGCACGGGACAGCACGGCTGCTGACTCATCACCGCCACAGTCTCCGGGGTCGGTGGATTCAGCGGAAAAGATGACACTAGAAAGGTATTCTACACCCACCGGCATGTGCTCCCACCCTGCACGCAATACTCGACGATCAATGAGGGCCGCTGTTCCGCGTAAAGGGATGGCATAATCTGCATGCAATTGGGAATCATATGGAAAGTCGTAATCGTCAAGATTGCCCTCACCGCCACCGCCGCCGCCACCGGTACCTCCTGCGCCGCCACCAGCTGCACCGCCAACACCGCCGACACCGCCGACACCGCCGACACCGCCAACACCGCCGACACCGGCAGCTGCATCAATACCATCATAGTTGATATCAATACCTTCAAAGTCCTCATCGTCATGCCAGGGGTAGACAATCGCGTCGTTGTTCATCTCTTCCGCAATGGCACGACTAAAGCACAAATCGTAGATTCGTCACTTCCCTCCACACTAGAGCGCTGCCATCGCTTATATACACCGCGCACTTCTAGTGGGTACACAGATAAAGCACAGATTGAAGCTGCATGTGTTCACAGTGTGTTTTCCTGTTTTTTGTTTTCAACTCTTTTCATTTGTATTTATAAACTTCCCGAAATTATGTGCAGTTTACGAACACATTATGATTCAATCGTGTCCTCGGCGGCGGAAGCCGGTATGGTGCGTGCGGCGGGAACCGCACTAGCACTTTTTGCCCCCATGTCGTTGTCCGCATTCAAAGGCACACTGTTTGTGCCGCAGGCAACTGGCCGTGCAGTCTTTGGAATCCGCACGCGGCGAGCAGCGCCCTCCCTGGCGACCAATCGCTTCTGATGCCGTAGCGTTGTGTGCTTGGCGTCGATCTCCAGCAAAATATTCTTGCGGTTCAGATACACATCGCGCAGTGCCGACACTTCCTCCT
>Ga0209702_10002082_pt1 | contig 36106 bp, 33 predicted proteins | sample FRY01_FD_187210 | JGI IMG/M metagenome (GOLD analysis project Ga0209702, IMG submission 187210) | Freshwater microbial communities from Lake Fryxell liftoff mats and glacier meltwater in Antarctica - FRY-01 (SPAdes) (version 2) | ecosystem: Environmental > Aquatic > Freshwater > Ice > Glacier...
GACCACCATCACAAGCGACCTCACGATCGCCCACGCTTGGGGTGGACGCAGCATCGAGGAAAACCAGCAGTGGTCGCTGGACCTGATGAAGGCCTTCGCGTTCTCGCGCATCGCAACCACCTCCGAGTTGATGGGGTAGTCAGAGAAGGCCACCGCCATGACCCACGAGAAGACCCTGACGCCGGTCTACCTGCTGACCGGCTTCCTGGGCAGCGGCAAGTCCACGCTACTCAATGCGCTGCTCAAGATGCCTGCGTTCGCGAATACCGCCGTGATCGTGAACGAGTTCGGAGAGATCGGACTCGATCACTTCCTGATCGAACAAAGCCGCGACAACGTGATGCTGCTGGAGGCAGGCTGCCTGTGCTGCACGATCTCGGACTCCCTGCACGAGACCCTGGCCGAGTTGAACGCGCGCCGCGTGCGCGGAGAGGTACCGCCATTCACCCGGGTAATCATCGAAACTACCGGTCTGGCCGACCCGACGCCAATCCTCAATACCTTGATTGGCAATCGGTTGGTGACCGACCACTACCGGCTTGAGGCAACCATCGTGACGGTCGATGCCCAACATGCGCTCGCGGGTTTCGACCGACATCCTGAAGTCCGAAAGCAGATCGCAGTCGCCGACCGGTTGGTGTTGACCAAGTCCGATCTGCAGCCACCCACGCCGGAATTGCTCGATGCGCTGCGACGGGTCAACGCGCTTGCGCCTGTGATTACGTGCACGGCGGGCGATGCAGCGCTTGCCGCTTTTGCTGCGCTGGATCAGCGAAGGCTGCCGACCGGTCCTGCGGACAGCGAACACGAACATGAACATGAACACGTTCACACCAACCATGGCCACGATGTGAACCGTCACGACGCACGCATCCGCGCGCACTGCTTTCAGATCGACGATCCGGCATCCTGGGCCGGTCTGGCCGCATGGTGGCGTGTCATCAGCGATACGTTTGGAGATCGAATGCTGCGCTGCAAGGGTGTGCTGCGGATCGCCGAGACAGACCAGGTCGTGTTCATCCAGGCTGTGGGGCGCGTCTTCCATCGACCCGAGCGCATGGCCGGCTGGCCCGATGCGCTGCGGCGCTCGCGCCTCGTCTGCATCACACAGGACGTGTCCGAAGCACAGTTGCGCGACACGCTCGACGCGCTGGCCTTGCCCCCCGGCGCCGATCCCGAAAGTTTTTTGATCGAACACCAGCTCAGGAGAAAATCCCCATGACCCAAGATTTCATTCTGCGCGACGGCAACGTCGTGCGCCCCGGCCACCCTATCGAGCGACTCGACATCCTGGTGCGCGACGGCCGCATTGCCGGACTGCTGCAGCCAGGTGAGCCGGCGCCGCCTGGAACACCCGAGCAATCGGCCGCCGGCCTGCACGTGTTCCCTGGCTGCATCGATGCCCATACGCATCTGGGCTTCGGCGACCGCGTCACCGAGTACCAGTCCGACACTGGCTACGCCGCGCGCGGCGGTATCACCACCATCGTCAACTATTTGCTTTCGGGCGAGAACTTCGCGGATGTTTTCGCCCGGGAACACGAAACCGCGCGAACACGCGCCTATATCGACTACGGTTTTCATTTCTCGGCCGCAAGCGAGGACAACTTGCGCAACCTTGAACGCTACGTCAAGGACTACGGCGTGACGTCGTTCAAGTACTTCATGAACTTCAAGGGAGAAGAGGGGCGTTATCTGGGGCTCGATGGCACCGACGATGGATTCCTCTACGACCTGCTGGGCGAGTCTGCGCGACTGGGCAAACTCACCATGGTCCTGCACACCGAGAACATTGAGATCGTCAACCGCGTCCGCCGCAGGGTGCAAGCGCTGGGTGGTCAGACACTGAAGGACTGGTCCTCTGCCAAGCCGGCATTCACCGAAGCCGAAAGCTGCGTGCGCGCCATGCTGTTCGCCGAACACCTGGGAGCCCGAATCTACTTTCCGCATATTTCCAGCCGCATGGCGCTGGACGAGATCCGCCGCTGGCGAGAGCGCTACGATGAGATCTACACGGAGACCTGCCCGCACTACCTCACCCACACGCAGGATTCAGACCTCGGTGGCCTTGGCAAAGGCAATCCACCGTTTCGCACCGCCGACGACCGCGAAGCGCTCTGGGACGGTATCAAGGACGGAACCATCCAGGTCGTGGGCTCCGACCACTCGGCACGGCGGCGCGACACGAAGGAAAAGAACATGTGGGTTGCGGCGCAGGGGTTCCCGGGCATCGCCACGATCCTGCCAGTGCTGCTGTCGGAGGGCTACCACAAGCGCGGGTTGTCGTTGCAACGGATCGCCGAGGTGCTGACTTCAGGGCCGGCCCGCATCTTTGACATGCTCCCGCGCAAAGGCCAGATCGCTCTAGGCAGCGACGCGGATTTCACCCTGGTCGACGTCAACCTGGAGAAAGTCGTCAAACCCGAGGAACTCGGCTCGTACTGCGACTACAGCCTCTACGAGAATACCGTTCTCAAAGGTTGGCCGGTACGCACCATCGTCCGGGGTCAGACCATCATGGCCAACGGCGAATTGGTGGGACAACCGGGCTTCGGTCAGTATCTGAACAGGACGCTGGCGCACAGGTCGGACGGCACCCAGTCGCAAGGCGCATATGCCTGAGCCTCGATTCATGATAAGACGCGGCTTCGTGGATGTCATGGAGGGTCAGGTCCACTACCGAACGGCGGGATCGATCGAAGCGGCTGGGCCGCCTCTTGTGTTGCTGCATGCCTCCCCTGGCTCGGCCAAGACCCTGGAGCCACTACTCGCGGCATTTGCGAGCACCCGTCGGGTGATTGCCCCGGATACACTGGGCAACGGGGATTCATCGGCGCCGGCATCCGGGGATGCAGAACTCACCTACTTTGCCGCAGCGCATGTTCGCGCACTCGATGCACTCGGCGTACGGGACTTCGACTTGTACGGAACACACACCGGTGCCAACCTTGCGATCGAAATCGCGCTCAGCCATCCTGAGCGCGTACGCTCGCTGATCCTCGACGGCATATCGCTCTACTCGGAGGAAGAGCGCAACGACATGCTGACCCACTATCTGCCAGATGTGCAGATTGACGCCATAGGCAGTCAGTTCAACCTGATCTGGCATTTTGTACGCGACGCATACCTTTTCTGGCCCTGGTACCGACGCGACAAGGAACACCGCCGGGCCATCGGCCTGCCGTCGGCCGCAGACTTGCATGACAAGACACTGGAGGTGCTGAAGGCGGCCAGCACCTTCCACATCCCCTACCGCGCAGCGCTCGCCTACCGCAAGGAAGACCGGCTACCAGCACTGCGTGTACCCACGCTGCTCGCGTGTTCGGCGACCGACATGCTGATCGCGTATCTGGGGAAGGTGGGTGCACTGCTGCCGCAAGCCCAGCAAGCAACCACACCGGGCGTCGGCTCTCCGGAGGCAGCGCGACGCACGGCTGAGATCTTCGAGGCATTCATGCGCTTGCCTACCCCCGCAAAGGGTTGACCTAAGCCGGACGAGCCGGAACCAAACAAGTAATACCATGCCTTGACGTAAGTGAGGAGGCAAGGCTATGGAAACACAGTTGACCAAACGATACGCGGCCAACCTGCACGGAGTGCTGTCGTGCTATGACCAAATTTTGATTGTGGGCACGGTGCCTGGTGCTTGCTACGCCGATGGCATGACCAGTTTTCTGTACAGCCGTGGCATCCGAATTTTTGATTACGCAAAGTTTGCTGAACCGCTGTGCCAGATTGTTCGCGAACGTGCCGCACAAGTTTGCGCCAAGGCAGGGCTTGAGATTGAACATGTTCGCAAGAGCCACATCCGCAAGGAGGACTTGGTTCAACGCGTGCTGGCTACGCGGGGCGATGCCCCCGGCCTTGTGCACGTCATCTCTGCCATGGAGGCTTGTCCCAGCTATCGCCCCTGGCATGACAAAGCCAGCGGCAAGACCTACCTGCGCGGGGACACCGGCAAATGCCTGCACTACTACTTCTATTTCATCGACGAGCACTTGGGGCTGTGCTACATGCGTGTACCTACTTGGGCACCGTTTGGCGTGCAGTTTTACTGCAACGGCCATAGCATCTTGGCGAGCTCGCTCAAGCGCGAGGGTATTGACTTTGCCCAGGCCGACAACGCCTTTTTGCGCATCGACAACCTGCCAAGAGCCCAAGCCCTGGCGGACTCCATCAGTCCCGACATGCTGCACCAGCGCCTGGACGTTTATGCCCACTGGCTGTGCCCCGTGCTGGAGGTGTTTGGGCAAAGCTACCACTGGAGCATTCGTCAAATTGAATACTCCACCGATCTGATGTTCAAGAGCGCGGAGATTCTGACGCCGCTGTATGACTGCCTGAGTCGCCAGTCGGTGTTGGCCGCCGACGCACCCAAGGTGGCGAGCTTTATGGGCAAGAAGATCACGCCGGCCTTGGCGATGGAGATTGGTTCGCGCTTGAACACCCGTATCGAGGGGCGCTGCATCAAACACAGCATGGGTGCGGCCAGCGTGAAGGTGTATGACAAATTCAGCCGTGTGCTGCGTATCGAGACGACGGTCAACGACGTCTCCTTTTTCAAGCACCACCGCAAGGTGGAACATCGAGACGGGCACAGCACCAGAGAGCTCGCTGGCCTCAAAAAGTCGATCTACAGTTTGATCGACTTGCGCGACATACTGCTGGGTTGCAACCAGCGCTACTTGGCGTTTCTTGGAAGTCTGGATGACGCGAGTGCAGGAGAGCGTGATTTGCACAAACTCAGCCAATCCAAAGTAGCCGTCGGCGCACAGCAAAGCGTCAAAGGCCTGAACTTCTTCAATCCGGCTGAGCAAACACTGCTCAAGGCGTTGCAACACGGCGAGTTCAACATTCACGGCTGTAGACGCGCGGACTTGGCTAAGCACGTGCCGCTGACGCCGTCGGCACTGTCGCGGCAGTTGACCCGTTTGCGCGTGCTTGGATTGATAAAAAAAATGGCCCATACCTACCACTACTACTTGACCCGCCTGGGCCGCAGTGCCATTGCCGCTGCCTGCTCAATTACGCGATTCAACATCATCCCAGCTATGGCTGCTGTGCGTTGAATTCTTCTCAGAAAATGCGAAGACATAACTTGTTCGTGACTAAACCAGGTAGTTCTGGTAACGCAACAAGGTTTCCTTGGCGCTGCGCATGTTCTTGCGACGCAGATCCTCGGCAAGCACGGCATCGCCTCGCCGCATCGCATGCAGGACCGCGCGGTGCTCGGTGAGGCCTTGCTGGGCCCGACCAGGCAAAATGATGATGCGGCGAATCAGCACCTGCGTCTTCTCCCAGATGCTGTCGAGCATCTCGGCAAGGATCTGACTGCCTGAGGCATCGGCTGCGCGACGCCGGAAACGTTCGTACCCTTCTATAAACGCATCGAAATCGTAAGCGGCTACGTAGTCCCCCATGGGACCATCGAAATATTCCATCAGTTCCTGCCAGGTGGCAGGATCCTCCCTCTCAGTCGCTAGCCGGACACTGGCACCCTCGAGAACTTCGCGGACGTTGTAGAGGTCCACGATCTGTGCCATGTCGAGCCGCGTGACCAGGGCACCTCGATTGGGAATTCGTTCGATCAGCCCACGCTGCTCGAGAGCCGAGAACACCTCACGGATCAACGTGCGAGGAACGTCAAACTCCTCCGCTACCTCCTGCTCGCGCAGTTTGGCGCCGGGCGGGATTTCCTGCCGTGCGATCCGCGAGCGCAAAGTGGACAGCAGTTCGCCAGAACGATTCACCTGTCGCAACTTGACTTCGAACCTGGGACGCACTTTTCCAGAGTCACCAGCGAACGCGGCAGCCTTGGGTCGGCTGCGTGCCGGTTTCGCGCGGTTCGTCACCGCCGGTCTTGTTTTCTTGTCTGCGACCATGTTGCTTCCATATTTCGGGGTCTTGTTGAACGCAAAGTGTACCTATGCAGGACTAATCGATTTAACAGCGGCGCCCTGAGTTTCGGAAATGTATACTTGAACGTAGCAAAAGAAAAGTCTAAAGTAAATTCTTTTCTGAGAGCTGGCTTCCCCTGAGTTTCACGTGTCGTATGTGTTTGCAACGGTGACCAAGGTCAGCGCCGCGCATGATGGCGTGGTTGACCTGCATTCGATGCCTGCATGGCACATCGGTGCCTGTGTCGGCATCGATGCGCCTGCCAGCCAAAAATGGGGGCTGACTGTGTTTGGCCCGACCGACGGAATCCACGCTCCATTCAGTCTGCAAAATTCCTCATTCACTTACAAAGGCGTTCAACCATGACCCAACAAATCAAGCAACACCGAAGCGCAGGTGCCGCCCTGCGCGCCGCAGTGGCGGGCAATACTCCGCTGCAGATCGTCGGTGCCGTGAACGCCAACCACGCACTGATGGCCAAGCAAGCCGGCTACCAGGCAATCTATCTTTCGGGCGCCGGCGTCGCCTCCGTTTCCTTGGGACTTCCCGATTTAGGTATCAGCAACCTCGACGACGTGCTGGTAGACATCCGGCGCATCACGGATGTGTGCGATCTCCCCCTGCTGGTGGACTGCGACACAGGTTTCGGTGCCTCCGCCTTCAACGTTGCGCGTACCACGCGAGCGGTAGCCAAGGCTGGTGCCGCGGGCATGCACATCGAGGACCAGGTCGCAGCGAAACGCTGCGGTCACCGACCCGGCAAAGAGATCGTGGGCCAGGAAGAGATGGTCGACCGCATCCATGCCGCGGTAGATGCGCGGATCGACGATGATTTCGTGATCATGGCACGCACCGATGCGCTGTCGGTCGAGGGTATCGAACGCGCCATCGAGCGGGCCATCGCTTGCGTCGAAGCCGGCGCCGACATGGTGTTCCCGGAGGCCATGAGCGAACTCGGGATGTACCGATGCTTCGTCGATGCGGTGAAGGTGCCCGTCCTGGCCAACATCACCGAGTTCGGCTTGACGCCTTTCTTCACGGCTGCAGAACTGGCAAGCGCCGGAGTGTCCATCGCGCTTTATCCCGCCTCGGGCTTCCGGGCAATGAACAAGGCGGTGCACCGTGTCTACGAAACCATTCTGAGAGACGGTTCGCAACGCAATGTGGTGGAAACCATGCAGACGCGCATGGAGTTGTACGAGGTCATCGGTTACGACGCTTACGAACGTAAACTCGACGCGCTCTTCGCCAAGAAGAAGCAATAAGGTTCGTCCACCGCCATACGCATCGGTCACCTTGGAAGTGAAGAACCGCCCGTTTTTGCATGCCCGCTGCGGGTTTCCGTCAAGTGAAGGCAAACGAGGCGTCTACCGGTGCACCGAGGATGGGCCGACCTTCGTCGAGGCGCCAGCACTCACCGATGAAGCGTTGCAGGCGTTGCTGCACAACATCATCGCCCGCGTGACTAGGCCGATGCCCCCGCGCACATGATGGACATCCGACTTGCCAAACACAGGTCGTCAACGAAGGTGCCCGTCGGGCCAATACCGCCAACCCATCATCGGTCCGATTTCTATAAGTGCTTCTTGTAGTATGCCCACTGGCCACGTGCCAGCATTGCCGAGATGACCGCCAGCCCGGCCGCAATCCGGAACCAGGGGGTTGGTCCCGGCCAGACCAGGACGGCTACAGCACCCAGGCCCAACACCACCATCTGCAGGTACTTCGCCCGGTGGTACAAGCTGGCCGACTCCCGCCCTCCGCAGGACCTTCTAATCCCTCGTTCGGTCAGGCCGTCGACGATGCCCACCACATACAAGAGCAGCAACAACGGCAGGAACCGCATGAGCGTTGCGAAGCGCACGCCCAGCAACTGCGTGCCGACCATCGCGGTCTCTATCGCCTCGCGATTGGCCAGGTAGCTGCGACGGACCACCGTGTCCGGAATCGACAGCGCAGATTCATCGCAGAAACGCATCCCCATGTCATGGATGCCAGTGGCCTCGAACACCAAGCCATACAAAAAGTTCGCCGGCCCGGTGACCTCGCCTGCTCCACGACCCTGCAGCGCGGCCAGCATGATGCCGTGCTCAAGTTCATCCGCCAGCACGCTGCGTAACCGGTCCAATCCATCAGGCCAGACCCGGGACACGAACACCCAGTCGATGCACCAGGCGACCAGCAGTATCCCCGCCAGCCCCATCCCCAGTGCGAACGCTAGCTTCAGGGGGCTCAGCAGGACACCGGCCAAGGGACCGTCGTGGAAAGACGCGTTCTTACTCGCCACCATCGCGCTCCGCTTGCCAGTCCTCGTCTGGCAGATTCCAAGGTCCGTCCAGTCGGTTGCGCAGTGCCTGGCCGATCGCTTCCAGGCTCTCGGGCATCAGCGAGTCGTGTTCGCCACTGGGCAGCGGCATGCGGATCTTGTACAGCTGGCCACCATGAATCAAAGCAAAGGCCTGGCCCTTGGGCAACTGCACCAGGTCGGTAGGCTCCAGCATACGAACGCTCTCTGGCGCGATGCGATCCTCGTTGCGGCTGGCAAAGTCGGTGAATTCACCCGGATCGTTTGTGTCGGAGACCGATGACGACACGATGGTCGACACCACGTGGACCTCTGGCAGTTGGTCGGTCAGCAACTCGGCCGTGGCCACCTCCTTCACCCGCAGCATGATCAGCGTATTGAAGTTGCCCGCGATCTGGCCAGCTTTGGCCGGCGAGCCGATCCGGGCTTCCACGTCCGACCAAGTCTGCGTGTACGCCGTCACTTGGAAACCCGCCCCACCGGCCTTGTTCAGCAGCGGGATGAACTCGTCGCCAATCAATTCGTTGAACTCGTCGGCGTGGATGGCGATCCGCCGCGGTTTGACCTCCCCCGGAAAACCCCGCCCGTGTCCGAACTTGTAGAGACTGCCAGCCACGCTGGTGAGATCGGCGAACATGGAATTGCCCACTGCGCCTGCCACCTCGTAGTCGGAGAGTGCATCGAGCCCGACATAGACGATGCCGCCCAGGTTGATCACCGACGTCCAGTCGAACACCGGCCGCCAATCGGTGGGGTCGTCCAGCGCTGGTGACAACAGCGCCGCGGTGCGGCCGGTGGTAAGCTTTTCCATCAGCGGCAGCAGTGATGCCACCAGCTTGTCGAAATGGCTCTTCTCGTAGTTCAGGGTCGAAGCCAGCGCATGGGCGATCGGGTCGTAGAGCTTGCGGCGCCGGGCGTACTCGACAAGGCTGACCGCACGCACACCGCGCGACTGCAGGCCCTTGTCCAGGCTCTTCTTGTCGATCGCCATCGACTGCAACTCCTCACGCCATCCGCTTGCTGCCGGCTCCCGGTCGAACCAGTGCTCGAAGTAGTCGATCAGCAGCGGCTCGACGTCGGAGGCGTACCTGTTGATCTCCTGGTAGTCGGGCTTGCGGCCCAGAGCCACCAGCGCACGCGCCATTACGTTGACGAAGCGCCAGACAAACTCCTTGAAGGCGGCAGACTGCCCTTCCGAAGGCAACTGACCTGCGATGCGCGTGGCCACCTCAGTGATGCGCGAGAAGCTGCCCACCGGGTTGTAGCGCGCCGAGATCTCCGGATGGCCCAGGTGGAACATGAAGAACTCACCCAAGCGCCCTGCCCGCTCGGCTTCGGCATAGATGCGGCGCAGCAGATCGATGTCGCCCTTGGGGTCGAACACGATCACCACCTCACCGCGACGGATGTCCTGGGTGATCAGCAGTTCTGCCAGGCGCGTCTTTCCGACACGCGTCGTGCCCAGCACCAGCGTGTGACCGACACGGTCGGCGATGTCCATCCATATGTCGGCCTCATGCGGCTCGACTCCGTGGATTGCGGGATCACCACCCAGACCCGCCGGTACGGCGACGGGCGGGCGCAGCTTCGCGAACAGCTCCACAAGCACACCTTGCTGCAACAACGCCTGGTTCTCAGGACGTCGGGCCTCGAACAGTCGCTGGGTGTGACGCTGATCCCACTGGAAGCCTCGCCCCAGAAACAGCCGCTCGGCTGACCACGGAATCTCGATCGATGTCACCGCATAGTGGCGCTGACGCCTCAGGTTGGCGCGGTAGCGCAGGGTTCGCAGGCCGGCCGCGCCCCGCCAGGCGGCGTGCCCCATCAATGCACCGGCAAGCAGCCAGTCCCAAGGGCGGCTCAGCAGAAACAGCCCCGGCGCCACAAGCACCACGCCCGCGCCGAGCGCTGACACACAGGACGCGCGCAGCTCATACGCCGGGCGCAGCAGGGATTCAATCGGATAGGCCATCAGGCCGTCACACCTGCGCCATCAGCCACACGCCTAAGCGTCGAGTCGATGGCGGGCAGCGGTTGGATGAACCGCTGCGGGTCACGGATCACGATGCCGTTGATCCGCGTGATGTCATGGTCCGATCGCCTGCACTCGTAGCAGAGTATGTTCACGCCGCCCTCAGTGCGCAGGTGCCAGCCCTCACGCAAGACCTCGCGCTGCACACGTTTGGCGGCATCGACAGCAGGTGCGGAACCCGCGCCCTGTTGCTTGGTGAACTCCCGGAAGATGCGTGGCGAGGCGAGCAACAGACCTTCCGCCACCACGTGCACGAGTGCCTCTGGCGTGTTGACCGCCAAGTTGCCACCGAGAAGCCCCTGACTCAACCACGCCATGAACTGCCGGGCGAGTGTTGATTCGTCAGGCTTCACCTCTTCCAGGAACTCGGGGGAGTCCATGGAGACGACGACCGGCGATGGCGGAGCACTCGCCATGGCAGCCGAAGTCTGCACTGGCGGCGCCAGCCTGCACGCCGGCACCTGGCCTTGAGCCGGAGTTGATGCCCGGACGGATGCATCACACTCCACCAACCCGCCGATGGCCCCGGCCGGATCAGCATGACCACTCAGGCACGCGCGCAGTTCGACTATCAGCGCGGGATCCTCATTGAGCCAGTCCTGGACGAGCGCAGGCACGCAGCGCTCAAAGAGCTGAAACGCCAGGGCAGGATCAGCCGGCTCTGACCACATCTCGGTCGGCAACGATTCGACGGCGTATGCGTGCGCTCCGCAGGCCCGCATTGAGCCCAAAGCCGGGTCCCAGGCGCCAGGCGGATCGGCACCCTTCTTCATCCAGACCCGACAACCCTCACGGACCCGCACGACGTCACGCAACAGCGCGGCCACGAACACCGCATAAGTCCAGCGATGGGCCTGCGCTCCGATGATTTCCGGTGCCGCGCCGCGCGGCAAGATCTGCCCACGCCGGCGCTCTAACGCGCGCAGCGCCGTGGTCAGCCCACGCTGCAGCTGGCCACCTGGCCGCCCAAAGCGACCCGATCCCAATCCTCGCACGGGCAGCATCTGCACGAATTCCGTATATCCATTGATCAACGGTCGCGCCGCCAGTGCGAACACCTCCGCGGGGAACGCCAGCTTGATGCGCAGGACCCCGATGGCATTGCCAAGCATCAGTCGGTCGATCAGCGCCTGAGCGTCCAGCACCGGCTGTTCGGCGCCCAGCGATGAGGCCATGTCGTGCGGCGCGGTCGCCAGCTGCAGACAGTCTTCGCTATTTGCGTGCAATGCCGGCTCGCACCTGTCGTCCATGTGGGTCATGTGGCCAGTATTCGGTGAGTGCAGGCAGCCGACGACGACGACCGTGGCCAAGGCGAAGCCCTGATTCGGTCTTGACGCCATTCGCCTCACACGCCGTCAAACCCTTGCCCTTCGGTCACCCCAGCGCAATACCGCCGAAACGTCGATTCGACCTTGTAGATCCACCGGCCGTTCCGATGGAATCAGGCCCTCAGCCAGGCCCCGATTACCCCTGATTCCATGCCCACGCCTGCCTACGATGACTTCCAGACGCGATGCGCCGAATGCGGCCAACGCCCATGTCAACGTTTGAGGAAATCCTGTTGCCCAAGTCGATGCCTCGTAGTCCCCGGATCGGGTGGACCATCGCGATCAGCCTGATCGCGGCATTCCCCGCACATGCCTGCTGGGATCAAGCGGCTGAGCGCTACAGCATCAGTCCTGAACTGCTTTACGCCATCGCGCGCACCGAATCCGGTCTCGATCCGCGGGCCGTCGGCCACAACCGAAACGGCTCGCGCGACATCGGCCTCATGCAGATCAACTCCACTTGGCTGCCCCGACTATCAAAGCATGGCATTGCAGAACGCGACCTGTTCGACCCCTGCACCAGCATCCACGTCGGCGCCTGGATCCTCGCCGGCAACGTCCAACGCCTGGGCTACACCTGGGAGGCCGTCGGTGCCTATAACGCTGCGAACCCTGCGCTGCGGCGGGCATACGTCGAGCGGGTTTACCGCTACATCGCAGCGTCAAGCACGGGCCCGAAGCATCAACCCGTTCCCCGATCCGTGCCCCGATCCGTTCCCTCCACCCGACCGCTTCTCACCGCGAGCGCGCAGTAGCGGCTGCGCATGCCCTCCATTCACCCCCAACCGTTTTCTCCACACTGATAGGACTTCACCATGAACCCATCCAGCCGCCTCGCCCACTTCGCCCTCCTCGCACCCGTGGCACTCGTCCTGGCGCTCGGCGCCAGCTCGGCTTTCGCCGGCACCACCGGCGCCGAGTTCCAGACCATGTACACGACGCTCTTGAACTGGGCGACCGGTTATCTGGGCAAGGCAATTGCCGTGGCCGCCTTCATCCTGGGCGCCGGCATCGGAGTCGCTCGCTCCTCGCCGATTCCGGCCCTGGTCGGCGTGGTGTTTGCACTTTTCATGGTGTATGTGCCCACGATCATCGACTCGATCATGACGGCAACGATCTGAGGTGATTCTCAGGTGATTCTCTGGTGATAGCGCCATGAATGACGCCTCGCTTGACATCCCGCGCCGGCTCAACGATGCGCCCCGCATGTTCTGGTGGGAGATCGACGTCGCGTTGATTTTTCTCGGCACAGTGCTGGTGGGCATGGTGGCTGGCTTCTTGATGACCGGTTGCGCATTGGGGCTCCTGTTGGCCTGGAGCTTCGGCAGGACCAAGTCGGGCGAGCATCCGGCGTTTGCGCTTCACCTGCTGTACTGGCACCTGCCTGCACCCATCACCGGACTCAAGCGTACGCCACCGTCCCACCAGCGGGAGCTACTGGGATGAGGCTGGAGTTGCTGCGCTCCGACGTTGCCAGCGCCCGGCGGGCAGCGACCTTTCTGGCCGCGCTGCTCGCCGTCTCCCTGCTCACCAACGTCGTGCTGGCCATTCAGACCGTGCGCCTGTCCGGCCGTGAACGTGTCGTGCTGGTGCCCCCCACGATCAACAAGACGTTCTGGGTCGATGCCGAGCGGGTCAGCGCCGAGTACCTGCAGCAGATGGCGTACTTCCTGATGCAGCTCACGCTCAACGTCACGCCCCAAAGCGTGGACCACCAGGCCAGCGTGGTGCTGCAGTATGCGGCGCCCGCATCCTTCGGCGAGTTGCGCGCAGCCATGGCCGCCACCGCCGATCGCCTCAAACGCGATGGGGCCTCCACGCTCTTTAGCACCCGTGACCTGGTTGTCGACGAGGCCACGCAGCGCGTAGGCGTGCGCGGCCAGCTCACCACATTCGTCAGCGACCGGCGCGTCTCGGACGTCTCGAAGGCCTACGCCATCGAGCTGCAGTACGCCGGCGGTCGCGTTTTTCTGAAAGCATTTCGCGAGACCAACCCCAATGATCCCCTGGAAACCCAGTCCCTTCCTTCTACCTCTCCTACCGCTGCTGCCGCTGCTGCTGCTCGTTGATCCAGCCCACGCGCTGCAGATTGTCGATGCGCAGGACGGCCAGACCGTGCTCGGCAAGATCTCGCGCAAGGAGGTCACCCGCATCGCGTTCGAGAAGGGACGCGTGCGCAAGGTCACCGGAAGCGCTGGCGAGTTCATCCTTGAGAAGGACGACGAGCGCGGCCAGATCTTCGTGCGCCCTGTCGACCCTCAAAGCACCAAGCCGATCAACCTGTTCCTCACGTCCGAGCGCGGCACTGTCGCTCTTCTTTTGCAACCGGTGGACACCCCAAGCGACTCGATCGTGATCCGCGAGCCACGGGGTAGCAGCGCGGCGCCCTCGCGCTTGGAGGCCAGTGGCCGGCATGTGCGCACGATCAAAAACCTGCTGCTCGCGCTGGCCGACGACGCCCTGCCCGAGGACATGCAAGCCAGTGAGCCAGCGCGCGATGTCGCCCTGTGGCCAGGCACCCGCCTGACCTTGCAGCGGGTGCTGCGGGGTACCGGCGTGGTGGGCGAGAAATACCAGTTGACCAATATCGGCAGCACCCCATTGGCGTTGGCGGAGAGCGCGCTCTTCAAGTCCGGTGTGATGGCGGTCAGCGTGGAACAACCCAGCCTGCGGCCCGGCGAGGCCACCAATCTTTTCGTGATCCGGGAGCGCAAGAACGATGACTGAAACCGTTCCAAGCTCTGTGTCCGCGGCGGCCGCAGTATCCGCTGTATCCATAAAGCGCCGCCAGTACCTGCTGCTGGCCGGCATCGGCGCTGTGATCGTCATCGGCACGGTGTTCTCGGTGTCCCTCACCGGCTCCAATTCTGCGACCGAACGCCAACCCAGGCCGAAGTCGACCAACATCCTCTCACCCGGCGCCCAGGTCGATCCGCGTGATGCCTGGCGCGGGCAAGCCGACGCGCAGCTGCGCGCAATCGAGCTCAAATCGCGCGAGCTCGTGCAGCGCGACAAGGAAATGGAGGGACAAACCCGCGAGATGATCGAGCGACTGCGCAAGCTCGAAGGCGGCGCTGGTGCGGGCTCCGCCAGCAACGGCCTCACCGCCCTGCCGCCACCTCCGGTTCCGGCGCCTGCAACCCGTCCGAGCTTTGGCCCCGATACACCAGATACCTACCTCAGCAGTGGCGGCCCACAGCGCCTGCCACTGCCGCCACCGCCGCCGCCCCCTCAGGCGACCCGCCCAGGAAGCTTCGGCCCGACGCCGGCACCTGCCATAAATGCCGGGCTCGCTGGTGCACAGTCTGGAATCGTCAGCATCACGCTGGCCGATCCAGCACCCGCCACCAAGCCCGGCGTCGACCCCGCAATCAAAGCCAGCGCGCCACGCGATACGCGTCGCTACATCCCCAGTGGCGCCTTCACGCGGGCGCTTCTGCTCGGCGGCCTGGACGCCCCCACTGGCGGACAAGCCCAGCGCAACCCGCAGCCTGTGCTGATGCGCCTGATGGACAACGCGGTGCTACCCAATCAGTTCCGCTCCAAGGTCAAGGAATGTTTCGTCGTGGGTGCGGGCTACGGCGACGTCAGCTCCGAGCGCGCGTACATCCGCACCGAGTCGCTGTCTTGCATCACACGCGACGGCACCGCCATCGACGTCCCGGTCAAGGGTTATGTGGCCGGCGAAGACGGTAAGGCCGGCATGCGCGGGCGCCTGGTCTCCAAGCAGGGCCAGATCCTGGCCAACGCGCTGCTGGCCGGGGTCGCCAGTGGCATCGGACAGGCATTCACCCAGAGCTCAACCACGATGTCGATCTCGCCTCTGGGCACCACCAGCACGGTGGACCCCGGCAAACAACTCGGAGCAGGAGTGAGCACCGGCGTGGGCAAGGCCCTGGACCGCCTGGCCCAGTACTACATCACCCTGGCCGAGAAGGTTTTTCCGGTGATCGAGATCGACGCCGGACGCACCGTCGACATCGTGCTCACGCAGGGCATCGCCCTGCCGGGCCCACTGGACGCCGCCACGCAGGACGCAGAGGCTTATCCGCAACTTGACCGACGCGCCAAACAACTCAGGAGAACCCAAGATGACGATGAATAAGCCGCCCACATGGGATGTTTGGGCGATACGAGCCACGCGCCACCTTCGCGCCCCTTTTTACGCCCGGGTTTTCGCCCCGCTTCTCGCCCCGCTTTTCGCCCCGCTTTTCGCGAGCCTGCTGGCAATGGCGATTGCACTGCCGTGCGTCGCCCAAACAACAAATGCAGCAGCAAATGCGGCGACGAATGAAGCGACTAATGCTGCGAAAAATACGGCGGCGACAAATATCGGGGCAACAGCGGCGACAACTGCGGGGCCAGCGGCAACGCCTGACACCTTGGAAGCCGCCACTGCCATGGTCAGCCGCCTGCAGGCGCTCTACCCCTCCACCAGCTTCGGTGCGGTCAATCCGACGCCCTGGCCAGGAGTCTTCGAGGTAGTCATGGGCACCAACCTGGCGTATGTAGACCAGAGCGGCCAGTATTTTCTTTTCGGGCACTTCTACGACATGAAGGCGCAGCGAGATCTCACCGCCGAGCGCAACGATCTGCTTGCGCGCATCGACTTCGGCACGCTTCCTCTGCTAGATGCGATAAAGGAAGTGCGCGGCGACGGCTCACGGGCGCTGGCGATCTTCAGCGACCCCGATTGCCCCTATTGCCAAAGGCTCGAAACCGACCTTCGCAGCCTCACCAATGTCACGATCCACACCTTCCTGATGCCACTGGTGTCCCTGCACCCAGCAGCGCACAGCAAGGCGGTCTCCATATGGTGCGCCAAGGACCGCGTCGCCGCCTGGCACGCCACCATGTGGCGCGGTGAGCCCATCCCCCTTGCCGACTGCCCACATCCGGTGGATCGCAACGTGGCGCTAGGCGAGCGACTAGGCATCAACGGCACGCCCACGCTGATCGCCTTTGACGGACGCATGCTGCCGGGCGCAGCAAACAAGGATCAGATCGAGGCCTGGTTGCAGCGGTCAAGCATCGGCGCCCAAGAGGGCGCCAACTCCGAGGTTGCACCCGAATGAAACCGAGCACACGGATCGCGACCATGGGCCTGGCGGTGGCGAGCACGATCGTTCTGGGCGGCTGCGCCTCCGCCTTGTCCGGCGTCGGGGGCACTGAGGGTTATGCCTGCAAAGCCCCAATCGGCGCCCAGTGCACATCGGTATCCGGTGTATATGCCAATGCCAATGGCAGTTCCAGCGCCAATGCCAGCGCCAACTCCGACCTCTTGGAATTGCGCGCTGTGCATGAAGCCTTCCGGCCACAAGGCCTGTTGACCATGCCATCCATCCCGGTTGCGACACTTGAAGCCCAACCGGCCCCGTCTGCCGAATCCTCACCGGCCCGAGCAGCAGGAGCTTCGGCGGGCGCCACGGCATCCCCGGCCACGCAAGCGCTGCGCTCGCCGCCTCGCGTGCTCCGGCTATGGATTTCTCCCTGGGAAGACGCCGACGGCGACCTGCACGAAGCGTCCTTCATAAACGTCGTGATTGATACCGGGCGCTGGCTGATCGAGCGGGTGCGCCCAGCGCCGCGTTCGCGCCTCGACATCGCAACGCCACCGCTCTCGGCGCCCCTGTCGGCCCCGTCGCCCCCGTCGCCCTCCTCCCCCTCCGCTATTGCCGAGACGAGTCCTGCGGCTGATCTCGCCCCCATAGAGCCTTAACAGAGTCTTGACCCATGCTACGCAACCTGATCAACGATCTCGAATCGGCCCTCACGAACGCGCGCGCCGCCGATCTGCTGCCAAGCTTGCGCGCCTCCAGGATGCAAGGTCAGGACGACACCCACAGCCTGTCGCAGTGGCTGCCCTACCGGGCCTACCTGGAGGACCGCCAGGTCTTCGTCAACCGGGATGCCCTGGGCTTTTGCCTGGAAGTGCGTCCGCAATCGGGTGCCGACGAGGACATGGCGCGCGTGCTCACCGCGCTCTATGCGGCATCTCCGGCAGGAACCGGGATCCAGTTCCACCTCCTGGCAAGTCCGGATATCCGGGGCACGCTCGGTCGTTATGCAGACCTGCGATTACCCGACGAGGTGATGCCAGAGTTGGACGTCAATCTGCAAAAGTGGGGCCGCGCGGGCCGCCACAACAACATCCACCGCACCATGGCGCGCCGTCGCGTTGGGCACTACCTGGCCGGCGCCCGCCAATCGCTGCTGCCCAACCAGAGCTACCTGCTGCGCAACTTCCGCCTGATCCTCAGTGTCTCGCTCCCCGGCAGCCCGGAGAACCTGAGCCGAATCGAGGAACTGCTGTTGCTGCGCGACGCGCACCGCGCCACCTTGCACGCGGCAGGTTTCCCCTCGCGGTCCTGGACGGCGAGCGAACTCATCAACTGGGTCTCGGGATTAGTCGATCCGCACCGCCAGAACGGCGAGGGCCTACCCCTGACCTACGACCCGGGGCGCGAACTGCGCGATCAGGTGATCGACCGCTCCACCCGGCTGTGTATCCGCCAGAGCGGCATCGAACTCAGCAACCCACTTGACGCACAGACTCGCGACCTGCGCTTGCTGTCAGTGCGCTCGTTCCCCGCGCGTTTTGCACTATGGAACATGGGCAGCCTGATCGGCGACCTCTACCAGGCCACTTTGCAATACCCCTGCCCGTTCATGATCACGCTGGGTGTACACGTGCTCGACGCCGAGACCACGCGCAGCTGGGCCTACCTCAAAGCGGCCCGCGCCACCACCAACGCCACCAGCTACATGGCGCGCTTCCTGCCTGACATGCAGGAGCGCAAGATCGACTGGGACATCGTGCTCAAAGCCATGGACGACGGCCAGCAACTCGTCGACCTGCACCACCAGGTGGTTCTCTTTGCGCCAAGCCGTGACATGGCGCGCGCCGAACAGTCTGCTAGATCCATCTTTCGCGCGCGCGGGTTCGAGCTCTCACGCGACACCCTGATGATGACGCAAGGCCTGATCGGCTCGCTGCCGATGACGATGTCGCCCGCCTTCCACGCGGACCTCGAACGCATGAAACGTGTGACGACCAAGACCTCGGCCAACGCGGTGCACCTGGCGCCGCTCGTCGCGGAGTGGCAAGGCACCGGAACGCCCGTGCTGCTGCTGGGTGGTCGCCGCGGCCAGTTGATGCAGCTCGACGTCTACGACAACCCGGCGGGCAACTACAACGTGGCGATCGCCGGCACCTCGGGCTCGGGCAAGTCGCTGCTGCTCAACGAGATCGCCGCCTCCTACCTGGGCATCGGCGCCAAGGTATGGATCATCGACGTCGGCCGCTCGTACGAGAAGGCCTGCCGCAACTTCGGCGGCAGCTTCATCGAATTCACCGAGGACGCCGGCCTGTCGCTCAACCCATTCACGTTTGTGGACGACATCGACGAGGACATGGAGCTATTGCAGCCCCTGCTCGCGCAGATGGTGTCGCCGCGCGAACCACTGGAAGGTTTCCAGTACTCGACGCTGGGTGCGGCGATCAAGAAGGTCTGGAAGGCCAAGGGCCGCGCGATGACCGTGACCGACATCCACGATCTGCTCGCCACGGGACGGCTTGACCACGACACCAATGCGCTCGGCACCGACACTCCTGCCACCGACTCCGACCGGCGCCTGAAGGACCTGGCCGCCATGCTGCAGCCGTACACCCGCGAGGGAACCTACGGCAAGTACTTCGACTCGCACGCCACCATCGATTTCAGCAGCGACTTCATCGTGCTCGAGCTCGAAGAGCTCAAGGCCAAGAAGGACCTGCAGACCGTGGTGCTGCTGATCGTGATGTACCGCATCACCCGTGAAATGTATTTCTCGCGCGACCGCAAGAAGATCGTGATCATCGACGAGGCCTGGGACCTGCTCTCCGGCGGCGCCACCGCAGAGTTCATCGAGGCTGGCTACCGGCGCGCGCGCAAATACAAGGGATCCTTCATGTCGGCCACGCAGGGCGTGGACGACTACTACCGCAACCCGGCGGCCAAGGCGGCGCTGGACAACTCCGACTGGATGTTCCTGCTGCGCCAAAAGCCCGAGTCCATCGAGATGCTGGACAAGCTAGGGCAACTCACCATGGATGATGCGATGAAGCGGCTCTTGCAGTCGCTGCGCACCGAACACGGCGCGTTCTCAGAAGTCTTTATCCACTCGCCGGCTGGCAACGGTGTCGGCCGCTTGATCGTCGACCCCTACAGCCTGCTGCTTTTTAGCAGCAGAGCCGAAGATTTTGGTGCGATCAACGCCAAACGTGCCACCGGCATGACGGTGTCCCAGGCCATCGATGCCGTGCTGATTGATCGGGGAATGAAATGAAACTGCCCCCACGCTCACTGCGTTCGCTGCCTCCTCAAGGGGGCCGTCAGCACCTTCGCAACATCCCGGCGGTGCTGACATGACAAGGCGCGACGCGACGTTACTGATCGCCATCAACGCCCTGATCAGTCTGGCCCTGATGGGGAGTGTCTCGGCTTGGATGCAGCGCTTGGAGAAACCCGCCTTCGGCACGCTGGACGTCGCCGAGCTCTATCGGCTCAAGGAGAGCCAGGTCGCCGCGATGCTGGTCAAACGCGACATCGGCGAGACGGAGCGCGCGATGGCAATCCAGCGCGCCGCGGCCTTTGGAGGGGAGGTCAGCAAGCTCATCGAAGCGCTGCCCGCAGAATGCGCCTGCCTGGTGCTGACCCGCGGCGCGGTACTGGGCCCAAACGCCCAACTGGTCGACCTGACGCCGGATGTGCGTCGGCGGCTCGGTTTGTAGGTGCGGCCATGAATACCCGTCCTCCGTCATCTCTTGTCACTGCACTCGCGAAGTGGATCGACGTGATGTCCAGTTACACCCCGCTGGCAGTCTGGCGCCGTTTCGACCGCGCCACCTTCCGTGCGCGGCTGATCCACCACCTGAAACACTGGACCCTCGTCTATCTGCTGACGGCGCTGGCCACCATTTGGTTCAACGCGCACTACATGGTGGCCCTCAACGTCACCGAAAGCCTGCCGATCCGACTCTTTCTGGTGCACCGTGGCGAGGCACCCAAACGCGGCGACTACGTGGCCTTCCGATGGCCCGGTGGCGGCCCCTACCCGCCAGGTGCCACCTTCATCAAACTGGTCGCCGGTGTGCCCGGCGACAGCGTCACCCAGATGGATCGGGATTTCTACGTGAACTGCCGCCCCACGGGGTTGGCCAAGCGCACGAGCCGACAAGGGCTCACGTTAGAGCCCGGCCCCACCGGCACGCTGCCTAACGGCTCCTACTACGTGCACACCCCGCACCCGGACAGCCTGGATTCTCGCTACGCGCTCACCGGCTGGGTGTCGCAGCTACAGATCATCGGACGCGCCCATGCCCTGTTCTGAACCCATGCCCCACCAGCGCACGCCGCGGTATCCAAACCCGCGACGGCGAAACCTGACCGACTACGCCCCACTGCGCGTGGTAATCGCGGCCACCGTCCTGCTCGCCACTCAATGCGCTCACGCCCGAGACCTGGGTGTGATCGGTCCGGTCTACGCCATCGCAGAGCCCAGCCTGATCGAAGTGATTCAGGCGAAGCTGCGCGAGATGCAGGCGAGCGGCGGCTTGGCGCGCCTGCAACAAGACAGTCAGGCCCGCATCCGCCGTGAGGTCGAGCAGCCCACGCCGGTTGCCGGCATCACCAAGACCACGCGGGCGCGGACCTTTCATTTTGATCCGAGCATCGAGGTGCCCCACCCCATCCTGGATGCCGAAGGCCGGGTCATCGTTGCGCCCGGTACCCGCATCAACCCGCTTGACACCGTATCGCTGTCGCGAGCGCTGCTGTTCATCGACGCGCGTGATACAGCCCAACTCGCGCAGGCGCAGCGCCTGCTCAGCGAGCGCAAGGGGCAGATGAAACTGATCCTCACCGGCGGCTCCTACCTCGAGCTGATGCGCCGCTGGAAGCTCTCAGTGTTCTACGACCAGCAGGGCCACCTCACCACCCAACTCGGGATCCGACATGTGCCCGCGCTCGTCACGCAGGACGGCAACAGGCTGCGCATCGATGAACTCCAGTAGCTCCACATCGACCCTACTGCGCCGCAGACTCTTCGCGACAGTCGCGAGGCTGGCCGGCTTGGTGGCATTGACCTGTGCGCTGTTCGCCATGCCCTCCTCAGTCTGGGCCGACGGGCCGACCTGCCACGGCCAGTTCATGAACCCGATCACCGACATCTGCTGGAGTTGCATGTTTCCATTGACGCTCGGCTCGGCCACCCTGCTCTCGGACGGCCAGAGCGACATCGACAACCCATCCTCACCGGTGTGCTTTTGCAAGAACCCACCCCGCATCGGGGTGTCCATCGGCTTCTGGGAGCCGGTGCGCCTGGTCGACGTGACGCGCACACCTTTTTGCATGGTCGGCCTGGGTGGCATCACGCTGGACCCCGGCATCGAGGTGCCGCGCGGGGCGCAGGTGGGCCACGACAGCAAGACCCGCAGCAGCTTTTACCAAGTGCATTGGTACGCCAACCCGATCCTGAGCTATCTGGAAGTGCTGCTCGACTTCCCCTGCCTGGAAAAGGGCTCGCTCGATCTGGCCTACCTGACCGAAGTCGACCCGCTGTGGGCCGACGACGAACTCTCCGCCATCCTGAACCCCGAGGCGGTGCTGTTCGCCAACGTGGCCGCCAAAGCAGCCTGCGCCGCAGACTGTGTCGCCGCGAGCGCAGGCATGCCGCTCGCCAATCTGTTCTGGTGCGCCGGCTGCCAGGGCTCGATCTATCCGATGACAGGGCACGTCACTACTCACATCGGAGGCGTTCAGGCCTCCGTGCTGCTGGCCCAGCGCATGACGGCCAAGATGCATCGCCAATTCACCACCTTTGCCGGCGCGGGTAGCCAGGGTCTGTGTGGTTACTACCCGCTGCCGATCATGGACAAGACCCACTACAAGCTGCAAATGGTCTATCCGGTTCCAGCCACCGCCAAGATAGACGGCCAGTGCTGCCAGCCCTACGGCCGCACCACCATGATCTGGGGATCCGGCAAGTCCTTCCCGGTGAGCGGCGAAGACTTTTCTTATCAGATCTTTCGCAAAAGGAACTGCTGTGCTGGCGCGTACTGACCCGAGGTGCTGGCTCGGCGCCGCCGTACTCGCCCTCCTCATCCCGTGCATCGCGCTAGGGCAGTCGGCGCCCTCCTCACCACTATCGCCATCGTCGTCCGCACCTCCATCCCCGCAATGGCCGGGTCCGGATGACATGGCCCGAGCCCTCAAGGCCCAGCCGCTTCCAGCGCCCGAACGACTGGCCACCCAGCCCCCACGCGAGATCCCCCGCATCGCGCCCCATACGCAAATTCCGCCAATTCAGCCCATTCCGCCCACGCTGGGCAACATCGACATCGCAGCCATGGCCAGGCAGGGTGCGGCACTCACTAAGCCGCAGGCGGCGGACAACGGTGCCAGCGCGCTGCGCATCTTCATCACACTGGACATGCCACGCGGCAGCCTGCAACGGCTGGTCGACCAGGCCACCCGCTCAGGGGCTACGTTGGTGCTGCGTGGACTCAAAAAGCAATCCATGCGCCAGACGCTCGCAGCCGTTGGCGAGCTGATCGAGACGCGCCGCGTGTCGTGGGTGATCGACCCGGACGCGTTCACGCGTTTCCACGTAAGTCACGCGCCCACCTTCGTACTCGCGCTAACAGATCAGCCCATGCAGGGAACGCCAGGCATCCAAGCAGTGCCCGACCTCCCCCGCTGCAGCGGGGGAGGTAGCGGTAGCGGCTGCACATCCCCAGCACTTGATGCCTCCTATCTGTCGATCTCGGGCGACGTCAGTCTGGACTATGCGCTGGATGCGATGGTGCGGCGCAACCCAGAGGCCGCGCCCCGCGCGAGCGCCATCCTGCAAAGGCTACGCAAGCCATGAGCCTCAAAACGCTTGCGCGCCTGCTATTCGCCGTGTTGAGCCTGACGGCGCAGGCCCAATCACTACCGGACGCCTTCAACCAGGGCGCGGCGTTCGGCCGCAGTGGCAACGCCGCCGCGCGAGCCCAGATCAACGGCAACACCGCCCAATCCAGCGTGCCCGGCTACACCGCCAACCCGCCGCAGACATCCTACTTCGGCAGCCCAGGTATCTCGGCACCGGCTGCCGCGACCGCGAATGCCTGCCCGGACGCGGACAACGCCGGCGACCACGCCGCGCAGTCCTGCAACGCCATCAACTTCTCGCAGACCAACCCCACGCGACGGCCTGTCTTTGACATCGCGCCCAGCGATCCGCTGCTGACCGGCGCAAAGTCCATCGCCGCCGATCCACAGGCCATTGCCGGCAACATTGCCGGCACCTACAGCAGCTGCACGGTGCAGACAACCACACAGCCAGATCGCTTTGAGACCGCGCTGTGCCACCAGTACCGCACAGTAGAAACACTGTCCTGCGGCAAAGTGCTGATCGTCACTCCGACGCAAACATCGAACTGCTCGAACGGGCAGTTCCTGACCCGCGTCACCGCCGACCCCTGCCCATCCTGCGATGACTACGTGGCCTTCGACTTCAGCTGCGGGACGAGCAGCTACCTGATGCACGTCTTCACGATCACCAAGATCAACGGCCAGCTGTTCATGGAACTGGGCTCACAGAACGTGCCCGGCACGCTCAATACGCAAATCCCCCAGACCGCCGGCCCATCCCGGATCGACAAAAACTACTGCTACCGCACTTACTACAGCCAGTCCTGCTCGGGCACGACTTGCTCCATCGGCGCCTGGTTCTCCAACCCCTGCCAGGGCACCAGCTATCACGGCGTGAGCACCTTCGCCATACCAACCCAATTAGTCTTCACCGACACCTGGAACAACCAGTGCGCGGCGCTGGAGATTCGCGCCCAATGATGGCAACCACCAACCCGTCGGCAACCAGAGCGGCGCGACCCCCGCCATTTCGGTGGCTGTGCGCGCTGATGTCCGCGCTAAGGTCCACGCTAACGTCCACGCTAATGTCCACGCTAGTGTCCACGCTAGTGTCCTCGCTAATGTCCACGCTAGTCGCCGCCGTCATGTTGGCTATCAACTCGCCCGCCCAAGCGGCTGACTGCGTCAAGAACTCGGAGGTCTGTGTCGAGGGCCCGGCCACCCGCAACGTCGGTGGGTATCAGGTCTATCGGGACTGCTGGCGCACGATCTCGCAATTTAGCTGCATCTCCCAGACGTCCGAGAACGACTGCCAGCCACTGCGCGACCGCGGCTGCAGCCAGGTAGGCTCGACCTGCGTTGACACCAATGCGCGAGGCGTTTGCATGGTGTACCAGCAATCCTGGCAATGCCGCATCGGTGCGGGCGCCACTTCCACCGTGACGAGCTGCGCCGGCCAGCAGTTCTGCATCGACGGTCAGTGTTTCGACACCTCGCACGTTCCTGACGCCGACTTCGCCCGCGCCATCGCTGGGCTGGAGGCGCAACGCGAGGCCGGCCAGTACATCGATGCCAACAACCTGATCGTCTTCAAAGGCTTTGACAACCGGTGCCGCAAGAAGCTGTTTGGCCTGGTCAACTGCTGCAAGGGGGGTGGCACCAGCGGCTCGCTATTCTCCAACATGAACCTGATCGCAGGTGCCGGCGGCCAAGCCATTGGCGCCGTCGGCTCCAGCTACACCTATGACGCGCTATTCACCTCGGACGCACCAAACCTGGTGATCCAGGGCTTCGAGACACTTTTTGGCGCCGGTGGCGGCTCCTCGGCGCTGGCCGGGGTGATAGCTGGCGACCTGTCCATCAGCTCCTTCATCGGAACCCTGGTGCCCGGCCCCTGGACGATTGCCATGCTGGCGATCCAGCTCTCGGGATTGCTGTCGTGCGATCAGGCCGAGCAGATCCTGGCCATGAAGAGGGACAACAACTTGTGCCACAGCGTGGGCAGCTATTGCTCGCGCAAGATCCCGATCATCGGCGCCTGCATCCAGACGACACAGACCTACTGCTGCTTCAACTCCCGGCTCTCGCGCATCATCAACGAACAAGGACGCGCCCAGCTCGCGCGCGGATGGGGAGGAGCCAAGAGCCCGGACTGCAGCGGGTTCACTGTGGCCCAGCTCCAGTCCCTGGACTTCTCGCGCATGGACCTCACGGAGTTCTACGCCGAAATCGCCCCCAAGATGCCCGACGTCGGCGCAATGCGCCAGCAGGCCCAGCAGCGCGTCAACAGCTACTTCGGGCCATGAAAGAAGTACCCGCGATGACTCACCAACTTGGACACCCCATGACCCGATCCGCGCAATCGCATCGAGCAATCAGAGCGCGGCGGGTCGCCACAGCGTGGGCGGCGTTGCTAGCCATTGCCTGCAGCACCTTACAACCCGCAATGGCAGCGGCCGCTACCGATCGCATCGAGGTCACCGAGATCAAACCACTGCTGATGCTGGCGGTTGAACGCGGCGAGGCCCATGGCGTCCTCGGTGGCACGGGTGCGGCCTATGTGCAGCGCAGGTTCAATTCGACGAGCCCGATAGAGATCGACGTGCAGCGCCTGCACGCCCTACCTCAGATCGGCTGCGCCCGGCTGGAAGTTACGACGCGTCAGCGCGCCGTGATGGTGGACGGAAAACGTCAGGATCAGCAACTGGTCTACCAGCTGAGCTTCTGCTCCGACGGGCGCTTATTGGGGGAGCGATAGATGACCGAAACGATGTGTCTAAACGCACTGTCCCGACGGTTCGTGGCCTCGATAGGTCTGGCACTCTGCCTGGCCTTTTTGGCAACACTCTGCAATGCACAGACCAGCCAACCCCCGCAGACGCCGGTAGACGACATCCCTGCAGTCGACCCCGTGCCCGTGTCCGACGCGGCCACAAACTCCTTGCTCTATTGGCGCCAGCACCGCGAGGGCTGGTTCTGGTACCGCGATCCGCTGCCGCCGAAGCTTCACCCCCCTTCAGCCCCTTCAGCCCCTTCAGCCCCTTCAACGGCCCAGAAGAAACTCAAGGACCTGACCGACTTCGAAGCCCTGCAGCAGCGCCTGGAAGACCTCAAGCGGGTGGCAGTGATGAACCCGAGCGACACCAACCTGCTGGCCTACATGCGCCTGCAGCGCATGGTGATGGACAAATCCCAGGTGTTTGCCGATCGCTGGCAGCGCCTGGTCTGGAACTCGCCCGACCTGGACTACGCAATGAGCGGGCGGCCCACCAACGCGATGGCGATCAACGTTTTTGATGATCAGCAGCGCGACCGCGATGCCCAGACCGTGCGCAGCCTGGCTGCCACCCACGGGCTGATCTTCGTGTTCCGCAGCGACTGCCCTTTCTGCCACCGCTTCGCGCCCATCCTCAAACGCTTCGAGCTGGATTTCGGCATGACGGTACTGGCCGTCAGTCTGGACGGTGGCACCCTGCCCGACTACCCTGACGCCCGCCGCGACAACGGCATGGCGGCGCGGCTGAACGCCACGGCAGTGCCGGCTCTCTACCTCACGGCCCCGGCCCGGCGCGAGATCCGCCCGGTCGGTTTCGGCCTGATGTCAATGTCCGACCTGCTGGAGCGGGTCGCCGCGCTGGCTCGCGACAAAAACTGACGCCACCTCCAACCCCGGGATGACCCTGCGATGAAACTCCGATTCGACCCCACCAAATCCACCCAATTTACTGGTCCCACCGTACCAACCTTGCGCCGCCTGATCGCTGGCCTGTTGTCGTTGTCGCTGGCGGCGACACCCATCGCTGCGCTTCCGGCCGATCTCAACACCGAGATGCAGGCGATGTTCAATGACCTCGGGGCGCTTGGCAACGTCACTACTCCTGGCGCCTTTCGCGGCCAGGCGATGAACCTGTACACCGGAGGCAGCCTGATGATGCGCGCCCCGGGGCGCAACTACCCACTCGTGAGCACCCAGCTGCCCAGCATGCGCGCCGGGTGCGGCGGCATCGACATCTATGGCGGCGCGTTCTCCTTCATCAACAAGCAGCAGTTCATCGCGCTCTTGCGCAACATCGGCTCCAACGCCGTGGGCTACGCGTTCAAGCTGGCCCTGCAGTCGATCTCACCCGACATCGACAAGCTGCTCACCGAGTTGCAGGACCAGATGAACAAGATCAACGCGATGAACATCAACTCCTGCGAAGCCGCGCAGGCGCTGGTCAACGGCGTGGTCGGCGAGTTCGACAGCTCGGTGCAAAGCGGCTGCGCCAACATCTCGCAGTACCTGGGCAGCGTGTCCGACCGCGCCGAGGCGCGCTTGACCTGCGCCACCAACGCGCCCGCTGTGGTCAAGTCGGCCGCCAACTCCGCCGACCCGAACGTGCGCAACGCCACTTTTGTGAAGGGAAATGTCACCTGGCTTGCGCTGGGCCAGGTGGGCGGCAACATCAGCCAGCAAGAGCGCGAGCTGATCATGAGCCTGATCGGCACCGTCATCCTCACGCCACCGGACGACGACGGCAACGGCGCCAGCCCGCGCTACGTGGAGCCCACCATCACCGGCTTGCGTGACCTGCTGCTCGGGCGCGCCGACTCGGCCACGCAGGGCAACGTCGATGTCGAGGTCTATGTCTGCGACGAGCCCGCCGAGTGCATGAACCCAGCTCGTAGCACGGTATCGGTCAAGCCCTTCACGCAACTGGTGAGCGAGCGGCTGCGCCGCATGTCCGACAACATCGCAACACGCAGCCCGCAGAGCGCCGCCGACATCGGCTTCATCAACAACACCAGCGAGCCGGTCTACCGGATGCTGGCCGTGGCCAACGCCGTGCCGGGCTCTGGCACCGCCGAGACGCTGATCGAGACCTACAAAGAGACAATAGCGCTCGACTACGCCGAGACCTTTCTGAGCCGCTCGCTCACCCAGGCCATGGCCGCGTTGTCTCAGGCACTGCGTCGGAGCGAGGTCGAGCAGAAGTACCTCGACCAGATCCGCAGCCACGCCCAGCAGGCTCGAGCTCAGCTCCTCGCAGAAAAGCAGACCGCCTACGCCAAGGTGCGCTCGGTCTCGTCGATGACGCAGGACCTGCAGACCCTGGAGCGCCAACTCTGGAGCGCAATGCCCCCAAGCGTCAAGGCGATGCTGGACTTCAGCGCCAACGCCAGCGCGCGCGGCTCCTGAAGCCGGAGCAGGCACCGGCGGAGCACAGATGTTTGAGATCTATGCCTACGGCAATGTCGACACCCTGACCGGGGTGTTCAACGCCATCGCCGCCATCATGGGCGGTGCGGACTATTTTGGGCTGATCAAGACCGTGGCAATCACCGGTATGCTGGTAGCCGCCTTCGCTGGTCTCTTCACCCCGGGGCGCTTCGCGGGCTGGGGTTGGTTCATCGGCTTCATGATGGTTTACAACGCCATGTTTGTCCCGAAGGTCGATGTGGTGGTTGTCGACAAGCTCGGCAGTCAGCCGCCAGTGATGGTCGGCAACGTGCCGATCGGCGTGGCCTTCTTCGGCCACTACACCAGCCGAGTCGGCGATGTCATGACCCGGTTCTTCGAGACCGCCTTCCAGGCGATTCCGGACACCAACGCGCAGCTGCCGGCCGAGCTGACCTACCAGAAGAACGGCGTGATGTTCGGCAACCGGTTGATCCAGGCCTCTCGCGCGGCCACCATCGCCGACCCGCAACTGCGCACCGACCTCATCGCCTACGTCTACAACTGCACCATCTATGACTTGCAGGACGGCACGATCGACCCTGGCGCCTTCGCACAGAGCACCGACATCTGGTCGCTCATGGGCAGCCCCAACCCGGCACGGTTTTCAACCTGGGGCAACCCGGTGCAGGTCGACACCTGCCCAAACGTCTTCACCCAACTGGCCAACCGCCTGCCCCCGGAAGTCGCCCGCGCCCGCGCCCTGCTCGCGTTCCAGCTCAATCCGAGCATGGACCCGGCACTGGCACCCGGCGTGATCGATGGCCAGATCGAGCAGGCCTACACCAAGACAAGAATAGCCACTGCGGCCCAGGGCGCCGCCGACCTGCTGCGCCAGAACATCATGATCAACCTGGTGCAGGACACCAACAGCCTGGCCGGGCTCAAACGCAACGACCCGGCAGCGACGATGCTCGCCACGGCGCGCGCGAACGCCACCGCCTCCACCAACGCATCCTTCCTGACCATGGGCCACATCGCCGCCCAGGCGCTGCCGATGGTGCGCAACGTGATCGAGGCGGTCGTCTACGCCGTCTTCCCCTTCGTCTTCCTGCTGTTCCTGCTGGCCCAGGGCCGTGGCCTGGCCCTGGCCATCAAGAGTTTTGTGATGAGCCTGGTGTGGATCCAGCTCTGGCCACCGCTTTATGCCATCCTGAACTACGTCGGCACGCTGGCAAGCGCCAGAAACCTCGCGGCTGCCGCCCGCATGGGCTCGGGCGCCCAAGGCCTGACGCTCGACACCGCGGCCAGCATTTACCAGGGGGCCATTTCCGACCAGGCGATCGCAGGCTACATGGTGGTCTCAATCCCCATCATCGCCACCGCCATCATCAAGGGCGGCGAAGTCGCCTTCCAGGCGGTGACCGGCGTCGGCGCCATCCAGTCTGCGGCGTCCAGCGAAGCGTCCGGTGCCTCAAAGGGCTTGGTCACGCAGAATTCGGTCTCGATGGATCAGCAGCAGTTGGCTCCAACACGAACATCGGCCTTCATGTCGACCACGAGCAACGCGCACGGAACCACCATCCAGGGCAGCGGGCTTGACGCCGGCGTGTTCCGCTACCAGGCCACCCTCAGCCGCCTGGCCAGCACCTTCACTGTCACCGAACGCCAGGCCACCGCGCTGGGCGAGAGCGCCCGCGAGGCCGAAACCTTCGCCACCACACAGCGCGAAGCCATGCAGCACAGCCAAGCCACCGCACTGACCCGCGCGCTGGGCATCCAGGACAGCTTCGAGAAATCCCAGCAACGCACTGGTGCCACCAGCACTTCCGAGGGCGGATCGACCAATAGCCAATTCCAGACTCTCAATTCAGTCGCTCGTGACGTCAACCGACGGCTGGGCCTCAGCGACGATTCAACCGTCGGCAAGACCATCGCTGCATCAGCGTCCATTGGGGCGAAGATCCCGCTGACGGAAATTGGCGCCGACGCCAAGGCCGAGGGCCGCGCCGTCGACCAGCAGATCCTTCAAAGCGCTTACGACTACGCCCGCAAGGCAGCCGAAAACGCTCAGGTATCGGACGGCAGCGCCCTGGTCAAGGATTTCCGGTCCTCGGACGCCTACCAGTGGGCGCGGGGCAACCGCACAGCCTCCACTGCTGGCTATGACTCGTCGTCCCGCGAGGCCAGCGAGCGACAAACCTCCAGCGATAGCGCCTATGGCCGTTCCAAGGAACTGGCCCGCACCGCGCAGTTCATGCGCGAATGGAGCAGTGGCACCCAGACCGACTTCACCAACTATGCCGCCCAGCGCCTGGCCGAGCGCGGGCTCCTGCGCGAAGAAGACCCGATCAAACTGCAGCGGGCGGTCAGCGAGATCGCGTACTCGTACGCCCGCGGCGGCAGCGCCGCCAGCGGCTACGTCCCTACCGACAGCCCACTCGGCCCAAGCCAGCCATTGCCCGAGGCGATGGGCTGGTCTTCGCCATTGCGCGACCAGTACGACAGTCAGGTCCGTGGTGGAGACGGCAGCGCGATCGGCGAGCAGGCCACCCGCAACGACGCGGGCATCCAGGCCCGTCAATCCGGTGCGGGCCTGCAGCCAGGCAAGTCAGTTGCAAACGACTTGTCAGGCCGGGTCAAGCAGGGCCAGCGGGAAGCAGCAGGCGCCATCGACAAGGGGCGTCGACAGGTGTCGGAGGATGCAGGCACGCTCAGCGAGAACTACAACGCCAACGTACGCACCGGCAAGGTCAGCCGGAACCATGGTGGCAACCGGGCGGTCTGGGACACGGTCGGTGCCAATTCCAGCGCGCCTGATATCGGCACCCCAGCCAAACAGGAGCCAATCGGCGAATGGCACTTCGGGAGAGACGGTGTACCCGTCGCGGGCCCGGATCCCAAGCCTGCGCTTTCGGCAAGCCCACCCAAGCCCGGCGGGAAGCCCAACCGGTGAACTACTCGTCAATGCGCGAGCGGCCAGCGCCGATGTCCAGGCTGCCAAGCCCGTTCCTGGTTTGGTGACCAGCGTAGTCGTCCAAAGAACGAATCGCACGGCGACCCAGCGGCTCGCCGACACCCGCCTCGCACGCAGCGCCTGAACCAGAATCTGCCGACAACCCCACGACCACCGCCGCACGGATCTGTGCCCACACGATGGCGAGAAATCCAGACCACTTGTCGGTGAACGAGTTGGCTTCGATACTCATGGCGTAAGCATAGACGATTGGGTCGGAAATTGGGCGACGGCTATACGGAAGTCCATCAGTCTTGATCCAGATCTTGCAACAAATGAGCCATCAATCAGACGGCTAACCCGGCTTGCTCCGAGTCTGCCTGCGCAGCGCCTCAACTGCCCGGTTGATTGCTTCAACGTCAGGCGCCTGTGTTCCCCAGTCTTTCCAGAAGTCACGCGTCGCACTGTCGGGTGCGATAGTCGGTTTATCAAGCTTGATACGAGAAGGGAGCAATACGGCGTCACCCAACATCAGCGCCTCTCCGGTATCAAGCAAAGGCAGGATGCTGGTAAGGCCCGCCAGCGAATCCGGCATGAGCCGCTTGATCACGGCCTGGTCCGTATCGTTCGTGAGGCGCAGCGACAAGAAATTGTTGCACTGGCTCAGGATAGTCTTACTCACGTCCGAAGGCCTTTGGCTGACGACCAACAACGACACGCCGTACTTTCGCCCTTCCTTTGCAATGCGCTCGAAGGCACCGAGCGCCTGGCGCTGCACGGCGTCGGCGTCGTCACGCACCGGGAGATATAAATGCGCCTCGTCGCAAAGCAGAGTCACGGGCGTCCGCTTGAGCGGGTCCATCCAAAACTGCACGTCGTAAAGTAGCCGGGCGAGCGTACCAGTAACGACCGGCAGCACATCCGAAGGCACTTCGGAAAAGTCGATGATCTTGATACCCTTGCCGCCATTTGATCCCAGCAGGCGAGCCGTCTGGTCGGCAAGCCAGCCATAGGTGTTCGCCTTGGCTGGCGGAGTGAACATGAAACCGTAGCGTCGATCATCGAGCTTCGCTTCGAGTCTTGAGATGAAGCGGGTGAGCTTGTCCTCCCACTCACCTTTGACAGGCCCTGTCTTGCCGACACCCTTGGTCGTGTTGTCAGTATCAAGCAGGCTCATCAGATCGCTGATCCGGTAGGGAATTGGCGAATCCACGGTGAACGTCTTTGCAACGTCAAACTTTTTCTCGGCCTCAAGCGTCTTCTGCTTCAGTGCCTTCACGTGGGAAGTAAAACGCGACGCCTGATTGGGAGCATTTTGATCGCTGCGGTCGAGGATCATCGACAGCATTTCGTCGCGGTTAAGCAGCCAGTACGGAAGGAACAGCGCGTCGTCCCCTGGGTTCTCAAGATCGCCTGGGCCGGCAATGCGCACACGCGTCGCGAACCCGTTCCTCGCGGCATCTGCGAGCGGCGCGTACTCACCGTGCATGTCGAAGACGAGGATGTTCGGATACTTCAGCTTCGCTGCCCGCTCCAGGATAAGCGCCACTGCATAGCTCTTACCCGAACCGGTGCTTCCAAGGATGGCAGCATGCCGCTGGAAAAACTTGTCACCGCTGACGATGGCCTCCGCTGTTCTATCCGCCACAAAGGTGCCCAGCTTGAGTCGCTCGTTCTCTGGGAAGTCGGCTCCAAGAATGCCCATGAAACGTTGCAGATTGCCAGCGTCAACTACGTAGCACTCTCGGTCGATCTGTGGGAAGCTGTCAGCTCCGCGCTTGAAGGTGTTTTTCTTCTCGCCGTCGACCGTACGAAACGTCCCGATAAGCGCACCGCGAACCAAATCGGTCGGGACGGACGCGAGGATTGACTCATCTTCACCATCAGGCAATTCCTCAGGCAACTGGTCGCGCATGCTCCGAGTCACGCGCTCCGTGATGGCGATCAGGTATTCACGTTCGGTGCTCCCCCGAATAGCGATCAAGTTGCCGATCCCAATTCGCGTCAGCAATATTGAGTTGGAAACATCTACTGAAACTCGGCTGGTGTCTACGGCAGCAACCTTGCCGAGCAACTCGGCCTCAGTGAACTGCAGCGCTGCAGGTGTATCGGTCATGGCTCGAGAACCTCCGCGATGAATGAATGAACGTCCCAGAAAGCGACGCCAGGAATGAAACTCTGAGTTTTGTCGATGATCATCCGCGTACCTTCAACGCCAGCTTCGCGCGCAAGGTCCAATGCGATCACGTTAGCGTGACCAACGGCTAAGGCCTCGGCCTTCGTTGAAAGCGAACGAGTCATCATCAGCGTAGGTTTGCCGCTCCGGATGGCGGGCGACAGATGCGTCTCCAGATGATCGTCGTTGAAGCCATAGCCGAGGATGAGGAAACGACTTGCACGGTCGATCGCATCATTCGCTCGGCTCCGGTGGTGATCGAAGGGGCTTTCGTACCCATTGCGAAACTTGTTCTGTCCCGGGGTGATGATCAACCGCGTTGATCCAGGGAGATCGCCAGCGTAACAAACAGGCTTGCCATCGCGCAGGTACCAGTCGAGGCTGCCGTGCGGCTTGTAGATGATCGCACGCTGCCGATAGTGATAAGTGAAGTTTGGCTTCTTAAAAGTCACATTGCGGCAGAAGCTGAGCTTGCTTTCACGTTCGTTCAACGCACCAGCGAAGTGGCCGACGAACATTGTGTCCACGCCGAAGCCGGCTTCCTCGACCGCGATTTCCACGAGTCGATCATAGTTGGTCGTGACGATCGGTAAGCCATTCGATGGCTTTAGAAGGTGCCCCATCAGCTTCGTCAGGCGCAACTTTCGAGTTCCCGCGAAAACCTCCGTGACAACTTTTCGCTCGCGTTCACTCACCAACATCGCCGTGGCGGATGCAATCGATCCTTCCAACCCGGGCGTCGGCGGTATCATGAGAAGTGCAGCTTCGAGACCCTTTTCCTCTATCAGCCCTGCGATCACTCCCCATGTCGTCAAGTCATCGCCGGCAAGGCCGGGACCGACAGTCGCTCGCAAGTGGTCCGCCAGTTCGCCCATCCCGGGCAATCCTTCGGCACAGGACAACCCCGAGCCGACAATGGCCACGAGACCGTCGCTGAGATGCTGCTGCAAGCGCTTCTTGATTTCATGCAATTCCATAGTTCCCGATCTATCGGCCTACCTGTTTCTCCACTTCGCCAGGATATCCATGCAGGCACTTTGACTGCCAAATCAGCATCCAGAGGTGCCCCGAATGTCGAAGCGGGTTGTAAGCATTGGTCACTAGGCCTTTGATTCGCGCAAAGCTCTGATCCTTGGGTCGGTGCACTCGGTAGGAAAACGTTCGAGGCCCAAGGCGCCGCCTCTGCAAAATCGCCGGGCACGGAAGCCCAGCTCCAGTTAACTCGATCGTAAAGTTATGGTGGTGTTTCACGACGTGACGAGCCGCTGTCGAGCGTCTTCCATCTGTTTCGTTTATCAACTTCAGGAGCGGAAGTTCATTCGGCCTGCTCGCCAGGGCCTGGCCTTACGTGCATCTGGCTTCATGTCAGTCAAGCGGTATGGAGGTCATTTTCTGTTTCACCCATCAACCGCAACACGGGTAGCTCCACCATGTTCGGTCACGCGCGGTCTGCATCGGATCTTCATCGCTCCCTTTGAAAACGCGTCATCTGACGCTTTGCTCGACCAGACAAAAGCCTCGCCCGCCTTCAAGGCTGCCATTCGTTCAGGGGTTAGATTCGCAAGTGCGGCGTTCGCTTTCTGAATATGCTTCAACCAAGCTGGCGAGTTGAACTTATGAAGGATGACTTGCGACGAAAGTTCTATGAGCGCAACCGGCACAGATGGCGGATCCTGACTCGCAACCAGAATGCTCACCCCTTTGTGACGCATCTCCCGGACCACTTCGATCAGTCCAGCGACCAGGTCCGGACTCTCAATATATTTGTGAGCTTCATCGAAAACGACAAGCTTGTTGAACGATTGACCATCGACTTTTGCATCGGCGAAGAGCTGCAACATTACGACGAAGAGCCCAAGCGCCTCATCCTTTTCGATGAATTCGTCTCTTACATCCACGATGATCAGGCGGCCGGGACGCACCGCATCACGGATCGACGCGCCGTCTGCGATGTAGTCGCTTGCGAAATCCAGGCGCGTTCTGGCCATTTCCTTGAGGTGATCGGGAATCGACGAGGCATCAATACCCGCTCGCAATCCAGCCAACGTGATGTCGTCACGCATCCCCTTCATTAATCGCATGACCTGCCGGATGTAGGTTGCTTGGCTGCCGACGGCACCCATCAAGAACTTCCAGTGGCCAGCCTTCAGTTCGCTGGCACCAAACTGCAACGGTTGCACTTGGACTCCGGGGTATTCCGCCTGCCGTTCCTCAAGCTTGTCCTTCGGAACTAACTTTCATGCATCGAGGGCGCAGCACCCCTGATCATGAAAGACACTGTGTGGGTGTGTAGCCGCCCAGAGGCTGAGGTCGCGAAAACTTTTGATGGCTTTGGACCGCGAAATCTAACTCGACC
>Ga0209702_10002084_pt1 | contig 36075 bp, 37 predicted proteins | sample FRY01_FD_187210 | JGI IMG/M metagenome (GOLD analysis project Ga0209702, IMG submission 187210) | Freshwater microbial communities from Lake Fryxell liftoff mats and glacier meltwater in Antarctica - FRY-01 (SPAdes) (version 2) | ecosystem: Environmental > Aquatic > Freshwater > Ice > Glacier...
GCATACACCATCAAGGCCACCATGATCAAAGGCGGTTTGGATCGCGGGTCGCAAGTGTTCCTCGGTGTAATGCATTCAGAGGTTAAACGCACGATCTTTAACTTTTCTTAACCACCTGAATAGTTACCAACTAACAACAGTCAGCAAAGCGCTTCCGAATGTCTGGCAATACATCGATGAAAACCTCGATAATGAGCCTTGGGACTCCGGCGCGCCTTGGGAAGTCACGCATCCCTCACAGGTCTTGGACCTCGAAGACTTGTGGGATGATGAAGTTTGGTCTGGCGAAGAGGTGGGTGAATGTATTGGGATTGAATTTCAAGGATTGGTCCCTAGGCTGACGAATCGTTCTGTATTTTCAGAGCGAGGCGACCAAGGTATCGAGACTCGAGAAGTTCTTGAGTACCTTGAGAAACTGATTCGAGACTGCCGTCATCGACTTGAAGGGACGATCGCGAAATTGAACTACCTGGGTCCGTTGCGTGCTCTACCGCCGAGATCGCTCTTGATGTTCGGAAAAGATGAAAGGTTGGGTTCCGTGGCAGATGCTTGGTTGCGGCTTCGTGATGACCCTGCACTGAGGGACGAAGTGAACCGTTGGATCGGGACAGGCCATCTTGATTTGGGCTATCGTTACGAATCGCAAGTCTATGGGGAACTTGCCACGATACTTGAGGCAATGGCCCGGGAAGACAGAACACCAGTAACAGAGACAATCATTAAATTTTCGGAGGCGTCTTATAAGACGGGTTTTAAGTCGGAGCACGGGATATCCGGCTCATCCGCGCCCGACTTCTCGGATGATGAGGAACAGGCCGTGGAGTTTTGGGGTTCCAAGCTCCCCAGAAAGCTTCGAGACTTGTCCCTCCGCGACCTCAAAAACAATGTCGCTGTCAGCAGTCGAGATGTTGGCGTGGGAATCAGTCAGTTGATACCGATCGTGGTGCATGCCTTGGCGGAAAAGCGGGCTATGATTGCGGTGGAGCAACCGGAACTGCATCTCCACCCCGCCCTTCAAGCCAAGCTTGGAGACTTGTTCATCGAATCCGCTCTGGGACCCAACCAGAACCAGTTTGTACTTGAGACACACAGCGAGCATTTGATCCTGCGGGTTCTCCGGAGGATTCGGGAAACCACCGAAAACACGCTGCCAGAAGGCAAGACGCCAATCCGACCGGAAGATGTGTCCGTGCTCTATGTGCAACAGGGAGAACATGGAAGTGAAGTGATCGAACTTCCGGTGACTGAAGATGGCGACTTCGCCGTCCCGTGGCCGGGCGGCTTTTTTGCCGAACTCAGTGCTGAACTCTTCTAATGCTACCTATGATCAAGGAAATAGCCCTCGATCCCTGCCTCTTCGCCCAATGGCCGCATCATCTGGCCCTGCGAGATGCCTTTGGCGTGGAGAAGGGCCGCGTCATCTCGGCTTTTCCGAAAAAGTGGCGCGGCTATGTGCGGGAAGAAGTAAACCGCCTCGAAGCCAGCGGCCAACTCGGCTCCGTGAAAGCCAATAGTTTGCGAACATGGCTGGAAGCGCCTGTCGGCACTTCAGACTCCCGCATAGCCGCCAGCAAGGCTGTTTACGATGGGGACAAAGCTTGGCACCTGAATGCTGAGGATGTCTGGCAGTCATTCGACGCAATCCTCTCTTCCAAAGAAATTGAAACTCCGAACGCCATCCTCGCGGACGAAGATCAAGAATATCGGCGTGACTCAAAGTTCAGCGCCGAAACGCAACGCACTATCCAGCGAAAGCGTGAATCAATGGTGGACAGCATCTGGCCGCTGCTACGCGACTCGAAGGTTGTGAAGCTTGTGGAGCCGCACTTCAATCCAAAGGAATCGCGCTTCAAAATCGTGCTCAAAGCGATGCTTGATCGTCTGCACAGCGAAGGCTCGCCGATCCGCAAGTTCGAACTGCACATCCGCCACCCCGAGGACAAGAACGAGCGTGATCTTCCCAAGTTTACCACGGCAGATCTGAATCGCCTCTCCCCAATCCTGCGCACGGGCTGGAGCCTGCATTTTCATCTCTGGACCCGAGGTCGGGAGCAGATGCATCCGCGCTACCTCCTCACCGACCGGGGCGGCATCCAGATCGACCACGGGTGGGATGAAGGAAAGCTGGATAGCGAAACAACGCCGATCATGCTTCTCTCCAAATCCCGCTGGGAGCAGGAGATGCAAAGATACAAGCTGGGAAGTGCTGATTTCGAGATCAATCCCAAGACCGACTTGATTGTTGTCGAGTAAACATGCCAAGATTTTCCGCCGCTTCGGTCGGATAAAAAGGCGCGTCAATGGGGGAGTCGGACAAAAACCGCGAAATTGGACGTTTGGAGAGTCGATGTCGGAGCTTTGAGGCGGGTGATCGACGGTCGGAGGGTCGAATTCCCGCCTATTTGCTCCGACGTTGACGGTCAGAGCGTCGAATTCCCGCCAAAAAGCTCCGGCTTCGGCGGTCGGAGCGAGAAAAAGGACGCTCGAAGGGCCGGATTCCCGCCTCATTGCTCCGAGATCGGAGTTGCGGGGGAGGAGGGTGATGCGGTATCCTCGGCGCATGAGTGATGTGACTGCGAATCCTGTGCCAAGCCCTGCGGGGGAGAACCCTGCGCCTGCCAACCCGCCACCTGCGGCTCGACGAACGATGGACCCGGCGAAGGCTTTTGCGGCGCTGGGGAACCCGCTGCGGTGGAATATTTTTCAGATGCTGGCAGGTGGTCGGGCGATGTCCGCGAGCGAGGTGGCGGCGGTGGTGAAGCGGGATTTTGACGGCGTGAGCAAGCACCTGCGCGTGATGCGCGCCAGCGGTGTGCTGGTCTCGAAACGCGGGGAGGATCGGCGTCTGGAGCTGTACTACATCCCGGAGACGATCCTGCGCGCCGATGGCGTGGCGGACATGGGCTTCTGCGCGATACGGTTTCCGCACTCCCCCGTTTAACCCGTGCGCTGCTGTTGAAAGCGGATCATCCTTCACACACACGGAGCGCGAGTGTGTCGCAGACCACTCGCCACATTTTTTTCCGCATGCACGCAGGCTTCGGACAAGTGGCGAGTAGGCTCAGACATCCTTACCCGGCTCCGCAAACATTCAGTCAGCGGGAAATGAACTGAGACGGATAGGCAGTAGAATTGGGAAACATTCTCCTGCCACCATTCTACTGTCTATCTCTGGCTCAGCGGATTTCCTTCGAGTTCAAGAGTTCTGAGGCTGCGCCATACTCGCGCTCCTGCAAAAACGGCGTCCGGCTTTAACCGTCAATCTAAGCGGAAAAATCGGGACGCCACATCAAGCAAACGCTGTCGCATCGGCGACAAATGCATCCACATCCGCTGCTGTTGTGCGCCAGGAGCACATCAGGCGCGAGCCGCCGCCGATGAAGCTGTAAAACACCCAGCCGCGTTCTTTGAGGCCGTCCTTCATTTTGTCTGGCAGCTTGGCAAAAACGGCGTTCGCATCCACCGGATACAAAATCTGTACGCCAGGCAGATGGCCCAGCGCGTCCGACAGACGTTTCGCCAGCGTGTTGCCGTTTTGCGCATGTCTGCGCCAGGTTTCATCGCTCAAAATGCGCAGCCATTGCGCGGAGATGAAACGCATCTTCGAGCAGAGCTGGCCCGCCTGCTTGCAGCGGTAGGCAAACTCCTGGGACAGCTCCTTGTTGAAGAACACCACGGCCTCCGTGACCGCCATGCCGAGCTTCGTACCGCCGCAGCACAGCACGTCCACGCCGGCACGCCAGGTGATGTCCGCAGGGGCACAATTCAAACCAGCCAGCGCGTTGAAAAACCGCGCGCCATCCATGTGAATCGCTAGGCCGTGTTGTTTCGCCAGTGCGCCGAGTCCTTTGATCTCGCCGGGCCGATACACCGTGCCCAGCTCCGTGCTCTGGCTGATGCTCAGGGCGCGTGGCTTCGGGAAATGCACATCGCTGCGGCTGGTGGCGATGCGTTCGACATCCGCCGGGTCCAGTTTCCCCAGCGGACTGCGGGCGAGCAGGATTTTCGAGCCGTGGCTGAAGAACTCCGGCGCACCGCATTCATCCGTCTCCACATGCGCCTCCTGCGCCGTGATGATGCTGTGGTAGCTCTGGCACAAGGTCGCGAGTGAGAGCGAGTTCGCTGCCGTGCCGTTGAAGACAAAATACACATCGCAGTCGGTCTCAAAAAAGCGCCGGAACGTCTCGCAGGCCTCGGCAGTGGTCGAATCGGCCCCGTAACTTGGTTGATAGCCTTCATTGGCCTCTCCCAGCGCCTGCCATGCTTCAGGACAGATGCCGGAGGTGTTGTCGGAGGCGAAGTGGTATTTGATTTCAGCGCTCATGCTTTGGTTTTCGGTTTTCCATACCACACCAGCACGCTGCCCACCGCCAGCAGCAGCAGATCGCGCAAAATGAGATCACGGTAGCTCGATGACGCCTCCTGATGGCCGAAACAGCCGCAGCGGATGTCGATCCCACGCCACCAGGAGAGGATGATCGCCCCGAGGAAAATCAGCAGTGACGCATTCAGAATCAGCATGCCGCCGGAGCGCAGCACGCCGCTCATGACCGCGAGTCCGGCCAAAATTTCCAGCCATGGCAGCCCCATCGCCAACCATGCGGCCCAGGGATCGCGCAGCAGGTCAAAACTACGCACATCGTCGAGGAAGGACATCGGGTCCGCCACTTTCAACAGGCCCGCATAGACAAACACACCGCCGAAAAAGAAATGGAGAAGCAGGCGCGGCATAAGGGGAGGCTCAAGGCACCAATTCCGTCAGCGGCAGCAGGCAGATGACGAGTTTTTTGTCTTCGTAGGATTCACCCGCCTGCGGCATGCCGCGTGCGTCTAGCGATCGACCCAGAAGCGTGCCCAACTGCGTGGCAAAGCCAGCATGCGGATTTTTGCCGCCGCCGCCAAAGCTCAGCGCGGCATCATCGAACACCCGCATCTGTTCGCCGCCATGCAGCACGATGGCTGACCGCGCGTCCGGTTCGAGATCACGAATCGAAATCAGGTCCGCCACCTCCTCGCCGAGTAGGTTCGCCGCATGCTGCGGGTCGAGCTGCCGCGCCAGATCGCCCGCATCGGCATGCTCGAGGATCGTGGCGTTGATGATCGGCGTTTCGGTGCTGGCCAAGCGCAGGAATTTCTCACGCACATGCTTGTTCACCACCAGGGCGACGGCCTTCATCGCTTCAGGCGTCCAGTGGCTGTCCTGCGAGAAGTACACCGGCTGCCGCTCGCGGAATTCCCAGAGTGCCTCGGTCATGTCCAGCACGTCAATGCCTGCGGCCTTCAGTGCCGCGAGCGCCGCCGTTTCGCCTTCCACCCGCACTGCGCCGACATAGCGACCAGGCCGGATCTGCTCGGGATAAAGCCCCACCCGGCCAGGGAGTGTGATCACCAGCAGCGGTGTTTCCTGCGCCTGCAATTGTGCGGCCAGTTTGATCAAACCGGCTTGCGTTTCATTGTTGTCACGTCGGCCGTGAACCACTCGGTCGATTTCACGCTGGTCGAACACCCAGCCGCTGCGGCCGAGAAACACCGCGTCATTGCCTTCGTTCAGGGCATGCGTCAGCAGCCACTGCATGCCGCTGCGCACTGTGGCGGCGGCCAAGTTGGTTTTAGCAGTGGTGAAACATGCCGCGATCTCAAACAGTAGTGGCAGCGCCAGCAGGCAGGCAAACACGCGCACGATGTTGTGGGCGGCAGGCGCGGGCAATTCCGGCTCGGGCAGCACGACCGTGTGCTTCGTGGGGTCAATCGGCGGCAGGGTCGGTTTCATGACATGGGTGCGGCATGGGTCCACAGCATAGCCACTGCGAGCAGGAACACGCTCAGGCAAAGCGTGCCCTTCCAGGGTGCCGCTACGCGTAAAAAGTCGCGCGAATGCGGCAGCCCGATGAGGCAGGCCAGCGCTGCCACCATGGTGATGACATGAAAATCCGTCCACACCCGCGACTCCTGAAACACGGTGGCGATGGTCTTGGGCGGCGCGGCATACAGCGCTTTCAGATGCAGCCAGGTGTCTGCTGGAGCCGCTGTTTGCAGCAGCATGCCCAGCACGGTCATGGCGACCAGTAAGCCCAGCAGTCGCGGCCAGCTTCCACCGGTGAAGCGTCGCAGCGTCAATGCCTCTTGCAGCTTGTCCGCCACCTTGAACCCCAGCATGCCGCCGAGTCCGGCAATCACATCGCCCGTGGCGGTGCAGATAAAATGCAGGCTCAGCAGCAGTGCTAGAAAACCCATCCAGGCCACGCCAGTGCTCAGGCTTTCCGGCCCGCCACGCAGCATCATGGCCGCGAGCCGCCACAGTGGCATCACCAGCAGCACACTCTTCCCGATGCCCAGGCAGAACCGCATCACACCCTGTGCCACCTCCAGCACGGCAGGCCGTGGTCGGATGGCCCAGCGCGCTACGAGAGCGAGCGGCAGCAGCACAAACAGACAATGATGGAGACTGATCAACACGGTGAATGGAGATGGCGATGGCTAGACGCCCGTCAATCGCGGAATTTTGGGCGTGGTCTCTGATTGCTATGTAGTACCGGCTGAAGCCGGTACTACACAACCCGGAACGCAGAGAAAGAGTGAACACTCGCCCGCATCATTCTGCTTCCATCATGCGATTTGCAGGCGCTGTGTCTGGAGCGTCCATGTGTGGAACGTTGTCTGTATTGGAGATGATTGTAACAGCACCCTGGGCATCTTTCGTTATATCAGCATGCACGATCTCGAACCCAATCTCCCCGAGCACCTTGTCCGCCGTGATTTTTTGAAGAAACTCGCTGCGGCAGGCACTGCCGCGTGGATGACGGGCGAGCCACGGGCGATCTGGGCGAAAACGGGCGAGAAAGTGACGCATCCTCCGGCAAAGGCGGATGCCTGCATCCTGCTGTGGATGGCGGGCGGCATGGCGGCACCGGACACCTTTGATCCGAAGGGCTACCTGCCCTACGAGCAGGGACTCGAGGTGAAGCGCATGCTCAGCACCTTCCCGGCGATCAACACGAACGTGGACGGCATCAAAATCTGCCAGGGCCTCGAAAACATCGCGCAGGTGATGGATCGCGGCACACTGATCCGCAGCGCGGTGCAGCCGGACCTCGGCAGCATTTTGCATTCGCGGCATCAGTATCACTGGCACACCGGCTATGTGCCGCCGCAGACCGTCGCGTGTCCGCACATCGGCTCCTGGATGGCCAAGGTGCTCGGTCCGCGCAACTCGGTGATGCCCGCGTTCATCAACATCGGCCAGCGCCTCGAAGGCGTGGGCGAAAGCGAGGAACTGAAAGCCTTTACTACCGCTGGATTTTTCGGCAGCGAGTTCGGGCCGATGAACCTGCCTTATCCCGAGGAAGCCGCGCAAGCCGTGAAGCCACCGAAGGGCATGGACGCGCAGCGGTTCGCCAATCGCGACCGCTTGTTCCGCAAACTGGTCGATCAAAGCCCGCAGCGTGAATTCATGAGCGACTACCAGCAGGAATCCATGCTGCGCAGCATGGACAACGCGTATCGCCTGCTCAGCGCGAAGGAGCGCGTAGCCTTCGACATCACGCTGGAGCCGAAGGAGAGCTACGCGAAGTATGACACCGGCCGTTTTGGCCGTGGCTGCTTGCTCGCGCGCCGTCTGATCGAGGCGGGCACGCGTTTTGTCGAGGTGACCACCGAGTACGTGCCGTTTTTCCAATGGGACACGCACAAGGACGGCCACACCACCGTCGATACGATGCACAAGGAGATCGACGGCCCCATCGCCCAGCTTGTGCGCGATTTGGAAGCGCAGGGCTTGCTCGACCGCACACTCATCGTCATCGCGAGTGAGTTCAGTCGCGATGCGCTGATGGAGGGCAAGCCCGGCTCCACCGCGAACGACCAGACCACCTTCAAGGTGGATACGCTCAGCGAGATGAAGCACTACGGCTTGCACCGCCACTTCACCGGCGGCACCAGCGTGGTCATGTTCGGCGGCGGCGTGAAGAAAGGCTTCCTCTACGGCGAAACTGCTGACGAACGCCCGCTCATCGCCACCAAGAACCCCGTCAGCGTCATGGACCTCCACGCGACCATCATGACCGCCATGGGCATCAGTCCCAAAACCGCGTTCGATGTCGAAAGTCGGCCGTTCTATGTGACGGAGGACGGCAAGGGCAGGGCGGTGACGGAAATCTTCGCCTGAACCATCAGCGCCACGGCTGCCGACACCGGGGGCTTGTCAGGCCAAGGCTCAGCGTTTAGGGCTGCCGTTGAGTTTTTGTTCTGATGAACGTCTCCGTTCAAGCCCTCCGCACTGGCGATGCTGCCGCGTGGTCTGCCGCCTACCCGCTGCTGTGGGAGGCGGGGATGACGCTTGCCCGCATTCGGCTAGCGGGAGGACGGTTTGAGCCGGACCGGGAGGACCTCGAGAGTACGGCGCTGCGGCAGTTCATGCGCGGGCTGATTGAGGGAAAAGTAGAAAGTTTCAATCAAATCGCCACCTGGGACGATTGCTTGGGCATGACCCGCCACATCGTCCGTTCCCGCATCATGGATTTCCTTCGCGCCCGCGAGCGGAGCCGGGAAGATGCGGTGGAGGAGCTGTCGGAGCCGCCACCGGATGCCACGCCTGAGGCACGCTTCAATCTGACCGAGCTGCTGACCGAGGTGAACCGGCTGGAGCCGAACCCGCCCCTGCCGCAGGTGTTTCGGGAGCGCTTCATCGAAGGCTGGAGCACGGATGAAATCGCCAGCCGCAGGTCCATCAACCGCAACACCGTGCTCAGTCACTTCGCCAAAGGCTTCCGCGTGTTGCGAGAGCGACTCACTCACCTGGAGGGCGCACTGCCATGAATTCTCCCGACCCTTTTCGCGACAACGCCGATCTCATCCGTGCCTTCGAGGAGCGCCCGCTCACCGGCGGCGTGAAAGTGCCCGACCGGGTGCTCTTTGACCTCGAAGAAGCCCGCACTCAGGCCCGCGCCGCCAAGCAGCGCCGTCATTCGTCATTCCACATTCGTCATTTTCGCTTCCTCCGCCTCGCCGCCGTCCTGGCCCTCTTCACGGGCCTCACCTGGTTGCTCATTCCCTCGGCTCCTGCCACAGCGCGTGTGGTCATCACCTCAACGGGAGATGAGATCACCGCGACGCAGCCCACCATCGCGTGGAACAGCAAGGACAAGCCGGGGCAGAAGTACGATGTGTGGATTCTCCCCGCAGCGGGGGATCACCTCTCCGCGCCTGCCTTGTTTGTGGCGAAGTCCGTGACTTCGCCGGTTTCCTTTGATCAGCTTCAGCCTAGCAAAGATCATGCTGAAACCGCGTTGCAGCCCGACACCGACTACCGCGTGCTCGTTTGTTTGGCGGATGCCGGGCGCATGGCCGGTGTGCCGATTCCTTTCAAAGTTAAAACCGCCCAGACACGCTGAAGCGTGAACAACGTACTTGGCCATTCAGACTTTTCTGTGGGATTTCGTGCGTTCACTGGGGCTTCGCCAGGGGATCAGATGCGCCGCTTCGTGCAACGACGAATCCGGCATAACTCGCTGCGCTCGACCTGGGCACTTATTCCGGTTCGCCCTTGCACTGCGCTCTGCATCTGAAAGACAGGCATTAAGAGGTTCGCGAGGCGCGAACCTCTATAAAACAGCGGGGTTGCGCCAATGCTGGGGCCACAATCCATCACACGGAAAAACTCGAAGAACCATTATTAGCTACCCACAAATCGGGTTTGGATTTGATTACAGTGGGAGAACAACTATCCATGGAACCCATAGCAGCGATTTCGCCGCGTGGTATAACTCCATGGCCTTCCGATAGTTTCACCGCGACTCCTCCGGCCATTCATCTTCGCTCAGTGCTGTCGTTGGGTCTTCATGAAACACGATGCGTGACAGCGTTGGGTCGCGTTCCAACGGATTGCGTCGCACCCCGTTCGTCGCCGACAAGGCTTCGCCACCCTTGGGAATGACGCGGCCTTGATCCAGTTCGACTTCGAGGGTGAGCAGACTCATGGCGGGAGTTATGCGGTGGGCAAGTCTTGCCGCCAGTGTCAATTTCCCGCTAAATTCCGCTCATTTCGCCCTCGTCCGTGACCTGGATGCGCTCGGCGGATGGAATCTTCGGCAGCGCGGGCATGCGCATCATGGTTCCTGTCAAAGCGACGAGGAATCCGGCTCCGTTGGCGATTTCAAAGTCACGCACGGTGATGGTGAAGCCGCGCGGACGGCCGCGCTTCTTCGCATCGTCGGAAAGGCTGTCCTGAGTCTTCGCCATGCACAGCGGCAGCTTGTCGAAGCCGTTGCGGGCGAAGAGCGCGAGCTTTGCTTGCGCCTCGTCGGTCAGTTGCACGCCGTCAGCACCATAGATCTTTGTCGCGATGGCAGTGAGCTTCGTTTCGACGCTGTCTTCAGGCTGATACAGGAACGGCAGCGGCGGGGATTCGGCCGGCAATGCGGCGAGCAACTTTCCCGCCAGCTCAGTGGTGCCCGCCCCGCCGTGAGCGAAGCCATCTGACGTGGCACTGGGCACGCCGCGTGACGCGCAAAACTCATGCACGAGTGCGATTTCGGCCTCGTCGTCGGTGTGGAAGCGGTTTACCGCCACGATGACCGGCCGCTGGAACTGCGCGGCGCTGTCGAGATGCGCGGCGAGGTTGTCGAGGCCACGTGTCAGCGCGGCGCTGTCGGGCTGCGTGAGTTGGTCCAAGGCCACTCCGCCATGCATCTTCAAGGCGCGCACGGTGGCGACGATGACGATGGCCGCCGGTGCCAGTCCGCTTTGGCGGCACTTGATGTGCATGAATTTCTCGCCGCCGAGGTCAAAGGCAAAACCGGCCTCCGTGACGACATAATCCGCATGCGCCAGCGCCATCCTCGTGGCCAGCACCGAGTTGCAACCATGCGCGATGTTGGCAAACGGCCCGCCGTGCAGAAAGGCGGGCACGCCTTCGACGCTCTGCACCAAGTTCGGCATCAGCGCCTCACGCAGCAGGGCCAGCATGGCACCGGTGACGCGGAACTCTTTGGCGAACACTGGCGCTCCCGCCGCCGTGAAGCCGACGACGATTTTTTCCAGCCGACGACGCAGATCCGGCAGCGACTCGGCTAGGCACAGGATCGCCATGATCTCGGACGCGGCGGTGATGTGGAATCCCGTGGCACGCTCGGTGGGTTTGCCCACGGCGGTGCGCACGCTGCGCAGCGCCCGGTCGTTCATGTCCATCACGCGCTTCCACAGCACGCGCTCCGGCAGCAGCGGTGCCTCTCCCTGGAAAAGTTGATTGTCGATCACAGCGGAGAGCAGGTTGTGCGCGCAAGTGATGGCGTGGAAGTCGCCGGTGAAGTGCAGATTGATCGCCTGCGCGGGCCGCACCGTGCTTTTGCCGCCGCCCGTCGCCCCGCCCTTGCGGCCAAACACCGGCCCCATGGATGGCTGCCGCAGCGCCAGCGCCACACTTTGCCCGATCTGTTTCAATCCCTGCGCTAGGCCGATCGAGACCGTCGTTTTGCCCTCGCCTGCCGGGGTCGGCGTGATGGCTGCCACGAGGATCAGCCTGCCGCGCTGCGGCTTGTCCTGCAGCGCCTTGAGGCTGACCTTGGCCATCTCCCGGCCATGGAGAAACAGATGTTCTGGGGCAATGCCGAGACCGGCGGCGATGGGGGCGATGTCCGTATGCATGGGCGGTGGAAGCGCGTATGATGGCAAGAGCAGCCGTGAAGCAAAGGCTTTTCCAAACGCGGAAACCGTTCCTATACTCCGCGCATGCCTCCCGCCAGCCTCGACGAGCTCGAAGAACGCCTCAGCCGCCCCACGCCGGACGTGGTGGAGCTGATGCGCCATCTGCCGGGCGATTTCATCATCCTCGGCGCCGCTGGCAAGATGGGGCCGTCACTCGCCCGCATGGCCAAACGTGCCAGCGACGAGGCGAGCACGCAGCGCCGCATCATCGCCGTGTCGCGCTTCAGCACGCCCGGTTCAGCGGAGGCCTTTCAGCAGCACGGCATCGAAACCATCGCCATCGATCTGCTGGACGCAAACGCCGTGGCCTACCTGCCGCATGCGCCGAACGTGATCTACATGGCCGGCATGAAATTCGGCTCCACCGGTCAGGAACCGATGACCTGGGCCATGAACGCCTGGCTGCCCGGCCTCGTCTGCGAGCGCTACCATCGCAGCCGCATCGCCGCCTTTTCCACCGGCAACGTCTATGGCCTCGTGCCCGTCGAACGCGGTGGCAGCAAGGAGGAGGACGCGCTGCATCCCGCCGGCGAATACGCCATGAGCTGCCTGGGCCGCGAGCGCCTCTTCCAACACTTCAGCCAGACCCGTGGCACCCTCGTCTCGCTCATCCGTCTCAACTACGCCTGCGACCTGCGCTACGGCGTCATGGTGGACATCGCGAAAAAAGTCTGGAACGATGAGCCAGTCGATGTGTGCATGGGTTATTTCAACACCATCTGGCAGGGCGATGCGAACGCGCTCTCCCTCCTCAGCCTCGCCAAGGCGCAAAGCCCCGCCTGGACCGTCAATCTCACCGGCACCATCACGCTCAGCGTGCGTGAAGTTGCCAAACGCTTCGGCGAACTCTTCGGCAAGCCCGTTCAAATCGAAGGCAAAGAAGCTCCCGACGCCCTGCTGAGCAATCCCTACCGCAGCTTCGTCGAACTCGGCATCCCCTTCATCCGCGACGAAGAACTCATCGAATGGGTCGCCAGCTGGGTTTCAAGCGGCGGCGAATCCCGCGGCAAACCGACGCACTTTGAGTCGCGGGATGGGAGGTTTTGAGGCGAACTGAAATTCGCGGTCACATTCATATCTGCGATCATCGCAATAATTGGTATGGCAGACGATCAAACAGTCAAATACGACAAAAAAGGTTACCCTGAACTCACACAACTCTCGGGGGAAGGTTTTATCGACATGGTATTTCGGATACGCGATATCCACGTTGACAAGAACGGGTGGTATACGCTGACAACAGACGCAAAGCACCGAGGAACGATTGTAGGACTGAAGATAGCTGTTCAGCCAGGCATGCGTCCAGGTATTGTGGGCAACGACATCGACAAAACTGCATTCTATTCTAAGAGCATCTTGCTGATTCGCGATGGCTCAAACTCCGACGCTCTTTTACGGACTTTCGAGAGCCTTTACAAACATCCAGTCCGAGACTTGAAGTTTCGAGATATGTCTGAAGTGACATCTTTCGCGCTTAACGGTGATCCACGGAAGATCAAAACTGAATACGTGAAGTTCAAAATATTCCATGACGATCAAGATGAACGTGGTGAGTATTTTGAACTCTACCTTCACATCAATATTCCAGGAGGATTCATCGCTTTGAATGAGAAAGACCAAGAGTATCGACCCACGATCCTCAAAGGTCTCACTCAATCAAAACCTTGACATGGCATAAGCTCGCTACCCTGGACCCGGCGATGAAAACGCAGCTTCATGCTCGGGCGCGATTGATCTTGAGTCCGGCGAGAAACTCCTCGTGCGCCAGCTCAAGACTCGGATCAGCATCCATTTCCTTCGAACGCTTCGTCGCCTCCTCCAGCCAAGCATGATCGACGGTCTGCTGCCAGTCCTCGGGAACACTGGAAAAAAGCCTGTCCGCCAAAGCAACGCGCCCGGCGACAGGCAACGAAAACAAAGTTTGCGTCAGTGTTGCCGTGCTCATGGGTTAATCATTGGCTGCGACGAGCTAAAAATCCACTGGCAATTTCCTCGTTTCACCGAGCACCACTCACTCAGGTCGCATCACCTGCGGTTCACGCGATTTGAGGATTTCATATTTCGTCAGCTCTCGCCACTGGCCCTTCTCCAGGTTTCCTAGCACCAGCATGCCGATTTTCACGCGCACGAGGCGCAAGACTTCGATGTTGAAGGCTTCCAGCAGGCGGCGGATGTGGCGGTTGCGGCCTTCGTCGAGCACTACTTCGAGCCAGGTGTTCTTTTCACCCGTGCGGAGAATCTTCACGCTTTTGGCGGAGAGGTGATCCCCGACTTCTTCGTCGGCGACGCCGCGTTTGATCTCCGCGAGCCGCTCGGCATCCACGGTGCCGCCAATCTGGACGTGGTAGGTTTTGTCGAGGTGCGTGTCGGGATTGGTGATGGTGTCGGCCCAGACGTTGTCATTGGTGAAGAGCAGCATGCCCTCGCTGGCCTTGTCGAGCCGACCCACGGGCGAGAGATGCGGCAGTTTGGAATGCTCAAAGCAGGAAAACACGGTCTCGCGCCCAAGCTCGTCCGAGGCGCTGGTGACGAGCCCACGCGGCTTGTTGAGCATGACGTAAATGCGCGGAGCCTGATTGATGCTCACGTCATCCATGATGATGACATCCTTTTTGAGCACGACGGGGAACTCGGGATTCTTCCGCACGGTGAGGTTCACCTTCACCTTGCCCATGCGGATCAGCTCCGTGGCCTTACTGCGCGAGCAGAAGCCGAGCTTGGACATGGCGCGGGCGAGGCCGGTGCGGACGGGTGGGGGCTGTGACATGACGAATGACTAGTGCAGGAGTCGCCACTGCGCCGGAGATTTCTGTGCCGCAGGTGAGATCACCGGGATAGGTTCATTCAATGCTTGGATTCACCGCCATTTTTAGCCATCATGCAGGATGTCTTCGTTCAATTGTCTTCGTATGCTGGTGCCCGGTATCATCGCGATCATGGCGCTGTCCCTGCCGCATTCAGCGCGTGGCGCAACGGTCGAGGCGATCACGTTTGCCGCCGTGCCGGACGAGCTGTTTCTGCCGGTCTATGAGGCGGCGCAGCGGGTAGGCTGGCCGTTGCGGTGGAATGAGGAGGGCAGGCTGGTGGAATTGAACCGCAAGAGCGTGCAGCCAGGCTCACTGCGGCGGTTCACGAATGGTGCGGAATTGATCGGCCTGGAGCAGATGGCCGCCGCCGGGGCTGCGGTCGTCCGCAGATCGGATGGCAGTGTGCGGGTGGCGAGCGGGTTTCGCGCTTTCACCGTGGTCGCCGGAGCGCAGTCCGTTGAGATCAGCCTGGCTAAACAACAGTTGTATGCCTGGCAGGGTCGGCGGCTGGTACTGCAAACGCGTATCAGCTCAGGACGCAACAACCGCACACCGGCGGGTGAGTTCCGGGCGGGTCCTTATCGCGCCAAGATGCATCGCTCCAGCCTCTATGATGACGCTAAGATGCCGTGGAGCGTGCAGATCAACGGCAACATCTTCGTCCATGGCTTCAGCAGTGTGCCAAACTATCCCGCCTCCCACGGCTGCATCCGCATGCCGCTGAATGAGGGCAATCCGGCGAGGTTCTTCTACGAGTGGGTGCTCAACGGCACTCCGGTGCAGGTGACGAAAAACTGAGGTCACCCTCTGGGCTTCAAATCGCGCTCCAAATCCTCGCGATCGACGCGATTCCGCGCCTTGATCTTGTGATCGCGTTTGTTGCGACGCTCGACGGTCATCTGGCGCTTTTTGCGCTGCTTGCGGAGCGCGGCGATCTCGTCTTCCAGCTTCAAAAAGCCCTCGTGACGTTCCACATTGAGCGTGCCCGTCTCCACGGCCGCACGGATGGCGCAACCGGTGTCTTTGCCGTGCTTGCAGTCGTGATATTTGCACTGGCCGGCCAGCGCCTCGATGTCGGCAAAGCGTTCACGCAGCGTGGTCTCATCCGTCCACATCTGCACCTCTTTGATGCCCGGATTGTCGATGAGGATGCCGCCTTTATCGAGCACGAGCAGTTGGCGCGCGGTGGTGGTGTGGCGGCCTTTGCCAGTGACCTCGTTCACCACGTCCACCCACTGCCAATCGTCACCGAGCAGTAGGTTCACCAGCGCGGACTTGCCAACGCCGCTGGAGCCGATCACCGCCACGCTTTGACCGCGCTTGAGGTAATCCTTCAGCACCTTGATGCCCTTGCGCTTCTTCACGCTGGTCACATGCACGTCGGCATCGGCGTTCAGCGCACGAATCGCCGCCGCCGCCTCTTGGTTCTGATTGTCGGGGTAAAGATCGGACTTGTTGACTAAAACGACGGCCTTCGCGCCGCTGCGAGCGATCAGCGCGAAGTAGCGCTCCATCCGGCGCAGGCTGTAATCCGGCCCCGCATCCGTCACCACGATGACCGCGTTCACATTCGCCGCGAGCACCTGCTCCTCGGCGCTGAAGCCGGAGGCTTTGCGTGAAAAACACGTCTGCCGTGGCAAACGAGCGCGGATGATGTTGTCGCCATTCTCGCCGCCGACTTCCAGCGCCACCCAATCCCCCACCGCAGGCAGTTCGGCGTCTGTTTCGGCGTCATGATAGACCTTACCGCTCAGGATGACCTCGAATTCGTCGAAGCCGTTCGTGCCATCCTCCAGCAGTGCCCCGTAGCTGATCTTGTTGTCGCGGATCAGCCGCGCAGGTTTCCAACCCTGCTCGCGAAACGCCTCGAAGTGCTTCGCGAAGAACTCATTCCACCCCAGGTCGATAAGACTCAGCGCCGCCATTGGTACATCCAGCGTTCAGAGATCACCGTCTTCTCGTCCTTCAGCTCCAGCATGATTTCCAATAGGTTCGTAGCCGCGGGCACATCGAGTTTGAAAAAGGCCCGCCAGCCGCCGGTCTCGTTGTTTTTCATCACGCGCTTGTCCAGCACTTTCGCCTCGCCGCCGCTGAGCACCACGTCGATGTCCGGTGTCCAGTCTTTGGGTTTGGTGGCGCCGTCTTCCGCGCCTTTGGCGAAGTCGATGACATACAAGTGGTCATCCGAGTCCATCACAAAGCCACGCCGCGTACTGGTGACCTTGCACAGCCTGCCCGACGCATGCTGGTCGAGCCAATGCAGCTTGTACTCCACCTTCAGCGGTTGCACCGGCGTGGCGGGCAGTTGATCCGGCTTCCACATCGCCACGATGTTGTCCCAGGTCTCCTCACCGCTGGACAGCTCGACGAGCATGACCGCGCCTTTGCCAAATCCGCTCACTGGCTCCACCCACACGGCGGGACGGCGATGATAATTGGCTTCGAGATCCTGGAAGTTGTTGAAGTCGCGGTCACGCTCCGCCAGACCGAAGCCCTTGAGCTTGTCGGTTTCAAAAATGCTCAGGCGCAGGTCGCGGCTGACATCCAGCGGTCGCCAGATCGTCGGCCCGCCTTCGATCTCCACCTGCAAACCGTCCGAATCATGCACCTCGGGCCGGAAGTCATAAGGTTTCGGGTGCGAGTTCTCGCCAAACCAAAACATGCTCGAAAACGGGGCGATGCCGAGCATCTTGACCAGCTTCCGCAGGTGCAGTGTGGCCTTGATCTTCATCTCCGTGCTCACGCCCGGTGTTGATTCAAACTCATACGCGCCGGTGATGCTCGGGCCGTTGAGCAGCGCGAGCAGCTTGAAGGATTTGTCTCCCACCTTCGGCTGCTGAAACCAGAAATGCGTGAAGTCGGGAAACTCCTCTGGGTTGCCACCGATCGTGTCCACCGCCACGCCACGCGCGGAGATGCCGTAGCCGAGTTCAGTCGTCACCGCACGGTAATAACTCGCGCCCATGAACACCATGAACTCAAAGGGCCGCTTCACCAACGAGTCCGGTGCCAGCACGCGGAAGCCCGCGTAGCCCACCGGATTTTTCGCATCCGCCGGCACCTTCAGCTCGCCGTATTCGAAGTGTTTGCGGTCAAACGGCACGTCCACCGTCTGCGGCCCCTGCATGTTGTAAAACACCACCGGCTTCTTGAACATCCAGCCCGGATGGAAAAACTCCACGCGGCAGGTGTCGCCCCGCTCGGCAAACAGCGCCTTGTCGCGCAGGAAACGAATCTGGCGGTGCCCGTCGTATTTGAGCCCCTCGAAAAACGGATCAAGCTGCTGCGCAGGAGCCTCATACGGCCGCAGCGCGAGCTGCGCGGCCACCTTCTCCAGATCGGCAAAGCCTTTCACCGACTCCAAAGCCACCTGCGCGAGGCAAGGAGTGGCGAGCAACGTCAGGACCGAAAGCGGGAGGGGAAATTTCATGCGTGGGGAGGGTGCTAGGATGCAGCACGCGGCAGGCCCGTCAACCGGCACGGCAGGAAGCTCTTGCCAGAGTCCCAGCGGCTGCGGCATCATCCAGCCATGACTTCTGCCACGGCTCCCGCACGACTTTTGCCGGTTTTTCTCTTCAATGCCGCCTACATGGCCGCCGCAGTCGCTGGCTCCATCGTTCAGGGCAACCGCGAGTTCATCTTCTACATCGTCGTCATGCTCGTGCTCATCGCCGTCATGGGCGCTGTTCACCGCAGTGTGCGACTGACCACGGGCATGTTGTGGGCGTTTTCATTTTGGGGACTGGCTCACATGGCCGGTGGCTTGTGTCCGCTGCCCGCAGGCTGGCCCTACAACGGCGATCAGGCCGTGCTCTACAGCCTGTGGCTCATTCCAGAGCGCCTGAAGTATGATCAAATCGTCCACGCCTACGGTTTCGGCGTCACCACCTGGCTGTGCTGGCACATTCTGCGCAACGCCCTGCGTCAGCCCGATGGCAGCGCTGTGCGTCCGACCTTTGGCATGCTCACGCTGTGTGCGGCAGCCGGCATGGGCTTCGGCGCATTGAACGAAGTGATCGAATTCATCGCCGTGCTCACGATTCCGAACACCAACGTCGGCGGCTACGAAAACACCGGCTGGGATCTCGTCGCCAATCTCATCGGCACGCTTTTCGCCGCGCTGATCATTCGCTTGCGTCATGCTCCCTCTCCCCGCCCCTGACAGCATGGCTCCACGACCACTTCGGCGAGAGGGTTGGGATGAGGGTCCGCGCTGAGTTCACGCCAGCTTGTTCGGCCTGCTCCAGCGGATTTTTCCCAGCACCATATCACCCTTGTAGCTGAACTTCGGTGTCATCTCACCGTCCGTGACCCAGGATTCGTCTGGCGTGACGTTCAGCGTCTGAAAATTGCCCATCAGTGGCACCTCAGCGGCCGCGTTCACCCCGTCGCCAATCAGCGGCAGCACCACCCGCTCCGTCTCACGGATCAGCCGCAGCGAATTTAAATCAACCTGCGCCATGAACAGCGGCGCACGCCAGCGCATGACGTTCACATTGCTGGCATCTTTGCGCGTATAAACCAGATGCAACGCCTCACTGTGCGACAGCCAGTGCTGCTGCGTCGTGCTCATGTCCAGCGGTGTGCCATCATCCCAGCACCAGGGCTGTTTTTCCGCGAAATCGAGTCCGTCATCGCTCGCCGCCATATAGCCGCGACTGTCCTCCGCCCGGATCGTGGCGTAAAACTTGCCGCGATACCGCACCATCGACGGCTCCAGCAACCCACGTCCCGCTGCATGCTTGATCTCGCGTCCGACTTGCTGAATCGACAACGTCTCGCCATCAAACGAGCAGCGCACACCAGCAGCAGAGCGGCCTACCTCCGTGGGTCCGAACGACATCATGAAAGCGATGCTCCCGTCCTCCAGCACCTCGCGCTGACCACAGTTATTCGTGTAGATGAACGCGCCACGCGGATCGTCCCACAGCAGCCGCTTTCGCGCCGACCATTTCCCATCCTTGTAAACCGCATACACTGGGCAGCGCGACGGCTGCTTGCGGTCAAATTTCGGGCCGCGATAAAACACATTATGGCCCAGCGCCAAAACGCTTCCGGTCTGCGCATGATACTGCGGCACCACATCACACACGCCCTCGTCGCCACGACCATCTGTCGTCGGATCACGGCCCAGCGTCGGCACCGGCTGCGGTTCCGTCCACGTTTGGCCCAGATCACGCGATTCCATCCAATGCACCGGCAGGAAATAGTCCGAGCCACGAATCTCCTGCATCGTCATGAACACCACTGGTCCATCCTTTGACGGCACCAAGCACGGACGCGGATGAAACCACGACGGCCCGCTGCCATCACTCCCGCGTTTGAGCGTGATCTTCTCAATCGAAGCAATCAAACCGTCCACAGATTGTGCGGAGGCGGCATTCGCCGCCAACAATCCTGCGACACCCTGTTGAATGAAGCGACGGCGGTTCACAGCAGTTGAGGTGGTAAAATGATGGGGAAGTCTGTTTTCAATCAGCCAAACATCATTTTACCCGCCATCATTTTACCTTTCTTCAAGCAGCCGGGATCACTTCCCTTTCTTCGCCTTCTCCGGCAGTCCCTGACCCGGCTTGAGGTCGAGATTCGCCTTCATGTCTTCTTCCGTCACGATCGAAGCCACGCCATCGGCCGGAACCTTCGTTTTCGCGGTCCACAGGATCGCATTCAGCACCAGCTTGCGCTGGTCGTTGTTCGCCCAGCCCTGGTGGTAATGCCCGCCAGTGAAACCGAAGCCGCGTCCGCCGTCCGCACGCTCACAGGCCCAGGCAACGTGCTGCTTTTCCTTGTTTTTCACCGACTCGCGCACGGCCGGATTACCGCCGTGATGACCGTCCGGTCGGTCCATCGTCGAATCCGGAGCCACATCGCTCAGGATCGGTGTCACGCCTTTCATGCCCTTGCGAAAGCGCATATAGAAATACCATTCGTCGTTCGTGCTGAAGGGCTTCACGCCTTCAGTGATCGGATGCGCCGGGAACTCCTTGAAATTCGCGTCCCAATGCGGGTTCACGCTCCAGTTGATCTCAAACGCGCCGCCCATCCAGTCAATGAACTCCTTGTTCCCCTTCTCGATCGTCGGCTCCACCGCATAGTGCAGCGTCAAAAACCCGCAGCCGCGCTTCATCTCCTTGTCGAGCTGTGCCAGGCGATCCTCCTGCAGCGCCGGATGTCCACCGCCGCCGTCGGAGTAAATCACCACGGTGTCCGCACCAGAAAGCTCCGCCTGCGACGGCCATTCGCCGTTCAGATGAAATTTGATGTCCACCTGATCCGCCGCGCCCTGTTCCAGGCATTTTTTCAACAGTTGGATGCCCGCATTGTGCTCATGCTGCCCCGGCCCATGCGACGGCTTCCCCGCGATCATGACGATGGATTTCTTGTCCGCTGAAAATGCGGAACTGACGAGCGAAAAAGTGAACAGGAGAGTAAGCAGATGCTTCATGGTGTTGGAGACTGCATCAAACGAAGGCCGTTGAGAAGCCTTTTCATCGTTTCACACCCCGCCACGCTAAAATCCCGCACAGCCCGAAGCCAAATGCATTCAGCGTCCCGTGGATGGCCCACATCTGCGGCATCGTCAGCGCGAAGTGCGGAATCACAAACCGCAGCCCGAAGCCAAGCGCCAACAGCATCGCTGCGAACAACGATACGCCTGAAATCAGGAAGCCGGTTCTGACCAAAGGGCAGTGCTCACGCTCGAACCCACGCTGCATCTGCGCAACCGCCACGCCCAGCGCCCCCAGCACCAGAATCGTCGCCCCAATCGGCTCCACCAGCCGCAACACGCCAAAATGCGTGCAGGTGATGCCCGCCGCCACCAGCGGCACGCCCGCGAGAATCGCGATGCAGGAAAAATTCGTCAGCGCACTTGGCCTTGCTTGCGCATTCAGCCCCGCCATCAACGGCAGCGTGAATCCCGCATGATGAAAATGCGCCGCCGTCAGCAGCACAATGAGCGGATCAAATCCCCACGGTGTCCAGTTTGCACGATGCGCCACCAGCCATGCGGCACCGATGGCGGGGAAAACGCGGCTACAGGTCAGGCACACATTCTGCCTTTCTCGTAGTGCGAGTACCGCATGCCACGACCGGACGAGCAGCCACGGACACGCCATCACGGCAGCAACGGTTCCCATCGGCACGCAAAGCGAAAATGAAACCAACAACGCAGCCAGCGTTTCAAGCCACCCAAACTCCCGCTCAAGCCACATCAGGATCAAGATCGCAAACGTGAGAAGATTGATGATCCAGTAATCCGGCGGCACGCCTCCCGAGCCGGGCGGTACCAACACAAAACCCCACATCAGTGTGAGGAGCAGTTCCCGCCACGATGAGGAACGCTTCACGTTCATTGCTGCATCCTCCTCTGCGAATCCCGCACAAACCGGCACTGCCACCAACGAGCCAGCGGAAAGCCGAGCCAGGCCAGCCAGTGACGCGGGTGCGAAAACGCGCGGATCACATACCACACGCTATCGTCCGGGTGCTTTTCGATGGCAAACATCTCCTCGCCGCACTCCGCGTGCTCCGGTAGCGTGCCATAAACAAAGCCGTGGGTGTTCGCTGAATCACAACGCCGCAGAATTCGACACGGGTTCACCCACCACAGCCCGCAGATGCGCGTCACCATCGCCACGATTTGCCCAGTCTCTTGACCGCTGACGGCATGCCGAGCCACCTCCGCCCACTGCGGAAACATCCCCCACGTATCCAAGGCCGCGCAGGCAGCGCCATACACCGCGTCTCCGCTTCCCAGCTTCACCGCATGCTCATCCGCGATGAATCCATCAGTCAGCGGCGGCGTGTAGCTCAGCGGTTCATCACTCCACGACTCCAATAAGCCCCGCAGGCGTTCGGGTGATGGTTTTCGCAGGCTGAACATCGCGGAGTATGGAGCGCTGACGATTCGTCGGCAAAGAAGATTCCGGCTGGCCGACGATTCGTCGGCACTCCATAGTGGAACATGCCACCGCCCATTCGTGCCGTCATCTTCGACTTCGACGGCCTCATCGTTGACACTGAAAGCACCGGTTACCACACCTGGAGAGAAATCTTCGACCTGCACGGCCACGAACTGCCCGTGGAGCGCTACGCACAGGTCATCGGCACCGATTTCAACACCAGCTACGACCCGCGTCGCGATCTCGAACAGCTCACCGGCCGCGATTTTGACTGGGACGCCGTCGAAGTCGCTCGCAAGACGCACGAGGACGAACTGCGCAAGCATCTGCACCTCCTGCCCGGCGTCGCCGACCTGCTGCAGGAGGCCGACGCGCTCGGTTTGCGCATCGCCATCGCCAGCAGCAGTCCGCGCACCTGGATCGACTCGTGGATGGACCAGCTCGGTTTGCACGACCACTTCCACCACATCTCCACCGTGGACGACACCGGCAAGGTGAAGCCCGATCCCAGCCTCTTCCTTCACGCCGCTGAAAAACTCGGCGTAAAGCCCGCAGAAGCCGTCATCTTTGAAGACTCGCTCAACGGCCTCCGCGCCGCCATCGCCGCCGGCATCCGCTGCATCGTCGCCCCAGGACCCATGACGCGGCATCTCGACTTCACCGGCGCGTGGAAACGCGTCGAATCCCTCGCCCACGTTTCTCTTGCCGAACTGATGGTAAAATGATGATCTTCCAAACAGCTCTCCCATGAAATCCATCATTTTACCCTTCATCATTTTACCAACTCTGCTAACAGCCGCCGATCCCACATGGCTCACGACCGGCGAGTTCCGCTGGAAATCCTCGCCGCCACTCATCAGTCCCGCCGAAAACGCCGCCGATCCAGATGTCGCCCTCAAAGACCCGACGATGGTGTTTCACGACGGGAAATGGCATCTCTTCGCCACGCATCGCATGGCGTCAGGCAAGGTGGACATGCTATACCTCAGCTTCACCGATTGGAGCGAGGCGGACAAAGCCACACGCCACACGCTCGACTTCCACGACCAATACCACTGCGCCCCACAGGTGTTCTTCTTCACGCCGCAGCAGAAGTGGTATCTCATCTACCAACTGGCCGACAAAAACCGCGCGCTGAAGTTCGCGCCTTATTTCTCCACCACATCGGACATCACTGATCCGAAATCCTGGACCAAACCGCAGGCCATGATCGAAACGCTGCCGGAGGGCGGCGAGAAGACCAAATGGATCGACTTCTGGGTCATCTGCGACGCGGACAAAGCCCACCTCTTCTACACCAGCGACGACGGCCACTTCTGGCGACGCGAAACCGCCAAAGCAAACTTCCCGCTCGGCTGGTCCAAGCCCGAACTCGTGCTCAAAGACACCAAGGAGGCGCTGTTTGAAGCCTCCTGCACTTACAAGCTCAAAGGTCGCGATCAATACCTCACGATCATCGAGGCGCTCGGCCCCGGCCATCGCTACTACAAAGCCTGGCTCGCCGACAAGCTCGAAGGCCCGTGGCAGCCACTCGCCACGACACGCGAAAAACCCTTCGCCGCCGTCGATCAAGTCACACCAGCCCCCGACTGGACCACCAGCATCAGCCACGGCGAACTCATCCGCAGCAGCAACGACGAAACCCTCGAAGTCGATCCCGCGAATCTGCGCTTCGTTTTCCAGGGCGTTGATACCGAAGGCTATAAAGGGAACAAATACGGCAGCATCCCGTGGCGTATAGGTCTGGTCTCGCAATAGAAACTTCTTCCGCCACACCATGAAAACATACATTCACACGCTTGCGGCCATCGCGGTATTTGCTGCCACCCACATCGCCCAGGCCCAAGACGCCGGCCAGCCCACGCTCCAACAGAAACTCGACGCGATCATTCTGCCCAAAGCTCAGTTCACTGACGCCACCATCGGGCAGGCGCTCGAATACTTCCGCGTCAAGAGCCGCGAACTCGACAGCCTCAGCGTTGCCCCGGCGCAAAAGGGCGTGTCGATTGTCCTCAAACCTGGCGGCAACCTGGACGCCAAGATCACTCTGAATCTCACCGATACGCCACTCCTTGAAGCCCTACGCCATTGCGCCGATCTCGCCGGATTGCAGCATCGCGTCGAAGCCCATGCCGTGGTCTTTGCGCCGAATTTTGATCCAGTCCCCGCTCCACCAGAAGCAGCCGCACCGCCGGTGATTGACGGCGCGGATCAGATCATCGTGCCCAGGGTGCAGTTCCGCGATGCCACGCTCCTCGCGGCCGTCGAGTATGCCCGCGTCAAATCCCGCGTGCTTGTTCCCGACAAGCAGGGCATCAACATCGTCATCAAGCCCGGGGGTGCCGATGTCAGGATCAGTCTCGACCTCTGTGACATCCCTCTCCCACACCTCCTGCTCTATATTGCCGAACTCAGCCAGCACCACCTCACCACGGACGCGCACTCTTACCTTCTCATTCCCATCAAAGCGGAGTGAGTGAACCAAGGTGGCCACGACCAAGACTACCTCAGCGCAATTCCTTCCCTCAGTCCGCATGACCGCTCTCCCACTCGCCGAACGCTACGCGCGCTTTCGCGACACCGTTCTCTCCGGCGTTCAGGAGACGCTGCCCGGCTTCGACGAGCCGATGACGGAGATGGATTTTCAGAGCCTCTGGTTCGCCGGCGCGTTTGGCAGCGAGTTCACCAGCACGGATGGCAAGGCCGTGCGCATCGCCGACTTCGGCGTGTGGAATTCCGGCGCAGGCCCCGACTTCAACGACTGCGCGATCACGATCGACGGCCAAACCCTGCGTGGCGACATCGAACTTGATCCCGATGCGCGTGACTGGGAACGGCACACGCATGGCGCGAACGAAAACTTCAATCATGTCGTGCTGCATCTCTTCATGCACGCCCCCGAAGATCGTTTCTTCACACGCACCAGCGAGCATCGTGAAGTGCCGCAGGTTCTTCTGCGCGCCGACATGCTGCCGGAGGGCATCAAGCCCAAGCGCCATCTTGCTGCCGCACGCTTGGGCCGCTGCGCCACGCCCTTACGCGAGATGGAGGCCGTGCGCGTGCAGTCCATCATCGAATCCGCTGCACAGCATCGGCTTGAGCTTAAATCGAAGCGTCTGCACCGCAGCGTGGCCGCGCATGGCCGCGAGCAGGCGATTTATCAGGCGCTGGCGCAGACGCTCGGCTACCGCAAGAACCAACAGCCCTTCGCCATCCTCGCGCAGCGGCTGCCATTGAAGAAGATCACGCAGCTCGATGCCGCCCAGCGCGAGGCGTGGCTTTTCGGCGTCTCAGGTTTCCTCGAAAGCGTGCGCAGCGACGACACCGAGTCTGAAACGCGCTCCTACCTGCGCCAGCTCTGGAGCGAGTGGTGGAAGCAGCGTGATTCCTGCGCCCGCTGGCTCGACGACCGCCAGCTCCCGCGTTGGAAACTCAACGCCATCCGCCCCGGCAACCACCCGCAGCGCCGACTCGGCGCACTCGCTGCCATGCTCCGCTCATGGTCAAAAATCGTCACCCCGCTCGCCGATGCCACGCGCTGGAGCCAGGCCGCATGGCGCGAGTCACTGCTCGCGCTCACGCACGACTTCTGGACCACGCATTACACCCTGCTGTCGGATGTCACCGCCAAGCCCATCGCTATGATTGGCGAGACCCGCGTGCAGGAAATGCTCGCGAACGTCGCCTATCCGCTGCTCGTGCCCGAGCGCACCCGCCTGTGGGCCGAGTATCTCGAACTCCCCGCCCTGCTCGACAATCAAAAGGTCCGCCGCGCCGTGCTGCGCCTGTTTGGCGACGATCCACGCGGCAGTGACTTCACCAAGAAACTGCACCATCATCAGGGCCTGCTGCAAATTTACGAAGACTTCTGCCTCGAAGACGACTCCGCCTGCGCCGACTGCCCGTTTCCCGAACGCTTGAAGGAGTGGAGTTGATTGTTGCGTTCAAGGCATCCCATGCGTCCGCTCCTCGCCCTCATTCTCTCCGTTTCACTGCTTTCTGCTGCCGATCTGCCTGATCCCGCCGTCATCTCGGCGGCGATGAAAAAGGCGGTCATCTACGCTCACACACATCTCGCCCGAGAGGGAGGTTACGCCTCGTCTTATGACAAAGAAGGCAAGATCGGTGAGGTGGAGCACGGCAAGTCGGCCACGATCACGTCCATCCAGCCGCATGGCACGACGACGATGGGATTGGTGATGCTGAAGGCGTGGCAGGCCACGGGCGATGAGGTTTTCCTGAGCGCTGCGAAGGACGCGGCCAAATCACTGCTCAAATGCCAGCTCTCGTCCGGCGGCTGGGGCAGTGACTTCGATTTCGATCCCGAGAAGGCAAAAAAATACCACCTGCGCAGTGATCTCGACGCGGGCGACAAGGAACCCGGCAAGCGCAACGCTTACACCACGCTCGACGACAACAAAACTGAGTCCGCGCTGCTGTTTCTGCTCGAAATGACGCACGAACCGGTCTGTAAAGACGACGCTGAATTGAAGCGCTGCACCAAGATCGCCTTTGATGCGCTGCTCGCCGCACAGGCTCCCATTGGCGCATGGCCGCAGCAGTTCAATGGCCCGGCCGATCCCACCGCACCCGTCATCAAGGCCAGCTATCCCGCCGAATGGTCACGCACCTATCCCGCCGTGAAATACACCGGCTTCTACACGCTCAATGACAACAACCTTCAGCAGGTCGCCAAAGTGCTGTTTCGCGCCTATGAACTCGAAAAGGACGAGCGCTATCTCGCCGCACTGAAGAAACTCGGCGAGTTCTTCCTGCTGGCGCAAATGCCGGAGCCGCAGCCGGTTTGGGCGCAGCAGTATGATCGCGATATGCATCCTGTCTGGGCGCGCAAATTCGAACCGCCGTCCGTCACCGGCAACGAGAGCATTGGTGCGATGGAGGTACTACATCAGCTCTGGGTGCTCACGGGCGATGACAAATACCTCGCTCCCATCCAACCCGCGGTCGCGTGGTTCGAGCGTTCGAAGCTGCCGGATGGCAAGCACGCACGCTTTTACGAACTGCACACGAACAAGCCGCTCTACTTCATCGCCGAGAAGTACGAGCTGACCTACGACGACAGCAACATGCCCACGCATTACTCCTTCACCGCCAGTCAGCAAAGCAACCTCGACACCTTCAAGAAGCAGCTCGTCAAAGGCCGCGAAGAGCTCCAGCAAAACCAGGCCGGACCGCAAACGCCGAAGGAATGGACCAGCCGTGCCAAAGGTGCGGCCTCGAAGGCCCAAAAAGCCGCCGACTCCCTCGACCGCGAAGGCCGCTGGCTCAAAGGCGATGAGATCGACGCCGGCGAATTCGTCAAAAACATGAACGCCATGACGACTTACGTCGAGGCTCGGAAAAAGAGCGGGCAGTGAGGTGTCCCACAAGTTTGACAATCTTGAGGACGTCGGGCACTGTCCCCTCATCATGGCAGCAGGCGTCAATGTTCGATTTGCCGGGGAGCTTCAGGGCTTCATCCAGCAGCGTGTCCTCAAATCAGGACTCTACAGCTCCACCAGTGAGTATATTCGTGATCTGGTGCGGCGTGACTACTAGCAGGAGGAGGCGCGCAAGCGGGCGTGGCTGCGTCAGGCGCTGAACTCTGGAGCGACCGCCGATGAATCGGAATTCGTTGCTCTGACTGCGGATGATCTGATCACCAAGGCCAAACCGCGCACCTCAGAGCAGCCTGCCAAGCTGCGCTTTCAGAGTGGGGATGAGCTGCTCCACGACCGGCCTTGATCTCACCGTGGCTTCACGATAGGCCAGCGTTAGCGTGCGTTCATACCTCAGGGCCTTTTTGGTTTGGTGCTGGAGACTGGCTGAACCAGCGCCGAAAGCGGTGCCCTGGGCAAATTCAGGAAGAAACCCGGCATAGCGTCCGGTCTGGATCGCCATCGCCACCTGCGTGTAGGAGGAGCACTCCAGCGCGCACTGGATGAGCAATCGAATTGATTCTTGACGACGCTGGGCATTGAGGCTCCCTTGCGTCAGGATTCCTTGAAGGGTTTCCGAAGATTATCCGCCCTTCGGCAGTAAGCGCCCTCGATTATTTCAGGGTTGCCGAGCCCGAAGGGCTTTTTTTTTACCACCATGGCAACCGCAATTCTCATCGACGGCGACTTCTTTCTCCGGCGCTACCGTGCCATCCATGGCAAGCAAAGCCCGCAAGACGTGGCTGAAGGCATGCACCGGATGTGCCTCGACCACCTCAATCAAAGCGGTCAGCGCCGGAATCTGTACCGCATCTTCTTCTACGACTGCCCGCCGCTCACAAAGAAGGCGCATCATCCCATCACTGGCAGCGCGGTCGATTTCTCAAAAACGCCCGTGGCCGTCTGGAGAACGGCATTTCACGAGGCGCTGAAAAAGCTGCGCAAGGTGGCGCTCAGACTCGGCTATCTAAACGAGCATGTCGCACATTGGACCCCGCGTCCTCAAAAGCTCAAACAGCTCCTGCTCGGCAAAATCACCATTTCTGCGCTTCAGGAGGAGGATGTGCTCTACGCGGCTCCTCAGAAGGGCGTGGACATGCGCATCGGTCTCGACATCGCCTCGATCTCCTTCAAAAAGCAGGCGGACCAGATCATTCTCATTGCCGGGGACAGTGACTTCGTCCCGGCTGCCAAGCTGGCACGTCGGGAAGGCATCGACTTCATCCTCGATCCCATCTGGGCCACCATCCGCAGCGATCTCCATGAGCACATCGACGGTCTTCGCACCGTGCTCCAACGCCCACCATCGCCCAGCCCGTAGGATTGAGCACTAAATGCCTGGCATCTGCCAGGATCTCGGATGCTTTGGAGTCCCGTGTCCTATTTGATGCGGGTGAAACGTGAGCGAGTCCTCCCGATGAAATTGGAGCGCTGCATCAGAACAGCCTGCCAAGCTGCGCTTTCAGAGTGGGGATGAGTTGCTCCACGACCGGTCTTGATCTCACCGTGGCTTCACGATAGGCCAGCGTCAGCGTGCGTTCATACCTCAAGGCCTTCTCGGTCTGGCGTTGGAGAATGGCGGAACCAGCATTGAACGCAGCGCCTTTGGCGAATTCAGGGAGGAATCCGGCATGGCGTCCGGTCTGGATCGCCAGCGCCACCTGCGTGTAGGAGGAGCACTCCAGCGCGGGTCACTGCGTTGGGTTTTTCAGCACTCAGCCGATCACCGGCGCATCGTCACCGCTCAGTTCGGCAATCTCTTGCTTCGGCCGTTCTGCGTCGGCTTTGAGCTTCTCCATCTCTTGGGTGATGCCTTCGATTTGCTGCGCTATCACGCGGTCGAGGATTCCAGCATCCTTTTCCACAACCTGTGACAGCTCGTAGCTGGCGCTCTCCTTGAGCACGTCCGTGGCTTCGATAACGCTGAGAATCTCGGCCTCCAGGCTGCTCAGGAGCTTTTGCAGTTGCTCCAGTTCATTCGTGTCACTCAAATCCAGAGCGGCTGTGCTGCCGCCCCAGCGCAGGGAAAACTTGTGACTGGAAAGCTCCGGGCGCTGTGTTTTCCCCGTTGGACCCTAAACCTGTCCATGGTGTACATGCTGCTTGTCAGGCACTCTCTGACGGGATACAACAGCGCCGCCTGCTCCCGAAAATGCCCCAACCGCCCACTCCAGAACTTCCCTTCAGGCCCGCCGCTATAATCAAAGACCGCGAAGTGTCTGCCCTTTATCCCGCCTAGTTCAACGCACACGTCAATGTCCCACTCGCGATCAAAGACCGCGTTCAATTTTCTAACCAGCCCACTTATTTTTATGAATTCACAATGTTGGATGACTAATGCAACGAAGAACGGGAAAGCTGTCCGCCTGTTCACGCAGACGACTGACGAAATGGTTGCACTCGATTTAGCGTGCCCTCCTTACGGATCTCTGATCGCTACTGCAAGAATAAGTGCCTCCGTAAAGCGTCTCCCCGAGCACGACCACTTCGACCTCGCTTGGGGTGCATTCTTCGTACACATGCGATACTCCAAGAACTACACTACGCTGGACATCTCTATTTCCAGAGTTGACGCGGTTCCTGACAGCAAACACATCAACAGTGTTGGGGGTGAGGTAGTGTCTAGCGGCAATAATTTCATCTGCAACATCTGGGAGGAACCCGACAAGGCATAACTGGGGCGTTAGACAAGAAAATGTTCAGCCGAGAATCGTGCAAAGATCCTGAGCAGAAGCAGCACATGGAAATCATGTCGCTGCACCGCTATTACATCCACACAACGTTGATGAAGAAGCGGTACGAAGAAGAATTATTGAAGGGCGACCACGTGGTGACCGAATACGATGATCCAGCAATGAACATCATCGTTACAGGGCTCAAACTGGGAGCGATGCCCGTTGGTACATACATGGAGTATTGGTATGGTGGACTTTTTGCAGTGTGTGAAGGATGCCAGGAGCTTCGATTGACGGACGAGGTGCTCGACAAGCTACTTGATGACCCCAAGTTGGAGACACTTCGGCGATTCCGGAATGCAGCTTTTCACTTTCAAAGAGATTACCTTAGCTCAAAGAAGACAGAGTTCATCGAGGCTGATGGTAGCGTTGCTTACATTCGTGAATTGAGCAAAGAGTTTGGCAGATGGTTCCGTGACTACATACCCGCGCGCTTCACTGCTACTTAAACCATGACGACAGGCGGCCGATGATGCTTTGGCTCTCCTCCAGTGAGCGTGCGGCTGCAGCATGACCCTGATCCGCCGCCTTGCGGAACCATTTCACCGCCTCGGCCTCGTCCTTGGTCACGCCGTGTCCTTTCTCGTAGCAGACGCCCAGATTGTTCTGCGCATCCGCATAGCCCTGTTCCGCCGCCTTGCGGTACCAGTTCACCGCCTCGGTCTCGTCCTTGGCCACACCTTGGCCGTTGGCGTAGCAGATGCCCAAGTTGGTCTGTGCCCGCGCATGACCCTGATTCGCCGCCTTGCGGTACCATTTCACCGCCTCGGTCTCGTCCTTGGTCACGCCTTGGCCGAACTTGTAGCAGACACCTAATTTGCACTGTGCGTCCGCATCTCCCTGATCCGCCGCCTTGCGGAACCATTTCACCGCCTCGGTCTCGTCCTTGGTCACGCCTTGGCCGCAGAAGTAGTAGTGGCCAAGATTGTGCTGCGCCTCCACATGCCCCTGATCCGCCGCCTTGCGATACCATTTCACTGCCTCAGCTTCGTCCTTGGTCACGCCTTGGCCGTTGGCGTAGAAGACGCCCAGCTTGAACTGGTTCCTCGCATCTCCCTGATCGGCCGCCTTGCGATACCATGTCGCCGCTTCGGCTTCGTCCTTGATCACGCCTTGGCCGTTGGCGTAGAAGACGTCCAGGTTGGACTGCGCCTGCGCATGTCCCTGATCCGCCGCCTTGCGGGACCAGTTCACCGCTACGGCTTCGTCCTTGATCACGCCTTGGCCCTTGGCGTAGAAGACGCCCAGGTTGGACTGCGCCTGCGCATGTCCCTGATCCGCCGCCTTGCGGGACCAGTTCACCGCTACGGCTTCGTCCTTGATCACGCCTTGGCCCTTGGCGTAGCAGGAGCCCAGGTTGACCTGCGCCGCCGCATGTCCCTGATCCGCCGCCTTGCGATACCATGTCACCGCCTCGGCATGGTCCTCGGCCACGCCTTGGCCGCTGAAGTTGCAGTAGCCCAGGCTGTACTGCGCTGACGCATATCCCTGATCCGCTGCCTTGCTATACCATCTCACCGCCTCGGCCTCGTCCTTGGACACGCCTTGGCCGTTGGCGTAGCAGACGCCCAGGTTGAACTGCGCCGACACATTTCCCTGATCCGCCGCCTTGTGATACCATTGCACCGCCTCGGCCTGGTCCTTGTTCACGCCCCGGCCGTTGGCGTAGCAGCCGCCCAGGTTGAACTGCGCTAACACATATCCCTGCTCCGCCGCCTTGCGATACCAGTTCACCGCCTCGGCCTCGTCCTTGGTCACGCCTTGGCTCGTCATGTAGCAAACGCCCAGGTTGGACTGTGCTGACGCATGTCCCTGATCCGCCGCTTTGCGATACCATTGCACCGCCTCGGCTTCGTCCTTGGTCACGCCTTGGCCGTTGGCGTAGCAGACGCCCAGGTTGAACTGCGCCGCCGCATATCCCTGATCCGCCGCCTTGCGATACCATTTCACCGCTTCGGCTTCGTCCTTGATCACGCCTTGGCCGTTGGCGTAGCAAATACCGAAAGTATACAGCGCTCCAGGTATGTCTTGTTCCGCTGCCTTCTGCAGCCAGTTGGCTGCTGCTGCCATGTCTACTGTGGTTCCGTCTCCGTTGTAGTGGCAAAGGCCCAGAATGTATTGCGCCGTTGCATGCTCCTGCTCCGCTGCCTTGCGGTACCATTTCACCGCCTCAGCTTCGTTCTTGGCCACGCCTCGGCCCAATTGGTAGGAGACACCAAGATTGTACTGCGCCGCCGCATCTCCCTGATCCGCTGCTACTCGAAAACGTCGCACGTTGGCATCTTCGACCGCAGTGAATGCCAGTTCGGAGTTTTGTTCAACATTGGTGCATTCACCAGAACCCGACGCGCTCTCTGCGGCGAATTTACCCAATGCCAGCGCCCAACTCTCCACCGCCCACATTGCCATGTCTTCACGCATCGCGTGGTGCTCCTCCAGCCGCTTGGCGAGCCGCCCGAGCAGCAACTCAATGGGCACTGAGGCGCTGCGGCTGAGCAGTTCGGCCACGACTCGTTCCTTGAGCGCATTGACCAGCACGTTCACTTTTCCCCGGTCATGCGGGCAGTAATCTCGCAGAAATCCCTCGCACCGGCCAATGTCATCGCACAGCGACGGGCCATGCTCGACCATGAGGTCGCAGAGGGTTTGACGTGGGTCGGGGTTCACGGAAAAAGCGGCTGATCAAGCCTTTGATAAACTCTCTTTGAACTCTTCACTGGCTGCGGTGTGGCAAACGATGCCAAGGGTAATGTCGTCGCCGCTGCCTTGCTGCGAGGCTTCGTCCAGCCACCCTTCCAGCTTCCCGTCCACCGCCTCGATCCCCGCGCTGCGGATCATTTGCAGAAGATCGGTGCCGACCTTGAGAAACTGTCCAGCGTCCGTGAACGAGTTGATATACCCATCGGTAGAGAGCAGAATCAATGCAGGCGCGGACTGAGACTGCGCCTGAAATACCACGCGAAAGTCCAGCCAGGCATTGCCCGAGCAAAGCGAAGTGGTGTCATTGCCCAGCAGTCGGTCGTCGGGAGGAATGGGGCGGCGGACTTCACCTGAACCCGCTACGGTCAGAATTTCGCCGTCTCCAAGCTGAAGATAGACCACGAACGCGTCTGTCACGATGACGGCGAGCAAAGTGGCTCCATACCACACGAGGTAGTTTTCCCTGAGCACTGCCTCGTTGGTCGGAGTGGACGCACCCTTGACCGCTTTGTCCAAGTCCTCCTGCGAAACGGGATGATCGAGCAGGTGCTTGTCCACGAGTTCCTTCCATCGGCGGACGATTCTTTGCGGCAGATGCTCGGTGGCCGTGCGTTTGATGGTGGATAAATTCATCGGCCCATCCTGACCATGCAAGAGCACGCTGGATTCTTCGATGCAGGCTTTGACCGCAAACTCGGCACCCTGCTGGCTGCGAAAGCTTTTGGCACTGCCATGACCATCAGACAGGGCGAGGATCAACTGCGGGCCAATACCCGAGGGTGACCCCCATAGAATGGCGTCCTGGTTTGGTTGTCCCGTACGGATATGGGAAGCTCCACGGACCGATTTGCCGATCACCTGCCATTGGGATACCGAATTTTCCGGCGTAGCGCTAGGACCGTTCGGCTGGGCTTGATTATCACCCGGTGCTGCGGCTGGCGGCTGACTGCCAACCGAAGGCTCCTGGGTCGGCTCGTTCATGAAAGGGGGCGATTTCAGCGTAGATGAATGTAGCACTCACCAAACATCACTAGCCGTGGCCGGTCCGGTGCTGCCTGCCGGAAGGGGAATCGGTGGCAAGTTGCTAGTGGGGTTGGCCGTGCCTGCCACCATGCTGTTTGGCGATGATGCGGCCTTGAGCACTGCCGTGGAAAGCCAGCGGATGTGTTTGACCAGAGCTTCGGGGTTGTTCGCGTGCAGGGGTTGCAGTTCGCTGTTGCCGATGAACTTTTGCAGCACTTCGGAATTCGCATCTTCACCAATGGCGATGGCCATGCGCACCGCTTTCTTACCCCAGGGTTCATCCATCAGTTCTTGAACTCCCTTTGCATAGTCGTCCGTTGGCTGTCCGTCAGTGATCAGCACCAATACCGGCGGCAGTGCGCGCTCCGACATCGGGGGCATTTTAAGCTGCGCCGCCACCATCGAGAGAGCTTTGCCCATGTCGGTCACGCCACTCGCGGCGAGATCAATCCACTCAAACGTCTCAACCGGGGTTGGCTGCGAAATGTGCCACTGAGCACCACTGGAGAATTTCAAAGCGCGGACCAAGACCTGGGCATTGACGTTTTCATCCGCCACCTTGCGCATATGCGGAATGGCCTCACGAATCGCGTGGTTCAAGGTCTGGATCTTGCCGTCGGCATCCATTGAGCCTGAGCAGTCTGCTATCCAAATAAAGTGCAGTGGCCGTGAGGCCATTGCTCCTCCGGGTCGTTGTAGGTCGCTCATAGGGAATGGTGATTAAACTGAATTGCGGCGCATAGTCGAAGTTCGTCGGCAGGTGTCAAATTCGATTCACCCGATGGAGCGGTCATGGCACGATCTGTGCCTTCATATTGCCAAAGTGAACCGTGCTGCCCAAGGCCAGTGTGACTGACCGCCCCGGCGCAATGTCCACGACGGAACCGTTAGCAAGCGTGCAGGACCAGTTCTGCGTTGAGAGGTTCTTGAGGCCCCAGACTTGTGGGTCCGTTGGGTGACGTTGAACAGACCCAAGCGGCTGCGAGAAATCGTGGGCTCGTTGCTCGTCAATGTGATGCGGGAAGAGTTGCGTGTCATGATTGAGCATGACCAGACGGTCAGTGCCCATGCTGAGTCCGAGAGGCTTCACGATCGGCTTTTTGCACGCCCAGCACGGTGCAGCAGTGCCAATGGGATCATGGAAGTTTTCTTTTCCGCACTGTGAGCAGTAAAGGATGAGGTCGGCGAGGCGCTCCATGGCAGCCCGCCACATGCTTTCACGGACCCGCTTCTGCGGAGAGTGCAAGCCCACGGTGAAGGAGTCGATAAAAAGCTGCTGGAAGAACTTCGGGTAAAGCGGCCAATATGCCGAAGCATTGTCATGGCAGCCTTTCACCGGGCGGTTCGATGCGTCAGCGGGATCAAAGATGAAGACCGGCTCTTTGCCGTAAAGTTTGGTCATCGCCGGAAGGTCCAGACACTTGATGTCCGCCTCTTTTTGCCCTTCCAACGGATGATGCACCATGAACATGTAGAAGTGCAGCACGGAAAGGGAGAAGAGGTCCGTTCCCGTGCTCGGCATGGCCTCACCTCTGACAATTTCGGGAGCCATGAAGCGGGCGGTGCCCGCAATGCCATCAGCCGGGGCCTGCCCATCGATCACGACGTTTGAGGTGGACCCCGAAATTCGGGCCAGTAGTAAAGTTGTGAGTTTATGGTGGTTACGGGTTGGGATTTCCACCCCAGACCCCGACATACCCAGTGAAAGCCAAACGTAAAAGACACGACGCCATGTTCAAAGCCCGAGTGGCTTTGGAAGCCATCAAGG
>Ga0209702_10002085_pt1 | contig 36020 bp, 31 predicted proteins | sample FRY01_FD_187210 | JGI IMG/M metagenome (GOLD analysis project Ga0209702, IMG submission 187210) | Freshwater microbial communities from Lake Fryxell liftoff mats and glacier meltwater in Antarctica - FRY-01 (SPAdes) (version 2) | ecosystem: Environmental > Aquatic > Freshwater > Ice > Glacier...
TGAATTCCTTGAGAGTTAAAACACAAATCGCATTTGAAACAGGAGGGCGCAGAGAGCGCAGAGGAGTCACGAAGGAATAATGCGATTCTCTGCTCCCTCTGCGCTCTCCTGTGGAATCCTGCGATTCCATGGATCCCTTGAGAGTTACCGTCGCCCAACCCAATTGTTTGCCTGAATTTGCGAAACAAATTAAGGCCGAAATCACCATCGCTTTTTTAACCCAAATTCTGGGTCAAGGCCAACTTTCCCACTGCCCAGGGTGCGCCCGGTTGAAGATTGATCCAACAAAAAAAACCGTCCTGCGATGCTTGATCACAGGACGGTCTGAAGATTGACAATAAGCCGAATTGAAGTGGCGTCTGGGACTAATAGTTCCAGTTCACACCCACGTTCAACGTGTTCTGGATAAAGTTGGTGTGGCCTGGCTTGACGCTCAAGAATTCATTGCTAATCGGGCTGGAAGTATAATTGATCGATTTGTTCGGGTCAGATATCTCTCCGATAAAGAGTCCCGTCCAGCCGATACTGAGTTTCGCATCGCTCAGAATATCAATGTCTCGCAGTACTGGGAGGCGGTCAAAAATCGGAATTTCGGCGGTCACTGTCTGTTCCAGTAACGGTGAAATATGTGTACCGGTTTCGATGTCTCTGAAAGCATTCAATGAAGCGCCCTGACGCGTACTTGTATCGTACATTCGAGAAGCGATATCCGCACCAGTGATCGGATCCGGAAGTACTTCGATCCCCGTGAAGTTACCGATGTTGTCGCCACTGAGCCGTATTGTTTCAGAATTGAACATCGCGGCGACACGAGTTCCACCGCTGAGACGAATCCCTTTGCGTTTGCCCATTTCGTAGTGGAAGCCGAATTCCGGGCCGTAGAGATTCGTGATGACCTGACTCCTGATGTACGAATAGACCAGCAAATCGTCCAAACCTATAGGGGCGACGTAGGTGCCGATTGTTGTGGTTGTGGGTGCCACACCCGTGTTTGGCAGAAACACCTTGGCATTGACTGGGGTATCAGCATCGGCAGTCGCGCCGTTCGAATTATAGGCAAGGAGTGTTGATACTCCATTGAAATTCATCGTCTCATCAATCCAGAACCAGCGACCCCCAACAACCGGTCGGATCTTGATCCTGTCATTATCGTAGACGGGACTGAATGCCCAGTCTGCATTGACCCCTCCAGTTGCGATTGACTGCTTCAGAAGGAACTGCACGTCGTAAGGTGCAGACTCTCCATTAATATCGAAGTCACTTCTTCCACTGTAAGTCGGCAGGCTGTGCAGATTCAACAGCGTTCGATCGAGAATCTGAAGCGTTGTGCCGGAGACTCCGTGAATTGTGGTGCCAGCAGTATCAAAAACTGTTCCGGGTGCCAAAATGTCATTGACAAGGTAATCAAGGTCCGTGCGACCACCCAGATTGAAGACGGAGGGATTCCCGAGGCCACCGCCACCTCGCTGGTATTGCAAAGCAGACGCGGTATCCAACTGGCCCGCCAAGGCGGCAGCGCGAGCGTCATAGTCCTGTTCGTTCTGAAATTGAAAACCACCGCTGAACAGAAATCCCGACTCGTCTGGATTCCAGAAACCGCCCGACAGCTTGATACCATTGGTACTCAGCTTGGGAATGATGTCAGCATGTACGGCATCGAAATAGTTATACGACGAGAGTCCAGGGTTGATGTCGTTGCTTAACGGGTCATTCTGCTGAAGATAGGTTGGCACACCTTCGGCACCGAATAAACCCTTCATCTTTGGATTGCGAGTTCTGGTATAGTCCAATGTCATGAACCAGTCACGCGGACGGTTATTTGGTCCGAATCCGCTCACGGAATTCTTGAACCACGTTCCGTCTCGCTGGTATGTCTGTTCGAACATGCCCTGATACGGTGACTGATACGGATAGGCTCCGTATGATCCCGGAATCTGCTGCGGTCCTGCCATGGGCATTCCCGGCATGGGCATTCCTGCCATCTGGCCTCCGGGCATGGGCATCCCCTGCATTGGCGGTCCGCCCTGAGCCTGCACGGTTCGAGTGCTTGCCAGCAACAGAATGACGGGAATAATTGCTTTAAGTGAATGCCGAATCCGCATTGATCCATCCTTGGAGAAGTTGCAGTTTTCTACTGCCTTCGCTTGGGTGCTCACCGCCTTTGACGCACGATGTCTTGATGGAAATACCAACAGACTTTGCGCATCGGGACGGTCTTATCGGAAGTATCGGTCAGGCAATTTGCAAAACTGTAGGGTTTGTTCCGGATGTACGAGTTTTCCGGCCGAGCTGTCTTTCGGCAAATCCTGCCGCGCATTAAAAAGGAGCCCTTCGTGTGAAGGGCTCCCGGCATATGTTCAAAGACTTTAAGCGTCTTTATTTAGTGTTCCTGGATTCTTCGAACTCATCGAAGACTAAGGAGCAGCATCTTTCACTGCTTCTTTTGCACTATCAGCTGCCTCGCCTGCTTTGTCTGCCTCGGCACTAGCTTTGTCTGGCTCGGCACCAGCTTCACCAGCTGCGGCACCAGCTTTGTCTGCCGCTGCATCTGCGCTATGTGCTGCAGTATCTGCGTCATGGCTCATCATTGCTCCCGGATCAGCAGGGACGGCGACTGGCGGAGCTTCTTCTCCACAGCCAACTGGGATCAGTAGCAGACTGCTCAACATCATGCCCATTGACAATTTCTTCATTAGGTGTCTCCAACAAATGTACGGTCTGAAAGATTTTGAAAGAGACCTGCCGCCAGACCAACAACGGATCGAAGGAGCAATTTATCAGAAGCATAAGGAAAAACACCCTAGGGCGGCCCTTGTTGGCAATTTTCTGGCAGATGTACAAACGGACGACGGTAAAACGTGAATCTAACGAATCTGGGGCCTTAGGCTGAATGCTGAAATTCGCAGTCTCCGCATCATTTGGCTTCCGAACGCACCGCTTTCCAGCGAAGCCAGTGGTCGGCAAGCACGATCGCTACCATGGCCTCACCCATCGGTACAAATCGCGGAAGCAGGCATGGATCGTGGCGGCCTTTTGTTCGAATTGTTGTTGGTTGTCCGTCCCGCGTAACGGTCGCCTGCTCCTTCGCCAAACTGCTGGTCGGCTTGATCGCCGCTCGCAATACAATGGGCATTCCGGAGCTGATACCGCCCAGCATTCCTCCATGCCGATTCGTCGTCGTGTGGATTTTCAGGCCTTTCTCTGACGCTTCGGTCACAAAAATGTCGTTGTTTTCGCTGCCTCGCATTTCTGCGCATCTGAACCCAATGCCGTATTCTACGCCCAGTACTGCCGGAAGACTAAACAGTGCCTTTGCCAGGTCGGCCTTTAATTTGTCAAAGACGGGCTCCCCCAATCCTGCCGGGATATTTGTGGCCACGATTTCAGAAATGCCCCCAATGGAATCTGTGTCTCGCCGCACTTCATCAATCAGGGCGACCATTTTTGCGGCCGCAGCATAGTCCGGACAGCGGACGAAATTCGGCGAACCGTCCGGCAGAGTCTCAACCTGCTGCAGCGTCACCAGTTCTGGTTGTGGAACATGGGCTCGAATAGATCCGACCTGTGCCACATAGCCGATGACTTCGCCGCCAAACTCCTGAGCGATGAGTTTCTTCGCGATGACTCCTGCGGCGACTCTTGCCGTTGTTTCCCGCGCGCTGCTTCGTCCGCCGCCGCGGTAGTCGCGGAATCCGTAACGAGCATCAAACGTGTAGTCTGCGTGGCCGGGGCGGTATTTGTCGCGGATGTCCGAATAGTCTCCGCTGCGTTGATCAGTGTTGCGAATCAAAATCGCGATGCTGGTTCCGGTCGTGCGTCCGTCAAATACACCGGCAAGAATTTCCGGTTCGTCTTCTTCCTGACGCTGCGTCACCAACGGGCTTTGCCCCGGTCGTCGGCGCCGCAGATCGACTCGCAGATCATCCACTGATAGTGGTATGCCCGAAGGCACGCCATCAATGATGACGACGTTTCCGGGTCCATGACTTTCCCCGGCGGTGGTGATGCGAAAACTGTGGCCGAATGTATTGCCTGGCATGTTTGATTTTTGATATGAGATTTTTGATTTGTAATTTGAGATCTAAAGGGTAACTAGCTGTTTCATCTCTCGCACGGCTCTTTCAAATCCCACGAGTACAGCATGTGAAACAATTGAATGGCCGATATTAAGTTCATGGACGCCCTGAATTTCTGCGATCCGCCGCACATTGCGGTATGTCAGCCCATGACCCATATTCAGCTTCAATCCCTGCGTCGTTGCAAACTGACCTGCTTCACGCAACTTGTCAAATTCGATCTCGATAGCTGCCGGTGTTCGGGCCTCGGCAAATGCTCCTGTATGTATCTCAACGGCCGTCACGCCCAATTCTTTGGCGATTTCAATGTGAGAAAGATTCGGGTCGATGAACAGGCTGACGGCGATCCCGGAACCCTGCAACTGATCAACGCACTGTTGGATTCGAACCCGGTGAGTCTTAACGTCCAAACCGCCTTCTGTCGTCAATTCTTCCCGTCGCTCAGGCACCAGCGTGACCTGATCGGGCATAATTTGAATCGCGAATTTCATGATCTCGTCAGAAACTGCCATTTCCAGATTCAGCCCGATGCGGGAAGTCTCGCGCAGCAACCGCACATCACGCTCCTGAATATGGCGGCGATCTTCGCGAAGGTGGACTGTAATGGAGTCCGCTCCACCTATTTCAGCCAGGACGGCTGCATGAACGGGATCGGGCTCGTTTGTCATGCGAGCCTGTCGAATGGTTGCCACATGATCGATATTAACGCCCAGCAACGGCATAGAAACAACTCCCGAAATAATTCTGCTGCGTACGTTGCTTCAACACAGGATTTGGTTCAAGCAAACGATATGTGCAGCATCTTATGCCACCAGCGTGCGACTGTCTTCCGTTCAATTGCTTCGACTACGCAACTGTCCCGAAATAAAGTACGTCAGCCTTTCCAGGCTGACTCGGTCGTCGTGATGTCAGGCAGGAAAGCCTGACGTACCTTTCGTTCGTCTTCTTGTCAGGCTGGAAAGCCTGACGTACACTGCGGCCTCCCGTCTTTGTTTCGTCCTTAGTCAAAACCAGCAGAACTTCCTGTGCCACAATCTATTTCTCAAGCCGAATCTGAATTCCCCGTCGTCCAACTGCAAGTTCCAACGCGCCGCGCAATCATGGATTTGGACAGTGACGGACTTATTGCGTGGCTTGCCACCGTTCATCAGCCAAAGTTCCGCGCGGGGCAAATTCGGCGTTGGCTGGTACAACGTCGAATTCAGTCGTTCGAGCAGATGACGGATCTTCCGGCTGAACTGCGAACTCAGTTGACCGCGGAATTTCGGTTTTCCCCATTTGAAATTGTTCGCCACCAGATCTCGCGAGATGAAACCGAAAAGCTGCTTTTGAAACTGCACGACGGCGAACTGGTCGAATGCGTTCTGATGCGTGATCCAGACCGCCGCACCGTCTGTATCAGCACTCAGGTCGGCTGTGCGATGGGCTGTGTGTTCTGCGCCAGCGGCTTGCTGGGTGTGAAACGCAATCTGACGCCGACGGAGATCATCGAGCAGGTGCTGGTCCTTCATCGTATGATGAAAGACGATGAACGCATTACCAATGTCGTCGTCATGGGTATTGGAGAACCGCTGGCGAATTATCAAGGCCTGATGGAGTCGTTAAAGTTTCTGACCGCGAAAGAAGGCTTCGGACTCGGCGCGCGAAGGATTACGGTTTCAACTGTCGGTCTGCCGGATAAAATTCGTGAGCTAGCTCAATCCGGTCAGCAGTACAATCTCGCTGTTTCACTGCACGCTCCTAATGATGCATTGCGAACGGAAATCGTTCCGGTTAACAAGAGCATCGGTATTCAGGAAATTCTGTCAGCGGCTGATGATTATTTTGAAATGACGGGTCGACGGATTTCCTACGAGTACGTTTTAATGTCGGGCATCAATGATCGGCCTGAACATGCTGAGGAACTTGCTTCGCTGATGCGGGGCCGCAATGCTCACGTCAATCTGATTCCGATGAATGGTGTTTCGGAGCTGGTGATGACGGCTCCCGGTGATCCGGATACTCAGCAGTTTCTTGAGATTCTGGAAGCGCGAGGCGTCACGGCCACGGTACGAAAACGCAAAGGTGCGGATATTGATGCCGCATGCGGGCAGCTGCGGCTGAATCGCGAAACTGTGACGTAGGGTCAGCCAAGCCGGGGAGGAGCCTCATTTCTAACCGCGCGAAATATACATTAGCCGAGCGATGGCGAGATTATGATCGTTCAATGCCTATTGTGAACGAACGCTGTCCGATATACAGGCAGATTTGCGTTCAGGCCCGGATGGGCCGACATCGCCTTTGCCGGGGCCGTGAGGCCCCGGAATAGCGTCCTATCGCAAATGCGCGTCGGCGAACTTCAGATACTGATCCCAGTCATAATCGGTGACGTCGTGTTTTCCGGTTCGCATGTGGTAAGCCACATCGAGCTGCACTGGCGAATCCACGGCGGGCATCCTGTCGGATTCGAAGACCTTCTTTCCAAACAATTTGAACGCCGGACCTGCGTGATACAGGCCGAGGTATTCACCGTACGGATCGGCCCATGTGTCCTCTTCTGCACTCGCCACATAAACTGGCCGAGGCGCACTGAGGGCGATCAGCATGTGGTTATCAACGGGCATGGCGGCTTCATTGTTGTTGTACTTGCGATGATTGATGCAAAACCAGTGAGGGAACGAGTTGTTAATCCGATTCACCGTTTCTCCAAAAATGCGTTTGTCGAGCGCCGCACCCCCGCAGCCGGATTCATTGGCAATCACCATTGCGAATCGTTGATCCGTTGCTCCAGCCCACAGCGATGTTTTGCCCAGGCGCGAATGTCCAAAGACTGCGACCTTTTTCGCATCAATTGCTGCGTCTGATTCGAGAACGTCCAACGCACGGCTCAAGCCCCACGCCCATGCGCTGATGGAACCGCCGGCATCGCTTGCGCGCGGTGAGTCGCCTTGTTCGGTCAGCGCATGGATTCCGTTCTTAAAGCCGTCGTCAAAATCCGGATCCACATCACCGTAGTAAATTGTGACAAGTCCATAGCCACGATTGATGATGCTTTTGACGTCCCAGCGACTTACTTCTGATCCGCGTGAAGTTTCGTTTGCCATGTTGTCGGCAATGCTCAGTTCTTTTCTATTATGCACCCACGAACGGGTCATGTGAATTCGAGGATCATGTTCCACAGTGTGGTTGCCATTGAAGTTGTATCCCATAAATACAGGGACGGGTTTTGTGGCGGCGGCTGGTGTGTAGATCAGCAAGTCCATCTGTGGCCCGTTGTCGTCATCTGAAAAGAAGACAGTGACTTCGCGTCGCAATGCTTTGCCGTCAAGAGCGTCCGGAATTGAGGAACGGACTTTTGTGCGGAGTTTGATCGCACTGGTCGGCAACGTGCCGAAGACGTGTTCCTGAAACAGATGCAGGATCTCCGGTCGGCGTTTGGAAGTCCATACGTCGGCCGAATCGACATTTGTGCCGTCTTCAAGCGTCAGCAGTTCGGGAAGCGTGTACGCAGGAACTTTAGATTCGTCATAGTTGAATTCTTCGGCGAGCAATGTGGCAGAACCCCAGATGTTCGGAAGTGCGAGTCCACAGGCGACGACAATCGCACAACGATATTGGTTGAAGGAAAGATTACGAAACATGAATTGGTTCTCCATGGAGGACGTCGGGGACATCGGTGGGGATGCGAATGGACTGATCATCATCATGGCGTAATTTTTTTAGAACTCAAACGAGCCAGTTTTCTGTTGCACACGAGATTCGTTGCCAAACCGCATCAAACGTTGCGGCGTGTTGCTTTTACTCAATTTCACTGATGCGAATGCGGTTTGAAGTTCATTTCGCCGTTGATACCTGAAGATCGCCCGACGATGCGCGTTGCCGATCGGCAACATGACTCAAATCGAGGTTTGCGCCGTGTTCAGCCAGGTGAACATTTTTCATAGTGTCGTAACCTATTTTGGGTAAACGGTTTGCGTCTTTTTTCCGGCGATATTTCTGCGTTAAAGTTTGCGCGCAAAGGCGATTGGCACGGGGTCTGCTTTACACCTAAACATGAACCGAGCATCACAGTGAAGCCGGTGACAAAGTGAATGGGACTCATCGAAACTGAGTGCTTATCACAAGGTGTAAAATCAAGAAACTGGAGAGATTGACATGAACATTTTGAACGCACTGAAGAACGACGAAAACGGCTTTGTAGTTTCTGCTGAACTGGTTCTGGTTGGAACTATTCTGGTTCTGGGCATGATCGTAGGATAGACCGAACTGTCCTACGGTGTGAACGAAGAACTTGAAGATCTTGGCTCAGGTATCGGAGCCATCAACCAGACTTACTACTACACACTCGCCAGCGGCCGAAAGGGTGAAGTCGTCGGAAGCACATACCTCGACTTCCAGGACGAATGCGACAACAGCTGCGACATCACTTGCAACACTCCAGCTCGGGGCGAACAAGGATCGGGCGGCAACTACTAATCGTTGTTGAAAATCGAAAACACACGGGGGCTCCGGTCGCACGACCGAGCCCCGTTGTTTTTCACCAGGACAGAAATGGATTTTCTGACCGAACATTGAGACTCTGAACGATACGACGCCAGCTACTGGATTTTGCAGCACATCTTGAAACCACAACCCCGGTAACTCGCGTCATTTCCTTCACAAAACAGTCTCCTGTTTCGAGATAAACAGCCCGCGTTCGCTTTTAGCAAACGTCGGGCTGTTTGTCTTTGTACTCTATAAAATGTGACGTTTGACGATTCACTGCCAGAATTTTCCCGGCGTTAACAACGCCAAAAACTGCCTTAAAGCTGCCATCGCCGGGAACCTTGTCTGTGTTTAGAATGTCTGCGGGCGGAGATAAGTTCAATGAAACCCAAAAATACAAATCGGCACTAGTGTTTTGTCCATGTCGAATTTACTAGGTAGCGAAAGTCGTCAAGACTTTCGGATTCGCCCTGAATCGCCGAAAGTCTTGACGACTTTCGCTCCAATTTTGATTGGTAAACTCAATCTGGACGATCCCACGGAATAAGAACATGCGCAGCGAATCTGAAGTCCTTTTCGAAGACAATCCCTTCACTATACCGGTTGCTGACCGCGTCCGGCGACTGCCGCCGTACCTGTTCGGAACGATTAATAAACGCAAATACCAACTGCGCGTGGCCGGAGTTGACGTCATTGATTTGGGTATGGGCAATCCAACCGATCCGCCAGATCCAATGATCGTCCAGAAGATTGAAGAATCACTCGCGGACCCGCGAAACCACAGATATTCAGTTTCCAACGGTATTGGAAACCTTCGTAAGGAAGTGTCTGCGCGGTACTTGAAGCGATACGGAGTCCGCCTGGATGCTAACGATGAGGTTCTGGCTTGTCTTGGTTCCAAAGAAGGTTTCAGTCATCTCTGCCTGGCACTGATGGGCCCCGGCGATACGGCGATTGTGCCAGCACCTTCGTTTCCGATTCATGTATATTCGGTCATGCTGGCTTCCGGCAATGTCATCGCACTGGACGTTCGCGATCCCGAAAAATTCCTGCGAAATATCGCCTACACGTGCGAACATTTGATGCCAAAACCAAAAGTTGTGGTCGTCAACTTTCCGCATAATCCGTCATCAACTGTGATTGAACAGGACTTCTATGTGGAGCTGGTGCGACTGGCCAAGAAACACAAGTTCCTTGTGATCAGCGACTTCGCCTACGCCGACATTTGCTATGACGGCTACAAGGCTCCGAGCTTTCTTGCCACACCCGGCGCGCTGGATGTCGGCGTGGAACTGACTTCGATGAGCAAGAGTTACAGCATGGCTGGCTGGCGTATTGGATTCTGTTGCGGTAATCGCGAAATGGTTCGCGCGCTGGCGACGATCAAAGGCTATTACGACTACGGCATTTTTCAGCCGATTCAGATTGCGGCGATTGTCGCCATGCGGCATTGTGATTCTGCCATCGATCGCATGGCGGCTGAATATCAAATTCGCCGCGATGCACTCTGCGACGGATTAAGACGCATCGGTTGGAATGTTGAGCCACCGAAAGCCGGCATGTTCATTTGGGCCGAGATTCCTGAGCCTTGGAAGAAAATGGGATCCATCGAATTCGCCATGAAACTACTGAATGAAGGTGGCGTTGCCGTAAGTCCGGGTCGTGGCTTTGGAGCGGAAGGCGAAGGCTTTTTACGGTTGGCGATCGTTGAAAACAGCCAGCGACTTCGTCAGGCAGTGCGCCAAATCGACAAATGCCTTGATTCCGCCGAGTCGCCAGAAACCGCTCCCGCCCTATGAGTTCGTTCCGCAGCACTTCTTGAACTTTTTACCGCTGCCGCATGTGCATGGATCGTTGCGACCAACGCGAGCAGATTCGTTGCGTATAGTGCTGGGGTCAGTAACGTAGTGATCTTCATCCTGGTCGTCGTAGTCAGCGTTGTCAAAACTCGAATGCAGGTCTTGCTTTTGCGAGTTGTTGTTCGCCTTCTGCCTCGCTGCCATTTGAGCATTGTAGACGGCCATAAACTGCTGCGCTCCAGCTTGAGTCCGCATGTCGAATCCCTGCTTCGTTCCCATCATGGAAAATGACTTGGCCATGCCATACTTGGATTCGTCAGCGAGCTGATCACGCAACTCAGATGCCACGTCATCATTTAAAAATTCCAGCATCCTTGATGCCGGTGCATGATTTCGCGTACGCTCGATGAATTTCCAGAATGCACGGATTTCCGCAATAATGTTCTCAGCCGCACTGGCCTCGACCGAAAATTTGCGCGGCATGAGTTCAAAAAGGATTTCATGATTATCGCCCGGTTTCATGGTCCCGGCGGATTCACCAATGTAGCTGCCTGCGAAATCCAGATAGGCATAGACGTACAGCACTTCGCTATTGCCTGAAGATGTTTCAGCGAACTCCGGCGATGCTTCAAACTCCTTGCAGATTGCCCGCATATATTCAATGTGCCGATCGCTATCCATTTCTTTGGATACTGGATCAATGATTGAGGTCATTATATCGAACATGGGGGCTTCCTTCGCGTGGTAAAGTTTGATTTTCTGGTTTGGTTTTTGCCCGAATGTTGTCTCTTGCAGATCATATTGGCAAGTGATTCGGATTTGCTCTCGTGAGTGCGACAAAACCAACGTCTCTGTTTAGAATTGGATTGCCTGATTTTCCATTGTTCGTAGGAGTCTTCGCCATGCGCATCACTGCTTTCTGTTTGTTCCTGCTTTTGTTGCTTATCCCATCGATCGCCGCAGCTGATTCCGCTGACGGATGCCTGGACCTGTATTTCATCGACGTCGAAGGTGGGGCGGCCACGTTGATCGTGACGGCGGCCGGCGAATCCGTGCTTATCGATTCTGGCTATCCCGACAATCAGGGGCGAGATCTCGATCGCATCATCCACGTCGCGAAAGACGTCGCGGGTTTGGAACAAATCGATCATGCTGTTGTCTCTCACTGGCATCTGGATCACTATGGCAACCATGCAGCATTGGCTGCTAAGTTTGGGGTCGGCACATTTTGGGATCGTGGTATTCCAGATACGTTGGCAGAAGACCCCAGCTATCAGGATCGCATCGCGAATTATCGCGCTGCTTCTCAAAATGCGTCGAAAGCTTTGCATGCTGGCGACTTGCTGCCGCTGAAGTCCGGTAAGACACCTCTGACGGTTCGCGTGCTCACATCCGGAAGAGACGTTGTCACTGGCGAAGGTGATGCGAATCCGTTTACTGATCGGCACGCTGCTCAACCCGACGACCCAACTGACAACTCGGCAAGTCTGAGTCTTCTCTATTCGTTTGGCAACTTTCGATTTCTAACGTGCGGAGATTTGACGTGGAACACGGAAGCAAAACTGGTCACACCTCGCAATGCGGTTGGGAAAGTTGATCTCTTTATGGTCACGCATCACGGACTGCCGGTCAGCAACAATCCGGCGCTGGTGCTGGCGATTGATCCCGTCGTCACTGTGATGTGCAATGGACCTAAAAAAGGCGGCGCAGAACAAACGATTAAGACGTTGCGAGAAGTCAAATCCTTGAAGGATCAGTTCCAGCTGCATCGAAATGTAGATCTCGAGGCTTCGCTGCAGACACCCGTTGAATTCATCGCTAACAGCGAGGAAACGGCGGACTGCAAGGGGCAATGGGTTCTGGCAAAAGTCGCGGCCGATGGTTCGTCTTACACAGTGCAGATTGGTTCGGAAGGGAAGAAGCACGCCTACGAATCGCGTTCACGATAAGGCATGTCGCGGAGGCTGGAGTGAATTGCGATTGTCCCCTCTCCCCCGCAAACGATTTTCTAATTTCACAAATTTTCCACGAGGGAAGAGGGCTAGGGTGAGGGGGATTTCACCTCTGATCTTCAGCCTCATTCCACTCACAAATCAGCCCCTCATCCGGCCTATCGGACACCTTCTCCCCCGATTTCGGGGGAGAAGGGACATGTGTTTGTCACGCCGCTTTGCGGCGAGCCCTGGCATGGCGGAGTGTGCCATATTTTAACTTCAAGAAGGCATCCCGCATCTGCTGAGCATCGCGGAATCTATGACGAGGATTCACGTCAATGGCTTTTCGCATGAAGTCAATAAAGTCCTGATGAATTCGGCCGCGGAGTTTAGAATAACCGTTCGCTGGCCATTCAAACGGCCACTCGGGCCATTCGCCTGCCAGCAATCGCCAAACGATCAGTCCGATAGAAAATACATCAGAACGAAGCGATGGTTTTCCCATCGCCTGTTCGGGAGCCATGTATCCCACTGTTCCGGTGCCGCCGCCCTGAACTGTTTTCTGGGAGACTTTTGCGATTCCAAAATCAGCCAGGCGGACGCGATTGCCGGGAAACATGATGATGTTTTCCGGCTTAATGTCGCAATGGATGACGTGAAACTTATTTACCCACCTTCTGCCGAATCTTGAACTCGCCCGAAACTTTTTGACCGCTGGACATGATTCGGCGTTGCGTCTTCAAAAAACGGATACGATCCAGACAACGAAGGAACTCTTCCTGCGTCGCGCGACGGGAAAATACATCTTGGCTCAATCCACATTCGGCGAGTCATGACGATGAACAGGATTACCTTTTTTGTATGACGTACAAACCCCGCAGATTCACATGCTGACGATTATTCTTTGTCCATAGCACGCTCTTGGTTCTTTTGAATTGAGCAAATCGTGAGAAAACTCAGCTGAATTCACGCAGTCTTCGCGAATTCCCTATGCTGTTCTGGCGGAAAGAGGCTGGTTTCGATTACCCTTCCCGATCCGCTGCGCTGAGGGCGCGAACGGGCTGGTGGGACAAGAAGTCACCGGTCTGGCCTTTTCGCAATCTTCCTTGAGCTGCATCAAAGATTTCCAGCGGGTATCCCTGGTCGCCTAAAGCGACGATTTCCACAATGACAGATGTTGGCGACGAAATCTAAGTCGCTGCATAAATTGATCGACTGATTTGATATATGACGCTCGCTGAGCTATTGCAAAATCGTTTCCGTGCGGACTTGAGACATCGTGGTGCGGCCTACATCGAGGCTGAGCGTATCACTCTGGTTCGCGTGACTTCAGAGAACGTGTTCGGACTTGTGATTGACGGTGCTGAGTATCAAACTCAGCTTCGTTATCAGCCGGATGATGTCAGCCTGTTTTGTACGTGTGACCAGTTTGCGAAGAGCAAAGTCTGCAAGCATCTGTGGGCCACGATTCTGGCGACAGATTCCGGCGGTTACGTGAATTCCTCCATGCGCCCTGGTCGCATGACACCGTTCATGGCGCCGAATGCGTACCAGCCGATTTCTGTTGATGACCTCGATGCGGGTCCTGATCCGGATGCTGGTGCCAATCTGCCACGCGGCAAGGCACGCCCCAAAGCGCAGCCTGTGCAAAGAACGCTGCGTCCGTGGGAAGCGCGGCTTGTTGAACTGAAGGACAATATGAATGGTCCGACAGATGGCCGCAAGAAGTCTGATCCGGAAGAACGACAGATATTTTATGAAGTGGATCTGGAGGCCAGCAAGGAAGCCAGCAAGCTCGTGATTCAGGCGTCTCAACGTCAACGACGAGCGGGCGGGCAATGGGGAAAAATCAAACCGCTTAAGGTTCGCCCGGGTGAACTTGATCACATTGAACATGAAGACGACCGCACGTTCTTGTCATATCTGGCCGGTGCGATTCCGGAACGCAATAACTGGACGACACAGCAGGCGGAACTACGCACATCTGCCCATCGATTTTATGTGCCGTTTGAACTTGGTCAGCTTGTGCTGCCAGACATGTGTCGCAGCGGTCGCCTGCGCATTCTGGGAAGTGACGATGCTGGTGAGCAGCTTCTGAACTGGGATGATTCAGACGCCTGGGAACTCACGATCCGCGTACGCCGTGATACAGAAGTCGAAGGCTGGAAAGTTGCGGGACTGCTCATCCGTGGCGAAGAAGTGATGGAAATCGCCGACGTCCCGCTCGTCGTTCCAGGTGGTTTCGTGGTCACGAATGATTCGCTCGGTCTGCTGCGCGACTTCGGCGCGTCGGAATGGATGAAGGCACTCACAGACGGCGGTGCATTGCATGTTCCCGAAGCCGATCAGCACGATTTCGTCGATCGACTGCTTGATATTCCGTCATTGCCGCGACTGGACTTGCCGAAAGAACTGCAACTGGAAGAAGTTCGTACACAGCCGTCGCCGGTGCTGCGAATTACTTCGCCGCCGATGAATCGCTGGCGGAACGATTCGCTTAGTGCGGAAGTTATTTTTGACTATCTCGGCACGCCGGTCTCCGGCGGCAGCGCGCGGTGGGCTGTGGTGCAGCGTGAAAGCAATCGCTGCATCATTCGCGATCGTCAGTTTGAAGGATCATGCTGGGAAAAACTTCGTCAGGTTGGCTTCCGTCGCCGTTTGGGGGATCTGAAGCTGCAAGTGAACGTCGAAATCGCACGCCGCGATCTTGGTCGCGCCGTGCGTGAGTTGGTTGATGGTGGCTGGGCGATTTTTGCGGACGGCAGCAAAGTTCGTCAGGCTGGCGGAATGCGGTTTCGCGTCACGTCGGATCTGGACTGGTTCGACGTTCATACCGATGTCGATTTCGAAGGCCGCAGCGTTTCGTTTCCGGAACTGTTGCGGGCTCTCGAACGCGGTGATTCGACTGTACGTTTGGACGACGGGTCACTTGGTATTCTTCCCGAAGAATGGCTGGAACAGATCGGCCTGATTTCTGGTTTGGGCACTGCATCAGAAGATGGTCTGCGATTTTCAACATCACAGGCTGCGTTGTTGGACGCATTGTTGGCCACGCAGGAAAACGTCGATTTCGACGAAGGGTTCTCAGCGTTGCGGGAACGATTCCGCAACTTCAGCGGAATGGAACAGGTTCTGGTTCCGGATACGTTCAAGGGCGAACTTCGCGGATATCAGCAGGAAGGTTTGTCATGGATGAAGTTCCTGAGCGACTTCAATTTCGGCGGCTGCCTCGCGGACGACATGGGTCTCGGAAAGACCGTACAATTCCTGGCAACGCTGTTGCGTCGGCTGGAAGACAAGAAAGATGCCCCGCCGTCCTTGGTTGTTGTTCCGCGATCGCTGATGTTCAACTGGGCCAGCGAATGTGCGAAATTCGCGCCCAGCATCAAGTATATGGAATACACCGGCTTGGAACGCGCCAATATGAGAGCGGAGTTCAGCAAGCATAACCTGATTCTGACAACCTACGGTACCGTGCGACGCGATATCGCTGTGCTGAAGGATGTTGATTTCGATTATGTGGTGCTTGACGAAGCGCAGACGATTAAGAATCCATCGTCCCAGATCGCTCGATCTTCGCGTTTGCTGAAGTCCAATTTCCGATTGGCTTTGAGCGGTACGCCGATCGAAAACAACGCGGGCGATCTGTGGTCGATCTTCGAATTCCTGAACCCTGGCATGTTGGGACGGAGTACGGCGTTTCGATCGCACATTGCGGATCCCGAAAGCCGTGAGGCACGCGACATGGTGGCCAAGGGCCTGCGTCCGTTTATTCTGCGTCGTACCAAGAAGCAAGTGGCCGCCGAACTTCCCGATCGTCTGGAAGAAACGATCTACTGCGATATGGAAGAAGAACAGCGTCGGTTGTACGACGAATTGCGAATTCACTATCGCGATTCATTGCTGGGCCTGGTTCAGGAACAGGGACTCGCAAAATCCAAGATGCATGTGTTGGAAGCGTTGCTGCGTCTGCGTCAGGCGGCCTGCCACCCGGCGTTGCTCAAACGCGGCGACGAACAGGAGCTGTATGCGAAGCTGGATTTCCTGATTCCGCACTTGCAGGAGCTGATCGCAGAGGGCCACAAGGCGCTCGTGTTCTCGCAGTTCACAAGTATGCTCAGCATCGTGCGTGACCATCTGGATAAACAGAATATCACGTACGAATATCTGGACGGTAAGACTCGCGACCGCAAGGCACGCGTGGAACACTTCCAGGAAGACAAAGATTGTCAGGTCTTCCTGATCAGTCTGAAAGCGGGCGGTCTGGGATTGAACCTGACATCTGCGGACTACGTCTTCCTGCTTGACCCATGGTGGAATCCTGCTGTCGAAGCACAAGCGATCGACCGAGCTCACCGTGTGGGACAAACTCGGACGGTGTTTGCCTATCGCCTTATCTGTCGCGACACGGTGGAAGAAAAGATCGCCGAGCTACAGAAAAAGAAGCGACAACTTGCGGATTCAATTCTGTCCGGCGACGATTCTGGCAGCGTGCTGCAGGATCTGTCCATGGAAGATCTGGAGCTGCTGCTGTCGTAGACAGGATGGCCTGGTAGACATTGGAAAATCAGTCTGGTTGGTGTGATTGGTCAGATCAGACGGATCGGTTGAAAGATCAGTCGGATTGGTCTGATCCGACCGATCAGACGGATCTGTTGCCCGCATTAGTGGTCGTGATCGTGCATGTGGTCGTGATCGTGCATGTGATCGTGATCGTGCATGTGATCGTGATCGTGCATGTGATCGTGATCGTGCATGTGATCGTGATCATGCATGTGATCGTGATCACGCGATCCTAGCGACTGGGATGCGGTTACGTCGTCGCTGAGTGCGAACGCCGATTCAGCGGCCCGATAGATGTCACGCAGAGCGATGCCCGTTTCGCGTGACAGGCGAGCACAGTCTTCGAACTCGGGAGAGAACGTTGGCTGCAGGCCAGTCCGCCAGGCGCGTTTGCCTTTCACTTTGCCCCACGGTGTTGCCACTTCCACGATGTCGCGTTGCTGGACGCAGCGTTGGATTTGCAGGCGGCGGATGCCGAGTGTACCGGTTTCCTTGAACATGATTTCTTCGCAACGTGCGACAAGGTCAGGACGGCAGAGGACGCTGAGCAGAACTCCGGGACGGTCTTTTTTCATCTGGATCGGCGTGACGAATACGTCGAGCGCGCCGGCGGATTGCAATCTTTCGCGAACGTGGCCAATGGTTTCGCCGGGCACGTCGTCCAAGTTTGTTTCCAGCATGACGACGTGTTCGGTGTCGGCGGAGACCGTTGCATTGCCAATGAAAATTCGCAGCACATTGGCGCGTTCGGGGAATGTTTTTGTGCCGCAACCACAGCCGATGGATTCAATGGTCATGGCGGGCATGGGGCCGAAGCTGTCGGCCAGAGTTTTCGCGATCGCGGCACCGGTGGGTGTCGTCAATTCGGATTCTATCGGGATATCGGCTAGCGGAATTCCTTTTAGAATTTCTGCAGTGCCGGGAGCCGGAACTGGACAGATTCCATGATCGATTTTCACGAACCCGCGTCCCGGTGGAACCGCGTTGCAGACGACTCGATCGATCTGCAGCAGATCAAACGCAACTGCCACGCCAACAATGTCCACGATAGAATCGATCGCCCCGACTTCATGGAAGTGGATTTTTTCCACGGTCGAACCGTGCACGCGGGCTTCCGCTTCAGCCACGGCCAGAAACATCTGGAGTGCCAGTTGTCTTTGTCGCGCGGTGAGTTCAGTGGCTTGTTCAACGATGCGGCGAATATCGGTGAAGTGGCGGTGAGCGTGCTGTTCGGGATGATCGACAAGAACATGCAGCGATCGAAAGCCGCCTTTGATGACAGTTTCCACGCGGAGGACGACATCAGGCAGATTCAGTGAAGCAATCGCTTTTCGGATAACGGCAACATCTGCACCAGCATCAATCAGTGCGGCGAGTGTCATGTCGCCACTGATTCCAGTGGCGCATTCGAACCAGGCAATTCGCATCTTCCACGTTTCCTACAGTCGTTACTCTTTCTTCGCGGCGCCCATCGCTCGAATGCGATCCATCGGTGAACCGGTTATGGGGGCTGCAGCTTTCGGAGCAGAAGTTGCTGGCGCTTCTACAGGTGCCGTTGGTGCTTCTGCAGCAGAGGCTTCTGTGGCAGGAACGGTTGGTTTGGCGGCCGCTCGAATCTTGTCGAGCGGTGAGCCACCAGCAGCCGGTGCTGCTGCGGCTGGTTTTGCGCCGGCGGCACGGATTTTGTCGAGCGGTGAACCACCAGCGACCGGTGCTGCTGCGGCTGGATTTGCGCCGGCGGCACGGATTTTATCGAGTGGTGACCCTCCGCCAGCGGTCGGTGCTGCTTTGGCGGCCGGAGCCGACGCTTTGGCTTCTGGTTTCGCTGGTGCAGCCTTCTTCGGCAGCGGAGCATCAACGACTGTCAGATAACTGGTATCAATGTCGTACCAGCTGATATCCACGGAGCCATCGAACTCCACCAATGCACGGCAGCTCATGTTGACCGTTTTCACTTTCCCGGTCAGGTTGGCAAAACGTTTCAACTCCGGCGCGTTGGCGGCGACAACAACCCATTTATCGGTCAGTTCTTTTTTTAGCCGCTCAGCTTTTTCAATGGTCGACACGTTTGGTTGTTCCTGAGTTTGTGATGTACGGGATCGGCAATCCTGTGGACCGGTATTGTGAGCCAACGGCTGCATTCTTTCAAGCGGTCGCCGTGCTGCAGATCGGGTCTCTCGACCGTAGGATGTTGTGTCTAGGCCACGAAATTCACGATGCTGTCGCTGGATTTGCTAACTTCGACAACTTTTGGATACCATTCACGGGAAATGCCAGCAACGCTACGGTGATTTCTTCTTGAGTCGTTCGCGATATGCCATGAGTGTGCCTTCCGGGTCGGATTCGAACGCTTGCTTGCAACCTTCGCAACAAACATAGTACGTCTTTTCCGCGTGCATGACGGAAATTGTGCCGAGGCCGCCGGTGACGACGCATTGGCGTTCGCCGGTGTTTCCGTTAGCCAGTCGCTCGCCTTCGCGGGTCATGCCGATTTCATATTGCCGACGGAACGCCGCTTCGGAATTCGGGCTTTCCTCGAACAACATTGTCATGCGGATTTCGTTGATCTTTCGAATCGTGAATCGGTGACGTGGTTTGCCGGGCTCAGGGATGTTTTCGAAGACCCAGTGATCTTGCGGTGTGTTTGACTGTTGGCTGGCGGATTCTGATGAAGGCAGGTTTGCCGGTTCCGTCATGTCTAACGCGATCGCAGGTTGATCGGGTTGACGAAACTCGATGATTGGCCGAGACGTTTCGGATGAGGTGGCAAAGACGAATTGGGTCGATTTTTTGCCGGGTTCCAGGTTCAAAAGAAGGCAAGGAATTTTGTCGTCAAAGTGCCAGGCTGCGTGCGCTTTTTCTGACCATGCACCAATATTTGAGCCTCGCTTCGGCTGGGCCACGCCTTTCCAGTCGCCTACAAGAAAGGACAGCGGCGCGAGGCCAGCAACTGTTTTTTCGCGGTTTGAGTCTGCCTTGGATTGAATCACGGACGGTGAATTTGGAGCTGCAGAATTTTGGTCATCGGCCGCCCCGCCCGCTGCGATGAGGATCAGAGGCACCGTCAGAATAGCGATGATGAGGGTTCTCATTGTTCAACCTGCTCTACTTAAGTTTCGCCGTTCATCACTCGGAGAGTGATGTCTACTTTGAACGCAAATCGGGTGGCAGAAGTAAGTCTACCGGATATATCGTCCCGACGAAAGAAGCCGGCCTCGGACAGGTCGGACTGCGTAGGCAGATCTGTCCCAGATCTGCATCCTTCAACATGGTCGATGGGAATTAGCCGCGCGGTCTACGGACTCGCCGAAGCGTCATTCTTTTCCTGCCGATCACTTAAAAGCATACCCTGTGAACATTGCGGAGTCGACAGGCGAGGCGCAAGGCGTTGTTTGATCAGCAGGAATTGCCGATATAGAGTCTAACACTGAATCGTAAGCGATACTCCGGCGGTATCCTGAGATCTCTACGCACAAACGGACAAATCGTTATTTGTGGCACAATCATCGACTAAGCGCGACAACGCAGGATCGATACGCCAGAAATGGCAGTGATCGAAAGTATGATCTTCCGATGATCAAAAACCGGGAGCTCACAAAGATCGGTTGTGGACAGATTCAAGGAAGAATCACCCGAAAAGCGATTGGCACTTTGTTACGACAAATTGCCAAGCCGTGCAAAACTTGGCTAAGGCCCCGACGAAGTAATTTGGCAGATACCATGGAGGGTACTATGCGACCAGCACACCAAGTGTGCGCGGCATCCTTACGAAAACTCATTGCTCCGGCTGTTGTCTCTCTGACAGTGCTTAGTCTGAGCGGTTGCGTTTCTGTTTCGACATCCAGCCCGGTCTGTCACAGTTCTGGAACTTACGGTCAAACCTGCGGGGCAGGAGCGTGTGGTTTCGAGGGACAGAACGACGCGCCTCGCGAACTGCGCAAAGTCTCCTTGCCAGAATATGTCATTGAACCGCCCGACGTTCTGCTGATTCAGACCGTCAACAATATTCGTCCCGCCTTCGCTCCTGTTGAGGTGGGTGAGGCGTTGTTGGTTCAGGTGAATCGTACGATCCCGTTGAGTCAGACAGAAGAATCCGTCTCAGCGCAGTTTAAAACGATCAATGGCATGTACATCATCGGTTCGGACGGCTATCTGAATCTGGGGCCGGAATACGGTAAGATTCTGGTCGCCGATCAACCGCTGGAAGTGATTCAACAACGCGTGGATTCACATCTTCGACAGGTGCTGACGAATCCTCAGGTTCTGGTCACGCTGCCAGCACCTCAAAGCAAACAGTTCGTTGCAGGGCCGCATCTGGTGCGACCGGATGGAACGGTCGGCCTTGGTGTTTATGGAAATGTTCGTGTCGTTGGTCTGACGCTGCAGCAGGCTCGAACGCAAATTGAACAGCATTTGACCCAATATATCAATCGTCCTGAAGTTTCTGTTGACGTGCTGGCATACAACAGCAAAGTCTATTACATAATCACTGACGGTGGTGGTGCAGGGGAGCAGGTTTATCGTATTCCTGCAACGGGAAATGAAACTGTTTTGGATGCGATCGCAGGCATCAATGGGCTGCCGCCAGTGGCATCTAAAGGGTCAATCTGGATTGCTCGACCGTCTCCCGCTTTGGGCAATCCTGATCAAGTTCTGACAGTCAATTGGAATGCAATTGCACAAGGTGCTCAGACGGGAACAAACTACCAGGTTTTCCCTGGTGATCGCATTTATGTGAAGGCATCTCCGTTTGTTACGTTCGATACAAAGCTCGGCCGGTTTACGGCTCCGATTGAACGACTCTTTGGCTTCACAATTCTTGGCAACGGGACAGTGCGATCACTTCAAGGCAAGCAGGCTCAAAGCTTCTAACCGAATGATGGCGTCAGCAGTCAAAAATTTCTGGTGATGATGGACATGATCGATAAGCCATCCGAACTGAACGCAATTAAACCTACGGGAAGACCATAATGACCAAATCAAAATGCCTTCAACTCACCGTTCTGTTCACTGCCATCATGGGTGGGTCGTCTGTTGCGACGGCGCAATTTGGAGGTAGCCAGCCCGGAAGTTCGCCGACTTACAGTCCATACCTTAATTTGCTCAGAGGCGGCAATAGTGGCATCGGGCAGAACTACTTCGGTCTTGTGCAACCTCAGCAGCAATTTGCTCAACAGAATCAGGCGCTTGGGCAGGGGCTTCAGAATCTGCAAATGCAGGGGCTCCAAGGCGGAATGCAGCAGACTCAGGGCGGCTTCGGTTATTCGCAGTTGGGAGCGACTGGTCATCCGGTGATCTTCAATTCTTTCGGGACCAGTCAGTTTTCGGGCGGCTATACAGGCGGCGGCGGTGGTTTTGGTGGTGGTGGTTTTGGCGGCGGTGGTTTTGGCGGCGGTGGTTTTGGCGGCGGTGGTTTTGGCGGCGGTGGTTTTGGCGGCGGTGGCGGCGGATTTGGCGGTGGTGGTGGTTTTGGCGGTGGTGGTGGTTTTGGCGGTGGTGGTTTTAATGGCGGCGGCTTCGGCGGCGGTGGTCAATTTGGTGGCGGTGGCGGCCAGTCTAACTTTGGCGGAGTCGGCACTACTGGCGGTGGATTTGGTGGTTTCAACTCTGCTGGTGTTTCTGGCCACGTACCCCAGTTTGGTGGAATTGGCAATACATATCACCCGGGACGCTAGCGGTCTGTCATTGGTGAGTCTACTGATCAGCCGCAGGACGCTAGCCCCGGTTTTTCGATGAACCGGACGCTACCGTGTGCCGTCTCAAGGACGACTGGACGAGTACAGACCAGTATTAGAATCGATCATTGAGTAAACGGATTGAACTCAAGGAAAGTGAATATGGACGTTCAGCAGATGACACAACTGATTCGCATGACCGCAAAGAGTTCACTGATCATTTTAGGGTCAACAGTGGTGCTTGCGGGAGACCGACCGCACGAACAACCCACTCGGCCGCATATGTCCGCCACGTGTTCACCGAACTGGGGTTTTAATCAGACTTGCTGGAGTCGTTTTCCTGCAGTGCCACCTTGCCAGAGTTCCGGGTATGTTTCCGAGTCGGATGGTTATGAGTATTCATCGCAACAAATGCTGTACACGCCTCAAAATGCGTTGATGCAGGGTGGCTCGCCGATCATTTTGCCTGCGTATGGATCAGCCCAGCGTCCGATCAGCGTGTTTCCGGATTCATCATCGCCTGATGTTAACGTGTTGGCAGTGCCTGCCGACAGGTCACCGAACTTACCAATGCCGCAACGTTTTGGTCCAATGCCGCCATCGAAAACTCCGCCGATTCATGGCGAGCATCGTCACCCAACTTCTCCGGTCCTTGGCCTGCCGCCGCTGCCAACGCCGCCAATGTCCGCTCCGGGACATTCGTCATGGCAGCCGAATATGATCTTCAATCCGACCCCCCCGCAGATCGTTCTGCCGGCAACTGTATCGAAACAGGCATTTCAGTCCGGAACTCGGTACGGAATCGTGGGTCGTTCCATGAATGCTCCACAACTTGCGTCACCAGTTTCAACGCAGATATCTTCTGGATCATTTGCCAGCGCATTGGTGACAAACAATCAAATGCTGCCTAATGCGTCGAACTCTGCCGTACCAGCGGGACGCTATGGTTCAACTCTTCCTTCAAATGGTGCAGAAATGTCGCGAGTGCCACTGACACTTGCGTCTCAAAGTCGAGTTTTTCCAAATACATCGGGATCGTCATCGTCATACCGATCTGGTCAAGTGATGCCGCCAGTGAACGGACGATCTCAATCAGCTTTTCAGCAGACACAGTTGCCACCGAATCAGAATTACCCGACGATTCCGATCGAGCCACTCCGCAGTACGCCATAGTACCTTTTGAAGTCATTGCAGTTGAACTTCAATCGCAGCGTTAAGCAAACCGGACTGGCGGTAAAAGTCAGACCGTTGTTTGCTTCGTGAGAACCAGAATGCTGCCCGCATCATTGATTGCTGCTAAGCGTGATCGCCTTGAATTGAACGACGGCGAAATCGCGTTCTTCATCCAGGGCTTTGTGTCGGGAAGTATTCCAGACTATCAAATGTCCGCGATGGCTATGGCCATCTATCTCAACGGCATGACGCCACGTGAAGTGGCAACGCTGACGTCTGAAATGCTGCGGTCAGGAACGCAACTGACGTGGCCCAACGATGGTATCCCTCGCGTCGATAAGCATTCTACGGGCGGGATCGGCGACAAGACCTCGCTGATTCTTGCACCATTGCTGGCTGAATGTGGCGTGCAGGTTCCCATGCTTTCCGGTCGCGGCCTTGGAGCCACTGGCGGCACACTGGACAAACTGGAAGCCATCCCCGGCTTTCGTACCAATCTGTCGCTTGAAGAAATCACGCGCCTGACGCAAACGGTCGGATGTATCATCACCGGCGCGTCTCAGGAACTCGCTCCTGCCGATCGAAAGTTGTACGCCTTGCGCGACGTGACAGCGACAGTACCATCCATTCCACTGATTACCGCCAGCATCATGAGCAAGAAGTTGGCCGAATCGCTCGACGCACTGGTACTGGATGTGAAATTTGGCAGCGGTGCGTTTATGAAAACACGCGAGCGGGCAACAGAACTCGCTCACTCACTTGTCGATACCGGCAACCGCATGGGAGTCCGCACGACGGCATTGCTCACCGACATGAATCAGCCACTTGGCCGCATGTGCGGCAATGCCGTGGAGGTGCTTGAATCAGTCGATGTGCTCAAGGGCGGCGGACCGGACGATGTGCGTCTGCTGACAATCGAACTGTGTGCCGAACTGCTGCTGTCCGTCGGAATTCACGACAACATCGACTCCGCTCGCCAGCGTTGTGCCACATTGCTCGACAACGGAGCTGCGTTTGATCGCTGGTGCCGGATGATTCGAGCACAGGGCGGCGATCCGGACGCCATTCTCTCGATTGCCCCGGCATCTGAACTTACTGCCGATCGCGCGGGCGTCGTTTCGGCGATCGATACCGAATCGCTGGGTCTTGCGATTATCGAACTCGGCGGTGGCCGTCGCCAAATGGGAGAGCGCATCGACCATTCCATCGGCCTCGAAATGCTGGTGCGTCTAGGCGATGCCGTCGAAGTCGGCACGCCACTTGTTCGCATCTTTTCAAAACATCGGGACGTTGTGACTGCGTCGATTGGCCATGCAATCACGATCGGCGACATAGGGCACGACGCTCCATTGATTGTTGATCGCTTCGCCTGAGAATCACTCGCTGCCGGTGTCTGAAGTTCCCGATGGAACGTGTCTGACTTTCTTCTTAACCCTTGACACCAGGTTTCGTCGCATTGCCGCAGCAAGTCAGCGAATATTGTTGATCTGAAAAAAGCGTTCTGCCAACAACTCGCCCAAACGAATGATACCCTCTGTGTTCAGGACAATTTTCTTTGGCTGTGGAGGAAGGTCGAAGGCTTTGATGTGGATGACATGAGGAACGGTTGTCGCCAGTTTTTCGATGTCTGACGTCACGTCGATGGAGTTGACGCTTTCGTGATCTGTCGGCGGTTGTTGGCTTACAAACCAGTTCAGTTCCGGCATGTTGAGGTCGATTCGACTTTGCTGAATCGTGGACTGCAGCAACTTGGCAGCCTCTTTTCGGTACGGCGGCATCGACATGTCATTCTCACCGACGTGATAAAAGATTCCCGCGAGTTCCACGTCGTGGCCCTTGTCCTGCAGTTCTTTGATGGATTCTTTGATAAACGTGATGAACGACGGATACAAATTGCGAGTTTTGGCCATGCTGCCTTCCGGCGTCCAGTCGTTCACCTGCGAGCCGCTGTGCGTGAACTTGGCAATGGCAATGTTAGCCAACTGCGGTTGTAGCGTCGCTGCAAAACTCAGTTCTGGCCCGAATGTGTCGTAATATCCTGCTGGCCCAAGGGGTTCCCAGCCTGCGGATTTTTTGTAACCACCACCGATACTGTATTTGAATGCGATCGATCCATTGTCTTTCATGAGGTCGTTGCGAAATCGTGTGAGATCCTGAACAAAAGCTGTTTCGCCTTCCATGTTGCGATGTCCGGCGAGCACAAACAGACGAACTTTTGTGCCCTTGTCATAAGGCCATTGCTTCAACAGTCGAGGCTGTTCAGTGCCGATGCCAATTGTTCGTAGATACGCATCCGCATAGTTTATGCCGTGTTCCAGTTGCCCCAGAGTTCCGTAGTGATAATGCAGCCCAGCTCCACCGCCGATTTCGACAGCGTCGTGTGATGTTGGCACATATTCAGCCAACGGGTCCACTGTTGTGACTGCCTTTTGACCAAGGCTAATGGCATACATTCTGGGACGCAGGTCCATGCCCCAGATTGTTTTCGTACAGAGTTCTCCGATGTAGAACTTCAGATCCGGCACCTTGAGGTCTCGACGCCAACAGGCGAGAAAGTTCGCAAGGTTCTTTCCGTAGTTGGCCATGTACTCCTCGTTGAACATGTCGTTTTCGCCCTGGTGCCACACGAAGCCTTCAATGCGGTAGGCGATCTTTTGCTTATCGAGATCGGCGAGCGACGAACGAATCAAATCCAGCGTGAGTGGATACATTTTGAATCCCTGTGGATCGTCAGGATTCCAGTCGCCGCCCAGATGAGTACCGCCAGCCGCACACTTGAGAATGGCAATTGGTGCTTTCGTGTGCTGCGTGACCTTTCGAGCAAAACTCAATTCCGGCCCGACAACGTTGTCGACAGGCTGCAGTTCTATCCAGCCATTCGACCGAAATTTATTCTCACGGCCAATGCAGAAGGAAAAACGAACATCCGGCTGAGCTTGTCCGAATCCCTCAAACGGAGGATAGTTTTTAATGTCCTCAACTTTCGAATCCGAGCCAACCATATTCGACTGGCCAGCGAAGATAAAGATTCGGACCGTGTTATCGTCATCCGCAAATCCGCGTGTCATCACACTGCAACACGCCACAATGACGGAGAGAGCCCACACATAGTTCTTTGAAGTCAGCGTCATTCAGGTTGGTTCTTTCAGCAAAGTGCCGGATTATTCTGGCGGCACTATATGACTACATCACAACGGCTTCTACTCACCGCGATATTCCAGAACCCCCGCGACTCCGAGGTTGGCCTCCGCTACGAACGTTACGCCATCATTCATGAGCTGTTTGCCAGTCATTAACTTGCTGACCGGCGCCAAGCCATTCGGGAACCGCGTTGGGTCAGCAATCATGTTTCCTTGCGACGAAGGAAACCCGCCCTGATTCCAGCCTGCGTCAAGCCAGAACGTATCGATCGGTAACTTCAATGCAGCGATGTCCGTGGCCAGTGCCGTGAGATTTGTTTCCGAAGTGTCGTTGAATCCAATCATGCCGTGAACGCTGGCAGCAACCGGCATCAGGTCCATCGGCTTGTGGTGTGACGGCGTAAGATATTGCAGCATCAGTCGCCGGAATTTGTTCTGGCCCTGGATCCACGATCCCTGATACGGCATGATCAGAATCGAGGGTAACCGCACGCTTTCCTGAATGAGTAGGCGAAAATGTGCCTGCTTGAGACCCGCAGTCACGTGGATGCTGCCATCGTCCCGCCGCAGCAAGGCGGCTTTCCAATCCCCCGACCAGCCGATCGCAACGATCAATCCGCCAGCTCCACTTTCCAGATTGAAGTAGGGCATCGTCCCGTCCGAAGATCGGCCACCAAATGAACTCAAGGTGACGATGTTCGCAGAAGTCAGCTCTTCACTGCGCATCCGAAAGTCCGTCGGGTCGCCGTGACTTCCTTGAGATGAATGCAATATTATCGTTGTTGCCTTTGGAAACGTGACCACAAAATCCGCACGACCAGCGAGCCAGAATTGTACAAGTCGACAGGCGTCGGTGCTCACGACAGGATAAGACTACTGGCCAAAAGAAGGGCTATTGTATCTGCGACTTTGGGTACCAGTCTCGTGTGATCTAGGCAGAGAAGCTCTTAAGGTGCCTGGGGCCTCGTGCCAGGGCATTTGTGCTCGGCGCGGCCTTGCGTCAAGTGACGAATGCGGCCGAAAGTGCCATGTTGACACTGAAATTTCAGTTGTCATCATCCCTTCACCGATGATGCCCTGAACTGTTGCTGGAAGTGATAAAAACGAGATGGAAAGCATAGCACTGATTATCGTTGCGTTCATGGTATTTGTGAACGCTATCTTCGCCGCATATGAAATTGCTCTTGCCTCCATTACCGTCGCTCGTTTGCAGTCGCTTAACCACAACAATCGAGCGGGTGCTGCGGCTGCTCTTTATATGAAGGTTGAAATCGAGAAAAGTCTGGCTGTGGTTCAACTGGGGATTACACTTGTAGGTCTTGTCGCGGGTGCAGCCGGAGGTGCCAGCGCTGCCGACGACATTGCCCCAATTCTTCAGCAGCAAGGGTTGAGTGTCGCTGCCGCCAACGTGATGGCCATCGTGCTTGTCGTGCTGCCTTTGACTGCGGTTACAATTGTTGGAGGTGAACTGCTTCCCAAGCTGTTCGCCCTGCGCAACAAAGAGTGGGTCTGTTTGCGACTGTCGCCCATGATGAAAATGTTTGCGATCAGCGTTTGGCCTGTCGTGTGGGCGCTGGAATCATCCGCATCTGGGCTCATGGATCTGAGCGAGAAGTTCTGGACTCCGGCTCCGCACGCGGATGCGCGGACGGAGGCCGCTGAACTGCTGGAGTTGAAAGCGATCACCAGTCTGGCCAGAGCCTCTCGCCTGATCGGAGCTCGGGAGGAGAATATCATTCTTGGCGCAACGCGACTGGCCAGCCGATCATTGCGCGAGATCGTGTTGCCTGCTGAGCATATCCGAATGCTGAATGCAGATGCCACTCTGATGGACAGCCTGGTTTCAGCGCACATGGACCTGCATACGCGTTTTCCGGTGACCGAACAGACGGGCGATCCACAGAAGATCATCGGGTACGTCACGTTCAAAGATATTGTCTCGATGATGAAGCTGGGTCCCGACATTCCGTCACTTCGAGGCATACTTCGTCAGGTTCCGAGCCTGCAAGAGAGTATGCCAATTTCAGAAGCCATGGAAAGACTGCTGCGCGAGCATACTCATATCGCTCTGGTGAAGGATGGCACCGGGGTCATCAAAGGAATGATTACCCTGGAGGACATTGTCGAAGAAATGATTGGCGATATTCAGGATGAACATGATCTTCTGCCAACGCATTGCGTCCGGGCTGGTGATGGCTGGGTTGCAGGAGGCGGAATTTCACTTCCCCGACTGAAGGAAGTGACAGGAATTGATCTGCCATCAGCAAGCACTCCTCACAACCTGAACGCATGGATGCTTGAACGACTTGGCAGAGCACCAACGGGAGGCGAAGTGATATCCACGGGCAACATTACAACGCTGGTGCGAAAAGTACGCAGACAAAGAGTATTGGAAGCGTCCGTTAGATTTTCAGATTCCCGAGACCGTGGGAGTGCTGGAGTTCAGACACAAAAGCCCGATTAAATGACACGAAGTGCAAAATGACACGAAGTGCATGGCACCGACACGAAGTGCATGACAATTTTTCTTCGCAGTGTGCCTGACACTGGCATTTCCTGTCGGGCGTCCGTTTCTTAATCGAGGATGATCTGCGACCCTCGACTCGGACAAAGTCGCGGCGATGCGAGACGGCTTCTGTACCATCGCGTATGATGGCGATGCGTCGATTTTAAGGCTGGCAAAGACCGAGGCCACAATGGGGCGGACTTATTTAATCTGTTTTCGAGAACGGCCGCATTAGCGCCGCGGTCAATCGACGGCTGTGCGAGGCTGCTGATATCGACTACGAGGCGTAACAGGTCGCTTTTCGGGCTGGAATACTGCGACTTCGGTGTAAAACACGTATCAAAGCACGATTTCTTACGAATCCGCACGTACGCCTTTCTGCCCGGACTGCCAGAATTCGGGAAAGCTGTTAATATGTTGGGGCTGAAACCGGCCTAAGTGTGGAGATTTTCGTTGTTCTGGTCGCGTGACGTTCGCGGAAGCCGGGACAAAAAAGAATACAGATAACAGGATCAGCGGGTTGGCCGTCGAGCCATCAGCGGTTCTGATTTTGCACGTTTACCGAAACTAAAGGGAATGTCATGGCCAACGATCCGTACTCATCCTGCCCGTGTGGCAGCGGAAAGAAACTGAAATTCTGCTGCGGCGAATATCTGCCCGATTTGCAGCGCGCGTTCCGTCTGCGCGAGAATCAGCCGGAAGCCGCCGTTAAATTGTTTCGCGATCTGCTGCGCAAGCATCCTGACAGAGATGTCATTCTGCGTGAACTCGTGTTTACACTTAATGAACTTGGGCTCTCCGCCGAAGCACGTCAAGAAATCGCAAACTTTCTTAAGGCGCATCCGGATCAACCGACCGCCTTGCTGTCGATGGCAGAAATTTGCCTGCAGGTAGATGGCTTCGAAGCGGCTCGACGTATTCTGCATCGTACTTTCCAGATTTGTGCGCGATCGCAACCAGCGGGCATCTCATTTCTTGCTTCTACCGTCGCCGCCGAAATGGGGCGCGTGGGCTGCCTGATGGCTGCTCGAGAACACCTGTCACTGGCAGTTCGAGCGGCGACCGGCGAACGACAGAGAAACCTGGTTTTGCAACTGGTCAGATTTGAATCAGAAACCACTTTGCCATTTTTGTTTCGCAGTGCTTACACATTGTTGCCAGTCGATTGCAGTGAAGACGCCGTGCAACAGGATTTGCGTGCTCGCAAGCTCAGCATCCTGGGTTGCTGGGAACCCGCTGCGATTATTTACAACCGGCTGGCTGACGCATATCCGACCGAAGGTGCGATCTGGTACAACCTTGGGCTCTGCCAGAGCTGGGATGGACGCCTTGCCGAATCTGCAGGTTCGTTGCATCACGCGGCAACTTTGCTGAAGGATTTCGATCAGGCTGTGACCGCTGAAGCGATGGCTCAGCAGATCGACAGCCAATTGAGCACAGAACGCTTCAGCTCATTCGCGGTCCGACTGAATGTTCGTTCTGTGTCTGAGTTGTTGACTCGTCTTGAATCTGAACCTTTGCTGCATCGTAACGATTCTCATGATCATGATAACTGCAATCATCCTGAAGGAGTTGATCATGCCGCCGAAATGATTCTGCTGTCTTCAGCGATCTCTGCGGAAGAATTGACTGATGTGTCTAAGCTGCCGGAATCCATCGCAGACGTAGACCTTTATGATATCACTGATGCAGATGAAGCCGTTGCAGCCGGAATTCACCATCCGTTTCTTTTGGTTTCAGCTTCAGAAAGCCATATCGACTCGGCAGTTGTAAAACTTCGAGCGATCGCTGGCGATCTGATCATCACTGCTGGCGATGCTGAAGAAAAAGAACTGATTAGTTTTGAGCGACCGGAATCCCGTTCGTTTGATCACCGCTTCTTCTGTCCCGCCGGTGTCACTCAAAAGCGTTTCCGCGAGTTAACGCGACAACGGGAACCTCAGGCAGTCGAAGCGTGGCTGCAGGCTCCGCAACCATCACTCGGCGGAAAATCGGCGCTGGAATCTGCTAGTGATGAATCGCTGAAAATTAAACGAGCGGCTTGCGTGATCGGCCTGATGGTCATTGCCGCTCGGAACGATCTGGCTCCGGATTTTGCGTCCGTGCGTCAACGACTGAATGTGCAGGCACCTGCTCCGCGAGTAGTGCCGGAAAACATGGTCATTGCTGCCGTTCCGGCGATTGACTACGAACGCATTGATCCTTCAAAACTGACCGATACGCAACTGCACGAATTCACCAATCGTTGCTCTGTTCTGGGATTGCGTCATCAGATTCGTACTGGTTTGGATGAACTGACCAAGCGTCCACAGAGCATCAGGGAGTATGACGCTCGACGAGGCTGGTTGATGCGTGCCGCGATTGCTCGAGTTGAAGAAGACTACGATCTGGCTTATCAGTGTCTGGATCATGCTCGAGAATCTGCCGCTGCCGGACCAGAAGCATTTCGCCATCAGTTGGAACTCGATATCCGCGAACTTTCGTATCGCCTGGATGACCCGGCCGACCCGGCATTGATCACGTTACTGCATCGCGTGCGAGACCGATATCTGCACAAGATTCCGGAGATCGAAGGTGTGATTCGCGAACAGCTTCAGATCGCTGGATGTTCTCATCTGGCATCAGAACTGGAAGGCGGACTTCAAGTTGTTGGGGCTGGTACTGGTTCGTCATTGTGGACTCCAGGGGCTACCGCAGAACCAGCCGAAGGCGGTAAGCTCTGGGTGCCTGGTCAGGAATAGTCCGTTGTATTTCGACAACGCCGCCACGAGTTTTCCAAAGCCCGATTGCGTCTATGACGCAGTCGATGCCTGGATGCGTGGCGGTGCGGCTTCGGCAGGACGCGGAACACATCAAAAGGCGGAAGCTGCCGGCCAGATGATCGACGAATGCCGTCGGCAACTTGCAACATTGCTCGGCGTGTCAGCTCCTTCGCAGATCGTCTTCACGCTCAATTGCACCGATAGCCTGAATACTGTTCTGCAGGGATTTTTGCGACACAGTGATTCCGTTGTTGCGACCTCGCTTGATCACAATTCCGTGTTGCGTCCATTGGAAATGCTGAAGCAGCGTCTTGGGATCGATGTGGATGTTATTCCCATTGATCCGGTGACGGGGTTAATTGATGAACAGAGTTATTTGAAAGCACTGGCTGGCGGAAAGATTCGACTTGTCGTCCTTAATCATGCCTCCAATGTGACCGGGCGAGTTCAGCGGATTGCAGAACTGACGCATATGGCTCATGAGCATGGCGCGGCTGTGCTACTGGATGCCGCACAGACTGCTGGCCATTGGCCATTGAACATGGCAGAACTGGACGTGGATTTTCTCGCGGCTGCCGGGCATAAAGGTTTGCTCGGTCCATTGGGAATGGGAATCCTGTGCATTCGTCGAGGCATGGAAAAAGAATTGCAGCCATTGCGATTTGGCGGGACAGGCACCTCCAGCGAATCACTGACTCAGCCAGAAACAATGCCCGCGCGCTTCGAAAGCGGCAATCTTAATCTGCCTGGGATTGCAGGTCTGCACGCAGCCTCGAAATGGATTCTGAATCAAACGGTACTGAAACTTAAGTCGCAAGTTCATGCGTCGACCGGGCAGTTGCTGGATGAACTCCAACGCATTGATAGCGTGAGCATTCTGCGACCATGCCACGAGTCTGATAACTGCGGTATTGTATCGTTCAATGTCGATGGCATGGACTGTCGCGAAGTTGCCATGATTCTCGATCAGTCTTTCGACATTCAGTCTCGTGCAGGTTTACACTGCGCTCCGCTGCTGCACGAGTCATTGCGGACCAACACCAATCATGGCACCATTCGCCTGAGCCCGGGGATTTTCACGACTCCCGAAGAAGCCTCTACTGTGGTCGATGCGATTCGACAAATAGCCGCTCAAGTTTAAGGGAACTACTGATGACTTCTGTCCGTTTCAATCGTCGGCAATTAATCGCAGGCAGTCTTGCGGGAACCGCAGCACTCGGATTGCGTTCGCTGCTCGCAGATGAGCCAGCCGCAGCGCTGGATATCATCGACTGCCACACGCACTTCTATGATCCGACGCGACCAGAAGGTGTTCCGTGGCCTCCAAAAGGATCGCCATTGTATCGGACCGTATTGCCAGCAGATCTGCGGGATCTCGTACAATACCGCCCGGTCACAGGAACCGTGATCGTGGAGGCCAGCAACCGTGTGGAAGACAACGCATGGTTGCTGGAACTTGCGAAAGATGACCCGTTTATTGTGGGTATCGTTGGGAATCTGACGCCAGGCATGCCGGAGTTCGCAGGACATATGAAACGATTCGCCGCGAATTCGCTGTTTCGTGGCATCCGAATTCAGGTTCAGTTGCTTAAAGATCTGTTGCAACAGAACAAAATCGATGACTTGAAATTGCTGGCTGATCAGGATCTGGAACTTGACGTCAACGGCGGTCCGGATACGCCGGAAACAATCGCTAAGCTTGCACCATTACTGCCATCCTTGCGAATTGTTCTCAATCATATTGGCAATGTCCGAGTCACCGCTGACGCTCCTCCAGCCGAATGGAAAACCGGTATCCTGGCAGCCGCGACGCATCAGAACATTTACTGCAAGATTTCCGCCCTTGTCGAAGGTGCTGCCCGCGACGGACAGGAGGCACCGGATGATCTGGCGTTCTACAAGCCATACATTGATGTTGTCTGGAACGCATTCGGCGATGATCGAGTCATCTACGGCAGCAACTGGCCGGTCTCTGATATGGCTGCGAGTTACGAAAAGCTGCAACGCATCGTCATGGAATACGCCGCAGAAAAAGGTGCCGACGCAACTCGCAAGTTCTGTTCGCTGAATGCCAAACAAGCTTACAAGTGGGTTGAACGGGAAGGCAGACGTTAGCTGCGCCTTGATTAAATCGAGTTTATCTGACGCACTGGCGAACCATGCAGATGCTCAAACAGAGTAAGCTCCACCGCAGTGTCACAAACCAGCGGTCAGTCGTGTTGGCGATCCGATGTCTCAAGTTCTTGTTGTCGAAGACCAGCCAAACCTGCTTCGAAGCATCGTTGCCGCCACAACCGAAGCAGGTTTTGTGACGGCTGGTGCTGCCACGCTGGCTGACGCTTCGAAACGGCTATTGGCGGGTCCGGACCTGATCATTCTTGATATCATGCTGCCGGATGGAAGCGGCCTCGACTGGCTGAGAGCACTCAGAGCCAACCAGAATGATGTCCCGGTTCTGCTGCTGACAGCCCGCGATTCGATTCAGGATCGCGTCGCAGGGTTGGACTGTGGGGCCGACGACTACTTGGTCAAGCCGTTTTCCATTGACGAGTTGCTGGCACGAATGCGGGCTCTGCTTCGTCGACGCACGACAGAACCGCAACATGAATCCCAGAGGCTCGAATTTCAGGATCTTCAGTTGGACCTGATCGCAAGAACGGTTCTTCGCGGTGGTCGTTCGATAGAACTCCAGCCACGTCAATTTGAACTGCTGGTCTTTTTGATTCGAAATCGTAACCAGATCGTCACACGTGAAATGATCGCGGAAAGTGTCTGGAAGCAGCCGGATGCCACATGGACGAATGTCATTGAGGTGCATATCAACTATCTGCGAAAAAAATTGGAAATACCAGGCAGCCCGCAAATCCTTCAAACCGTGCGTGGCAGCGGATATCGACTGGGAGACGCCCTATGAAAACTCTGTCGATTCGGAGCAAACTGTCTCTGCACTTTACCGCCGCAGCGGCGATCATTGTGATTATCTTTGGCACGGTGTTGATCCTGATGACTCGCCAGCAGTTGTTGAATCGAACAGATACCGCGCTGCGTGAAGAACTGCGTGAAATTGTTCTGGAAGCAGAACTTCATCAATCTGTGCTCGACTTTCAGCAGGCAGCACGCTCTCGCTTTTATCATCATGACATTTACGATTTCGCAGTGGTTGACAACAATAGCTCGATCGTATTCCTCAGCGCGGGATTGACGGAAGGTCGCGCACTGACGTTGGCTCAAAGCTCTGAGCCCCGGGCAACTGCTTTTGCAACAAGGACGTTTCCTGAAGGCGATGCCATCCGTTTTGCTGAATCCAGAACAGACACCGATTTCGGTCCGCTTCGTGTGTTTACCGTGACATCACTTCAACCTCTTTTAGTGGAACTGCGAACGCTTCAAACTGTTGCTATTTGCCTTTTGCCTGTGGCACTGGTCGTCGCAGTTGTTGTGGGATACACACTGGCCGGGCGAGCACTGGCTCCGGTCACTTCGATTTGCGAAGCCGCCAACTCAATTACGATCGACAGCCTGAATCGTAGAATCGAAGTCCCCAATCCGCATGATGAAATGGGAGTCCTTGCTGGAACTCTCAATTCACTGATCTCTCGACTGGATCAGGCGGTTGGGGAAATCAGACGATTTACTGCGGATGCATCTCATGAACTGCGAACTCCGCTGGCGGCACTCAAGCTGGAGGCGGAACTGGCTCTTCGTACTGATCGTAGTCCGCGACAATATCAGGCCGCATTGAGTGTCATCGTGGATGAGACCAATCGCTTGTGTCGGCTCGCCGATCAACTCTTGAATCTCAGTCGAGAAGACGCCGGAATTCATCAAAGCGTTGCAGAGCATGTTCCCGTTCATGCCATTCTGACGGATTTGATTCAACACTTTCAGCCCTTGGCAATTCTCCGATCAATCACGCTTTCAGCCCATG